>Ga0187882_1004296_pt1 | contig 11663 bp, 8 predicted proteins | sample June2016WEW_19_1_3_FD_132991 | JGI IMG/M metagenome (GOLD analysis project Ga0187882, IMG submission 132991) | Peatland microbial communities from SPRUCE experiment site at the Marcell Experimental Forest, Minnesota, USA - June2016WEW_19_150 | ecosystem: Environmental > Terrestrial > Soil >...
CCGTGCGGACGGTGGATCTGGCCGAATATCTCGCCGTGCCGGTCGATCTGCTGAAGCTGGACATCGAGGGGGCAGAATACCAGGTGCTCGACCACCTGGTATTCTGCCCCCTCGATGTCCAGCTTCAGCAGATCGACCGGCACGGCGAGATATTCGGCCAGATCCACCGTCCGCACGGCGGTCGTGGGTGGTTCCTGTCCCGGGCCGACGATCTTGCTTCCGTCGATTCCCTCGCAGAGCCATCCGGCTTCTCCGTTCCTGATCCACACGGCCGCCTCGACCACCTTGACATCGCCGGCGCGGTTGCGCTCCAGATTTCTGCGCAGAATCGGGGCGAACTGCGGATCGGGTTCAAAAGCTACGACATTCGCCTTGGGAAACTGGCGTTTGTAATTGAGCACACTGAACCCAATATTGGCCCCGCAGTCCAGAATCATGGGATTGTCGTTGTCCGGAACAAAATCGGTCAGTCGCCTCACAAGAATCTGGTCAATGAAATTTGCCAGTACGGGACCACAAAGATATTCCAGGTCCCAGCCGAGAATTTCAATTCGGCCGGGCTTAATTACCGGGTCATAGCCAATCTGTGAAACAATAGCCTCATAGGCGGAGAGACTTTGTTCAAGACTCACCGGAGCAAGTGCATTCGCACCGTTGGACATATCATCATTCCCTAATCCAAATTTTATCCTATGCCGTCTTCAGCCGGGATTATTCACGAAAATCCAACTGCGTACAACTGCCTTTCGAATCGACTTCTCAGAACCCGTTCACTTCCAATATACTTGCTTGCCGTATTCTCCCGCTCGGCCCGGGCGAAACTGAGCGAGGATTTCCGAACCCGCACGCCTGATACGGGGACATGCTTAGAATCTGTCATCTCATCACCGACCTCGACATTGGCGGGGCAGAGATGTCCTTGTTTCGCCTGCTCTCGGCGATCGACCGTGATCGTTATGCCTGCAGCGTGATCTCGCTGCTCGAGCCGGGGCCTGTCGGGAGGCGAATACAGGAACTCGGGATTCAAGTGGGATCGCTGGGGTTGAAGCGCGGTGCGATGTCGCTCCCTGGCCTTTCACGGTTGGTCGTCGAGCTGCGGCGGAATCGACCGGATGTGCTGATGACCTGGCTCTATCATGCCGACCTGCTGGGCCTCATCGCCGGCAAATTGACTGGAGTACGCTCAATAGTATGGAACTTGCGAGCGTCGGACATGGACATGTCCAATTACCGGCCGCTATCAGCGCTGACGCTACGGATATGCGCAGCGCTATCCCATCTGCCGACAGCGGTCCTGGTCAACTCGGAGCGCGGCCGGGCGTATCACTCTCAAATCGGGTACCACCCCCGCGAGTGGGTGCTCATCAGGAATGGCGTAGATCCTGCGCAGTTCAAACCGGACAGGGCGGCACGCGATGATGTCAGGCGTGAACTCGGCCTGGGCCCCGAAGATCTGCTGATCGGCCTGGTGGCGCGTTTCGATCCCATGAAAGATCACAGCAATTTCATGGCAGCTGCCCGTTTGGTAGCGCAGCGCGAAAAGGCGGTTCATTTTGCCCTTGTGGGCAAGGGAATAGGATGTGATAACCGCAGCCTGGCAGCGGATCTGGATCGGCCGCCTCTTGCCGGGAGGCTGCACTTGCTTGGCGAGCGCTTCGATATGCCCCGTCTTACCGCAGCCTTCGATGTCGCATGCTCCTCTTCGCTCAGCGAAGCGTTCCCAAATACGGTGGTCGAAGCCATGGCTTGTGGAGTATTTTGCGTAGTGACCGACGCCGGCGATTCGGCGGCCATTGTCGGAGAAACGGGCGTCGTTGTCCCTCCCGGAAATCCCGATGCGCTATCCCAGGGTCTGCTGCGTGCAGTCGCTATGGGCCCCGCAAAAAGACAGACGGAGGGCCAGGCGGCGCGAGAACGCGTGATCCGGAACTTTGGTCTCGAGCGTTTTGCGCGCGAATATCAGGATTTCTTTGTTCGCATCGGCTCGTAGCCTCAATACCGTTCACTTAATGCCGACGTCGTGCACATGGGGAAAAAAGCTTGCCACAGATTTCACAGATTACACAGATTCAAAAGAGAAAAAGCCCAGATGGCGCAAAGAACATTCAGTGAAATCTGTGTAATCTGTGGCAAGTTTTTCAAATTGTGCTTAAGTTAACAGCATTGATCGTACCCTGGACTATTCACGAAGAAGCGAGAGAAAAGCGTGTTGAGATGAATTGAGGTCCGGCAATGTGCGGCATAACCGGCTTTTTGCAGCAAGGGACGACAACCGCTGAAATCCTCCGCGGCCAGGTCATGCGGATGGCGGAGACGCTTGTGCATCGCGGCCCCGACGATGCCGGCGCCTGGGTCGATGAGGCAGCCGGTTTGGCTTTCGGGTTCCGCCGGCTGGCCATCATCGATTTGTCCCCCGCGGCGCACCAACCGATGCTTTCCGCGAACAGCCGCTTCGTTCTGGTTTTTAACGGCGAAATTTATAACTACCGCGATTTGCGCGTGGCTCTGGAGAAGCGTGGCGTGCGTTTCCGCAGCGCATCCGACGCCGAAGTCCTGCTGGAGTGCGTATCGGCCTGGGGACCAATGCTTGCGTTTGAGCGCCTGTGGGGCATGTTTGCCATTGCACTTTGGGACCGCGAAGAACGCATCCTGTACCTGGCACGTGACCGCCTGGGCAAGAAGCCGCTCTACTACGCCAGCATGGGCGGATCGTTCCTTTTCGCCTCTGAACTCAAAGCCCTCCGCGTGCATCCGGCATTCGATGCTACGATCGACCGGAATGCCTTGGCGGCGTACCTGCGATACGGTTATGTGCCGGCCCCTCATGCCATTTATGGATCGGCGCGGAAACTCCTGCCCGGGCATTACGCGGTGGTGCGAGGCGCGGGCTCGATTCAAGTCCAGCCATATTGGGACGCAGCCGCAGTCACTTACAGGGCGCTGAGCCAAAGGTCTATCCCGGATGAAACGGAGGCGATCAAAGAGCTGGAGTCGCTCCTCCTGGACGCGGTGGCACGCAGAATGATCGCGGATGTTCCCCTTGGCGCGATGCTGTCCGGTGGAATTGACTCTTCCGCCGTCGTTGCGCTCATGCAGCGGCAATGTCCACGCCCAGTCAAGACCTTTACCATAGGATTTCGCGATGCCGCATATAACGAGGCCGTAGCTGCAAAGGCAGTCGCCGCACACCTCGGTACCGAACACACCGAACTATACGTAACCCCGGAGGAGGCGCAGGAAGTCATACCGGATCTCCCTCGCCTCTACGACGAACCATTTGCGGATTCTTCGCAGATTCCCACGTTTCTAGTCTGCAAGATGGCCCGGAAGCATGTCACCGTATGCCTCTCCGGCGATGGCGGCGACGAACTGTTCGGCGGCTATACACGCTATATGCTTGCTCAGCGTATCTGGGATATCGCGAGACGTGTGCCTCGATCCGCTCGCCGCGGCGCAGCCAAGATCATCCGGTCCATGCCCACCCAAACATGGGATGCGATGTATCGCGGCGTCGAGCGCTGGCTCCCGAGCAAATGGAGAATGACGCTGCCGGGGGACAAAGCCCACAAGCTCGCGGGATTGCTTGCGGCTGCGCACCCGGATGGTTTGTATCGGACGCTGGTCTCCGTGTGGAAGAACCCAAACGATCTGGTCATTGGCGGCAGCGAACCGGAAACCATCCTGGATGACGCCTCCTTGCGCGAGAGGTTTCCGGATTTCACAGAACGGATGATGTTCTGGGACCTGGTGACTTACTTGCCTGGCGATATTCTGACCAAGGTGGATCGCGCCAGCATGGGCGTCAGCCTCGAGGCCAGGAGCCCTTTACTGGATCATCGGCTTGTAGAGTGGGCGTGGAAAATCCCTATGAACCTCAAGAGCCGAAAGGGTCAATCCAAATGGCTTTTGCGGCAAGTGCTCTACAAATATGTTCCGCCGGGATTGGTGGAAAGACCGAAAATGGGTTTTGGCATCCCGCTGGGAGAGTGGTTAAGAGGCAGCCTGCGTGACTGGGCGGAGGCGCTCCTCGATGAAAAGCGCCTGCGAGAAGGGGGCTTGCTGAGGCCGGAGCCGATCCGACGCGTCTGGCTTGAACATCTGGCGGGCAGGCGCAAGGCAGATCACGCTCTGTGGGCCGTCCTGATGTTCCAGGCTTGGTTGGACTCAGTGTCGCCGACTTAAGGCAGACAAAGTCAAAGATCTTGATCGATCAAGTCGACGCCAAATTCGAAATTCGAGATTCGAAATACGAGATTTTCAATTTCGAATCTCGAATCTGGAATCAGTTGACGGCATCGGGTTGGGTCACCAGGTGGTTCTTCAAAAATGCTTGAGTGGCTGTGACCCGAGCGGGTAGACATTGAACCCCAGCTCGTACAGGCATTTGTGATCGAGGAAGTTGCGGCCGTCAAAGACGAACGCGGGCTTCTCCATTGATTGGTATATCTTCTCCCACGACAGCGATCGGTAAATGTCCCAGTCGGTCATGATCGCAATCGCGTGCGCGCCGCGCGCAGCCTCGTAGGGTCCGTCGGCAAATTCAACCTCCCGCGGGCATCCGGTGAGATCATGGCGCGCGTTGTCGAGCGCTTTGGGGTCCGTGACAACGACGTTCGCTCTTTCCTCAAGTAGTTTCCTGGCAACAAAAATCGCGGGCGATTCCCGCGTATCGCTCGTATTTGCCTTGAATGCGAAGCCAAATAGGGCAATCCGCTTGTCGATGATTGTGTTGAACATCGCGCCGATGATCGTGCGTACGAACCGTTGCTCCTGATACTCGTTCATGCTCACGACGGATTCCCAGTACCGGGCGACCTCGTGAAGACCGTAGGACTCGCAGATGTAGACGAGGTTGAGGATGTCCTTTTTGAAGCATGAACCGCCAAAGCCGACGCTCGCATTGAGAAAATGAGGACCTACGCGCGCATCCATGCCTACGGCGCGCGCCACATCCTTCACGCTTGCCTCCGTTCTCTCGCACAGTGCCGAGATGCTGTTGATGGACGATATGCGCTGGGCCAGGAAGGCATTGGCAACGAGTTTTGACAGTTCGGCGCTCCACACATTGCTCGTGACTATGCGGTCCGGAGGCACCCAATTTGCATAGATCTCGACAATTTCCTGCCGAGCCTTTAGCCCCTGCGGCGTCTCACGCGATCCAATGAGCACCCGATCGGGGTTGAGCAGATCCTGCATTGCAGTGCCCTCGGCGAGAAATTCAGGATTCGAAATCACTTCGAAATGAATTCCATTCTTGTTGGCGTTGAGAATCGTCTCCATGGTCTGGGCTGTCTTGACCGGCAGCGTGCTCTTTTCGATGACAATCTTCGGTGATTGCGATTCGCGCAAGATTTCACGGGCAACTCTTTCCCAATACTGCAGATCAGCGGCCCTGCCGGCGCCTTCGCCAAAGGTCTTTGTCGGTGTGTTCACTGAAACGAAGACGATCTCCGCCTCACGAATAGCGGCGCGGATGTCTGTGGAGAAGAAAAGATTACGCCCACGGGCTGCTTTTACGACCTCGAGCAGTCCAGGCTCGTAAATTGGCAGGTCGTCCGTTTGCCAGGCCGCAATTCGTGCCTCGTTAATATCAGTGACCGTGACCCTATATTGAGGGCATTTCATGGCGATGACCGCCATCGACGGCCCCCCGACATATCCGGCGCCGATACACGCAATTCGTTTAGTTGTCATGCTTCGTTCCACTCCTAGGTATTTCCTCAATATCCAGATGGTATCAAACTTGTTGCAGGAACCAGCTCGCAAATCTACGGATGCCCTCTTCAATCGGTGTCGTGGGCTGGTACCCTAAAATCCGGCGAGCCCTGCCAATATTGGCGTAAGTGATGCGCATGTCGCCCGGCTGATCCGGCAGGAAATGCCGTACAGCCTTCTTACCCAGGGTTCCCTCCAGGTGACAAATCAGCTCGAGCAGGGTGGTGGTGCGCGCCTCGCCGAGATTTATGATCTCGAACGACGGGTTCACCTGCAGGGCCGCGACCACGCCTGAAATGATGTCGTCCACATAGGTATAATCTCGCTGCGATTCTCCATCCCCGTAGACCGGTATCTCTTTTCCCTCCATTATCAGCCGGGCGAACTTGTGAATGGCCATCTCGGGACGCTGGCGCGGTCCATAGACGGTAAAAAAGCGCAGGCAGGTAATGTGCATGCCGTAGTTGCACGCGTAAGTATGACATAGCAACTCACCGGCGCGCTTGGTGGCTGCATAGGGGGAGACCGGTCGGTCGACTGGATCATCCTCAGAGAAAGGGACCCGTGGGCTCCCTCCATAAACCGATGAAGAAGAACCAAAGATGAAGCTTTCCACGGTGAATTCGCGAGCCAGCTGGAGTAGATTTACGGTTCCCGTGACGTTGACATCGGCATAGATTGCGGGTTGTTCCAAGGAAGGGCGTACCCCTGCCCAAGCCGCCAGATGGACAATCGCCTGGGGACGCGACTCCTCGAATGCTTTCCGCAAGCGCACCACGTCGAGAATGTCGGTCTCGAATAGCCTGACCGGACCGCGTTCCCGCAGGTCGCAGACATTCCGCCTCTTGAGGGCTGGAGGGTAGAAATGGTTGAAATTGTCCAGCAGGGCGATATCGTGCTGCCCATCCTGTAATCTGGCAGCAAGGTGATAGGCAATAAAACCGGCACCGCCCGTGATTAGTATCCGCATGTTTGCCTCCTTTTTGCCGTGTCTGGAGGTATCGTTCGCCAGCTACGCATTCCAGCTGCTTTCACACGATATGTCAAGTAATTGTGGTCCTGCTCCTGCGATTCAGACACTGCGGCCGACGACACGTCCAGAAATGCCGCCAGAGCTGAAGTAGTTGTTGTTTTGACCCCGAAGGGGTCGAGCAGCTACCCCCGCCCCTTGCGGGGCTTTCCACTGTCTGAATTGCAGTTGCAGTATTCATGAACTCAATCACACACGGGTTCTACGCATATTCCGGCAAAAAAGATCGAAGCATCTCGCCGGAATCGGGTGCGATTGATATAGTCGCCTGCGTACGTTACTCTTACCCGATGAGATCAGACTGCCAATCGCAATAATGAAAACGGCTTCACCGGGAACCATTCGTCAAAAGGAGATGCACTATGGCGGGAACGGAGACAGAAAACAAGGTGACGATCCTTGGCATTGCCGGCAGCCTGCGCCGCGCATCATTTAACCGTGGCATCCTGCGGGCTGCCCAGGCCCTTGTGCCGGCAGGAGCGCAACTTGACATTTTCGACCTCGACGGCATTCCAGGCTTCAATCAGGACGCGGAGCAGCACCCCCCAGCGAGTGTGGCCGAGTTGAAGACGCGCGTGCGCACCGCCGACGCGATCCTGTTCGCTACCGCCGAGTACAACTATTCCATCCCAGGCGTGCTCAAGAATGCAATCGACTGGGCATCCCGGCCTTATGGAGACAGCGCCTGGTCGGGCAAACCGGCGGCTGTCTTGGGCGCTTCCCCTGGCATGTGTGGCACGGCACGTGCGCAGTATCATTTACGCCAGGTCTTCGTATCTTTAAACATGTATCCGCTGAACCAACCGGAAGTCATGATTGCAAATGCGAGCGAACGATTCGATGCCGAGGGAAACCTCGTGGACAATGGAGTTAAGGATCGAATCCGGCAGCTTCTCCTGAACCTGGTCACTTGGACGCGCCAGCTTCAGAAAATACGCATGTGACCTTGAAACCTTTGCTGCGATCAGACAACTATATACGGGGCGGATGGGAGAACTTGTTGCTGTCTGACGATCGCCGGTTGCCTGCCGATCAGGCACGGGTTTTTTGATTACGGAAGAAAGGCACTATCCTGTATGGCAAGACGCGCCACGCCGGTATGGACCGTCATAGCCATTTTCTTCACCTTTGCGATCAGCCTGCCCTTGAATCATGTCTGCATCTATGATGAGCCTGCAAGCCCGGTGCCCGGCACTGGGGCGGCGCCAAGCACGGCTTTCGCGGTTCCCACCCAGGTTCACCAGACGCGGCCTCCTTCGCAGAAAGACGACACCTGTGCCGCCTGTCTCTGGTCTAACACGCTACTCCTGGACCAAGAACGCGTGGAACTTCCCATGGCGCCTGCCGTAACACCCATGCCGCCCGCGGCCCGCAAGCTTCCCCTGGTGTCCGCCGACCTTTACCAATCCACCTCCAAGCGCGGCCCTCCCAGACGCACGATCCTTTAAGCGATTCCCAAAACTGTGAGTCCAGACACTTTCAGGCGCATGGGTACGCCGACGTCCCATGAAGGACTGCTTGGCGTTTCGGCGCCTGCGAGTTGATTCGGAGCGCGCGTAGATAGTTCCAGCATTGGTTGCACTTTGGTCCGGTATTTTTGTGGCAAGGAGAATTTTCTATGGTTCCCAGACCTGTGCGGTTAACGGTTGTGTCCATACTCATTGTGCTGATCCTCGGCGCACCCCGGCCAGGAAGGGCGCAAGCTCAGCCCCCACAGGCAAGCTCGCAAGCCCCCGCGATTCTGACTTTGGATGAAGCAACGCGCCTGGCGCTTGAGCGCAATCAATCCCTCCGCGCCCAGCGTCTCGCCATCGATCAAGCGAAGGCGAATGAGATCACTGCTGCAATCAAGCCGAACCCAGTTTTCAGCAACTTGAACGAAGATTTCCCCATATTCAATCCCAGCGACCTGACCCTGCAAAATCTACGGACCAATCAGGAATTTACAGACTCGGTGACATATACGATCGAGCGCGGCGGAAAAAGGATGGATAGGGTTGCGGTCGCGCGCGACAACACGGATGTGACCGTCAAGACGATCGCCGACAACGAGCGCCAGCTCCGCTTCCAGGTGGCACAGGCTTTCATCAACGTTCTGCTCGCCAGATCCAACCTCGATTTTGCCAAGGCAGATCTGAAGGACTTCGCCCAGGTCGTGGAGATTAACCAGAGGCGCATGAACGCAGGGGACATTTCCGAGGCGGATTACCTGAAGATCGCGCTGCAGCAGCTCCAATTCCAGCAGGACGTTTCGGCGGCAGAGGTGGCGCTGGTGCAGGGGAAGGCCGCGCTACGGCAACTGGTGGGGTACAACAGCGTCCCTGAAAACTTCGACGTCAGCGGAGATCTCAAGCACACGCACTTTACGATCACATTGGATGAACTGGATAAGGAAGCCGTGCTGTCGCGGCCCGATTACCTGGCGGCCCAGAGCGCCGTCAAACTTGCAAATGACACCGTGACGCTGGCTTACGGGAACCGTGCCCGGGACCTCACCTTGGAATCGGAGTACAAGCGCAGCGGCCTGATCAACGGCGTCGGATTTGGCCTGTCGATCGAGATTCCCATTCATGACCGCAACCAGGGCGAGATTGCGCGCAGCAAGGCTGCAGTCCTCCAGGCAGCCGAGGCTGCCGAGGCAGTGCTGGTTGGGATTGAGACTGACGTCGCCAGCGGCTTTGCCGGTTACAAGACCAACGATGAGGTGGCCTCTCTCTACGAGTCCGGATACCTCGATCAGGCCACGCAGTCCAGAGAGATCAGCAATTACGCGTACCAGAGAGGCGCGGCGAGCCTGTTGGATCTGCTCGACGCCGAACGGAGCTATCGGGCGACCCAGCTGGCGTACCGACAAGCGCTGGCCGCGTTCATGACCAGCGTCGAACAGGTCAACTTCGCTGTTGGAAAGAAGGTGATGCAATGATTACCCGGAATGCGCGGTACCATGTCTATCGTTCCCGCGTGGGGGCGCGGCCGCTGTGCTGGCTCTTGCCCGTGCTAATCGCAGCGATCGGCGCGGGTGCAAGTTCATGCGGAAGCACGGGAGCAAAGCAGAGCCCCGCCTCTGTGGCCTATGCGGACAACTCGCAGCCCAGCCTGTTCGTCGTGCCGGAAAACCAGGTGGCGCATCTTCAGATCGAGCCGGTGAGAAAGGTCAGCTGGTCGTTCATGGTGCGCACGACCGGCACTGTTGATTGGGATGCGGACCATACCACGCAAGCCATCACACAGGTGGGCGGGCCGATCACCAAAATCCTCGCGGATATCGGGACCATGGTGGATGCAGACCAGCCGCTCCTGTATGTCTCTAGCCCTGATGTCACGAATGCCACCGCGGCGTATCGAAAGGCGCGCAACCGCATGGATTTTGAGACTACCTCGCTGGATCGCAGCAAAGATCTGCTTCAGCATCACGCCATCGCGCAGAAAGATTTCGAGAGCACCCAAGCCGACTACAACGATGCTGCGACGGACCTGCAAAACGCGCTGCAGGCCCTGCTGATATTCGGAATCACACAAAGCGAGATCCATGACGCGGATCGCCAGGGATTGGCCATCAATCCGCAGCTTGCGGTGCGCGCGCCCATCAAAGGAATGATCGTGCAGAAGCTGGTCTTCCCGGGCCAGCTCATTCAGGCCGGCGCCACGACCTGCTTTCTGATCAGCGACCTGGCAACGGTTTGGATCCAGGGCCATATCTACGAAAAGGATCTGACCTCGATCCGCACGGGTGATTCCGTGGATGTGACCAACTCGTCATTCTCGGAGAGCTTTCATGGGGTTGTGTCCAACATAGGCGCCATGATTGATCCGGCAACCCGTACCACGCCGGTACGCATCACCACCACAAATCCCCAAGGGCTCTTGAAGAAGGATCTCTTCGTGAACGTCGTTATTCACACGCGGACTCAGCGCAACGTGGTGGCGGTGCCTACTTCAGCCGTGCTGTATGACGCCGATAACATGCCCTTCGTCTACGTCCAGATGGATGGCAACCGATTCGGGCAGCGCCTGGTTACCACGGGCGCGCAGCAAAACAACGAATTCGAAATCTTGAACGGACTCAAAGAGGGCGAGCGGGTGGTCTCGGAAGGAGCCATCTTCCTGCAGTTTGCAAATACCTATCAGCGGTGAGGGGAGTTGGGAAACGACCAGGTCACAACAGAAACATCAGACCTCAGACGTCAGACGGGAAGACTGATTGGCCGGCATCAGCAGATCGCAACGTATCCGGCTTCCAAATCAGTTTTGAATCGGATGTCCGAGATCCCGGTGTCTGAGGCATAGATCCTTATGATCAATAAGATCGTTTCATTCGCGCTTTCCCAGCGGTTCGTGATCATCATCGCCATGCTGTTTCTGATGATCTGGGGAGTATTCTCCTTCCAGAAACTACCCATTGACGCATATCCCGACCTGTCTCCGCCGCACGTCGAGGTTGTCACGCAGTGGCCCGGGCATGCCGCGGAGGAGGTCGAACGGCTGATCACGATTCCGGTCGAGATCGAGATGAACGGCATCCCCGATCTTGAGGCCTTGCGCTCGATTTCACTTTATGGCCTGTCGTCCGTCCAGATGAACTTCACGTACGATGTCGATCCCTATTTCGTGCGCGCGCAGGCCCACGAGCGCATGGCTGACGCCAGTGTGCCGAATGGAGTGACACCGTCGCTTTCGCCTCTCTTCAGCCCGAGCGGTCTGATCTATCGGTATGTCCTGCAGAGCGCCGACCGGTCGCCTCAGGATCTCAAGACCATCGAGGATTGGGTGATTGACCGGCGTTACCGCGCGCTTCAGGGCGTGGCCGATGATTCGAGCCTGGGCGGTACCACCATGCAGTATCAGGTGCTTTTGGATCCGAACAAATTGTTTTCGTACGGCGTGACCGTACCTCAAGTCTTTCAACAGCTGGCCAACA
>Ga0187882_1004301_pt1 | contig 11655 bp, 12 predicted proteins | sample June2016WEW_19_1_3_FD_132991 | JGI IMG/M metagenome (GOLD analysis project Ga0187882, IMG submission 132991) | Peatland microbial communities from SPRUCE experiment site at the Marcell Experimental Forest, Minnesota, USA - June2016WEW_19_150 | ecosystem: Environmental > Terrestrial > Soil >...
ACTCTGATGCCGCTGAGGAGAGCTTTGACACCCATAATCACAGAGAGGCTAGGAAGGATCCCGTAGGGTAAGCTCAAGGTAGTTGCCGCAACACCGCAGGGAATAGGAAAACCGAGAAACGACGGAATACTACTAATGAGACGGCGGCTGCCGAAAGTAGAAATGGAAAATGGTGGTGGGGTAGGAAGGTGCAGGTTCTTTCGGTTCGGCTCTGCTGGGCACGGTCCCAGCTGTCATCTAGCGATTTCGCTTCCCCTGCATCTGCATGAAGAAGCGACCGTTGGGGCCGAGGGCCGGCTGGGACTCGAGCTGCTGGCGAAAAATCCTTCGGACTCAAGAATCGAATGGTAGCCCGGCAGAGATACCGTAGAGTCTCAGAGCACAGCACATGAGGTGGACTGACGGGACCCTTGTCCCGGGTTACTTGGATAGGACCGTGCTATTGTCTTTCGAGTAAGCCTTCATATCCTAACAACTGAGGATTACTAGTCGGTTCGGTGGCTAACCTGGCTCCAAAGCGACACCCTCTAGACTCAGAGTTGGAGCACTACTTGCGGTCGTTGGATAGTGTCGGCGGACTGTATAACTCGCAAATCACAGTGCACGTTGGCTATGCAATTACAGTGACAGCAGTTGTTGTTACAGGTCTTCTCGCCCTATTCTCATTCATAGAACAGATCATACGAGACTGGGCTCTCGCGTGTATTCGATCTGATGCGACGTTCTTGGCAATAGTTCTAGAGACGATCGCGACGGTACCGTTCTTCATTTCCTTGTTCGTGGCATACTTCTTTGGATACTGGCCGTGGCCACGCTTCGTTTCCTTTACTTATCTTTTTGGCAGGATCCGGTACTATATGGCTCTCTCCCAACTCGTTTGGGAGCATATGGGCATATCCGTTGGAACCGGAGACGTGAGCGTATTCTACACGCTGAAAGAAAGAGCTGTCGGAAAGGAAGGAAAGGGCATCGACGAGGCAATCATCTCATTATTTGAAGCTCGGCTCTCCGTATCCCTATGGCATCGGAGGCACCCCGGCTTGACGCTGTCTGGCGATCCAAGAACACTCTCTGATGAGCTGCTCGAGTTGAGGAAGCGGCTGCAGGCTGAGTTGGAATCTGCGGAGGTCCTTAGAGTAGTCAGTGCTAACATCTGCGATGTGAGCAGGGCGTACTACGAGCAACGGGCACCGCTTTGGGGCCGGAGGAATCTGGCGGACCTGCTTCATTTGGCCTATTCACCAGCACTTGAGGGGTCACGCAAGGGCAGTCGGGAGATTATAGAAGGCTTGGGTGAGACAGACGAGGCTAGGAGTTCGACACAAGTGAAAGCGGTATCTCATCGTTCACTATGCTTCAACAAGTAGAGGAGTAGGGAGTCAGTCCCGAGTCAGGAAGCTCGGTGGGGAACCCGAGAGCAGGGACACATCTTACAGATGTTCTCGCTGTGAAGGCGACAAAGAAACACAGGCACTACCGCTGGATTAGGTATGCGGCAGGAGCTGGATCCAGGATGGAAAAGATAAGAGAGAGGCTGGAATCGGGTGACCTCTCCAGAACCGCTGCCGCTGTGATCTCCGGCCTCTTTGCATCAAGGAAATCAGGCGAATGTCGATATACGGAGCGAGTTTCATGACGGACGAGTGGGGGCACCGCAGAGGATCCGATTTCGAGCAGAGCATTGCGACGATGCTGACCTATGTCTGATTCAAGATAGTCGCGGGGAGTACTTGGGCCAGGTGCATTGGTTTCAACCACATGGCAAGCGAGCATTCGATCGACTTGTTCGCTGAAGAGGCAGCGGTGTCTCAAGAAGGAATATGTGCAGTCGTCTCCACGACATTGCCGGGTTGCCTAGTGTGCAGAAGATCATGCTCGACACAAATCAATACGATAGAGTGGTAGCCGCTCCCAAGACGTATGACAGACTCCTCAGGTTACTCTCCGAGGGCAAGATCGAGTTACTCACCACACATATTCAAAGGGATGAGATAATGGCCGTAGAGGAACCTGGGAAGAAAGCGCAGCTAGAAGCTCTACTTGCACTCGCTCGCTTGATAGCAACTCGTGGGGCTATTTTTGACCTATCCAGATTCGATCTTGCTAGGTTTGGCGATAATGAAGACCACAGCTTGATTGAGCACATAACAGGTTCGGGTTGGAAGACAAAGAGCAAAGACGCACTGATCGCTGCCACCGCAGCCAAGGACGCAGATGTGTTTGTGACTGACGATAAGAGTTTGGCACGGAGACTAAACAGCTATCCTGGCAGAAGGTGCGAGGTTATCGATTTCGAGGGGCTCAAAAGGCGTCTGGCCGACTTGGCGCTCTAAGTCAAGTTCTTCAATGCGAGTTACCGCGTGTGCACGGATTGAAACCGCCAGCGATCGCTCGCTCGGACTCGCGAATTCCCAGGCGCGGGGTAGGGATAGCGCTCGACGAGATCAGCAAGGTCACGGTCCGTTCATGATATCTGTGCACTGAACAGCAATCTGTCGTTCAGCATTTCTCTGCGTCTGTCAGCGTCGCCTAGACAGCCTGCCCTGAAGAAGAACCTTATCGCTTGACGATCGTGGCACCTGACGGGGCCAAGGATTTCCTCCCACGTCTTGTCCTTTCGTAGATCCTTCTGCTTGTTCTCATTACCATGGACTATCGCAGATCGCATGTCGTAGGCGTCTCTGAGCTGGCTGTAGAGCTCCGCTCTTTCAACGGGTTTCTTGTCAGCTCCGAGGATCAAGACTCCTCTTGAACGAAACTTGTATCCAATCTCTCCCTCTCCTGAATCCGGCACTAGGAGGTATTCCAGAGACTCCACATAGTCTACGAACCGGTCAGCGGAGTATGCTCGATAGTCTGCTAAGTGAAAGCGGTGGACGGCAAAGTTCCCCGGATTTGTTTCGATGAACTCTTTCCAAAAGCTGGCGAACATGGTCTTTTCATGTTCATCCAGATGGAAAAGAGGCACACCGCGATCAGGATCTTGCCAGTGTATGTAGTGCGGAAGGTCGTCTATGAGGTCCGTCCCCTGGAAGACGCATCTGGAGAGTACTATCGAATCCTTGAATAGTTTGAAAACGGTCAGTGCTCGGTCAAGGGTGCGTCGCGGTTGTTCTCCTTCTCTCGGCGGCATCTGGAGTAGGAAAGGGCATTCTTCGCCGGTGGTACGAAGGATGGCGCCCAGAAGATCCCCTGAGGCGTCTTTCCAAGGGATGATTGTCGAATCCCCAAGATCAAGTCTGATCGGTGGCTCAAGTTTGAGGTTATGCAGTGGAATCGTCAGCATCTTGCCCATCAGGGCGCACCACTCTCGAACACGATATGTTCTCAAGCGGAGCCTATCTTTCTTCCTGATCTGAGCTTGGCCCTCGACAGACCTGTTCGTGTGAGAACATTCAACGCGATTTCTGTGCCCTCTGGGCCAGGCTGAAAGCGTGAAGGGCTATGGCCGCCTGCGCCGCACGATGACAGTTGACTTCACTAATGGACATCCCCCTCGTCGGCAAAGGTCAATGCGCCTCATCATTGCCCGGTCCGGATCCGGCATTCCAGAGAGGCAAGAACCCGTTGCATCAACGTACCTCGAAGATCAGTCCGCCTTCGCGTAGGAGGCGTTCGCCCTTCCCTGTAAGCTGCCACTCGTGGCAAAGGATCGGAAACCCGAATTCGTTGCTTGCACGTCTCCAGCGGTCCTTAACACAGCCTTCGGCCTTGAGCTTGTATAGATGGTATCTGACTGATTTCCTATCTATGCCCAGCTCGTCTGCGATGTTGGAGACGTTCGGGGATCGCATGCGAGCTATGCAACGCATGATTTCAACGTCAAGCCTTTGGTTCTGAAGCGCTCGCTGCAGCTCAGAGATCAACACGACCGACACCGGGTACCCCCCTGGGGCCCCACGCTCCGGCTTGCATATGGGCTCGGTCTCTGTTAGGTCTTCCCTGAACCGTCCCGTATTCATGCTGCCGAGATGCGAGCAGGCGTGGAGACTTCATAGTCGTCATGCGATAACGCCAATGGGAGACGAATGCTCGCCATATGATTGAGGAATATCGCACTCCCCACCACACTCATTCACGGGTATGTCCCCCAGATCTGGGGAACATTGTTTCTGATCTTCCAACTCGTCCGTAGACCGCTCCATGGGAACTCATGAAGCCAGCAGCGCTATGGGAGAAGCCATGAAAGACCTGCCGACGCATGCGTTACAATCGTGACTCAAAACGAAGCCATGGACCATATGCGCTAGCCCATAGCCGACCGCTCCCCATAGAGCACAACTTCTAGGACCAGTAGACCACGAGACACCGGCTGACGGAAACCAAAACATGTAACCGCGGAGAATGAAACTGCAGGAAGTAGCACAGTAATCCACAATCTATTGTTAAAGTTTCGAGGTATAGTACTCCCGGCGCCGCGTGAAGCTGCAGTGTGAATGTTTTCTATGGATGTGTGAGCTTCATGAGAGCTTCCACATGGGCTCGTCTGATGTCGGCGTGGGCTGTTGCGGATCGCTCGCTTCAGCATCACAGTTGCATTGGATCCGGCGACTTCATGACCGCTCGCCATGACGGTTCCCCATGTTGAGAAGCCCATAGACACACCTGCGACAGAATACCAACCGGCAATCCTTAGTGCATCATTCCATAGGCGCCACGGTAGCTATTACCCCATACAGAATACAGTATAGGAACTAACCCTGAAACTTTTCCGATTACTAAAATGCATGCCCCATGTCCGTGTGTGGATCTGTTGCATGGCACATCTCGCCCAGTGTTTACTCTGGTCTCGTCGCTATGTGCACAGCGACTCTCCAGTCTCAGCGACGCCATATATACTCCACTTCGACTTCGTTCTTGCTAGGCAACACAAGTCTAGGGGAACCTCTAGAGGTGTGGAAAGCTGGAACCTATTCTAAGCGTCAGAGGAAGCGTGAACGTTCAGGCAAGGCGGATGTCTACCAATATGATGATCTCCCCAACCCTTTTCGCGTTCAAGTAGTCCACATCTGGCGCACTGCCTTGGGCACTTGGGCGACTGCGGATACATATCTAGGGGACCCAAAATCGAGGGCGTATTGGAGAGCCATACACGACCATCTTGCGAGAGAGCACGGCGTTCTTACTCTGCATGATGAGGGCTCCGATCCGTTCGACGCGTGCGTCAGATACATCCTCGAGAGTGACACGGATGGAGCGCTTGATATTATTGACACGAGCTTTCGTTGCGTAGACAGAGTCGTTCGTCGCCTTGGTGCAACTGATAGAGCCATAACTGGAATAACGCAGGATCCCGACGATGCCATAGAGGAGTTGAATCATCGCTTCAAGGAGCACGGCATAGGCTACGAATTCGTAGGTGGTGAGTTGATCAGAGTTGACTCTCAGTATGTGCACGCAGAGGTCACAAGACCAGCTATTTCACTTCTCCAAGACATGGACTTCGCTGGAGCATCAGATGAGTTTCTGCGCGCTCACGAACACTATCGAAAGGAGAGATACAAGGAGGCAGTAGCAGAGGCACTGAAAGCGTTTGAGAGCACGATGAAATCGATCTGTGACGCCAGGAAATGGCATTATGCCGATGCCACTGCGAAAACGCTGATCAAGATATTGATCGAGAACGGCTTGATTCCATCATATCTGGAGAGTCACTTCGGTGGACTCCGTTCCGCTATGGAAAGCGGCCTACCCACAATCAGGGACAAGACAGCGGGTCACGGTCAGGGACCGAAACCGACAGCCATTCCTGAGCATCTTGCTGCATATGCACTCAACTTGGCTGCAGCCAACATAGTGTTCTTGGTGAAGTCCTACAAGGCACTCAAGTAGAAGGCACACAAAGGAAATCGGCGCCCATTTACGCGTATGATTTCTTCGACGCGGAATGCTTGGCGGTCTGCCACCAGCATGTGCTACCCGTCGAACCCTGCCAGAGACTACCCATAGAGGATGCCGGAAATCAGAATGCCGCATTTGACTTCCATTTCTGGCCTGTCCAAGGAAAGAGGAGCTTGTGGTATTCCGCAAAGCTCCGAGTGCCAAGCTCCATGAACTCCTTGGACAAAGCTGCCACTGGCTGGTGTAGGACCAGACGGTTATGGAAGCATATGGAGTTCAGCATGCCGGTCCATGACTCAAGATGCGTCCACATGAACTTCTTGAGGAGTCTCTCATCAGCAGACCCACTCCTATGGACGTTAAGATCGAAGAATAGCTGTGCCATGTAGGCAACCATGAACGAGAGGTTCCATCTCAGGAAGAGCTGCAGGGCATACTGTCTCATCCTTTTTCCATGTATTTGTGAGATCCGCTCGCCCTCAGCGGGTAGGCGTAACAGTAGCCTCTTGGTTTCCGCGGCGCCAGTGACTGCTTCCAGGTCTTGAGATGTAAGCAGGTCGACGTGAAGCGTGTATGGACCACGTTTCGTCGCTTGGACAACTACCTCTTCTTCCATCATTCGGCGGAGGGCCTTGTGCGCCGCTCCTCTGGATAATCCAGTTTCGTGCATGACTTGCCCGAATGCGAGTGGTCCACCCCTTAATGCTTCGACTACTTTCTCTGTAGAAGGTGCCCTGCGTTTGTGGAGCGTTCCAGTGATCAAAGTATACTTTTCCCGCTCTCAAGTATACCAAGACTCGATATAACAATTCCGTACTATTCCGTTACGGAGTGGTGTCGACATGGTAGAGTTCAAGATCAAGATCCACCCGCAACAGCGACTGACACGCATCCCGAAGATCCTGGCGGAGAACTTCGGCACGGTCTGGACGCTGGTGCCAAACAGGGACGCCGCAGTAATCTTTGCTGAGAACGCTGACTTATGGACGGTTCTCGAGAGCCTCCGAATTATCGAGCAAGAGCTCCAACTACATGCAAAGTCTCCCAGAAGAAATGGGGCGGTTCAGCCTCGCGACCAAGACCGCCCCAAGCCACCGCCCCCAACGTCAAGCGGAGGAGGCTAGCTGATATGGATGATGAACGGCCCGAGGAGATAAAGCGTCCTGAGACTCTGCAGCGACGCGTAGAAGCCTACATCGAACAAGGTCTGGTTCCCATTCCCGTTGCTCCACGAGACAAGAAGCCGCTCATAAAATGGGATCGGTACCAGGACGAACCCCCCAAACCCGGTGCAGTTGACGAATGGTTCAGAACCTATCCAAATGCCAACGTCGGCCTAATCTGCGGACCCGCAAGCAAAGGGTTCATCGCGCTTGACATAGACGACGAAGCAACCTACCAGAAACTCGAAGCCATCGAGAAGTGGAGCGAAAGGACGCCAGTAGCTAGGACGGGGGGAGGAGGCTACCACGTATGGCTGCGCTCAGAGAAGTTCTGCAGCACATTCACAATCCCGAACCCCAAGATCGAAGTTAAGGGCTATGGCAGCCAAATCGTGGCTCCTCCAAGCATACATCAAACCGGGCGCCCCTACGAGTTCATCAACCCAAACATCAAGACGATCATGTCCGTTCCGGACGCAGAGAACTACGTATACAGTCTCGCGGAGAGCGCTGGCACGAAATACGCAGATGAAGCATCATACGCAGCAAGCCTTCCGCCGAGCCCAGAGCAGGGCAACGGTGACCCCTACCCAATTCAGCGGATGCTGCAAGGCGTGAAGGAGGGACTGCGGAACAGCACAGCCCTAATCCTAGCATCCTACTATATGACTCATCGCAAACTGAAGCCTGACGAATGCGAGCGCGTGCTGCTCGAATGGAACAGTCGCAACAGCCCTCCCCTACCGCATTCAGAGATCAAAGCCGTGGTGAAATCAGTCCAGAAGCACGGCTACCGCGTAGGATTCAGAAGAATACATTCAATGTGCCCTAGTGATGGTTGCCCAGAATGCCGCAACATCCCAAAACCAACTGACTACCAGGAAGCGGACCGGCTGCTCAGAGACCCGTCGCTTCTATGGCGTCTAAACCAGATCCTCGCAGTGTGGGTGGAAGGAGAGGAAAAGAGCAGGTTACTCATCCTGCTGCTTGGCACAAGCGGCAAACTGCCGGCGGAGTATAAAGTCATCCTTACGATCAAGGGAGAATCCTCTGCTGGCAAAACCAACATCCTGAGAATCCTGCCACGAGCCTACAAGGTCAAGGAAGTGGGCCGATTCAGTCCCACAGCCTTAGAGTATGGGCCGCTTCGCAAGTACGACATCCTACTCATCAAAGAACTGTACGGCGAGGACAAAACCAGGATTAGACTACTCAGCTCCAGCGACGGCGGATATATCGCATCCATATCTGAGCGCGACCTAGCTTCAGGTAGATTTCACCCACACGACTACAATATTCCACCCATCACGATCGCGACGTCAACCACTCGTATACACCTCGACCCACAGTTCAGCAACCGCGCATGGGAGATCAATGTTGACGAATCCCCGGAGCTGACTGAGAGGGTATATGGCTTCAAGGAGAGAAAGGAAGACGAGCGGATCAATCAAATAGTGACGGGTGCCTCATCACGTGATGACACACGTCTTCTCAGAGCGGTTATGGAGAGACTGCAGCCATGCGAGGTGGTGATCCCATATGCCGAATCGTTCCGGGCCCTACTTGACCCTAAGGAGCTGCGATCGAGACGTGATTGGGATAAGATCCATGACCTAGTCTACTACTCTGCCTTCCTTCATCAGCATCAGCGGCCTAGAGTCAACGGCGCCGTCCTTGCCACGTTGCAAGACCTCTATTACGCGTTGACTATCGGTCTGGAAACCTTTCAGCGAGTAAGGAAGGGGATGGAGAAGCGAATCGAGAACGCAATACCCATGATTCTTGCGCTTCCTGGCGAGTTTACGAGGAAGCAGCTTGCGGAGAGACTGGGGAAATCCGACCGCTACGTGAAAGATATCGTGCAGGCGCTTAAGGAGAAGGCGGTGCTTCATGTCGCAAGGCAGGAAGGCAGGCTTGAATATCTAGAGGTCGCTGACAGGCAGGCTCTATCGTCACTATCGCCCACGTCGTCCTTTGAGACGGGCGATACTAAAGCGTTCCAATCTGTGCTCTCCGGAGCACAAAGACGGGTATCGTCCAATCCATGCCTTGCGGTAGGGCTTGACCCCGAATACCTCAGAGTAACAGATCCGATTAGTGGAAACAGCTTTGACTTACCCCCACCCACAGAGCGGATGTTGGACGATACCCCGTTCCGCGCTCCGGACGCCTCGGAACGAGGCGCTACTGTATCGCCCGCCTCAAAAGCCCACGCGGGCGATGCGGCGATACCCTCTCTCCATACGGAGATTGGCGTCATTGGATCCAAGGCTGAAACAGCTTCCAATCCAAGCGCACCTAGAGAGGATATGGCAATTGCGTTACGCGGGTCGCCCACGGAGTCGGAGCATGATAGAGTGGTCAGGAGACTACGCAGTATCGCGCAGGCTCCAGAACTTAGCTACTTCGAAGACCATGCGGCGGACTTGCTGGGAGACTCCGACAAGGCAAGGGCCTTCGTCAAGGGGTTAGTCGACGAAGGTCAACTTGCGAAGGATCCTGATGGCTGCTGGCGGTGGACTCGGGGTTGACGGTGCCTAGGCAATGACGATGCGTATGGGGCTTGGCTCGCTGGTGTACGTGCGCTACAGGGACCATGTTCTATTCAGAGACTCAGAACCGTCACAATACGTTCCATGGACTCGCGAATGCATAGGCTGGCTCGACTATGAGGATCGAGACCATATCCGCGTAGTCTGGGAGCGATTCGCCATTCCTGACCCGCCCAACGAGTCGAAGCCGCGCGCTACAGGCTTGGTCATCCTCAAGGAGGCGATTCTGGAGATGCACAGAATTGGCTAGCGGCTACCGCTTCCGAGGCAGAGGTTCTCTCTGCTTCAGCCACAGCCGGATAGCCTCACCTACTGCCTTGCTCAGAGTTCCCTTTTCGCCACCATACATTTCTGCTGCTCTGACACGAAGCTCCTTCGCCAGATCGTCGGGAAGGACCAGATGGAGCTCTGCCAACATTGGACACCTGTACGATAGTACATCCGTTCCCATGAACTTATATAGAGCTTTCCGTCCTTATGGACATCAGTACAGTAGTACGTATAGCGATCATGAGGACATTCCGCGATGACCACGGAGCTCATCCTGAAGCCTCGGACTCTCACGCTCCTAGACCTAGAAGAGATCCTGAAACTCGGCAGGGTCGAGAATGACGGGCTTGTATTGGAGCGTTCGCCGAAGGGCTACAAACTCAAGACGCCTATGACGATTCCGCTCGAGAGGATGCTAGCGGTCGGCCAACGAGGCCTAGTCGAGTATATCGTGCGTTCGCTCGTCTCCGAGCGCCCACGCCTAATCCCACTCGCATTGGAGAATGAGAGTTTGGTTGCGCTCGCTCGATACTTCCTGCGATATCGCTCCGGCAGCCTGCAGAGCTTCTATGCCTACACTGACACTATCAGCCGCTTCTCCACTTGGCTGAGCAATTCGCCTGACCAGATCCTCTCCGACGTGAAAGAGAAGGATAGCCTGCCGAATCCAACGCGGATCCAGACACATGCTCGCCTCGTAGAGGACTACCTTGCGATGCTTCAAGATCGAGGGCTGACGCCTGGACGGATTCACACATGCGCTAAACACATCAAGACATTCTACAGGATCAATGATATCGAGATCAAGCTGCCATATGCGCTCCCCAGACGTGTGACCTACAAAGATCGAGCACCCAAGCCTGAGGAACTCCATCATCTGCTAGACGTCGCAGACTTGCGAGAGAAAGTCATCATCACGATGCTCGCGCTTGGAGGATTCAGAGAAGGGACCCTGGTCCGACTACGTTACCGGCACGTCCGCGAGGACCTCGAGAGAAGGGTTGTCCCTCTCCACATCCACGTGGAGTCAGAGATAACGAAGGGCAAGTACCACGACTATGACACGTTCCTGGGCGAAGAAGCGGTCGAATACCTTCGCGCATACTTCGAGACTCGACGCCATGGTAATCTCCATCCAGAGATCCCTCCAGAAGAGATCGCCGATGACTCCCCTCTCATCCGAGACGAAATGTATGATGTGGCTCGAGCGATCGGAGAGAAGCAAGTTCGGAAGCTCATTCATAGCCTCTACTTCAAGGCTGGACTGCTCAAGCAGAGTAACGGGAGAAGATACAGCCTCTGCGTGCATAGTCTCCGCAAGTTCTTCAAGACCCAGCTGATGGCACTAGGAGTCCAATCGGACTACGTCGAATACATGATGGGACACACGATCACCGCGTACCATGATATCCAATCCAAGGGAGTTGAGTTCCTCCGCTCGCTCTATGGCAACTCTGGGCTCTACATCAGACCACGGAGCGCTCTAACGACGAAGGATCAGTTACGAGCGATGGCCAGAGGCTTCGGTCTAAGCCCAGAGGAGGCGGCTCGCCTACTGACATCCTCCGAACCGCATCGAGCATATGCCACGCAAGAAGAGCAAGAGGAATACGAGATTCAGATACTCTGTGAAGCCATCACCGACCGCATCAAACAGAAGATCCTTGCCGGCTGATGATTGCCAAACCTAGACAATTCGTGTAGGTAGTGGCGGGCCCGGTGGGATTCGAACCCACGGCCCCCGGCTTACCTCGCTCTGTTGCAGGCCTAGAGGGCCGATGCTTTGGACACCCGGATTTCAGATCCACGGGTGCTGTCCAGGCTGAGCT
>Ga0187882_1004308_pt1 | contig 11645 bp, 10 predicted proteins | sample June2016WEW_19_1_3_FD_132991 | JGI IMG/M metagenome (GOLD analysis project Ga0187882, IMG submission 132991) | Peatland microbial communities from SPRUCE experiment site at the Marcell Experimental Forest, Minnesota, USA - June2016WEW_19_150 | ecosystem: Environmental > Terrestrial > Soil >...
ACTTGGACGGCGAGTTTGGAGAGGACAGTGCGAAATGGCCATACCGAGAATGGAGAACACCTTCCTTGGCAATTCGTGCACTGCAATAACAAAGACTTGAATTTGCGGTCATTATAGTCGGCCCCCGTGTCTCTGGATAGCTGAATTCGCAGCACTTGCGCGAGTGAGTCGGCCACCGGAAACGGCACGCGGTCCAGAAACGCCATTCGAGGAGATCAGGGTGGCGTGACATCGCTGTGGTCACATCTCCCCTAATGGGACTTCTGGGGCGTCAGAGGAGATTTCACTTTTCCGAGTAGCGCGTAATACGTCCAGGTGAAGTTACTGCTTTCCAGAATGCCGTTCTTATTGGCCTCCAGAAATCCGGCCGACGGGCTGAAGGAGATGTAAGACTCCCTCAACGCACGATTCTCCGATGCTCGGAACTACCCGGGGGCAGCGCCAGCTTACTCGGATCGCAGAGCTCGCATCGGTTCGATGTTTGCCGCCCGCCTGGCCGGCAACAGAGTGGCTGCAGCAACCGCGCCAATGAGGACCGCGCCAACGATGAAGTAGGTTGGAACATCGAAGGCAGTGATCCCAAAGAGCATGTTCCGCATGGCCTGTGAGGCCGCGAAAGCGCCGGCGACGCCTAATATTGCGCCGACAATCATAAGCCGCGCGCCTCCGCCTATCACCATACTCAGTATTTGGCCCCGCGTCGCCCCGAGCGCCATGCGGATACCGATCTCATGCGTGCGGCGGCTGACGGTGTAGTTCACCACGCCATAGACGCCGGCAACGGCTATCAGCAGAGCGGCCACGGCAAATAGCATCATGACAATCGAGAGGACTCGCCGCACCAACGTGGATCGCTTTACCACCTCGGTCATCGTCATCGGAAACAAAATCCCCACATCCGGGTCCACTTTACGCAATTGCGATCGGATCGGGCCGACGATCCCGGCGGGATCCACAGTCGATCGAACCAAAATGTACATCTGGGAGTTCCTCCACTTGTTGTACGGGATGTACACTCCCGGCTCTATCGCCCGATCCAACCCATAATGCGCGACGTTGCGAGTCAAACCGACGACCGTCATCCATCGATCCAAGCCGGCCAGTTTCCTCCATAGTCCTTGCAAGTTGTCCTCTGCCCGTATGCGTATGCGCTTGCCGATGGGATCGGCGTCCGGCCAATAGCGCCGGGCAAAGCTCTGGTCCACAATAGCGACACAGGAGTCTTTTGCGCGCCCATCCTCTGCATTGAAATCGCGGCCGGACAACAATGTAACTCCCATGGTTTTGAAGTAGTCTGGAAATATCCAACGCATCAGAATCGCCGGCTCCGGTCCGGCGGCGGGATTCGGAGCAACTCCCTCGACATCGAAGACAAATTGATTATATCCGCCGAGGGGCAGGACATTGGAGCCACTGGCGGCCGTGACGCCGGGAAGTTGCCGGAGGCTTTCGATGAACCGTTCAAAAAAACGCGCGCTATCATCTCTACCCTTATAAGCTGAAGGCAGCAGTTTGATGTTGAAGGTGAAGACGTGGTCCGCTCGGAATCCCGGATCGACGGCCAGCATCTTTTGCCAGGACCGTAACAGCAGTCCCGCTCCGACCAGCAGCACGACAGCGAAGGCAACCTCGCCAACCACAAGTATCGTCAAACCGCGGCGTTTGGCGCCGCTTGCCGATAATCTGGAACTCGCCTCGTGGAGACTATGCTGCACATTTACCCGGGCTGCTTGTAGTGCTGGCGCCAGGCCGAAGAAGGCGGTGGTGGCGCCCGTCAGCACTACGCAGAATGCCAGGAAAGGGATATCCGGGGTGAGTCTCACCCAGGACGGCATGTCAAAATTTAAAGCGGCTTCAACATTTAAAACGATCAGTTTCAGGAGAAACTGGCCTAATAGCAAACCCAACAGAACTCCGGGGAGCGCCAGCAATAGGCTTTCCGTCAGGAGTTGCCTTATGATCCCTGCGCGCGACGCTCCGAGCGCGGTGCGGATCCCCATTTCCTGAGAACGAGACTCTGAGCGGGCGAGCATGATGCCGGCGACGTTGAGGCATACAATCAGCAATAGTATTCCCGCCGCAAACAGCAACATTGTAATTGTCGAGCCCACATTGCCGAACAATCTCTCGCGAAGGGATTGGATCCGGGGCGGTGCGAGATATTCGTTCATCGACCGTGTTTCCATCATGCTCTTGTGGATGCGAGTCAGGTCCTGTTGCGCCTGTTCCTGCGAAACTCCCTCTTTCAGGCGTCCATATCCCCTTATGGTATCGCCTTGTCCCTTTTGAAAAAGCACCCACAGATCGGCTGTTTCAGGGAAATCCGCGTTGCTCGGAAGCACGCCAACCACAGTGTGAGCCTCGCCATCAAGCTTCAATGTTTCACCCAGCGCCGAAACGCTTCCTCCGAACTCCCGTTGCCAGAAACTATGACTGAGCATCACTACCTTGGGTTCCCCAGGATTCTCCTCTTTTTCGAGGAAGCCCCGCCCGAGCGCCGGCTGATACTGGAACACGGAGGCAAAGTCGCAAGTGACCAGCAAGATAGACGTAGTGCGAGCTTCGCCCTGCCGTGAGTAGTTGCGGGAGTCGGGATTGTACGAACCGAAGGCTTCAAAACTCCGATTTTCCTCCCGATACCTATCGTGAGATTTGGAATCATACCCACCGTAACCACCGGAAGTACCAACGTAGACCAGGCGCTCGCTGTGGGGATACGGGAAGGATCGTATGAACAGAAAATTGTAAACGCTGAAAACGGCGGTGTTGGCGGCGCTGGCAAATGCAAGTATTCCGATCACTATCAGGCTGAGCGCTTTCTGCTTCCACAATATGCGGGCTGCGTAGCAAAGATTGCGTTGCAGCTCTGCGAGCCAGCGAAATCCTCGCCTGTCCCGATGCTCTTCAAAAATGTTGTCTACCCCTCCCAGCTTGATCAATGCATTTCGGCGCGCTTCTTCCTGACTCATGCCAGAACGCCGATTGTCTTCGATGTGCATTGCCAGGTGGCTCTCGATTTCCTCGGCAAATTCACGATCTTGCTGCTTCCGCTTAAACAAGTTGCATAAACGAACGATCCATGCTCGCAAGGTTCTCATGAGGATTCCTCGCCAAGAGTCAAAAACCGCTCAAGGATGCATTTTGTTTGCTCCCACCCGCGCGCGCTCTCCTGGAGTTGCTTCCGGCCGGCTCGCGTGAGCCTGTAATATTTTGCCTTTCGGTTGTTGTCCGAGACTCCCCATGCGGACGAGATGCATCCTTCCTGTTCCAACTTCAGCAGCGCCGGATAGATAGTCCCGTAGTTGATTGCCAGCAGATTGCCGCTGATCTGCTCAATACGGCGAGCAATGCCATATCCGTGCAACGGTCCCATGGTTTCAAGGGTTGTCAACACCATCAAACCCAAGGTTCCCTGCATTACGTCAGTTTTTGTGCTCATGCTTTCCTCTATTGGATGACAATATGTATAGTACGGCTCCTATGGGGAGTCAATAGGTATTTTAAAGCGTAAGCAAACCCGTGCGAAGGAGCTGAAAAAGAAAAGCTGCAAAAGAAAGCCAAAACACTGACAGGACGGCACTCTCAACCGCCTTGGCGTATTGTCGGTATCTCGTCCAAGTGGCTGGTCACCAGTCAACTTCCCACATTGGGACTTCTGGACCGCGTGGGGATTTCACTTCTACAGCAAGCGCACTACTCGTCCAAGTGAAAGGACCCGTTCGTCTGAGTTTTGCCTGATTACCGATAAGTCTGGGCTTTTCAACCGCGGGAAGCTACTCAGATCCCCGAAATTCCGACTTTTCTGCCGCCTGGAACGTCTTATGCACTATGTAAGAGATTGTCGTAAGCATACCGATCCGGATCGAGAGTCGCGTTATTCAGTTCCGACACCGGCCCTAGACTTATCATAAATAAAAAGGAGTACCTTCATGGCCAGAAAAGTGCTCTTTTTGCTCAGTCTGCTGGCGATAGCAGTGCCAGCGGCTTTAATAATCACCGTTTCCGCTCAAAACCCGACTTCGAATTCACCGCAGAAGATGAAACTGAACGAGGTTCCCCGGGAGCTTGCTCCGGTCGACTTTCTCGCTGAGGCTCCGGTCATCGACGGTGTTATCTCATTCGAGCTCCTGCTGCCGTGGCAGGACTTGCATCCCTACCACCCATGCCTTTCCGATGGGATCGGCTTCAATCTGGGATTCGTCAAGGCCAGCGGCCAGGGTTCGTTTTATTACAGGGTACTGCCCGAGGGCCTAGGGGATGAAAACACGCCCCGGCGATATATCAAGCTCCGTTTCGCCGAGCCCGCCCTGGACAAAGGGTTCCAGACTTTCGTCGGGCTGGAGCGCAATCACCTGAGTCAAGGCTAGTCCCTTCGGGCGCGAGCGGTTACGCTAAGTTCGGCCCAGGACACGGAGAGCTTGAGTGCCGCCGTCCTCAGCGGCGAAGGGACCCGGTTGGAATTGAGCACGGCCGAGTATCCCTGCAGAAACGGGCTCACGTTCCATGAGTTCGGGATCAACCTGGGGGATCTCCCGCCCGGAGGCTATCGCGTGGCATGGAGTTCGCGCCGCTGCGACTCCCGGGGAGATGGTTCCGTCCGGGCATCGGCGGTGACCGTTCTGCCGGCAGGACCCGCCGGAGTTTATGATCAGCGGCTCGAGCGCGTGAAGGCGCGCCTCTCTCCGGAAAGCATCATGACGCTCCAGTTCTTGATCGACGAGACCTTCGCTTCTCTTCGCTCCCTGAAACCCTACGAGACCGCGGCCAAGGAGCGACTTGCGCTGCTTCGCATGGAGGCGGATCTCACCCAGGCCGAAGCCAGTCGGGATATGTTTGCGATGAGGACCGGCCCTGTGCGCCGGGCATTCCGCTCCCGGATCGATAATACGCTCCAGCCATACTGCGTCAGAATCCCGGCCGGATACGAGCCGGGCAAGCCCAGGAAATACCCGCTTATTGTTTATCTTCACGGCAGCGCATCAGACGAAACGAGTCTGGCCGGAGTCGATTACCTGAGCGACGGAGAATACATCGAATTGGCACCACGCGGCCGGGGCCCTTCCAACGCGTTCACGCGCGATCACGCCCAGGAGGATATCGAGGAGGCCATCGCAGCGGTCATCCAGAGCTACCCCGTAGACGAAACACGGATCATCCTGACCGGATTCTCCATGGGTGGCTACGGCGTCTACCGGACGTTTTATGAGCATCCGGCCCGCTACAAGGCGCTGGCGGTGTCTTCCGGCCAGCCCGACCTAGCAAGTCACTACTTCCCCGGAGAGGATCATCCGAACTTCCTTGAGGATAAGAATCTCGGGAAGTCTAAGGGCATGCCCATCTTCATCTTTCACGGTCGCGAAGACCGGAACTGTCCATTCGCCATCACCCAGGAATTGGCCGCGAAGCTTGAGCGGGCAGGCGCCAGGGTCGAACTCGTCACGGAAGCCGGAGCCGGACACGAGCGGCCCGGCCTCGAGGCCCTTGCCCGCTACCACGATTGGCTTAAGACGGTGAGTTGCAACTAGCCACTATCAACAAAACCCTGCATAGGCCTTGGCATGGACCTCGATCGGAAACGCGGCCGATCTTTCCTGCCGCGGCCGTTGGCCACTGTGCCCCCAAGCACGTCTCCCAGATCGCGACTTGAGAACAATTGGGGATGGTCATAAATTCCGGGGATCCAAGATCGTCTGCATCTGCGGCCGCCCGACAGCCTGAAAATTTCTGCTAAGCTCCCACACGTTATTGGCAGCCGATGCATCTTTAGCGCTGCTTTCCCGGAAGATCCAGGGCATACGATTGGCGAGAACCAACGAAGGAGGCGAGAAGCATCATAAAATCAAGGCGCAGGATGCAGGGTGCAGGATAAAACCCGTAACCCGAATCCTGCACCCTGCATTCTGTGTCCTGTGTCGTTGTTAGGGACGGCCGTTAACGGCTTTCTTGGAAATTTCATCTATTCCCGGATTGAGCTGATCAGCCGCGAATTCGCTCCGCTCGTATAAAAATGAACTTTTCCCCTTCTTCGGGATCAAAATAGGGCAAATGGAAAACCATCACAACACCGCAACGATACCGCCCAAGGATGAGCCGCCCCTCTCTCTGCCGGACCTGATTGCGAGCTATGGTGACCGGCTTCTGCGCTCGGCGTACTTGATGTGCGGCCATTCCAGCAACGCCCAAGACATCGTACAAGAGACATTTTGCCGGGCATTGGCGGCGTTGCCGGCTTTCCGGGGAGAAGCAGAAGTGTATACCTGGCTGTTCAGCATCATGCGCAACGTCTATCTGAAGCATCGCCGCCATGAAAGGCGTTTCTTTCATTTTCTCGCGCGCCAGCCACGCGTCCCGCACGCCGAGGGCGACCCGGCCGAGCATTGTGAACGGCAGAGCGCACAAACTCAGCTGCTGGCGGGGCTGCAAAAGCTGCCCGTCAAACAGCGTGAAATCATCATCCTGCGCTTTGTCAATGGCTTGAAAATCGCCGATATCGCCCGCATCCTGTCGGTCCCGGAAGGCACGGTCAAGTCGCGCCTGTTCAACGCCAGCAATCGTTTGCAGGCATTGATTGGCGCCAAGTATGGCCGCTCGCTTTCAGTTTGCGAGGAAGTCCATGAATTGTAAACAGATCCGATCCTGTTCCTACGACTATATCGACGACATGGTGGACAATGTCACGCGTTCCGCCATCGAAAGCCATCTCTCAGGCTGCGCCGCATGCCGTCTGTACTATGAGACACAGTGCCGGCTGCACCAGAGCGTCACAAGCGCAGTTGCCAGCGAGTTGGCCGGCCTGCACTTCCAGCCCATGCCCATCAAGGCAGAACGGTCCGGCGCAGATCGCCGACCCTTGTTCGGTGTGTGGGTCAGGCGCATGGCTTTTGCCGTGTCGTGCCTCTTTCTTCTCTGCGCCGCCCTCTGGCTGCTTCTGAAGCCCGCTCCCAAGCTGACTGATGATCCCATTCAATCGGCCTATGCCGAAGCCTTCCATTGCCTCGAGATGTACAGCGCCGACAGGCCCGGAGCGTCCAGGTTCACAATGCCCGTGGCGGTAATCATCCGGCCCGGCGCCCCTGCCCGCGTTATTGTGCTCGATGGGACAACCAATGTCAGCGCCGAATTCAAATAGGAGGTTCTCATGAAACGTCTTGTTCTGCTGGTCGTGTGGTGTATTTCATTGGTTTTCAACCTGATTGGAAGCGATATTTATCAAAAAGGGACGCTCAAACTGATCCCCGACAATACCTTCGCACAGGGCTGTGATTGGTCCAAACTCTTTACCGCCAACCTATCCACCCTTCCCCAGCCTTACATGGAAACCCATGAATATCTGGCGCTTGCACCGGACAACACGATTTATGTGATCGAGCACAACAACTACAACGCTGGAACCGTTTTTAAATTCGCCGCCGACGGGACCCTGCTGAGCACGAGAGCCGACATGTCCGGAAAGGTCAGCCCAAGCGTGTGGGCCAAGCACCTGGAGTTGCCCGCTGTGAACGACACGAACGAACTCTGGATCAGCGAATACACGCGCCTTAACCGCTGTGATACGGAAGGAAATGTGCTGGCGATAACCAGGCTCGATCATCCCATTACAGATCTTCTCTTTTTGAAAGGCGGAGCGCTCGTGCTGTCGGGCTATGTCGTCACCGGTCAGCCGTCGAACCCCATTAAGCTCTCCGTCAGTCTGTTGAACGCCCAAACCGCGAAAGAAGCCGTGATTGCCAGCTTCAACGAAAAAGCATTCAACTTCGTCCTAAAACTGGAGGAGGGGCAAGGGATGCTAAGCATCGGTACGCCGCGTGGGAGTGTCGCGAAGCCCTTCATCGCCGGCACACCCGAGGGCAATCTGGTGGTCGGTTACTCCGATTCACCCGAAATCCTGCTTTTTTCTTCAGAAGGACGCAAGATCGGTGGGTTCAGCCTGCCCATCCAGCGCCCAACACTTAATCCCGAGCAGAAGAATGAGGCCGTGCAGCGCATTAGCCAGAGCCTCGATTCACTCGCTGCCGATAAGAAAGTTTCACCCGATGAAATCGAGCGAGCCCGGGAAAAGTTGAAGGACTACCCCACTGCACTGCCCTATTACTCCAACCTGTTTACCGACGACCAAGGGAACATCCTGGTTTTCCTGACCGACCCTCTCAATTCGGCGAACGTGGAATTCATGGCCTTTTCGCAATCCGGAAACGCGCTGGGTACATGCCGCTTCACCCTACCTCAGGGTGTGTCTCTGCGCGTTGACGGCCGCAAGCAGATGGCGATTCACGCCGGCTGGCTGTATGCCCTGATTCACAAAAACGTTTCCGGAAAGGAACAGGTGCAATTGGCCAGATTCAAGCTCGAGTAGACGTGCGGATTTCTCCCAATCCTTGACTGGTTGATAGGCAAAACAAACCGCAGTTTTGATCGGGAACCACAGTATGCAGCGCTATCGATCAGTCACTTGGTTGGTTAATCGGCATCCCGGACAAGTGACCGGAATTCAAACTCCCAAGAAACGCCGTTCGCGGAGAATATGCAGTGGCGGCTTTCACTTGCGCAGATTGTTCAATCCAGGATTTCTTGAGAGTGCGACACCATGAACGGCCAAGAGCACTTTAACATCATAGGAAATGTGATATTGGATATGTTTCGACTTTGCCCGTGGCCTCAGAACTGATGCGGGTTCGGCAGGGCAGATGTGGATGGACGTCGTCCATTCGAAAGGCAAGGGTACCTCGTACCCGTTGCGCGTCAGGGGTAACGGCATCTCCCCCGACTACTTGGAAGGAGACATCATGTTGACGGATTATTCCCTGCAGCCGCTCGACGGAGAAGTCGTGTCCGCGCCGGTCGACAGGACGGAAATTACCCTTAAAGTCTATTCCAGCTAAGGCGACGAGATCACCCTCGGCCCGATCAAATTAGTCTGATTCAACTCATCTCGATATGAAACCCCATTACGGCACTGTAGAAGAGAAAACCGTCCCCATCGGCAGTGCGCAGCAACTTAGGAGAATCAATTCTCAGTGCCGGATTCGGCCAGCGTTAACAGCGAAATTCCCCCCGTGCCTATCACGAACGCGGGTGCGCCCTAGGTGACCCGGGCGCTCCCCATCAGAATCGGGAGTGGCTAGTTGCCTCGGGCGGGGCCAACCCCGACACTACTTGCTCTCAACTTTGACGTAGACGGCCTGCAAGATCTTCTTGGTAGCCTCGTCCTGGACAAACGCAACCACTGAAAGCTTGCTCGGGTCGATCTCGTGCTTCTTCTGGCGGAACGAGTACTCACCCTTGCGTGTGTTGGTCTCGTAGTCCTGAAGGTGCGCCAGGGCATCGTCGGCAGCTTTGGCGAGATCAAACGTGTACTCGAATGTCCCACCCTGGCCGGGTTTTAGTTCAAAGCCGAGCACAGGCAGTGGCGTGCCAGGCGTGCCGGAGGTTGCTTCGTCCCCCTGGAGCTTGTTGCCGGCATTAGACGGCGCCGAGGAGGCCGCCATCGAGCGCACAACCATTTCGTGGAACCGGGTGCCGTTCTCGCCGCTATAGCGGACGGGCCCTTCTACGAGCGCGATCTGCAGCCGGACCTTATCTGACATACTGGCCACTTTCGACACAGTCGTCTTAACCTTGACGGTTGATTTGGCGCCCTGAGCCGTGAGCACAATGGCGGCCTCTGGTGCCTCATCCATGTGTTTGGCGATCATCGGGTCTATCTGCGACTCGAAAAGCGTTTTGGCTCCATCGGCGCTGCCACCGCCGCCGCTGGACTCGCCGTCCACAAAGTAGCTCGGCGTGCTGTGGACATCGTAGAATCGCTGACGCGCGAGCGTCGAGGGATTGACCATCGGGTCAGGTAGCGGAATGTGGATGTGGTACGAAAGCAGGATGTACTCGTCGCGGCGGTACTTGTTGAGCGCTGCATCGAAGGCGATACTCGCCCCCACGCAGGGCGGTCAGCCAGCACCCGTAAAATCCTCGGCGAGCACCGCGCGCTGGTTCGCCACAGGCTTCCGATTGGCCGGCGCAGCGGTGAATCGAGGATTTTCACGGACATACCGCTCGTCCAGCATCTCCTCGAGACCCGCGACAGACCCGTTGTGGGTCTTGCGATAGACCGCTTCGAAGTCCTTCTGCTCTGCCGCTGTGATGCGGCCTGACAGCGCCATCGTTGTCAGGTATTCGATCTGTGCCGAATCGTCGCCGGCCTTCCTTGCGGGCTCCAGAAGCAGCCGGGCCACCGTAGCGAGCGTTCCGGAGGCAGGCTTTGCGTCGTAAACCTCCTTCAACACCTTCACTCCCTCGTCGGTCTTGTTCCGCTTCATCAGAATCTGCCCGAGCGTGGCGAGGTTGGAGGTCCTTTCTGACTTGAAGCTGGTCTGTAATTCCTCCTGCGTCGGGATCCTCGGGGCCGTGGGAGCAGGGGGAGGCGTGGCCGAGGCTGGACGCGGCGGAGCAATCCTGACGACGGGTGCCCCGTTAAGCGTGCTGAACGCCATTGCCGGCCGGACAGGAGTAGCAGGGGTCTCACCGGGATTGGCCGTACGCTTGGCAAAAGCCTCGGCCGATCGTTGGGCCAGTTCGAGCCGATACTGAACATATTTCTGTTCGTCCATCAGCGACGATGCCTGTCTGGCGTAGTCCTCGGCTTCATCGAGCATGATGCCGGCGCTGAGCAGACTGGAAGCCACGCGCGCATAGGCCGAGTAAATCATGGCCGGGTTGCCGGCCTTTGCGGCGTCCAATTGAGCCGTGATGCTGTCGCGGTACTTGGCACTCGATGTTTTCAACACAGATAGGAGCGAAGACTGAATTTGGCTTTTCGCCATCGAGACCAGCTCGGATTGCGGATAGTCCTTGACAAATTTCTCGTAGGCCTCTACCCGCTTCAGGACGTCTTTCTCATTGGCAATGTCGTTGAAGGCTTTCCAGTCAGCCGGAAGCTCTTGCTCCTGCTTGGCCGTGGCCTGCGGATCGGGTGGCTTCTGGCCGGGCCCTGCGCTCTGGGCAAGGATGACGAACCCACACAGCGCGAAAAACGCGGTCACCGCCGTCAGGGATATTGCGAACCGTTTCATGATTCCTCCTTGCCGATGTCGTGATCTGCTGTGCCGCGGCACGAAAAAACGGGACAGCTGCGGAGCAACCATTCCCGGTGTGCCTATTGTAGTCGCGTGACAGGAAGCTCTGCCGAGGTCCTGTGCCACCGTGGTCGGATAAGGCACAAAGTACGTGTGATCCGGTCGAGCAACCCTCGCGTCCAAGAATCGCCTAACTCACAACAAAACCGCCATCAGCTGTTCGCCGATTCTACCCCCAAACATTCTCAGCGCATAGCATTTCACGCACTCCGACGGAGATGTGCACCAATACAACTGTGCTTGAAACGGCTCCCTCATGCTTCTTCATCACACCATTGTTAACGAGAAGAGCTGTGCTCGGCAAAGATGCCCAATACCATGCTGATTCCAAGAGTCGGTGCGACGCCATCTCAAATTATCTGGTCGAAGTCTGCGGCGTCCGCGAATAAAATAACGCCTCGGTATCGCAGACTATAGCGAGCTGCAGGCAGCGCAGGCAAAGGGACAAGGTATGGGCAAGGCCTCACGGGATTTTCAAATCTTCGTCAAACCAGCAGGGGCCGCCTGCAATCTCGATTG
>Ga0187882_1004313_pt1 | contig 11639 bp, 6 predicted proteins | sample June2016WEW_19_1_3_FD_132991 | JGI IMG/M metagenome (GOLD analysis project Ga0187882, IMG submission 132991) | Peatland microbial communities from SPRUCE experiment site at the Marcell Experimental Forest, Minnesota, USA - June2016WEW_19_150 | ecosystem: Environmental > Terrestrial > Soil >...
GCCGGTCAAGCTACCCTTGAACTCGATCGATACCCGGTTGCAGATCATCTTCAATATTGCTTTTTCTAAGGAGGGCTGGGAGATTTTAACGAATTGTCACCTGCTTGAATTCAACTTGGCATCAGACACTATCTCGGACCGGCAAGGGCAAGCGGCGATATTCTAATTCTAATACCGCCTCCACCGGGTTGGATTCAGAAACCTTGCTGAATCAACGTGCTTATCTTCATGAGTTGCGGAAGCTACGGAGAGTCTGGCGCTCTCCGTAGCCGGTTGAATGTATTTCTATCGAAAGCGATGTTGCCTTACTTATTTCACTGTAATCATGCCTGCTACCCTCTTGGTGCTCGAACCTGCTGCATTATGCGTTGTCAAACGTACCGTATATTTTCCTTTCTTAGTGTAAGTATGTGTCGGGTTCTGCTGCCTGCTTATTCTTCCGTCACCAAAGTTCCATAGCCTGGATGTGACTTGTCCCGTGGAAGTATCGGTGAATTGTGCCGTCAGTGGGCTGGAGCCACTGATCTGTGAAACTTGGAAATCTGCAACAGCCTTTCTGACTCGTACCGCGATGGAGAGCTGCCTGGAGGCACTGCCTCCCGGTCCCGCTACCGTCAGCCTCGCCGTATAGGAACCAGGTTGTGCATATGTATGCTGCGGGCTTTGTACCGAACTGGTCGATCCATCACCGAAGTCCCAGTAGAAAGAGGAGATGGTTCCGGTTGACCTGTTGGTGAACTGGACGTCCAGAGGGGCGCTTCCCACCGTTGGAGTCGCTGTGAAAGCCGCGACAGGTGCAGGTGCGTTAGCCGTTATCGTAATTGTTCTTACACTCGTTCCTCCAGGGCCTGAAGCGGTCAAAGTCGCCGGATATATCCCCGCTACGGTGTACGTATATCGTGGGTTCTGCAGGGTACTTGTCGAACCGTCTCCAAACGACCACGACCAGGCAGTCACCGGTCCTCCGGTATTTGTGGCGGTGAACTGAACTTGAAGCGGGATCTTTCCGCTGGTTGAAGTCGCCTTTGTACTTACGACGGGCGCCGAAGGCGGGTTTACAGTGATCAAGACGGTTTTTGTGCTGGTTCCTCCCGGTCCTGAGGCAGTCAGGGCAGCTGAGTATGTCCCCGGTTGTGTATAAGTGTGACTCGGACTCTGCGAACCACTCGTCGAACCGTCCCCAAAGGTCCATGACCATGAATTTACCGAACCTCCGGTATTCGTCGCGGTGAAATGAACCGTAAGGGAGGCCTGTCCACTGGTCGGATTTGCATTTATATTTACAATGGGCGCGGCTGGGCTCGCCGTGATCGTGGCTGTTGCTATACTGGTTCCTCCGGGGCCCGAAGCATTCAATGTGACCGTGTATGTTCCAGGGTTCGTATAAGTATGATTCGGGTTTTGAGAACTGCTCGTCGAACTGTCTCCAAATGACCAGGCCCACGTATTAACCGGCCCTCCGGTGGTGGTACCGTTAAACTGAACCGCCAGGGGGGCTTGTCCGCCGGTTGGAGTCGCGGCTATCTTAGCCGCAGGTGGAGGTGCATTGACGTGGATCGTGGCTGTTGTCGAACCCGATTGTTTGGATAGTGAAGCAACTAATGTGACCGTGTACGTTCCAGGGTTCGCATACGTGTGCGCCGGAGTCTGCGAAGTACTTGTCGAACCGTCCCCGAAAGACCATGCCCACGAATTTACCGGTCCCGCCGAACAACTCCCGGCAAACTGAACCGGCAAGGGCGCCAGTCCGCCTGTTGGCGATGCTGTAATACTCACGACAGTCGAAGGTGTACTGACCGTGATAATGGTTGTCGTTGTATTACTGCCCCCTGGTCCTGCAGCAACTAATGTGACCGTGTACGTTCCCGGCTTAGTGTAAGTATGAGTCGAACTCTGAGAACTGCTTGTCGAACCGTCCCCAAAATACCATGTCCATGAATTTACCGATCCTCCTGTGGTACTGCCGGTGAACTGAACCGGCAAGGGGGCCTGTCCACTGGTTGGCGCCGCCGCTATATGCGCCACGGGAGGAGGTGAGACTGAACCTGTTACCGTTATCATATTGGTAGAGGTGGCGGTTGCTAACCCCACGGAGTTTCCGACTTCGAGACTTACCGTGTATGTTCCTCCCGACGCGTATGTATGAGTGGGGTTTTGCGCGGTGCTTGTCGCTCCGTCTCCAAAGTCCCAGAACCAGGATATCAAGGGCGTGGCGGAAGTTGAGGTGTCTTGAAAGGTCACCGTAAAAGGAGCATTTCCAGCAGCCGTCATTTTGCCGCCGGTATCAGGCGTTTTAATGTAGAAATCCGCCAGAGGGGCAGTTGTGCTCGACATAGTCGAAGAGGCATATGCCAGCGCCTGGCTGGCGAAACCGACAACGCTCGACATCTCCGAGTATGCAATCCGGAAGAAGCCGCTCTCGCCCCATCCGGTACCCCAACTGTTTTTCACGATAAAGCATTGGTTTATATCATCCCACCCGATGAGTTCCAGCGCGTGGCCTCCAGCCACGGACCCTGAAACGTATTTATAGATGCCGGAACTGTAGGAAAAGAAGTCGTCGTAAACACTCATCGTCACGACAATAGGCCCGTAATTGTAGATCGCGGTCTTGATCTGGTTCGCGGTCGCAGTCGTATACTCGTTCACCCATGTCCAACCTGTAATTTTATAGGTATCGGACTGCCAGTCGGAGCACGCATAATTTGAAGACCCGTCGGTCTGGGTGTATGGATAACAGCCTTCAACCGGTATACCCGCCGTTTTAAGAAAAGCGGCCGCGTCGTCGATATAACCGCCATATTCGCAGTTATCATATGGCGTTTGTGGGTCTGTGAATGGTTTCGTGAAAGTGAGCATGATTTGCTCGGAGAGGTCCTTTTTGAGGCCACCCATTTGATAATCCATGAGTACCCTTGATTCCATGACCCCTACAGATGAAAATACCCAGCATGATCCACAGTTGCCCTGATTTTTTACCGGTGTGACATAATTTATTCCGTTATGGTTCCTCCAGTCGAATTGCGAAGGCAACGTTATGCCGGTGTTCAGACTCGAGGACCTTTTGAGGGAGGTGGCTTTCATATCGACGATGGCGCCAAGTCGCTTCTTTCGTTCTGTATCCGGCAGGATTGAAATAACATTCTCTTTTGCCACCCAGTTTGCGCCGTTGGCTTGGATGATGCCATTGAGAATGCCGGTTTGTTCAGATTCAAATCCGAACGCGTATGACGAAAGAAACAAGCTGCTGAAAATCAAAGCGACAGCGATGAACAGTATACTTAGCTCTCTGACGCGCTTTTTCATGGCCTCCTCCTTGTCACTGCCAAAGCTTGCATTCGAACCGAATAGCCTCAAAGTCTTTTGGAGCTTCAGCAAAAAGAAAACCCGCTTCCTGTAAAGGACAGCGGGTTGACGGAGGTATGAATATGCATGCTCTCCCTGGCAACCCCGCTATCTTATCGGCAATGCCGACGTAGACCGGAAGCTTTGCGCCCTATCCTTTCGGATAGTTTGCCCTTCAGGCTAGCTGAAGCATTCTTCTCAGAGAACAGTATTTATATAGATATATCTAAATGCAAAATCAAGAAAAAAGTTCGTTGAGTAACCCTGCCAGTCTCACGATACATGCCGATTAGTGAAAGTGCCTCATGAGCCCAAGTTGTAAGCTCATCGTATCTATTCGGATGATCGGGAGGTAAACTTTAGTCTTTTTTTATCGCAGGTGAAAAAACGGTAAGGGTTCACCACAGACACAGAGGACACAGAGAAAGACAGTTGAACAACAGACAAAACTAAAAGCCAGGTCCCAGTATGAAGGGCTCAAACCCGGATACTGTGCTTTTTCATCTTGTCGTATAGGGTATTGCGTCCGATTCCGAGGGCAGCGGCAACTTTGGATATATTGCCTCCGAGATGGAGCAGTGCGCTCTCAATAGCCTTTTTTTCGACCAGTGCGAGGGACATGATCTCGGCATCGTCAGCTATGTTTCGAGCCGTTTGCTTCTTGTTGAAATATGGGGGCAGATGAGCGAGTTGCAACCTCCCATGCTGCACCAGGTTTATGGCATACTCGAGTGCATTGGCCAACTCCCGGACGTTTCCCGGCCAGTGGTAAGCTTCGAGGGCGACGAAAACCCCCGGTTCCACACTCTCTACATGCTTTCCCACCTTTCTTGAGATCTTATCAACGTAATAGTTGGTCAACAAAGTGGTGTCGCCTTTGCGCTCCCTGAGCGGCGGAAGGATTATCGTTATGACGTTCAACCGGTAAAACAGGTCCTCCCTGAACCTTCCTTTTGTCACTTCCTCATAAAGACTTCTGTTCGTCGCGGCTATGATCCTCACGTCAACAGGGACAACGTTGTTATCGCCAACACGAACAATGGCCTTTTCTTCCAATACCCTGACAAGATTCACCTGCATCTGCAGGGGCATGTCGCCAATCTCATCAAGAAAAACGGTGCCTCCAATGGCCAGTTCAATCTTTCCAGGGCGCCCCCCCTTTCTTGCACCGGTAAACGCACCTTCTGCATAGCCGAACAGCTCGCTTTGAATGAGCTCTCCCGGTATGGCGCCGCAGTTCACGGATACGAAAGGGCCATCCCTCCGATCGCTTGCGTTGTGAATAGATTGTGCGAACAATTCTTTCCCGGTTCCACTCTCACCCAGTAGAAGGACAGTAGATGGGCTCCTGGCAACCCTTTTTGCCTTTTCCAAGGTTTCCAGCATCGGCAGGCTTTCGCCTATGATGTCTTTGAACATAAATCTCAAGTTGCTCCCACCGGCCGCACCCTTCGATGAGAACGTTTCCTTCGTCTTGGTGAAGGTAAAAACCGTGCCCAGTTTTGAACCACTCTCGCTACATATGTTATGTGCCGACCCAAGACAACGCACCTGGCCTTTTTCGGATTTCAGTAAGAGTTCCTCTTCCGAATATTCCCGGCCCGTATGAATAAAACTGCGAAGCTTATTATCCATCCGTATAACGCTATCAACCGGAGTGCCGATCAAGTCCTTGGGGTGCAACTTAAGGAGCTTGGCTGCAGATGCATTGATCCCTGAGATCAGCCCCGTATTGTCTATCGTGATGAGTCCCTCCCTCACTGAACTAAAGACAGCGGCGAGGTGCATGCTCATGTTCACATAATACCGATGCGACTGCTCCAAACGTAATCGTTCTTCGATGGCGCGTACAGCCGCCACGGTCATTCCGAGGCTGAGAGATTGGGCTTCCTCCCTGGGGCCGGAGATGTCCAGACATCCTATGATCTCACCCTCAGGGTTCCTGATGGGAGTGGCCGCACAAGTCCATAAGTGGTGATCTTCGCAATAATGCTCGCAGCCTGTCACCTGCATGGAATGCCCGATCTCCATGGCCGTGCCGAGGGCGTTGGTGCCGACGCTATATTCGGACCAGTTGGCTCCAGGACCGAAGTTCAGCTTTTCAGCCTGCCTGAGCGACTCCAAATCGCCGAGACTTGCAAGGACGTATCCCTGCTTGTCCACCAGCACGATGACAGAGCGCGAACCTCTTAGACATTGATGCAATGTTTCCATGATCGGTTCTGAAATCTCACACAGCAGTCCTCTTCTTTCCTCCAGTTCCTTGGCGGAAATCAAGTCTCTACATTTGCCATCAAATTCCACACTCGCACTCTTGCATCTTTTCCAGGATTCGATGATTGTCTTGGCTACGTGAGCCTCTTCGGCGATTCCGGTTCTAACGAAACTTTTCCAGAACTGCTTCTCCATTCGAGTGCAGGGACTCCAGAGCGGAGGGACCAAACCGTGGAAATCAGATGCAGGCAGACGATATAAAGCAGGCGCTTCCGGGGCTGAATTTCGCTCGATCACCTGAAGCTGATCGTCGACTCGGACGAGTTTATACATATGTTCGCTCCCCGTTGGCGGGTTTCGTATCCGGCATGAATCGATGCATCGCCGATCCCGCTATTTCCGAACCACTATGGAGCAGCCCACGCAGCGATCCTGGAATTGGCGTATATCCAAAGCGGGCAGGGACGGATGTATCGGAACATGAAGAGAAGCACATAAAAGAAATTGAAATAATTTATGACAAGTAGACCCGGCTACCGCTTATGAGATAAACGCCAGCATCAAAAATACTCCTGACGTGAAGGCAGCTGCAATTGCCCGTAAAAATCATTTATATATGCTAACATGATTCATGCGGCTGTCAATCTTCTTTTCCCCTTTTTAGCCCCTTATGACCCGACCGGGTCATTTGTTTGCGAATCCGCGATATGTCCGTCTTGTTGGGGCTAAAGGGGAAGTTTCGGATCCCGGGTCCCGGACGGGAGTTGGCATAAGGCCGATTACAGGCGACTTCCCCGTCGTAGCCGGCACAACCACTCGTGCGAAAAGCCTCCCCGGAATCAATAATTTGTTCCAGCATATCCCCGGAGGTGCCAAAGTCAACAATCTGCCCGTGGGCGCCAAATGTAAATTTTTCTGCTCGATTCACCTTTTTGTCAATTAAGAATCGAGCCAACTGAATGCGGCGGTATTGGTCCATCGGCGGTTGCGGGTGATCTGACATTACAGAATCGGCTTCAGGAAAGAACGAAAAAAGGTGCGTTCTGCCTCCCATGTCTCTGACTCTCTGGATCGCCTCACTCATCTCTTCTTCGGTTTCCCCCATTCCCACCATGAAATGAGCCCCTGCATTGCCCTCACCAAAGACTTCGACGGCATCGGATAAACAGCCCCAGTACCTTTCCCACCTATGAGGGCCCCCTGCAACGCTCCCGCGATAGCGATCAAACAATCCAGGCGTGGCAAGGTCGATGGCGACGCCGATCTTATCGGCTCCCGCGGACCTGAAAGCCGCCAGGTCCTCGGGGACCATAACGGTCGGAGAAACGAGCACGGAGACCGGGATGTCAAAACTTGACCGCAAAAGAGCGCAGACTTTTCTTGCATCTTCCACCGAGCGATTGTTAGTCAGCATAGAGACGCAGATTCTCTTAACGGCGTTGCGCCGTTCGGCAATCCTTTGAACGATGTTTTCCAGAGAGTACGCCGGCCAGGCGACCCTGATGAAGCTCCTTCCCGAAGGAGCGCCGGGGCGGATGTTGGAGAGGCCGCAGTAAGAGCATCTGGCGGCACATCCTTTTGTGTACGTCAGCAGCAGATTGATGCAATAGAGCCTGGCGTTGCGGTAAAAAAGACCGGGCTGGAAGCCAAGGGTCATAGCCGCAGCCAGGCTCATTCTCATGTATTGAGGACTTTCCATCGGTCCCATGCTTCTCCCTGGTTCATTGTGGTCCGGACGTCCCGCATCACTCTCGCGGGAATCGTGTAGCGTGCTCAAGAGACCCTCCACTCACTCTCATGAATGCCTTCGTATACCGAACAGCAGGTCCTCTGGTATTTCACCTCCAGTCCGTAGTACCTGGCGCGGTTCAGTGCCGCTTCCGAAGGCAGGGCAATGCGATTTACTCCGGCATCGATCGCCAGGGTTTCAAGCCTGGTGTTTCCTCTCTGCCTGGCACACCCCAGGCTGATCTCCGTATCAGGCATCCTCAGCCGAGCTTCGGCTGCTAATCGGGCCACTGCTTCAGCCGGTGGGGAGGAGACATCCCACATGGGCGTCCCGGGGATTCTCATGAGAGAGATGATTACCAGAAGCCCCACATTGAACCTTGAAACGATTTCGATCGCTTTGCTTTCCGCCCTGATCTTTCCGTCATATATCCCGCAGACAAGGTGGGGCACAATCGGCAGCGCCGCCTTTTCAAGGGCGTCCAAAGAAGCGAGCAGGCGCGCGACGCCGGACTCCAGGTGGTAGATCTTCCGATAGGTCTCGTCGTCGCCGATGACGTCGATGAGCACCTGATCAACCCCTGCACTCTTGAGCAGGTGCGCAGTCGTGTGGTCGACAAAGCCGCTGTGTATCGACACCCTGAGTCCAGTCCGTGTTTTCGCCTCACGTATGGCTGGGATGAATTTCCCCCAGGGCAGGCGGCCTTCCTCATCGCAACCGCCACTAATGAGAACTCCCAAATCCCCCTTTCTTTCAAGTTGGAGGCATTTGTCAACCAGCAGGTCCGGTTCCGGGGCATGGATCATGGGGGAAAGGATCTTAGCCCGGCAGTGTTCGCATTGAAGCTTGCACTCCGGACCCGTAATCGATATGGCGGGGTATTTCCCTGAAATCCCGTTGCAGGAGAACATGCCTGGAAGATAGAAGGTTATCCGCCTCCCGTATCTATTCCATGTTGTCTCTCTGGCCAACTCCATTATTTCGTTCATATGCTTCATGATATTCTTTGAATGTGACCCAGCAGTACTTGATGATTTCTTCGAGCCGGTCCCACTTGCGTTCCAGCAGCCGGCGGCGGGAAAAGCCTCGTTCGAGTGTTTCCCCGAAAAGATCCAACCATTCGGATTCGTAATTGGCCAAATTACTCATATCCCCCGATCCAACGGCCCGAGCAGCCCACTTACCCGCCATACGGCCACCTATCACAGCCTGAAAAATTCCGGCGCCTGTTATGGGGTGAGTGTGTCCGGCTGCATCCCCCACCAACACAATGTTGCCGTCCCTTATGGCTCTTGGGGCTTCTGCCGGAATCCTTCCTGTCACAATGTCGAACGGTTTCCCTTTGATTTTGCCCTCTGCGGCAAGCGATGACACAAGATCGAGGAGCACCATGCCGATTTTGTGGCTCCCGTTGCCGCGATTCTTCATCCCGAGACCGACATTGGCCTCATCGCCTTTGGGAAAGAGCCAGCCGTACCCCCCGTAGATCCGGTCGTCAAAAAAGACCTCGGTGAATTCCAGGGGATGGTCCAGACGCACTTTCACCTGTACCGCGGGTACCAAGTTTTTGTTTTCCGACGCTATCCATCCGCCGACCATGGAACGAGGCCCGTCTGCCCCAACGATCACTTTGGCCCTGACCCTCGATAGCGAAAGTCCCTCCCCAACTATGAGCACCTCATCGCCTTCTCTGGACACGGCCCTGGTTGAGAGCAAAATGGAGGCCCCGGCCTTTTTTGCCTCCACGGCCAGTGACTGGTCGAAAACATCCCTGCGGATGGTGAAACCGGGGGCAGTGATTTCCTGAATCGGGCGCCCGTTCAGAAAGGTCTTCATCCCCCGCAGAGGCTGGACCACAAAGTCGGGGCGCAGGCAAAGCTCTCCGAGAAGGGCCGCGGGTATGTACTCGGCGCACTGGACCGGAACGCCGATCACGGCACGGCGTTCCAGGACAATGACGCATGCCCCCGTTGAGGCTGCTTCCCTGGCAGCCGATGTTCCCGCCGGTCCTGCCCCGACGACGAGTATGTCGCACGTGAGTGTTTCCATGCAGCTTCAGTCCGGATGGACATTTAGTACGGTGCGAAGCAGATCCAGATTCACATCCGTCCGGTTCGTGAACCGACCCGCATAGGCCTGCTTCACCTGATCCAGTTCGTAGCAGGTCGTGTTGTCGATATCCAAAAGGATTCCAGGCACTCCCGCACGTTCAAAATCGTCAGCATGTTTGATAAAAAAGGGTTGGCAGCAACAGCCGATGAAGGCTTGCGTACCGGATGCCTTCATGCGTTCCAGTTCAACCGTCAGGTCCTCGAAACTGGTGATGCAGACGTTCTTCATGCTCTTCTCGATGCCCATGTCCCAGGCGGTCCCCACGGAGCACTCTCCACACATGTTGCACCCTTTGCGATACCGCCATTCGCAATCCGGCAACTTGGCGCAGTAGGGCAGGAGCAGAACCGAGGGCTTCTTGCGCATGATCTCGACGAACGAACCGTTCGTGACTGAGATCAGGTTGCAGTACTCCAGAGGAACACCGTAGTCGGAGATGGCGATCTTCTGCAACGCCTGGTCGATGGGCCTGCAGAAATCTTCGCACGACATGCCCGGGACGATAATCCGTCCCGTATCGAAAAAATCAGCGATGATCCGGCGGATATGGCCGAGATCCAACGGGGCCCCCCTCAGCTCCGTTTCAAGGTCGAAGAGGGCCCGGCTTGGAAACGAGAGGAAATCTCCGGTGATGTAGACATCCTTCAACCTCTTGCGCGGCAGGTTTACCACCAGAGTGAATCGCACCAGACCGTCATCCGTCTTGTGGGCTGCCTGAACCACTTCACTCTTTTCATAAGTGGGCTTTACCAGGTGGATCCACTCGGAAGACTGATAGTACTTCAGCTTTTCTTTAAAGAGCCGCCGCTCGGCAGGCGTGAGGTTCCCCGGCTCGAGCCTGATCCCCAGGTGCTCCTCAAACCCGGTCCGGATGGCTTTTTTGATCGTTTCCAGAGGCGGCGTGTGACCCAGCTCCCATTTGAGGCACGTGACTCTTTCCCTTATCGAGTCGATTCCCTTGGCTTTGAGCTTCTCGATGGGTATCCTCAAGCTCCTCAGCATCGTATCGACGTCGAAGTCAATGAGCATCGTACCCTGGAAAAGGAATGCACCATCACTCTCAGTCCCGCCGGTACCAGATATCTTGCGCCCGTTAACCTCGATGTCGTTTCTCGGGCGGAACCCGGATTCCACCCCCAGAATCCGAAGCGCCGTGACCACCGGATCGCAGAGCGCCTTAAAGAGCCTTCCGGTCGGGAGCTTCAGGCCAAAGAAGGACTTGTCACAGATGACCTCCCATCCGAGCTGAGTCTCGTCAAAGAGGATCGCCCCTCCTCCGGTAATGCGCCGGTTGACGTCCATGCCATGGTCCCGGCAGTATTCGGTGCGGATCTCTTCCTGAACCGACTGATGAAATCCGACCAGCACCGCTTTCGGACGAAACTGCAAAAAATGGATGGTGTTCCGGGTCGAGCCACGCCCTTTCAGTTCGACCAGGACATCGTCGAGCGCCATGTTTTCAGCTGCGCGCATGGGAGGAGTGTCCAAAAGCCGCCAGGTTTCCATGCTCTTGCCTCAGAGTTTCCTTTGGTGGTTCAGCGCTCCGATCGAAAATACAGTTCTTTTCATGACACTACGGAATCATAATCGGTTCGGCGCCTATTTCCTCATAGTGCACCGGTTCCCAGATCGCGCGAAGGGGCTTTATGTCAACATAGTTGAAAGCGCCTCTCATCTCCGGGGGGCCGAACTTGCCGCCCTGAAGACTGGGGAACCCTTCCTTTTCCAGGATTGCCACCGTCTCGTCGACATCGTCGACCAGGAAATTCATGTGGTGGATTCCCTCGCCTCGCTCTTTGAGCCAATCCCCATAGATGGACGGCCCGTCAACCGGTTGGACCAGCTCAAGCTGGACGTCGCCGACCTGGGTCAAGGCGATTTTTTCCCTGGCCCAGACTGTTTTGCCGTAATATTTGCGGTCATAGACCAGAGGCGCTTCCCACTTGAAAACAGCCCATGGTCCGATGCCGAGTATGTTCCAGTAGTTTTCCGCCACTAACTCCAGGTTCTTAACCACAATGGCGATTTGATTGATCCCCTTACACTTGACCTTGGCCGGACTTTCCTCCCTGGTATCGGGAAACATAGTCGGTTCGGCGCCTATCTCCTCATAATAAACCGGCTCCCAGATCGCGCGAAGGGGCTTGATGTCAAGGTAGTTGAAAGCGCCTCTTTTTTCCCGGGGGCCGAACTTGCCGCCCTGAAGACTGGGGAACCCTTCCTTTTCCAGGATTGCCAC
>Ga0187882_1004320_pt1 | contig 11631 bp, 15 predicted proteins | sample June2016WEW_19_1_3_FD_132991 | JGI IMG/M metagenome (GOLD analysis project Ga0187882, IMG submission 132991) | Peatland microbial communities from SPRUCE experiment site at the Marcell Experimental Forest, Minnesota, USA - June2016WEW_19_150 | ecosystem: Environmental > Terrestrial > Soil >...
CCAGAAAGGAGAGAAAGATTACCAGTGACGCCACTGTCACTGGAGACAAAGCGACAGGATCAGCCACTCGCTCAGCACCTACGTATGTTCTGAGCGAGAATGATTCTCCTCATCATGGTCAACTGGTCGCCAAATCCTGCCCTTGACAGAGGTGTCGTTGGAGGGAATGGGAATTGTATGCCGATTCCGCTTAGCTGGCTGATGCTGCATCATGTGCTTTTCCAAGAAGAATCCAACCGGAAGGAAGAGCAACAGGCAAAAGGCCAACATGTACCACATGTACAGCACAGGGCTGTCCGACCTTGGAGCGTTCGCGTAGGATGGAAACAATCCGAGATCATTCAAAATCGCCCCAGCTAGATAGAGGAGCAACGCCACTCCAATGCCACCAACGACAACGAAGTCCAGCGTGTCTCGATCCATATTCGATCATTGAAATTAGCAGATGCGCTGCACGATAAGCGCGCAGGTAGCGGGAATACGTACGCACCATACATACGCTCAGTACCCGAACGTTCGCTGTCCGCTCGTTGAATGCTTTCATTCCAGACTAAATGTTAAGAGACCTCGTTCCCTTATCGAAACGAAACAAGCCCGGGGATTGATACTTGGATTTTCAGATTACGCCGCTCTTCTACAGCAACATATTCTCGGCAGGCTTGGCGTTCAGCATAGCCTACTTGATGCTCAGATCGTTCAGAGTGGTGCGAAGAGATTACTTGCTGGGATTCCCGATTGGTTTCAGTTTCCTGGCACTTTCCTACCTGTTCCTTGCCGTCTCCACAGCGTTTCCTTCGGTGAGTGAGGTTGCTCGTTGGTCTGATCTATTCTCTACGACCTATGGATTCGCATTCATAGCGGGAACCTACCTGCTGAGGCGAAGGGGGCAATCGGACCCTTCTCTCGGTGGCTCTTCTCTCTCGCGATTCTGGCCGTTCTTGTTGTTGTATTGGTTGAGGTTGTGCCGCCGTTTGGTGCCCTTCCCTCGTACGCGGTGGCTGCTCAGGTTTTCCTAATCGTGAACCTAGGCTCGCTTGGTTACATCATTGTCAGTCTAAACCAGGCTCTAAAACAATCCCCACATGAGGTGACCTTCCTCGTTCAGACAGGCTTCATTCTTCTCGCCTTCGGGCAGTACAGCCTCTTACTGTGGACGTTGGACCAAGGATTTTGGTCCTTTGCCCTAGCAGACTTGTTCCGACTTGCTGGTCTTGTCGCACTCTTGACTGAGGCTACGACTGCTGTTACCGGAATTCATCATGGATGATCATTATTGTGCCCCGCAGAAGAACAAAAGAGGCCTCGTCCTCGCTATCGTCCGAAGATCTTCTACGATATCCTCTGCTCGATAATCAAACAAGAATCATCCGGCGACATTGCAAGAATCACAAGGGTTCAGAACGAGGTGAATCTTCCTTCGGACCGTTTCCGGGCACACCTTGAAGATATGGAGGCGCTAGGACTCATTGAGCACGGTGAAGGTCTGACCAGCACGGAGAAAGGCAGGGACTTCGTATCTGAGTACGAGAAAGTCGCTGAAGTCTTGAGACGTTTCGGCCTAGACTAGCCCGTGTGCACTTGAAGTGTCGCGGGAACTACAGTGAACATGCCGGCCTCAGCATCTTTATCGGGATCAGCGTTCCCATAACCATCGTCGAACCCATTTTCTCCTAGTGGTACGATCCATTTCTTCCACTTAACGAACGTTTCACCTTCCATCTAGTTCGGCAATGTAGGCACCCGTCTCCTCCAGCAATGTCATTCCCCACTGTAACGTAGGTTGAATGTTGGTGCGTTCGTGGAGTTCATTGTAGGAATTGATGACGACCATGCGGATTTCTGGCCTATGCTGGAACACATACGCCCACTCATGAGCGTACATGCCCTCCGTCAAAGTCGGATCATAGACTTGATAGTAGGGACGACTGCCAGATACATGCAGAGCATAGTCATCGAATCGTGGGATTACCGTAACCACGCCATCACTGCTGATTGTTGGTTCGCCTTGGTACTCGGATGAGTTGAATCCTTCAGCTTTGCCCGTCAGGTTGGTGCCATGCCAAAAATCCCAATCAGGATCATGTTGAACGCCCAAAGTCCGAATTGTGAATCTCGGATCAGGCGTGGGCTTGGGTTGATTGAAATACAAGAGCAAAGGTTTTCCCTCCCACAGAAACATGAGATTCAAGTACGGCTCGTAGAATTGCACCCAAACTCGATTCGGGGAAATATCCTGTGGTTCTACGAGAACTGCGACTTTGAACCAATCTGAAAAGGCAGATGTAGTGTTGATAACATTCAGCAGATTTGTCAAAACGACTGTCGTTTTCTGATCGTTCCACATGGAAACGAATAAGACGTTGACGCCAACGTTCTCCAGTTCAACCAGCTGATCATTGATAATCTCTTTATCTGCACTGCAATATAGGCCAAGCATAGGCGTATCCTTCACAATTGTATCCTTGGTATCGTTCCAATGGCTTGAACCCAAACCACCAATGCAAGTGCCGTTTGCGTTCATCCCGAACCACAGGTACATTTCAGCTGCGACTGGAATAGGGCGCGAATCTGGCACCGTAGGCTTGAGGGAAACATTTTCGGCCACAGGCACATGCACAGCCAATACGACCAGTATCACTAAGATTGGAAATGATCTCATCCGCTCACCTTCTGGTTGAACACGGTAATGGTCTGGCCAGCAGGGAGAGATATCCAAGCTCGCATGAACATCGAGTAATATCGGAACGGGCTCCCCGATAATCATTCAGGTAAGCGCAATACTTACGCAGAGTACGTACGTCGAATACGCACGCACTTACATGATATGCCAGCAATTGTTTCGACAATGGTTGTCTTGGTTCTCACGACTCTAGTGGCGAGCTCGATTCTAGTTCTCAGGTTCTTGGCCTGACAAGGTGGCCAGTATTCGTGGACAAAAAGCGCTTATCTAACCACCCTGAGTTTTTGCTTTGGTTTTTTCACAATTGGAGTTGCGATTTGAATACGGCTTTCCCATGAAGACTATCTACGATTGGTGGACAGACCTTTCAGGGGAAGGGTATGTTGGCAGGTGCCTGAAGTCAACTCAACTCATCGCCAGGCATGGCGAGAAGAATGTGGTCAGGACACGATGGGAGATTATGGGGAAGAGACTGACCCTGATGGAGAGATTGACCTTAGATCCGCCAGACCACTGGGTTTGGGAGCCCCACATGCTCGGCATCGATATGGTTCATGATTTCAGGTTGAAAGAAATTGAAGGCGGTAAGACTGCCTTGACAATCCGCTGTGATATGATCCCAAGAGGTTCCAAGGGCAGAATCATGAACTTCATGGTAGGGTGGTTTCTCAGGAAGATGATGGTAGATGAATGGGAATCCGCAGACAAAGCGTTCAAGCTGGAGATCGATGATGGAAAACAGTTGTAGGTGGGTTCGAACCCGTTCCATTCAGTGATTGAATCAGCGACTTTCTCCGTCGCCAGATGGAGTCCCGTTGTGTACCAGGGCCAAGCTTCGCGGAGTGTCGGAGAGGTGATGGCCTCTTGGCGCGTACAGACCATAAGACGAAAGATGCGAAATGATGGTTCTTCGGGCCTTGATTTGTGTGTGTGGGTCTCTTGGTGCGGGCGTCCGGATTTGAACCGTCGATTGGCGTCGTAATTTGAATGTGTGTGGATCTCGTGGTGCGGCCGTCGTAATTTGAACCCTCGTTCAGATTCTTTCTCAAAGACGAGTGTTATGGCCTGGCCATCCTGACAAGTGCCGCATCTTGACTGCCAGGCTAGAGTTGGAGGATTTCTCTGGCTAGGATGAGTCTTTGGATCTCGCTGGTGCCTTCCACAATTTCGAGGATTTTCGCGTCGCGGTAGTAGCGTTCAAGCGGGTAATCCTTCGTGGGGCCGTACCCGCCTAGGATTTGGATTGCGCGTCGTGTGGCTTCAACGGCGACTTCGCTTGCGAACACCTTCGCCATGGACGCCTCCTTGACGAAGTCTTGTTGCTGATCCCTAAGGTACGCGGCATGGTACGTCAGCAGTCGTGCCGAGTGAATCTGACGTAACATGTCCGCGAGCATCCACTGAATCGCTTGGAACTTCCCAATCAGTCGACCGAACGCCTTCCGCTGCTTAGCGTAATTGACTGCGACATCGAATGCGGCTTGGGCGAGTCCGACGCCTCCGGCTGCGACCCCTATCCTCGACTCGTTAAGTGTCATCATCGCGATCAGGAAGCCGTCGCCTTCCTTGCCCAACAGGTTCTCTTTCGGGACTCGGCAGTTCTCGAAGATCAGCTCGGCGGTGCCGGTTCCCCTCAACCCCATGACTTCAATCTTCGATCCGACCCTGAATGGCGACTTTCTTTTATCGACTAGGAAGGTGGTGACCTCTTCGCCGTCTTTTCCAGGTGTCTTTGCGAAGACGACAGCGAGATCAGCGACCTCGCCTTGCGTGATGAAGGTCTTCGTCCCATTCAGGACGTAATGGTCGCCTTCTTTGACAGCCTTCGTCTCTATGGAGGCAGCGTCTGAGCCTGCAACAGGCTCGGTGAGACAGAAGGCGCCGATTCGTTTGCCGTTCGCCATGTCGTGTAGGTACGCTTTTTTCTGGTCCTCGCTTCCGAATTTCGCGATTGGTGCGGCTGTGACGGCGGCTTGAATGCCAATAATCCCTGAAGCGGACATGGAGACCTTCGCGATCTCCTCAGCAGCGATTGCGGAGGATAGGAGGTCTAGGCCGGTCCCTCCGTACTCTGGCGGGGTGCACATGCCGAAGAGTCCCTGCTTCGCCATCTTCTCGAAGAGATCCATCGGATACTTGTTCTCGCGGTCGATTCGATCCGCGATCGGAGCGATCTCCTTCTCAGCGAACTCCTTCGCCATCCGACGTATCGACTCAGCCTCGGGTCTGAATTTGATTTCCCATGACTCGAGCATGTAGGACCAGTTGAGTGCCTATAGCCCTTAACACCTTTGGCAACTCACGCCGGACCGAGGCGGCCACGTGCGTGGCGGATACTGGGATAGAAAAAGGTGGGAAAGGTGGAAGGGACTCGCTCTATTCAGATCTGAGTCGTTGTCAGGGTCGTGTTTGTGCTTGGTGCTGTCACGGTTATGGTCGAGTTGGCGATCGTACTGGTCACGGTCTCTGTGAGGGTTACTGTTGCTGTCGATGGGGGCTCTGTTATGGTCTGCGTTACGGTCTCAGTCATTGTCTGATTGCTAGGTTCTGTGACGGTGGCGGTGCTCGTCTGCGTGACAGTCAAAGTCTGGTTCTGGAATTGTGTCACGGTCTCTGTGACCGTGTTGCTCTGGGTTACTGTTACCGTGTTGTTTCCGTAGCGGTGATCGTGGTCATGATCGTAGTCGCTCTTAGTCATGCTAGTGGTCGTGGTTGGCATCGTGACGATCGCTTGGCCTTTGAGGGAGAGGAAGTACAGCGAGGAGAGTTTGCTTTCTTTGGCGTCGAAGGTTACATTGTCGCCTTGAGTGTCGCCGTGTAGTGTGAGTTCCAGCTTCTTGCCTGCGTCGCTTGTCTTGGCGTTGATCTCGATCGTGCCTTTCTTGTTGACTTCTCCGTTGCCGCTCGTTATGGTGTAGTTTGCTATTCCGATCTGTAGGCTGCCGGCAAGGTCGTCGAGTTCGAGTCCTCCGTTGCCCTTGGCTGCGACTGAACCGTACAGTGTCAGTGCTGCGCTGGAGAAGGTGCTGCTGGCTTTGCCTTTCTGGTTCTGGTATGCTTTGCCGTCCGCTTTGATAGACACGACGGCGGATCCGTTCTGCGATTTCTCAAGCGACATTGTTGGGTAGAGTGCTAGGACTGATGCTGTCAAGAGCACAAGAGCAAGTCCGTATTTTCGTTTCTGTGTCGTCATGGCTTCCACTTTTCTGATGTTTAGTTGGCATGGACGTTGGGTATATTAGCGTTCCGCACATGAAACATCCACGTACCATGATGGGCGAAACCCATCGGCGACCTCGCTCAGGCATGCAGTCACTTTCAGGAACAACCATAATCAACACAAGCCTTCGAAGGCGCGCCAACGTCAGAAAACGTAGGGTGGAACCCACCTTGACAAGGGTGGCAGCCACCCAAGAGAGGGTGGGAGCCACCCCGTAGCAGCCCAGGCTGATCATGCCTAATATGAGCCGCCAGGCACTCGGTCGTCCTCGGGAGCCGACAGCGCCAATGACGCCCTCAATGCGAGATGCCGATGCTGTCGCATCAAAGGCTGAGGCACTCATCCGTGAGGGTGAACTGGAGAAAGCATGCGGCATCCTCGACCCGCTGGCATTTGGACGCACAAAGTTCCCTATCTTAGATCGAGTGGGGATGAGGCTGGGACAGACTGGCCTTGGAAATGCCGCTTTCTTGGAGGCGCTCGATCGAATGATCTCCCGCGGGTCAGTAGGGTATTACGTAATCTTGGGTTCAGCGCTCGCACAACGACTCGGGTCGGACATGGGAACCTGCCTAGAGAAGACGGCCGAGTACATCGTGATCGGAGAGAATTGGGCGAAGTGCGATTCCATCGCTGAACGAGTATGGGGGGAAGCTCTAGTCTGCAACTTTCCTCGAGCCTACAAGTACTTGGCGAGGATGAGGGATCATGATAATCGGTGGATTCGCCGCGCAATTGGTGTGGCAGTTCACTATTTCACAAAGAGGAGACCCACCGCAACAGCGGAACTGAGGATGCTTCTCGTGTTGCTCGCTCCCGGGCTTGGCGAACGTGAGTATGACGCGATCAAGGGCATCGGTTGGGGATTGAAGACTATCGGTAAGTATCAGCCCAAACTGCTAACGAAGTTTCTGGAGAATCATGTGAAGCGAGCGCACCCCACGAAGCTGATGCTCAAGAAAGTCACAACGTACCTTCCAGCTCGCACAAAGCAACGACTGATCGGGTTGAGAGCGAAGCATAGCTAGGTTAATCGGCACCTGCTGTGTATGTAAATATACACACGTACTATCGGGAGAAGAAACGTGAAGACACTCGCCCGCAAGGATAGGCACAGCCCAAGACTAGACACTCAGTTGATGGTCGAGAAATGCATCCGGGAAAAAGGCCCTTTCACTTCCAGACGTGCCCTGATGCGAGCCCTGCCCCGCAAGGTCGAGTATCCAACGCTCGTTACTGTCCTAAACTATTTGGAAGCGTCAGAGAAGATATTGACCAAAGGGGACTCGATTACTTGGGTGTTCACAGACAACCCCAAGCTCCTCAAACTCCTCAAAGAAAGCATCGCGATGGATCATGACAGGCGCAACCAACTCCTCGGCCATAGGAGAAGACGATAGGCTACTGCAAGCACATGGAAGCCGAGTCAGGTTCGTTCCCTATCAGCCGAAACGAATCCTCAATGTTCACAAGCATGTCGATGGCGGCTGGTTCTGGGCGAAGTATGGTGCTCACCCGTACGTTGGCTGTCAGGAAGGATGCGTCTACTGCTACTGGCGAGATGAGAAGTACAACATGCTCGCTCGTGATCCAGCCACACGTCACCTCTCCGACCCGTTCTCCCAGTACATCAAAGTCAAGATGAACGCGCCCGAGCTGTTGCGGAAGGAACTCTCACGGGCTCAGAAGGACGTGATCATGGTCGGCGACTACCAGCCCGCTGAGGGAAAATACGGCCTCTCCCGTGAAATGCTCAAGGTTTGCGCACAGCTGGGCTTCCCAACTATGGTCTTGGAGAAGTCTCCGCTCGTCTTGAAGGATCTCGACGTACTCTCGGAGATCAATGAGCGCACTTGGGCGTGCGTGATGTTCAGCATAGTACGCGCTGACTCAGGAGGATATGGTGAGATCTTCGAGCCCTGCGCTCCGAGGATCGAGGGGCGATTCCAAGCCATGCGAAAGATCGCGGACGCGGGAATACTGACTGGGACTGCGTTCATGCCTATCCTGCCCTACATTTGTGATGATGACTCAAACCTTGAGGCGGTCGTGAGAAAAACCGCGGAGTACGGCGGGAAATTCGTGCTGGCCGCTGGGCTCACGATGAGCGGCGCACAGGCAACCTACTTCACTGAGGCACTGAAGAAACATGATCTCGCACTTGTCGAGAGGTACAACACACTCTACAAAGGCGCATACAGCCCCCTCGACACGAAGTACTCTGGTAGGATCGGACTCAAGGTCAGAGAGGTCTGCGCGAAGTACGGAATCAGCGACAGAATGCCACGGTACATCCCTGCCGGCCCCTTCGCGACGAACAAGCACGTTGCGGAAGAGATCTTCACCAAATGCTACCTACTGGAGCTGGAGTCCGCGCCGTCCTTCAAAGTTTGGGCGTACAGACGAGCAGGATGGACTGTTGACGAACTCGACCAAGACATCCTAGCGATCTACAAGAAACGTGGACTGAATGGGCTGAAGGCGCTCCCGAACATAGGCCCAAGCATAGCCGCCTTCATCACAGAGAAACTCAACAGGACTTGAAGCGCTCACCTTGAACCTTCCAAGACCGGTTCAACTCGTGTCCTCCCCGTGAGTACGAGCCCTTCATCTCGGTGTCCTCAGTCATCCTGCTCGTGCGCCACTAGGCACACGGTTCTCGGGCACTGCGAGTACGGGTTTGATTCCGTCCGCGTATCCGATGTCGAACAGCATGCCTTCTGAGACTTGGCCCATCATGCTTTTCGGTTCGAGATTAACAACGAACAACGCCTGTCTGCCTTCGATCTCTTTCGGATTCTCACGCTCTTGCTTCATCCCAACCAGTATGCTTCTCTTGTGATCGCCGAAATCAACGGTCAGCTTCACTAGTTTCTCGGATCCTTCCACGTCTTCCACAAGCTCGATTGTTCCAACACGGATGTCGATCTTTTCGAGTACGTCAGGGGAAATTGTGGGTTTTATTGGCGCCACCTTGAATGCCGTCATGGTCATGACAACAGTCCTCACGTTGATCTGTGATCTTCACCACGATAAATCGACCGGTCGGCTTTCAAGCCACTCGTCAAGCACGTAGCGAGGCGCGTAGTTCACGCTTATACGGCAGGCTCATCTATCCTACGCAAGAACGGTTCATGCCTCGCAAGTTGCCGAAATCGTACATCTCGAAGCTGAATGAGGAGCAAGTACGCGTCTCAACTATGAAGAAGAAGAGCGAGGAGAGACAGCAGAGTCGAGCTGAGCAAGGCCTCTCAAGCGTAACCATGCTGAGGTCCTTCGAGGGGAACTGCAGCGCATGTGGTCAGCGGACGTTGTTCGCTGTTGACAGCCTGGGTTACTGCAAGTGCAACAAGTGCGGTTCCCAAGCAAACTTCAGGCTTGGCGTGGCCTAAGAACACTAGCGGCCGACTTCTCTGACGAACAGGCGCAGGAATTCCTTCAGCCGCTTAGTTGGAACCATTGCTCCAGCAGCAATCTTGTGTCCGCCGCCTTCACCGCCAAGTGTGCGAGAGAGCGTAGACAACAGCCTCCCAAGATGCCGGTCGCATTCATCGGTGCTTCGGACAGATATCCGAGTATGTGCAGGCGTTCTGGTTGTGTGGTAGACGAGACTCGCAATGACATTCGGAACGCCCAACAGCAGCTCAGCGGTTGTTCCAAGCGATAGGCGGCCTCCACTGGCGATCGCTATCCGCCTTCTCACTTCCGCCCGGCGAAACAGCTGCCGCTGAATCCTCAACATGCTCGCGGCTTGTTCATTGGCGAGACGACGAACTGGAACGATTTGGTGAGGCAATTTGAGCGTTGCCAGTTCCCGGACAGTCGTCTCTCTCAATGCGGTTGTGCATGCCTTAGAGGAGAGGGCGAGCGCAAGCAGGTGGCCTTCGTAAGCGTCGAGATTCCAGCTCGTCTTCAACATGACTTCGCGGGTAAGGCGACCAGACACGGGTGGATCGGTCACGGCTCCGTACGCGGCCAAATTGACTGCACCCTCAGGAAGTTGACTCCTGAACACATCCCATGCCAGCACACTCGTACAATTGTCCAGCGAATGACGAACGATCACTCCTGCTTTCCGAAGTGCTCTCTTCGACTCGGCGGAGAGCAGATGATGATCCAAGTACAGTACATGTCGAGCAATCTCTGGGAGACCGCTGATCAGTTCCATCTTCTCGCTGAGGCCAAGATCACCCAAGACGAGCCAGTCTAGACCGCGCGGTGCCTCTGCCAGAACTTGCTCAAGATCCTCATAACCGGTCAGGCCGAAAGAACAGTGTGTGGCACAGCGGACAAGGGCGGCGCTGGAAAGTCCGTCAGGATCGTCCTTGTGAGATATGCAATGGACTTTCGAGCCGGAAGGAATACGAACGCGTAGTCTCTGTGTTGCAGAGGTCGTCATCGAGGAAGATCCATCCCTAAGAGCGCCCTAGCTTCTTCGAACTTTCCGAAACGTTTCCTCATCCTCATAAGGGCTCTCATTCGGAATCCTTTGCCACTCCGGCAACCGTTTGATTTACCTATGGCGAGCCTGACATCGCACCCGAGTCCAAGGTCGGCGAGCGGACATTGATACAATGCGAGTCACTGACTAAGAGGTTCGGAGAATTCACAGCTGTCGACCACGTCAGCTTCGAAGTCGGTAACGGAGAAGTCTTCGGCCTTCTAGGCCCGAACGGCGCTGGCAAAACAACCACGATGCGACTACTCAGCACTCTACTGAAACCAACCAGCGGAACAGCCACAGTTGCAGGCCATGATCTGCTGCGGGAGCCCCAGAAAGTACGTGCCTCCATCGGTGTCTTGCCCGAAGACACGGGACTCTACGACCGCCTCACACCAAAAGAACACCTACTCTACTATGGAAGGCTGCACAGAATGCCTGAAGATGCGCTGAGGAAGCGAAGCGATGAGCTGCTCGATATCATGGAATTGAAGGATAGAGCGAACACGAAGGTTGGGGATTTCTCGAAAGGCATGAAACAGAAAGTCGCGCTCCTTCGAGCGTTCATTCATGATCCGCCGGTTCTGCTGCTCGACGAGCCCACAGCAGGATTGGACGTGATGAGCGCCCGCTCCATACAAGGCTTCGTGGAGCGATTCCGAAAAGAAGGAAAAGCCATCATGATCTCAACGCATAACATGACGGAGGCACAGAAACTCTGCGATAGAGTAGCGATCATCGATCACGCAAGAATCGTCGCGGCTGGAACAGTTGCTGAGCTTCAAAAGAGAACGTCCCAGAACGATCTGGAGAGCATCTTCGTACAGTTGGTGACTGAGTGAGGGACGAACAATGAACTTGGGAAGAATCATCACGATAGCCGGGAAAGAACTCAAGGACGCATTGAGAGACCGGCGCACAATCCTTGCCATGATAGTGATTCCTATCATAGTCTTGCCCGTGCTGATGTTCATGCCAGCGTTCCTAGCGAGTCCAGAAAGAAATCCAGTGAGAATAGCAGTGATTCAGAGTGACAACACGTCCGACGATTTCCTAGCGAACCTCGCCTCGGATCAGATACAGATCGTGAGAATCGGACGCGAGGAGAACATGACGAAGCTGATCCAGAACGGGGACTACGAGCTCGGGATGGTGCTTCCGCAGAATTTCTCTCGAATACTTGAGGGACCAGCGCAGCGAGCAACGATAACGGTCTTTGTCGATCAGAGCAGCACACGAGGCACAATCGCACTAGCCCTTGTGCAGGACGCGATCACGAAATACGCCGAC
>Ga0187882_1004321_pt1 | contig 11631 bp, 8 predicted proteins | sample June2016WEW_19_1_3_FD_132991 | JGI IMG/M metagenome (GOLD analysis project Ga0187882, IMG submission 132991) | Peatland microbial communities from SPRUCE experiment site at the Marcell Experimental Forest, Minnesota, USA - June2016WEW_19_150 | ecosystem: Environmental > Terrestrial > Soil >...
AACAAAAATGGCTCACTCATGAGGGGTGAGCCATTTCTTTTTAATGTTACTCCATTCCAAATCTCGCGGTTATTCTAACCCACGATGTCTCGTATCTCCTCGTAGAACTTCGCGTATTTATCCTTGTCGGCGGTCTTGCGCACCTCAATACCAGCACGCGGATGCTCATTCAATATGCCCGTAATCATATAAGGTATCAGGTAGCCCCATTCGATATCCTTCTGCAAAGGCAACATCTGTTCTTCTATGATTTTCAGGATGGGGCTTAACTTGAACTTCGGGTTCTTCAAAAAGCCGACTAACAATTCGAGAGGACAATTGCCGGGCCCCCTGCCCAAACCGTATAGCGACGCATCAAGGTAATTTGCATTATGAATGATGCCCTCGATTGTATTGGCAAACGCAAGCTGCTGGTTGTTGTGACAGTGCATACCGATTTCCTTGTTTTCAGGCAGATGCTTTCGGAAAAGCTTCACGAGGTATTCAATCTGCTCGCAATACATCGCACCAAAACTGTCAACAACGTAAACCACGTCCACGGGACTGGCCGCAAGCTCATCGAGCGCCTCCACCATATCCGGCTCTATCTCTTTCGATATCGCCATTATATTGACCGTCGTCTCGTATCCGAGGTCGTGGCACCTGTTCACCATTTCAATCGCCTTGTCCATATCCTTGACATACGTGGCGACACGAATCATATGTATAGGGCTTTTGTCAACCGGCGCAAACTGCTGCTCTTTGACGCGGTGCGAATCGACCATAATGCTGAGTTTCATTTTCGATTCTATTCCATCGGTGATTTCTTTTATCTTTTCGTCATCGCAGTATTTCCACGCCCCGAAATCTTTCGGCGGACATAGCTCCCTGCTGCTGCGGTATCCTATCTCCATATAATCTATGCCGCTCGCGGACAGCCCACTGTAAACCTCCCGGACAAACTGGTCCGTGAAACAATGGTCGTTTATCAATCCGCCGTCTCGTATGGTGCAATCCAGCAACTTTATTTTTGGCCTGTACACGTCTACCCTCAATCAATAAAAATTATAGTTTCCCTAATACGTTCTCAACCACGTCTTGTTTTACTTCGACGGCCCACTGTCCTTCCGTGCGGTGGACGTGCCCTATTGTATCAATTAAAACGAATCTTGGCCACTGATTTATCGCCTTTTTGTCGCGTCTTATTATATCAATCAGTGCCGATTTGCTTATATTGGCGGTTTTTTTTACAGGCATGCCCAACCCGACAAGAATCTTTCGGATTCTTTCGAGTCGTTTACCGTCACCCAGCCCCATCTCAATCTCAATCATACCGGCCGCGATGATTCCAATTGCAACCGCCTCCCCGTGCAGCAATTCAAACCCGCTCGCCGATTCTATCGCGTGGCCTATTGTATGCCCGTAATTAAGCATACGCCGCTGATTCCTCTCGGTCGGGTCCGCCTCAACCACCTGCGCCTTGATTCTGCAATTCTGATACGCGACTTTTTCCAGAACATCGGATTGTCTTTGTAAAATAGCGTCGAGATTACTTTCCAGAAACCCAAAATATTTTTCATCCGCTATCAATGCGTGCTTCACCGATTCAACCAGCCCCGCCCTGTATTGCCTGTCGTCGAGCGTCTTGAGCATAGCAACGTCGATATAAACAGCCGATGGATGCCAAAAGCAACCAAAAGCATTTTTGCTAAGCGACGAATCCACGCCCGTCTTACCGCCTATAGCCGAATCCGCCTGCGCAAGCGTCGTAGTCGGAACCTGAACCACCTTCACGCCCCTTTTGAACACCGCAGCCGCGAAGCCCGCTATGTCACCAACCACGCCGCCGCCGAGCGCAATCACAACCGTATCGCGAGCCAGATACGCATTTTCCATCGCTTCGATAATCAAAACAAGAGTATTCATATTCTTTGACATCTCGCCAGGCGGAATAATATAACCGGGGACATTCCTGCCCGAAACAAGTTTGTCGAGATATCCTGCCTTGGCCACATTGGTATCTGTAATAACAAACTTGCCTGCCGCGCCAAATTGCGATTCAATCTTCGGCCAGACAGAACCGAGAAAACCAGTCCCGATTTCTATCCTGTATCCACCCGCATCTGCCGCAGGCACTTTAACAGTTAATTCTTTCATAGGATTCAATAACGTATGATTGACTTGACCTTATAGCCCGCGAGTTTCTTTATTCCCTCAAGTTCCGTCAGCTCAATAAGAAACACCACGCCCTCAATCTTGCCGCCTAACTGTTCAATCAGCTCGCACGATGCCTTTATCGTCCCGCCCGTTGCCAGCAAATCATCTACCATCAAAATCTTCGCCCCCGCAGGAATCGCGTCTTTGTGTATCTCAACCGTGCTTGTCCCGTATTCGAGGTCGTATGCCACACTGACGGTCTTGGAGGGCAACTTGCCTTTCTTGCGAACCGGAATAAATCCGACATTTAACTTTGCCGCTACTGCCGCGCCAAGAATAAATCCCCTCGCCTCCACTCCCACCACATACTGTACACCAGCTCCGACGTAACCTGCCGCCATCGCCTCAATCGCCGCCCTGAATGCATCCGCGTTGCCGAGAAGCGGCGTTATATCACGGAACAAAATCCCCTTCCTCGGCCAGTCCGGCACGTCCCTAATAAACTTTTTCAAATCGATTCTTTCCTTGCCCATAGCAACTCCACTGTTTTTAATGCAGCTTTAGGGTTGAGCAACCCCGAAATAATTGTTTTAGGTTAGCAGCATTAGGCGCAGAACACAAGAGGCATCGATGCCAAATATAGCCCCCCTTATCATCTGATTGGCAACTACATACCAGCTTACTTTTTTGCAAGAGCCGCAGACACCGCCTTTTTGATTTCGTTGCCGCTTAAGCCATAAGTCACAATTTTGCCGTCAGGACCCACCAAAAATATCGATGGGATGCTATAAACACCATAATTCGCCGTTACGCCATCCTTCAAGTTCCATCCGCCGAGGAATAACTGCGTCCAGCGAACGTCTTGGCTCTCGATAAATTTCTTCACCGCCTCTCTATCAAAATCAGCGCTTAAACTTATCATCACAAATCGCTTATCCTGACCGAACGCTTCATAGACCTTTTTGAGATTTGGCATCTCAGCGACACACGGGCCGCACCACGTCGCCCAGAAATCCAGCAGCACGTATTTACCCTTAAAATCAGAAAGCTTCAGTGGTTTTCCATCGAGGGTCTCGACATTGAAATCCGGCGCTGCATCACCGACTTTCAGATTTACAGACGGCTTAAGAACAACTTCGCCCATATCGAATGGCTTATCATCACCACGCGATTTTGCCGGCGGGACAGTAATATGAACATCATCCAATCTAGCGATTTTTTCGCCTTTTCGCTCAACGAAACCTTGCAACACGTATTTTTCTCTCTTTTCCCTCGGCTCAACCATCTCTCCGATGAAAGTCCCGTCAGGATGAAACTCAAAGTCGGCTCTTTCTGCAGACAGTTTAAGCCACTCCCTGCCCAGGTCCGATTCATAAAAATCGAACCACCATTTCATTCTCTTTTCAGGAGTGTCAAATTCTTTTGGCATTTCAGGTTCTTTGATATCATCATACCAACAGGGACTGAACCATTTCTTTTTGCATTGCCAACTGGGCTTGAGCCATCCGTAAAAAGTCGCATTACCATCGGCAGCCAGTCTAAGGATGGTAGAGAGGGACTGGCGGTCAGACACAAGGCCACTGTGACAAGACGCGATATTAATATCGGCAGCCAGTCCAGGAGCTAATTTCAGCCGGCCAACAACTGTCCTTCCCTGGGTTTTGATTTCCACGTTCGTCGTTTTACCCGGCTTTACCCAAATGGGAGGCACAAGAGTAATGGAACTCCGGGACGGGATTTTGCGGTTCTCCCGCAAAATAATACCGACCGGCGGCACGTGTTCAAAAACAAAACGTCCCTGCGAATCAGTCATTGCCTCCCCCTCTATCTGAACACAGCGACTTATATCCATCCTGTTCACATCTGCTGATAATCCCAGCGAATCCTCGTCCATTCTAAGCCAGAGGCGCTGATTAGCCAGTGGTTGCCCCCTGTTCGTTCTGATGCCCTCGATACGCCCCCAGAGCCGCACGACCATTCTTAGATTGTTTACAAGGTCAAAACTATATGCCATACCGAACCCCTTGTCGTTGGCAATGACGAAGACGAGATTCTCTTTTCCCAGCTTGACCGCAAGCCGGCCTTCAGCATTGGTCAGCAGTTGTTCTCCATCACTCTCAATGGTTGTGCCTTTCAGGATGACATTTGAGTCAACGCCAGCGCAAAAAACCGTCTCATTGGGTATAGGCCTGCCGTCCGGAGTTTGTACCTGAATTGTAATCGCTGTAATCGCCCGCTCCGCTTCCACCTGTAAATCTGCAAGCACTGCAACTTCATTTTTTGAAAGCGCACGATTATAAATGCGAACGTCGTCAATCAGACCGTGCCAGCTCGGAAAATGAAAGTGTTTGGTCAATTTGATATTCTCGCCGATACAAACCGGAAAATCATTGGTCGCAATAGGGCCTGTCCGCCCTCTTGAAACATCTAACGTTCCGTCAACGTAGATTCTCATCTTTTTCCCGTCATAGACGCACGCGACGTGATGCCACTGGCCTTCGCTGGCTTCGTTCATCCCGTCAAGACAGTCATTGAGGCCGACTCCGAAGTGAAACACGTTTATCCAAGGATTAATGGACATACACCATGCACTGTCACCCTTGGTTACAATCCCCATCCACTCCGGCGGCGACTGAGATGCTATTGTCCTGTGGTTTGCCTTCGTGTCGCGCTTGGTTACAATCCCCGTCCACCCCTCCGGCACGGAAGCGACCCACGCCGAAATTGTTATCTGGTTTGTAATATCAAAGGCGGGTTCGTTGGCGATTTTTACGTAATCGCCCTTGCGGCTAAATTCAATCGCCCCGCCGATTTCACCGCCCTGCGGACGCCAGACGGGATTTCCGACCAGTGTCCCGTCATTGCCGTTGCCGGAACTGTCAACAGCAGTATTGCCTTCGGTTTCATCAAACTTCCACCAGCCGACAAGATTGCTATCTTTTGCGGCTTGGAGCAATTGAATATTCTTATCTGGCATGGCTGTCTCGGCAAAAATCGCAGGTGTCAGAGAAATGCACACTATAAAAAACAGGATTTGTTTCATAAGATATCCCTTTCCCTTGAGTCGATGCTGTTTTATTCGACATCTCCCATACTTCTCCGCCGTAGGGCTTGGTTTACCCGCCTTTTTTGTGGCGGGCCGCATATTCCGGCCTTAAAGCAGCAGTATATCGTTGAACTGGAAAAATAGACAATGTTTATTCGCGAAAAAATGCCTTCATGACTCTCTCGCGATTAGAACATCATCTCGCAGCGGTTCCGCATTTGAAATCAGAAATGAAAAATTCTCTGCCTGCCCTGAGCAGGCGTAGCGAGTCGAAGGGTGGCTGATTAAAAATAAATTCTATGCGTTCTCTGTGGTAAATAAACCGACTACAGCTCTTCCATAAGCTCGTAAAGCTTCGTCAGTGCCTCGTGCTGAATCTGGCGGATTCGCTCGCGGGTCAAACCGAGCTTTTCGCCGATTTCCTTGAACCCCATAGGCGGATTGCCGTCAAGCCCATAATGCAGCCGGAGAACCTCCGCGTCTCTCGGGTCCATCTGCCCCAAAAAACCAACTGCCTTGGCCTTTTCCTCATCTTCAACCATCTCATCTTCGGGCCTGTCAACACACCGGCTGCTGATGTTGTCGTCGAATATCTGGTTCTCCTCGCCCGTTTCCGGCTGCTGATTGTCCTTTACCGAGCCAAGCACTTTAACCGTCTCGTCGATAACCTTCGCCTTCTTCGCAGACATCCCCATCACGTCCGCCATTTCCTCGACGGTGGGCTTTCTGCCCAGCTTGTTCTCTACTTCCGCCATCGCGTGACGCCACTGGTTAATCAGCCCTATCATATAGCCGGGTACATGAACAGGCCGAACATCTCCCAGTTGTGCGCTCTTTATGCCCTGCTTTATCCACCACGCCGCGTATGTGCTGAATCGCGTCCCGCGATTCGGGTCAAAATAATCGACCGCCCTTATCAGCCCGAGATTGCCTTCCTCAATCAAATCGCCCAGTGACATATTCCCCCTGTTGGCGTATTTCTTGGCGATATTTACTACTAATCGAAGATTGCTGCGAACGAGCAGGTCGCGTGCCTCGGGGTCATTCTGCTCGGTGACCCGCAAAGCCAGCTCGTGTTCTTCCTGAGCTGAAAGAAGGGTCGCCTCGTCTATTTCCTGCAGATAATCTTTTATTGTTACGTCAAAAGCCATATTTGCCTCCGCCCTTATGCCGTTATTATTACTAACAACAATACACGAAATACCGGCTCATTTATCGACACATATTCCCCGCCGGTTTACCTGAAAAATGATGCGGCTGGGCCTTTTATCCCTCAGCAACCGGCCCAACAAACGCCATATTATCGGCTCCAAAATAATAAAGTTTACCTCTAATCTTCTTGCAAAAATGGCCTGTTAGATGTAAAGTCAGGGGAGATTTATCCGAACGAGTTTTCCAGATTTTGGTTTGCAAAAGAGAAGCATCGTAGTGTGTTTCCTTAAGTTTTTTTAAAATAATCGTATGGAGAGGTGACCGAGTGGCTGAAGGTAACGGTTTGCTAAACCGTCGTGGGGGGTAAACCCCCACCCCGGGTTCGAATCCCGGCCTCTCCGTTAGTGCTGCTTCTTTGAAACAGCGGGATGAGAACACGCCTGCCGCGAAGCAGCAGAGAAGAGTTCGACACCCCTTAGGGAGCCGCGAAGCGAATCCCGCTCTCTCCGTTTTTTAATATATCAGAACCGATAAACGGTTATTCAGATAGGCTCTTAGTATCGAATGGAGAAACAGACGGCTACACCATGGTCGAACGGAACAACCTCCATATCAACTGATCCATCCTCCGGAAGATTCATAAAGGCGTCATGAATGAAGGCCGTCAAAAAGTGTCCCAAGGCAGCGCCGGCAAGGACATCCGAAGGAAAGTGTTTATTGCCCTCGACCCTAGCCCAGGCTACACCGCTTGCCATAGTAATATTACCGACCTGCAAGGTGGTGCGCAGCCCATCCGACATATCAATCGAGTCAAGGTTACGGTTAGACAAGGTGGCTCCGGCAAAAGCCCCTGATGCGTGTCCGGAAGGAAAGCTCTGGTTGTTGGAGCGATCTGGCCGCTCACGCCCGGTAGTGTCCTTTAGTACAGATGTAGAAAGTGCGGTGACTCCAAATGCGGCACCCTCCACACCCAGACCCTTGGCTTTGCCGGCGGACCACTGTTCGTTACTATCTCCGCTGGGGGTAGCCAGCGCCGTTATGACAGTCTCGCCTATGATGGGATACAGCAGGTAATCAGAGGCGTCCTCGGCTCCCTTCTGAGAGCCAAAGACAGGCGTACGCTCGGTTGCCCAATGAGAGACTTTGTGGTCCCAATTATCGATGGTGAAGACTAAAGCACCGGCGGCAGGAATATATGTCTGCGGGTCCAACAAGGCCTTCCGAGCGGCCTTGGCAAGCCGGTCGCCATCCGGCCATTTCACATCATCGCCCCAGCCCTTCTGGCCCTCAGATGCCGTACACCCCCCTAAGAAGATCGCTGCGAGGACTGTGTAAAAAAGTTTTCCGTAATTACGCGGAACTTCATTTGGTTCTAAATTTGAATCTGAAGTGCATAACATATACTTTACCCCCAAGACTTCCGTAAGGGTCCAATATTTCAAACTTTCTCGCGGTCGATTATTTACCATCACTTTATCAAGCTCAGATTCGATGTCAAGCTAAAAATCCATCCCACAGTCGGATAGATAGAAAAACAAGAAACCATACAAGAAAAACTTTTGCGAATTGTAACCACTTGTGCTTATTGAAGTTAACTATATGATTACGACATTTTGCCAAACCGTCGTAGGGGGTAAACCTCTACCGCGGGTTCGAATCCCCTTAGGGAGCCACGCAGCGAATCCCGCCCTCTCCGTTCTTTCGTGAGGAAGGTCAGCTTCGGGTTAGTTTTTACATATGACCCGCAAATTCGACCATTACAAAACCGCAATCTACCACCTCATTATCAGGACTCGGCAGCACCTTGCGGTAATCGTCATAAAGTCTTTTTGTGGTGATGAGCACTACTTTGTTGTGTTTCGAATTTTCTCTGACGAAATCAGAAAATTTTTCAACCGCGATTAATTTATGCTCTTGGCCATTATAACTCAATCCGTAAGCAAATTCACCGGCTCTACCCAGCAGATAAATATTATCACGCCTATATACCCAACAGACTGCAGGCATTAAATAATTGTCGGAAACAAGAATGCTGTCGGGGCGAATTCGACCTGAGTTTTGCAGAAGAAAATTCTCGGGCATTTTAGCGGTCTTGAACTTATCAGGTATAACAAAATGAACACAGAAAAGCACCATTAAGGGAGCAAGACAGCAATAAATAAGTTGCTTATTCATTATTTTTTGGCGTCCTGCGAACACCAGAAACGCTGCATAAGCCAGCAAAGCGATTACTAAAAGCACCCACTTCCATGTTTCGCCGGTGTTATAGATTTTAATAATTGCAACAGGACCCATCTGAGCAAAAACCATAGCGAACGCGACCATGAGTATTATTATCGCAGATATGTACAGATTAACAGTAAATGCTTTTTCCTTACCCGGCAAAACATACCATTTTAGAAATCCCATAACGATGAGAATAGCAAATGGCGGAAAACAGGGCAGTATATAAGTGGCAAGCTTGCCTCCGCTGGCAGAAAAGAATAAGAAAGGGAAAAGCAGCCAGCAAACCGTGAAGCGGATGAATGGGTCCTTGAATTTAACGGTCTTCAGGCCTGAGAATGCATTGGGCAACCACGTGCTCCAGGGCAAAGCCCCTGCCAGAATCACGGGGATGAAATACCAAAAAGGACCGGGATGTTGCCCGCCCTCGGCGTTGAGGAATCTCTGGATGTGCTCATGCCAGAAAAAAAAATGCCAGAAATCCCTCTCCCGCAAATGTACTGCCAGGCACCATGGTAACGCAACCAGCACCGCCACAATAAGAGGCACCCACCAGATTCTCAGCAATTCTTTCCATCGACGTTCCCAGAGCAGGAAAGCAATAATCACCACGACAGGGAGAACAAAGGCGATAAAACCCTTGGTAAGAAAGGCCAGCCCGCAGCACATGCCTGCCAGAACAAGAAACACGCTCTTTTTATGAAGTGATGCACTTTCTTGCCAGGCAAAAAAGAAAAACACAAAGGTTGCAGTTACAAACATTGAAAACACACTGTCCAGGACACAGAAGGTTCCAATCACGAAAATTTCAAAGCACGTCAGAAAAGCTGCCGCAGTGAGCAAAGCCGCAGGCCCTCCACCACCAAATTTGCGAACCATGAAGAAAACAAGCAAAGCCGAAATCCCGGTAGCCAGCGCGGACGGCAAACGAATCGCAAATGCATTTTCCCCAAATAGAGATATTGCGGCTGTGTTGAGCCAATAGCCCAAGACGGGCTTTTCAAAATACCGCATACCATCAATTTTGGGAACAATCCAGCCACCTGTCGCCAACATTTCACGCGATATCTCCGCATAACGCGTTTCATCCGGTATGACCAAGGGGCGAACGCCAAGAGGCACGATATAAACTATAGTGAATAACAATATGATACTTGTCGCAGCCGATTTCACGGTTATGATAATTCTCCGATAACAGCTTCCGCACTTTCTGAAGTATTTCTGAACATCTCGATACAGGCAAATACTACATAATTATCTCCGCCGATTTTGCCGCTGGCAAGAAGTTTTACATGCTGCGCCACATCTTTTGGCAAGTCTGCGAAATCTTCTTCCCTGCTAATAAAAAATACCGAAACTCTGTAACTTAAAATAGCCTCCGGAGACTTGATAAACTGTGGTTTTACGGGTTTATCCAGATTAACCATGAATTTAATCGCCTCTTTGTCAGCGCCTATTTTGTAAAAAACGAGGTCGCCTTGATTTTGCTTTTGCAGCGTTTCTACTTTTTCCACAAAAGGTCTCGTGCCATCAAGGTCACAAGCAATCGGTTCCTCAATACACACAGTGATAATGACCAATGTTACTGCTCCGATAGTCGTTAACACCAAGTCCCGCCACGGTCCTTCTTTAAATCTGGCATTGACACGCCATACCACTGCCGTCAGAACAGCCATTAGAAATATAGTGACCAAATAATAACCAGCAAGTACTGAGGGAAATTGTTTGCCGTAGCTCCGCATTACAAAAGCAGTTATTTGTGAGCCAAAAACCCAGACGACAAGGGCGAAAATCCCGGTTCCTGCAGGAAACCACCGGCAGAATCCCAAAAATATTTCTTTAAGACCGGATAAAATGCCTTTTTGCAATGGGGCGATAAATATATAGGAGGCGAGCAATGCCGCAGCTGGCACTATCGGCACGATGTATCGCATTTTTTTGGTGCTGGGTATTGACATTCCTAAAAGAATCACAAACATCCACAAAATCAGATATCCCAAAAATCTGTAATCGGCGTTTTCTCGCCTGAGGATTTTTTTATACAGTGAGATGGCAACAATGACCGCAATAGGATACGCTACCGCATACCTTACAAAACTGTCTGTCCAGTAATAACCGATCCAATGCCGGGCGGGTTCACTCATGCGCCCAGCCATCTGCATTTTCCAAACATGTTCCGCAAAAACCGCTCCTCCCTGATAAGCGGCAGCAACCAATAGCCCCTTGAAGCAAAGGAGAAATAAAACTGATGATGTAAACGCCATTAAGACAAACAGCTTGAAATCCCTGTTGAAAAGATAATAAGCGCACACAACAGCGGCTGGAATAACGATTCCTATCGGGCCGCGGAATGCGAAGCTTGCTATCCATACCAGAGGAATAAGCCATAATCGCTTTTTCCTGCCGTAAACATTCGCTGAATACGCCAGATAAAAGCCCAGAGCCGTTGCCAGACTGACATATTGGTCAGGAGTAAGACTACGCGAACGGCTTAAGAACTCATGGGTAAATAACGCAATCGGCACAGCAAACAAGCCCCATTGCCGTGAGTGTATTGCGCCAATCCAATAGATAACTACAAGAATCAAGGCCGAAACGACAGCTGCCGGTAATACGGCGGAAAACGGCGTAACCTTGCCAAACGGCACAGAAGCGAGGTAAATCATAAAGGTTGATGTACCCGGATAATCCGGGTAGGGCTGGTCGTAAGTGGTGGGGAAAAAGCTCGGGCCATTCCGCAGCATCTCCTGCGCGAACATCGCAAAGCGACAGTCAAAACCAATAATCTCCGGCCTCAGGCTGACGGTGAAAATGACAAGACCTGTCACAAAAATCAAAATAGAATCTCTATTTGACATAGGTTTATTTTGCCTCCTGATACGCAACCCAGCCCTCGCGGCCCGGATTTTTTTTTGCAACGATAACCGCACTGCCATACGATACGGACTCGGCAAGTAAATCTCCGAGAGGCACGAATAAAACGCCCTTTGCCTTTGCCATCTCTATAAATCTGCCGAACAAATCTCCGCAGGAAATGCCTTCCACCTCGGCATGAATAGTTAAGACATTTAGTT
>Ga0187882_1004339_pt1 | contig 11606 bp, 10 predicted proteins | sample June2016WEW_19_1_3_FD_132991 | JGI IMG/M metagenome (GOLD analysis project Ga0187882, IMG submission 132991) | Peatland microbial communities from SPRUCE experiment site at the Marcell Experimental Forest, Minnesota, USA - June2016WEW_19_150 | ecosystem: Environmental > Terrestrial > Soil >...
AACTCCCCAGAAGGTGAAACTCACCTATCGGACGCTGGGGAAGACCGGTCTGAAGGTAACGTCGCTGTCTTTCGGGTGCATGACCGCCTCGGACCCGTCCGTGATCGAGAGGGCGGCCGACATCGGCATCATCCACTTCGACACGGCGCGCGGGTACCAGTCGGGAAACAACGAGCGGATGTTGGGCTCGGCATTGAAGGGCAAGCGAAAGCAGGCGATCGTCTCCAGCAAGAGCGAGCGCAAGACCGGGAAAGAGGTTCTGGCCGACCTGGACACCAGCCTGAAAGAACTGGGTACCGACTACCTCGACATCTGGTATCTGCACAACAAAAGCAGCCCGGCCGAGGTGACCGACGATCTGCTCGAAGCCCAGCGTAGCGCCAAGAAGGCCGGGAAGATCCGGTTCGCCGGCGTCAGCACGCACTTCAACATGGACCAAATGCTGGCGCACCTGGTCAAACTGGGGCAGACCGACGTGGTCCTCACCACCTACAACTTCTCTATGAAGAACGTGGCCATGGACAACCAACCGGCGCGGGTGGCGGACATGACGGCGGCCATCCAGGCGGCACGAAAGGCCGGCATGGGAATCGTGGCCATGAAGACTCTGGCCGGGGGGCTGAGCCGGGTTGCGCGGGGCGACAGGCTCTATGGGGTGGCTAAGGACACGGTGGCGAAGACCATCAGCCAGGAGGGCGCGCCACTGGCGGCCATCAAGTGGGCCCTCAAGAACCCGTCCCTAGATACGGCCATCGTCTGCATGACCGATCACGACCAGCTCGACGAGAACCTCCGTGCCATGGCCGAGCCGTACACGGACAAAGACGAGCAGCTCCTGAAGCAGTTGCTGGCCTACATCAGCCCGATGTACTGCCGCATGTGCGGGGCCTGCGGCGGCGTCTGCGACAAGGGCGTTCCGGTGCCGGACATGCTGCGCTTCCTGACCTACGTGGAGGGGTACGGGCAGTTCGCCCTGGCTCGGGAGAAGTTCCTGGAGCTGCCGGAGCAGGTCCGCGGCATCCGGTGCAGCGACTGCGGCTCCTGCTCGGTCCACTGTCCCAACGGCGTGCAGGTGCGCGGCCGGGTGCTCCGCGCTCAGGAGTTGTTGGCTTGAAACGCGGCCCTGGTGATCCGTTATGTTAAAAGCCATCAAGCAAGCGCGCTCCGCTGTTGGAATGTTGAATCCCGATGAAGTGCGCCGCCGCGCGCGGCGGCCTGTCCGCATCGGGCTGGTGGCCTTCGATAGCGCCGGCTACGCCGCCATGGAAGATTTCCTGGCGCCGGCCGCCACGCCGCGCGAATCGCGGCTGCGGCTCCTCGAGCAGGTGTATCGCGCCGGCGACCCGGGGGCGCCTGGCAAGGTGGACCTGGTCTTGTACCAACAGGGAATCCCCTGCCCGGAAGACGCTTACCTCCTCAGATTTGACGACCCCGCGGCCACCATTTCGGAAATCCTGCGTGACCACGGCGATCTGGAGCTGGCGCTGGCGCGCCGGTTTGCGCCCTTTCGGAAGCCGGTAGTGGAGCGCATCATCCAAGCGGTGTCGCGGGAGAACGCCGTATTCGCGGTGGCCACGGCGCTGCCCAACCTGGTTCCGAACCTCGGCGAACTCCCCTGGGCGTTCGGCGAATTCGCCTCCGATACGGCATTCCTGACGGCCAACCAGGTGCGCATGGCGTTTCTGATTGCCGCGGCGTGCGGCAAGGAACCCGGGTATTCGCAGCGGGCCGCCGAGATCCTTTCCATTCTGGCCAGCGCGTTCGGGTGGCGCGCCCTGGCGCGCGAGCTGGCGGGCAAGATCCCGTTTGGCGGCGGCATCATTCCCAAGGGCGCCATCGCCTACGCCGGAACCTTCGTGATCGGCAAGGGCCTCGAGCATTACCACCACGCCGGCGCGTCCTACACACGCGCGCAACGCGAGGAACTGTACCGGGCGGCCTTCGAGCGCGGGAAGGCCATCGCCGAGGCGTTCCGCGGCAAGCTGTAAACGTCCGCCCGCTGTCGCGCGTCTAAGAATGGGGGAGAGTTATGCGTCTGATACATCTTGCAATCGCGTTGGTCCTTGCAACGGTCGGTTTTGCGGACACCGTGACGCTCAAAAGCGGCCGTGTGATTCATGGCACGTACCTGGGCGGCACGGCCCGGCAGTTGAGGGTGGATACCGGAGACCGGGTCGAGACCCTGGACGTGACGGATATCGTCCGCATCGAGTTCGGCGATTCCGCGCCCGCGCCCGCCGCATCGTCCGAGGGGCCGCCGCGGCTTCGGCGTGCGCAGCCCAGCTCCCAGCCCACCATCTTGCGGCCCGATGACGACGCTGCGCCGCCGTCCCCGCCACGCGCCTCGGTTGAGCTTCCGGCCGGCACCAACCTGGTGGTGCGGATGATCGACGGCGTGGATTCCGAAGTCAACCGCGTCGGGCAGACCTTCGCCGCCAGCATGGACGAACCGGTGATCCTGAATGGCGAGACCGTCGTCCCACGCGGCGCGGACGTGGTGGTCAAGCTGGTGAATTCCCAGCAATCCGGCAAGCTGACCGGCCGCGCGGAGCTCACGCTTGACTTGATGTCGGTGAAAGTAGACGGCCGGATGGTGGATATCAACACGCAGAGCGTTTCGCGGGAGAGCGATTCGCGCGGCCAGCGCACTGCCAAGGTGGCGGGCGGGGGGGCGGCGGTGGGCGCGATCATCGGCGCCATCGCGGGCGGCGGCAAGGGCGCGGTGATCGGCGCGGGCGCCGGGGGCGCGGCCGGTGTCGGAGCGGAGGAAGTCACCAAGGGCCAGCGCGTGAAGGTTCCGTCGGAGACCCGCTTGACTTTCGTTTTGGATACTTCGATTCGCATATGACCAAACGTCTGGGGGCTGCTTTGTTGCTTTCCAGCATCGGACTCGCGGCGCAGGGCCTCGTCGAAGGCCGCGCGGGCAGCCCGGTGCGTGTGATTATCTATGAGGACCTGCAATGCCCGGACTGCGCCAACTTCCGGGTCATGATGGACCAGGAGATCCTTCCCAAATACGGTGACCGGGTGGAGTTCCTGCACCGCGATTTTCCGCTGGCCAAGCACGCCTGGGCCCGGCGCGCGGCCATTGCGGCCCGTTTCTTCACCGAGAAGGACCCCAAGCTTGGCCTGGAGTACCGGCGCCATACCATGGCGACCCAGGGCGGGGCAACCGCGGACAACTTCAAGGACCGGGTGGCGGAATTCGCGCGCCAGCACGGCCTCAAACCCGAGGAGGCGCTGGCGGCGCTGGACAACCCGCACTACGCCGAGTTGGTCGAGAAAGACTACCAGGAAGGTGTGGGCCGCGGAATAGTCCACACGCCTACCGCGCTGGTAAACGGCACGCCATTCATCGAAGTCTTCACGTTCGAGGAAATCTCGAAGGGAATCGACGACGCCCTTGCCCAAGCCAAATAGCATCGTGACCGGCGCCAGCCGCGGCATCGGCCGCGCCATCGCCACGGAGCTGGCCAAGACGCATAACGTGATTGGGACGTACCGCGGCCGCCGCGACGCCGCCGAATCGTTGCGCGCCGAGACCGGGTGCGAGATTTTCCAGTGCGACCTGGCACGCCGCGAGGACCGCGAGGCTCTCATTCGCTTCGCCCGCGAGCGCTTCCCGAGCCTCGACCTGCTGGTGAACAACGCGGGGATGGGACCGCGCGAGCGCCGCGACATTCTGGAAGCCACCGAGGAGAGCTTCGACGAGCTGATGGCCGTCAATCTCAAAGGCCCGCATTTTCTCACCCAGCAGGCCGCGTGCTGGATGGCGGAGCGCGGCGAGGGACGCATCGTATTCGTGACGTCCGTCTCCTCCTACGCGGCGTCGGTGAATCGCGGCGAATACTGCATTTCGAAGGCGGGGTTGAGCATGTCGGTGGCGCTCTACGCGCAGCGGCTGGCGGAAATCGGGGTGAAGGTTTTCGAGATCCGCCCGGGGATTATCCGCACGGACATGATCGCCAAAGTGGAAAAGGCGTACGAGGAGCAGATCGCCGGCGGCCTCTTGCCGCAGCGCCGCATGGGCGAAGGCGTCGATGTGGCGATGGCCGTGAGGGCCATCGCCGACGGCCTGCTCGATTACTCGACGGGCCAGATTCTGAACGTGGACGGCGGGTTCAGCTTGCGAAGTTTGTAGCTTTGTGGGGCAGATTGTCAATCTGCGGCCGATTGGCAATCGGCCTGTCGCGGTCGTCAAAGAGCCTGACTCCCCGAGCGAAGATCGGGTCCAGGGGGACCCGCGCAGACCAGGCATAGGCGTGAAGATAGGCGCTCGGCGGGGCCTCGTTGCTGAATTGCCGGGAATCGGTAGATCCTTTGCGACTACACGCGCGGTTTATTTGGTGACCGGCGCGTCACGGGAGTAATGCTGATTCTTGATGCGAAGGGCTATCGGCACTCATCTCGCGGCAACCTGAAACCGCCCCACTTTGCTCGCCGGCGCTCATCAGTGGCGTTGCTTAGGCGGTTGAAATGTGGTCCAATTCTGGTTTAGTTTTCGTGACCCATCGTCAGTGCAGGAACCTCGGCACTCGGCAAGTACACGGAAAAGTACCGGTAAATAGTGGCGCATTGGCCAAACCGGCATCGATCGAGCGGTGGTCTCCAGTGGGTCTGTCAGGGATACTTTCGGTTATTGCGTTGGCCGTCTCCATCGGAAGCCTGGGCGTGACGGTGTGGGCCACCAGAATCAGCAAGAAATCTCTTAAACGCGCGAGGGACGTTCAGGATCGAAGCGACCGAAGAGAATTCGAGGGGATTCGCTCCGAGATACTGAATCAGGTTTCCGACAGTCGGGCTGTTCTGGACAAAACAAGAGTCGAAATAGGCACACTTCGGGCGGAGTTCGACGCGGAGCCTACGGCAGTGCAGGCGTCCATGGCCAGTTACACGACACTGTTCTCAGAGTACTTGCCGAACATCGAGCGCGCCGTCCACCAGTGTGACAGCCTATGGAGCGAAGTGTCTGCGTGGAACAACGACAAGAGCGATGCGGAACTGATGCGGGCGAGAGCATTGCTCTACCGGAGCCTCAAGGACGACGAATCTGCGCACGAGTCGGGGGTGTACATGGTAAACGTCTTCAAGACAAAGCTTGAACTGGCGCGGCGGCTCCGCTCAACCCGAGGTGCTGGCCAAACTCAGGATTGAAAAGAACTTCGAGGTGCTCAGGGTGGCACCTCCCTTACGCAGAGGGCCTGATACCGCCGAATCCGCCCTGATCGAGGATGATCTCAAATTTCTTGGCAGACCGAGCAGCCTTGACGATCTTGACATCCTCCGAATAGCCTCTGAGAGCTTCTTCGATCGGTCTCTTGCTCATTGGGAATCTCGCCCCGGCAATCACCTCCTTCAGCCTTAGCTGCTCGCCGAACTTCACGAAGTACTTGCCGGTCTCCTCGTCCATCTTCACCCGTGGGCCATGGATGCGGACCTCCTTTTCGTAGGTCCACCCGTCGTACTTCGCGTAGCCGTTGACATCGACGACCATGTTCAGTTGTTCGACTGTTGAAGCGCTAGTCAGATTTCCAACTACCAGCGGTTCTTTACAGTACGTAACTCTCTTCGGTAGTTCGTCAGGCACATCGAAGCCCAGGCACATCCCCTTGTGCCTTTCCCCATAGTGGCTCCACATGAGGATGTCATTCCAGGATAGGCTGAAGCACAGCACACCGTATTCCTCGACAGTTTGTTTCTTGTTACGGTCCAGGGCCAACTGCGAAGGCTCGTGATCTGAACAGACACACTCCCACTCGTACGGGTCGTTCATGTCATCGATCTTCGAGAGCTTGAGTCGGCGTCTCCTGATGTCATCCAAGGCCCACTTGGTTTCCAGGTAGTGGTACACCCTCATATCTTCTCCTCGTTCACTGCTGGGGGTGCGACGCCGGCTCGTCGGGACCTATCGCGTACCATCACAAACAGCACATCAATGACCCGAGGATTCCCTGGACAAAGCGACGCACCTATGATACATGAAAACATGGCACAAAGAAAGTAGAACGGAATCCGGCGAAGTAGTCGCTCAGACGTTGACTAATCGCTGCTAAGAGGGTCAAAACGCTTCCTTCTTTCGGCAGAGCTCCGAAGCGTGCTGGAACGCATCTGCTACCCGGCGCGCTAAAACTTCATCGCTGAAAGTGATATTGAGTCTTTCTGTTGCAAAGACTTTAGGGGGAATTTGAGAAGACGAGAATGACAGGTCACGTAAGATGTCTTTAGAGTTGCTCGAGAGAAACAGCCGATAGCCCATTCTCTCGCCGCTAACGAAAGTCATGATGCTCTTGCTCTCTTCGTTGTTGTCCCGTTGTTCAACGGACCATGAAGTGAGTAGTCCCAGCGGTACGGTGTTACGCTCCTCGCTGACGAAGATGTCTGCTTCCTGGTTCCCTGCTCCCGGTGATGTGTCGGTCTCTACCTCACCAATTATCGCCGTGCAAGAATCGAGGCTCCAGGCCGTAGCTTGCAGAGTGACCGACTGTATCACGTTCCTGCCGTTAAGAGAGCGCACGTACTGAACGACTCCCAATGGAATCTTCTCCTTCAGCCAATCAAGCGTTTCCTTCAGCAATGGTTTGCTACCCTGTTCCGATGGCGTTCGACCGCCAAGGGTTCTCCGCATTTGCTCCAAAGTCATCGGCGCATGAAGGTTGTTGACTAACCCAAGTACATAATTGATCGGGACTACGAAGTTCAGACCCTCTGCGGAGCGCAACTTGAAAGAGACAACGCCGAGGGCTTGGCCTCTGGCGTCTACAAGCGGTCCACCGCTGTTCCCCGGATTGACGGCTGCGTCGGTTTGCAGAACCTTGAACCCTTCGCCGCTGTCGCGTATCGAACTCAGGATTCCAGCGGTCACTGTCCCTTCGAGGCCGCGGGGACTCCCAAGGACGACGACACGTTCGCCCACATTGACCGTACTGGAATTCCCCAACTCCAAAACGGGAAGGTCGAAGCCAGCAATTTGGACGACGGCAAGGTCACGGCGTTCGTCCGTCGCAAGCACTGAGACCGAGTCGAAAATCTCTCCATTCGCCAACTGGACGTTTGCGGTCTTCATGTCTCTAATGACGTGGAGGTTGGTAACAATCTTTCCGTCTTTCGAGATGATGAACCCGCTTCCAAGAACGTCGCCGGAATCCGTCTTGCCCTGAATGACGACAACTGAAGGCGAAACCCTTTTCGCGATTTGTGCCGTGGTTAGGGCCATCTGCCCAACCGCGATTGGCACGATCATCAGGGCTGCGAACATCAACCTTCGCAATTCAGCGCCTCCTTTCCAACGCTGACCGTTGGAACGTCTTTCGACACCGGTGCTGGTTTTCATTCTACGCTCCTCCGTGTGCTGTTACCAGCGCAATCTACGAGACTGCTTGGCATCGTTCGGGTGCGATCCTGATTCGCGGTCCGTGGGCCTCTGCTTGGAATGGACAGTGCAATCGGAAGAAGAATGCTCATCTGTAGGGCGGGGCGGCGGATCGGGCGCCCCTTCGGGACTTTCGGGTACCGGTGCCGCGAGTCGTGGCCGAACGCCATTTTGGGGCACGGTACACCAGCAGAGTCGACATCACGACTGGCAGGCCGAGAGCGAAGAACAAGCAGGTTGCCTGATTGGCGATCACGCCCCCAAAGCGGCAGGTCGGGGACCTGCCCCACCGTCCTCTATGCCCGGCGTGCCCACCACCTCCCAGTGGACAGCCGACTGCATAGTCATGCTGCTAGCCGGGTGCATTGCAGATCAAAGCGTTTTACCGGATCATAGTAGTAGAGGAGCGCTCGTTCAGAAAGGAGCGTAGCCAATGCCGCAACACTACGCGAATCAATCTGGTTCCGTCCTTCCGCTGAAGCGCGCTGCGGCGCCTCCGGTCCTCGACAACTCAGAGACCATTGCCATGCTCCAAGAGTGGGTGCGCGAAGATGCCACGGACGATTCGGCCGCCATTGCCCAGGCGGAATGTGAATTAGCCCAGTTCAGGGCTGCTCTCAACGCCAATCGTCCTCCCGATAAGCCTCTCTTTCCGTGAGCCGCTACCTTCTACTGGATTCCGGTCCGCTCGGATGCCTCCGTGCAGATTGACTCGAGCCGGTATCTGCCCCTGAGCGATGAGGCACTACGGCTCGCCGCAGAGCTTTGGGCACAAGCCCGCCAGCAAGGGCGCCCTACTTCGTCCGCGCTCGACCTCGACATTGATGTCATCCTTGCCGCCCAGGCGCTCACTTTCGGCGTCGGAGCGGAGGTCATCGTCGCCTCCACGAACCCCCGCCATTTCCGCCAGTTTGTGGACGCACGCCTTTGGAGTGACGTGACGCTACCGTGAATGCCGCAGCGGTTGCCGCAGCGCCGGATGGGCGAAGGCATCGACGTGGCGAAGGCCGTGAGGGCCATCGCCGACGGGCTGCTGGATTACTCGACGGGGCAGATTCTGAACGTGGACGGCGGGTTCAGCTTGAGGAGTCTATAGCTGAATTGCAGTTCTCATGATGTTTCGGAAGCGCGTGAGGCTGATCTGATGGTCTGCCAGAATCCGGCCGTCGTGGAGCACTGCAAACACGGCGTAGGGGGGTCGGCGCATTCTGTGCTTCGCGGTGTGACCGGATTTCGACGATCCGCGGCTTGATCTTGTAGTCCCGCTCCGCGGCTTGGGCAATCTCACCGGCGAATTTTGCGATGTGCGGGCACTGGTGGGAGCGAACGATGGTGAGACCACGGCTGTACTTCTTAGGTCTGTCTTCCCAACCGGCCTTGAAGGCCGGATTCGCGGCGGACGGGCTCAGCTTCCTGACGAGCAACTGATAATCGGGCGGCACGGTATCGACGAGTTCGAAGCCGTTGGCCAGGAATAGCGAAGGGCCGGCAAGCCAGGCCTGCTCGCGGGCGACGACGGCCACACCGTGCATGCCAGCTATTACAGCGTCTTCGAGGCAGGCTTGGATCATCATGGCGCCGAGGCCCCGGTGCTGGTACTGCCTGTAAAAGGTCCAGACACAGTGAATGAACATGTAGCCGCCGGCATCGACGCCGCGCCAGGCATATTCACCGGGAAGGTACTCGATGTAGCCACACTGACGCTGGTCGGGGGTGAGGAGCACCTTGGCGCGAAGCCCCTTTTTGAGATGCGCCTTGAGCCAGCGGTTCTTGTTGCATCGTCCTTCGTGGGCGGCGTTCTTGACGCCACAACAGGGCAGGGTCTCGATGCTTGCCGGATCGAGATCGACGAGGACAGGCATTGGTGTCATGATGAATACTCTTGGCGCGGTTTAGGTTACCGCGAACTGGGTCAGCTTCGAGAACGTGTCACGCAGACGCGGGTAGATTTCGCGGTAGATTCCCAGTAGCTCGGAGTAGCGTGCGACGTGTGCCGGACAGGGCTCTGTTTCGCGGGTGATTGCTCCGCACATAGACTTGGCCGCCTCCGCCGCTCCCCCAAACCAGCCCGCGCCCACGGCGGCGCACATCGCTGCGCCGAGGCTGGAGGCCTCGACCGTGCTGGAGCGCCGGACGGTCTTCCCGGTGGCATCCGCGAAGATCCGGCACCACAGCTCGCTCGTAGCGCCGCCGCCGGTCAGGATGAACTCTTTGATGCGGATCCCGGTCTGCTCCTCGATCATTCCGGTGACCAGAGCCTGTTCCAGAGCGATGCCCTCGAGAAGGGATCGGTACATGTGTCCGCGCCGGTGGGAGCCCGTGAACCCCACAAAACAGCCGCGCGCTTGCGGGTCCCAATACGGCGTCATCACGGCGCCCCAGTAGGGCACTGCCAGCAGCCCCTGACTGCCGATTGGAACCTGCGCGGCTTCGGCCTCCAGCCTGCTGTAGATTCCAGTGTCTCCCTCGGGCGCCTGGCAGATCTGGCGGGCGAACCAATCGATCAGGAAAGCTCCCGCGCGCAGGCTCGTTTCGAGGTAATAGCCCTCGCCCGAACAGCTCCGCATCGTGCGCCAGGCAATGCCGGTGCGGTACTCCGGAGAATAAGCGCCCGAGACCACCGCGGTCCCGAGATTCAGATAGGCGCGCCAGGAAGAGAGTGCATTCACGCCCAGGCCCGCAGCCTGTCCGTCACCGCCGCCCGCGACCACCAGGGTACCCGGCCTGAGTCCGGTTGCGGCGGCGGCAGACTCGCCGACGACGCCGAGAACACTTCCGGGCGCCGCCAGTTGCGGCAATTGCTCCGGACGCAACTCCACCGCTTCGAGCACCTCGGCGGACCAGACTTTCCTCTCCATGTCGAAGAGACCCAATGGGTCTGCGCTGGCCCAGCTCGTCCGAAATGCGCCGGTAAACCTCCAGACAAGGTAGCCATGCACATCGGCGAACATCGCGGTGGCGCGGAACCGCGCCGGTTCGTGGCGCAACATCCAGGCAATCCGGTACGCCACGGGGGCCATGTCGGGCGGCTTGCCGGTGATCCGATGAATCTTCTCTCCGCCGACCCTGTCGGTGAGCCAGGCCACTTCCGCGCTGCACCGCTGGTCGAGCCACACAATGGCAGGCCGCACCGCATCACCTTGCGGCCCCAGCGGTACAAACGTTTCCCGCTGGTTGGAGATTGCCAAAGCAGCAACACGCTCGGGCGCCACCTGCTGCGACAAGTCCCGCAGCGCTTTGCAGGCTGCCGACCACCAGTCCTCCGGGTTCTGCTCATAGCGGCCGTGGGCGGGACTGGCGAGCGGTATCGGACTGCGCCCGACCCCGGCCATTGTGCCGTCCTGTTTCCAGGCGATGGCCTTGGCCGCGGTGGTGCTGCTATCGATTCCGATGACGACGTCTTTAGTGGTTCCCAACACGTCCAATTCTGCGGTGCACGAATATGCTAACAGGTCTCAGAGGCGATACGGCATCAGGTACACCACCACGCCGGTGACGCTCCCGTAGAGCCAGATGGGGAGCGTCCAGCGGGCGATGAAGACCCGGAAGGCATCCTCACTCGACGTCGAGCTGGGAAAGAAACGCTACCGTGAATTGTTGGAAAGGCGGAAGTGATTTGAGCGACAACGGGCAGTGAGAATGTTTTCGTAGACTGCGGATTTCCGCCCGCCGAAGCGGAAAATCTCCGCATCCGCGCTAAGATGATGATGGCTCTGACCGCCCCCGGTCTGAAGGTAGATGTCGACATCACGGCGGGCAGGCCCAGAGCGAAGAACAAGCAGGTTGCCTGATTGGCGAATGCGCTACCTCGGCAATGCACCCGCGCTGACCGCGCATTACCGGCGAGTGACGCCGCAGGGCTTAGAAGGGCCGACAGATGTTACGCCCACCCAGGAACGGTCCACCGGCCCGAACTTAACCCGTTTTCCACTAGCGGCTCAACACAAGAGCGGAAAATGGGCTATTCCAGCGGATTCGACAGGCGCAGCCCGGGAAAGCGTGCGAAATCGCGGTCGTGGGTGCACATCACCGCGCCATGTTCGATGGCGAGCGCGGCCAAATGCGCATCCATCACCAGGGGACCACGACACTGTGCCTCTGGCAAGAGGCCGCGCAGGATGGGCCAGTGGCGCTCACCCGGTGTGGGGACGGTGACATTCGGGAGCGATAGCCATTCGTCGACCATGGCCACAGCTTCCTGAACGGAGAGCGGATGCTTCCACGCCATCGGATTTGT
>Ga0187882_1004340_pt1 | contig 11598 bp, 8 predicted proteins | sample June2016WEW_19_1_3_FD_132991 | JGI IMG/M metagenome (GOLD analysis project Ga0187882, IMG submission 132991) | Peatland microbial communities from SPRUCE experiment site at the Marcell Experimental Forest, Minnesota, USA - June2016WEW_19_150 | ecosystem: Environmental > Terrestrial > Soil >...
AGTTTCGCACTCAGCGGGGCTGCGGTTACCGGACGGTATGCGGTCGCCATCAGCGCTCCGGCCCTGGTCACCCCTTTTACGGAAAAGATCGATGTCGGCCAGGGTATCGCCGGTGGTCCCAATAGCGGCCTGCCCGACCAGATCGTGCTCTCCTGGACGGATGATCCCGGGACTACCCAGACGATCTCCTGGCGGACGGGGAGCGACACCACCCAGGACGAGGTCGAGTACCTGCCGGCCGCCGGTTTCAGCGACAGCTTCGCCGGCGCCCGGCAGGCGGCCGCGGCGGAGAACGGCCTCTACCCCGGCAGCTATCACTTCGAGGCGACCATCCGGGGACTGAACCCGGACACCGGCTATATCTACCGGGTCGGCAGGGAAGGCGCCTGGAGCCAGCCTGCAATCTTCACCACTGCCTCTTCGTCCGGTCGCTTTTCCTTCCTCTACATGGGGGACGTTCAGGAGGGATACCAGGAGTGGGGCGATCTGCTCCAGGTGGCGGCCAAAGAAAATCCCGGCCCGAAGTTCGGCCTGCTGGGCGGCGACCTGGTCAACGACAGCATCCAGGACCAGTGGCAGCAGTTTTTTGCCGCCGCCGCGCCGCTCTTTAGCCAGATCCCACTGATGCCGGTGGCCGGCAACCATGACGAGGAGACCAACGACGGGGCGGCGCTGTTCTGGAACTCCTTCGCCGTGCCCCAGAACGGCCCGGACGGATACAAGGAGTTTTATTCCTTCGACTACGAAAACGCTCATATCGTCGTCCTGGACTGCAATCTCCTGGCGGTGCCCGGAACCGACAGGTTCAACACGATCAGCGCCTGGCTGCGGAGAGATTTGAGCAGCAGCAGCAAGACCTGGAAGTTCGTCGTCCTGCACTACCCGCCGTACCAGGTCTTCCCCGACAATCATGTTGCCAATATCCAGGCCAACTGGGCGCCCATCTTCGAACAGTGCGGGGTGGATGTGGTCTTTGACGGCCACCAGCAGATATACACCCGGACCAGCCCGATGAAGTCCGGCCGGATTCAGCCGGACGGTCACGGCATCGTCTACATCATGGGCAATGCGGGGACGAAGTATTTTCCCTGTGGCCCCTATTACGGCTATGTGGTCAGGGAACTGGCCAATGTCAGCAGCTACGAGGTGGTCGGCATTGACGGCAATACCTTCAGCATGACCGCTAAAGACGCCAACGGACAGGTGATCGACAGTTGTGCAATCAAGAAATAGAGAGTCACCGTCAGTTGATATTTGGGAGGTGATGGCCAGCAGAACGGAGTCATGGGTGCGTAGAGTGATTCATCTGTAAGAGAGAAAGGCAATGTGATTACGAAGCAAGGCAACGCTTGTAAAAAAAAGGAGGACGAGGTGAATTATGTGTTGAACTTGAGGACTCGTTTCAAGACAGGGTCAAAACTGTTGAGTACGTTGTTGATTTTAACGATGATGGCCGTCTTTTCTGCTGCCATCGGTGCGAGTGCGGCTTTTGCAGGCACACCTAACGCCCCCACCACATCCATGGTGATCAAAATAACAGGCCCCAGTGCCGTGGAAACAGACACGGTAACCGCGGCCGAGATCAATGCCCTGCCCAGCAGCAGCGCGTCTACCGGTACTGATTTTTACTATTCTTATCGGGACGGCGCAGGCAACATGATCTATGTCATCGCTTCCGGGGCGCCGACAGCCGACATCCTGTCGCACTATACATCCATTACTGGCAGTGATGTAGTGAGCGCAACAGTGATTGCCGACGGCTACCAGACAAATGTTACCGGCGACCAGTTGGCCAGTGCCGGAGGCAGCAATGGCGACCTCGATTTCTATAACGGTTTTGGGACGACAGGCACGCCAGTGGCCTCGATTATCGCCACGGAGTCGTATTGGGATTACGGTACTTCAACGGAGGCGCCTGCAACACTGCCGACAGCCGGCGAGATGAGCGCCGATACGGCCTTGCGCGATCTTTACGGACAAACTTCAGCAGGGGATATGGAGGCTTCGAAGTCGGTTTATAATATCGAAGAGATCGACATCACCTCCTCGGTCAATCCCGGCAGCCCTGGCGGGGTTACCGGAATCACTCTCAACGAGTCCGTTGGCTCCATTGTTTACAACACCAATGATACGCTGCAACTGACTCCCAGCTTTACGCCATCCGGCGAGACCAGTTCCGTGTCCTGGAGTTGTTACAATCCAGGTGTGGCCACGGTCAGCTCGACCGGCCTGGTGACAGGTGTGGCCAACGGCAATGCCATCATCACCGCCACCACGGCCAACGACCTGACCGCCACCTGCTACGTGTCGGTGACAAACTACTCTCCCAATCCAGGCCCGACAGAGTTTGTGTCGATCAACTTATGGTACGGTGGAGCCGTGGCGGAAACAGACACGGTCACCGCGGCAGAGATCAATGCCTTACCAACCGGCAGCGAGTCCACCGGTCAAGACTTTCTCTATTCCAACGATCACAGTGGCTATGTCTACTACGTCGCCTCCGGAGCGCCGACAGCCGACATCCTGTCGCACTATACGTCAATAAACGCCAGTGATGTAGTGAGTGCAGAAGTGTACGGTTATAATAGCAGCCCATCAAATTACTATCCGGCCAGTCTGTTGTCTGCTCAGTTGGTCGGTACCAGTACTGACAGTGGCCTCGACTACTATTCCTCTCCTTCAGCAACCGGTCAGCAAGTGGCCTCGATTATTGCGACCGGGTATGATAGCAGTGGAACGCCTTTTGCAGACTCCTCATACAGCGATAACTACGCTGTTACCTCAACCGTCTATCAAGACAAGTGCATGCGTAATTTGTACGGTCAAAGCGCTCCGAGCAATAACGCGTCTAAATACTGGGATAGCAATCTCTACGAGATCGACATCACTTCCAATGTCGATCCCGTGCCTGCCACCGGTATCACTCTCAATAAGTCCGTCGACAGCATTGTGTACGGAGACACAGACTCTCTTACTGCAACTGTCTCACCCAGCAGTACAGCTACCAACAGTACAGTGACCTGGAGCTCGGACAACCCCGCAGTGGCCACGGTCAATCAGAACGGGGTGGTAACTGCTGTTACAATGGGTACGGCTGTCATCACCGCCACCACGGCCAACAACCTGACCGCCACCTGCGACGTGACGGTGACAGGCACCAGCAGTGACGCCAACGGCCCGACTACTTTTATGACGATCAGTGTGAATGGTGGAACAACAACTATTGTGACCGACGCCCAAGTGCTCGCTTTGAATCCGGCGAACTCCCTCAGTTACTACTCTTCTACGGAAAAAAATAATCAACCGTGGCTTTACACCTCATTGGGGGCTCCGCTGGCGAGCATTCTGGCAGCCTACACGAACTTGACTTACAGTGAGGCGCAGGATGTGAGCGCCACATTTACCGGCAGCGATGGTTACAGTCCGGGGTTAATAACGAACTATACACTGTGCCAGACGGGCTACTACTATCCCAGCAGCGGCAGCCCGGTGCAGGTGTATCCGTCTATCGGCGCCGAGGATTACGAGGGCATCACGACGAATTATTCCCAGTTGAGCACCAGCAACGACGGCTTGCGGTTATTCTACGGCCAAACCGGTGTATCAGATGGGAATAACAAGCACAACTCTGTTTATGATCTCGAAAACATCGACGTTACCTACGATCCGGCCCCGTCCCTGGCGGCAACGGCAGCACCTGGCAGCGTGAGCGGCGCCACGGCGGTCACGGCGACACTGAGCATCAGCGGCGACCACCTGGGGTACCTGGTCTCCGCCAGCAGCATTCCCACGCCGAACGTGGGCGATACGCTCCCCACCGGAGCGGCCGACAGCTACACTTCGGGTAGCGACATCACAGGGGTGTCTGCCGGCATGTACGTTGGAGTCTACGAGCTGAACGTGTCCAACGAGGTGGTCAAGTTTGACCAGATCACCCTGACTGGCAGCGACATCAACTCAGGGGCTGCCAGCCCGGTCATCCAGTCCGTCAGCGCCGTCAACGGCACCGTGACGGTGACCCTGAGCGCCACCCCCGCAACGACACCGGCCATTGGTAATTTCACCGTGACCCAGTCCATCAACGGCGCCACCGCCACCAGCGTCACCCCGACCAACATCGGCACCAGTGGGGCGACGGTGACCCTGACCGTGCCCCAGGTGGCCACCACCACCTCCTCCCAGAGCGTGGTCATCAGCGTGAGCTATCAGGGCGGCACGGCTGTGGCGGCGAGCGCCTTCACTGTTGCAGCGGCCTCAAGCGGTGGCGGTGGGGGCGGCGGAGCACCGCTTTCTACTACAGCCACGACCAGCACCACCGGAGTTGCCAATGTCACTCCTGGAGCAGGCGGCAGCGTCACCAGCCAGAACGGCGGCGTCACGCTCAGCATCCCGGCCAATGCCATTCAAGGAACCTCGACAGTAGCAGTCGATGTCCAGCAGGCGAGCAGCCCGCCGGCCACACCGTCCGGGTTCACCTTCCTTGGTGTTGCCTACGATTTCACCGTGGGTGGCTCGGAGACCTACACCTTCAACAGCCCGGTCACCCTGACCTTCACCTTCGATCCCGGTAAAGTGCCCGCCGGAGAAACCCCGGCCGTCTACTACTACGATGAATCGAAGGGGCGGTGGGTTAACCTGGGCGGCACAGTCTCCGGCAATACCATCTCCGTAACCGTCAACCACTTCACCGAATACGCCGTGCTGGCCAATGAAGCGGCGTCCCCGACGGCTTCAGCGCCAGCGTTCTCCGATGTCTCCGCTGCCTACTGGGGCTCCGCTGCCATCAGCAGCCTGAGCGGCAAGGGGATTGTCTCCGGTTATCCGGACGGCACCTTCAAGCCGGGCGCCTCCATCACCAGGGCAGAGTTTGCCACCATGCTGGTTAAAGCCCTCGGCCTGAGCACTACCGGAACAATCGGCCAGTTTACGGATGTTACAGCAGATGCTTGGTACTATGGCTCCGTGAACGCCGCCGTTTATGACGGCCTGGTATCCGGCATGGGCGATAACCTGTTTGTTCCAAATGCCCTGATCACCAGGGAGCAGATGGCCGTGATGGTGGCCAAAGCCCTGGGAATCAATGCTCCTGCCACTGACGGAACCGAACTGAGCGCTTTCAGCGACAGATCGGCGGTCAGCAGTTGGGCCGTGTCTGGAATGGCCGAAGCCGTCAAGGCAGGCATTGTCAGCGGGATGACCGCAGATACGCTTGCCCCCAACGATAACGCCACCAGGGCCCAGGCAGCGGCGATGGTTTACAAGATGCTCAGCGTATTAGGCAAATAATAGCGATGAAGGACGGGATCATGGGGACACACCTTATTTAGGGGAATGCCCCCATGGATCCCCCTGGAATGCCTCCTCAGGAAGGGCTATTGAGAAAACGAACTTGGCTAGAGTCAGTTTTCTGAATATGCAAAAGCATCATCCGACGGGATCAACCAAAAATGGCGGCTTTGGAGAATCGACTTCGAGCCGCCTTTTTATCAACGAGTTCTTAGTTTATGGCAGGCGTCTGGGTTCATGGGGTCGCGGACATTATCTGCCGAAGAATGGGGGTGGGCGCAATGATCGCTGTTGATGCTCCCGGTGGTTTTGGATGGAGCGTCATACCCTGGAGAGATGCGAAATACTGGGAGAAGGCCTGGCAGGAAGAACGGGGCCGCTCCCTCTACGGAGCGCAGCAGCCGGAGAGATCGGGACGACAATGGTGGGACCGGAGGGCTGAAGGCTTCGTCAACCAGACCGGGAACGAGGCCTGGCGCCGGAGGCAGGACGGGATCATATCGATGTTTGACCGGTGTAACTTTTTGCAGCCTGACATCGAGGTGCTGGACATCGGGTGCGGCCCCGGAAATTATGCGCTGCCGCTGGCCGGGCGGGTCAAGCGGGTGGTGGCGCTGGATCCGTCACCCAGGATGCTGGCTATGCTGCAGCAACGGGCAGACGCTGCCGGGATCGCCAACATCGAGACTGTCTGTGCAACCTGGGAAGAGGTGAACTTGCAAGAAAGAGGCTGGCAAGAGCGCTTCGGCCTCGTCCTGGCCGCCATGACGCCCGGGATCAACGACGCGGCGACCCTGAGAAAGATGTTGGCGGCATCACATGGCGGCTGTTACTACAATGGGCTTGCCTGGTGCGACGATCCGGCCCAGGAGGAGGTCTGGCGGCACCTGTTTCAAACCGAAATGCCTCCGATACCTGCGGATATCTTCTATGTTTTTCACCTGCTGCACGCCTGGGGCTATGGCCCATCGCTGGAGTTGAAGCGCATGAGTACCAGGCGGGAGATACCCCGCCCAGAGGCTGTCGACGGACTGGCCACGGCCATGGCGCCCTACTTGGAGGTCACAGAGGCAGTCCGGGATGAGATTGGCAGGGCAGTCGATGAGATGTTTCCGGATGGCCATTTTTATCAAGAGAGGCAGTTTGTTGAAGGCGTGATGACTTGGGATGTCAACCATAAGAGTGATGAGTGATGAGTGATGAGTGATGAGTGATGAGTGATGAGTGATGAGTGATGAGTGATCGGAGCAGAGATTGTGTATCGAGGTGGCAAGAAGCATGTGGCGCAGGTTCCTGGACCGGTTCACCCTGTTTGATCTGATCATCATCGCTATGCTGTCGGCCCTGGGGGTAGCCACCCATCCGGTGATCTATCCCCTGGTTCAGATCATCACCGGGCCGCTGTTCATGCCCTCGGGAGCGGTGGCCGGCGGGCTGTACATGATGTGGCTCGTCCTGGGGGCCGGCATCACCGGCAAGAGGGGCACGGCCACCCTGATCGGCATAGTGCAGGCCTTCCTGGTGATGGGGACGGGCATCATCGGTTCGCACGGGGCCATGAGCCTGGTGACCTATACCATGCCCGGGATCATAGCCGACCTTGGCCTGCTCGTCTGCGGCCATCGCGCCTGCTGCGCCCCCTGTTCCTTTCTGGCGGGCCTGCTGGCCAATGTTGCCGGTACTGCCATGGTAAACTTCGTCTACTTCCGTCTCCCTTTGCTTCCCCTGGCGCTGAGCCTGGCGGTGGCGGCCCTGTCGGGGGGACTGGGCGGGCTCCTGGCCTGGGAGATTGTGAAGCAGTTGTGGCGGCTGAAAAAGGGAAAGGCCGGACAGGCAGGAATGGGGTGTCCATGACCGTTCGAAATGTCCGTCCAGTTGTTGAAAAAACCAGGCAGGCAGGGGGTGGATGAGGCGATGGATGCAGTGGTGGTGTGTGATCTGACATTCAGGTACTGGCCGGATGGACCGGACGTGCTGAACAGGATCAGCTTTCAGGCAACTCCTGGAGAGATAGTGGCGGTGACCGGCCTGAGCGGCTGTGGCAAGAGCACCCTCTGCCTTTGCCTGAACGGGATCATTCCCCACAGCAGGGGCGGGGAGATGTCCGGGTTGGTGCTGGTCAACGGCAAGGACACCAGGGAGCACAGGGTTGCCAGCCTAGCGCTGGAGGTGGGGCTGGTGTTCCAGGATCCCGATACCCAACTCTTCTCCCCCACAGTGGAGGACGAGATCGCCTTCGCCCCGGAAAATTTGTGCCTGCCCCCCGGCCGCATCCGGGAACGGGTTAACCAGGCAGTCACTCTCCTGGGAATCGAGGCCTTCAGGAATGCGAACCCCAACCGGCTTTCCGGTGGCGAGCAGCACCTGGTAGCCCTGGCGGCGGTGCTGGCTCTCGATCCACCGGTGCTAGTGCTGGACGAGGTGATTTCCGGGCTCGATACCGGGGGCAGGAAGATGGTGGCGGATACCCTGGAAACGTTGCGCTGCCAGGGGAAGACCATCATCGTCGTGGAGCATGACCTGGAGAGCGTGGCCTTCGCCGACCGGATGCTGGTGCTGGATAATGGGGCGATATCCCGTTTGGACAGGGCAGAGGCGATCCTCGCCGACCGGGATTGGTTGGCGACAAGACGGTTGATTTTTTAAACCAAATTCTGAACAGAGCGGAAGCCGGGCAGCTCATTGACTACGATAGGACTTTGAAGCGGAGGATGAACAGTGGCATTTTTAGAACTGAACCAGGTCACCTATACCTACCGCCAGTGTGGGAGGCCCGCGGTGGCGGGGATCGACCTGGCATTCGACCGGGGTGGGATAACGGCTGTGATTGGGCCCAATGGCAGCGGCAAGACTACCCTGACCAAGCTGATGGTGGGGATCCTGCGGCCGGATGCCGGGGAGATTCGCCTGGAGAACCGGCCTCTGCGGTCATATTCACTGGCCGGGATCGGGCGCCGCATCGGCTACGTTTTTCAGAACCCCAATCAGCAGTTGTTCTGTAATACGGCGGCGGAAGAGATCGGATTCGGGCTGCAGTGCCTGGGTTGGGAGCAGGAGGTGATCGGGGAGAGAGTGGCGTTCTACCTGGACTATTTTCAACTGGCTTCTTATCGAGATGTCTTCCCCCTGCACCTGAGCCGCGGGGAGAGGCAGCGCCTGGCGATTGCTGCCGTGCTGGCCAACGAGCCCAGTTTTCTGGTTATGGACGAGCCGACTGCAGGTCTTGATGCTTACCGCAAAAGGCTGCTGAGCGATTACCTCCAAAAAGTTGTCAGCCTGGGCCGGGGAGTAGTTTTTGTCAGCCACGATGCAGACTTTGTCAGGAGGGTGGCCACACGGGTCATCGGACTGGAAAGCGGCCGCATCCGGGAGGACAGCGGGGGAGACCGTGGCCATGCAGCTTGACCCCCGGACCAAACTGGTGATGATCGTCTGTATCACCACGCTGGCTGTCATCTACAGCACCCCGGGGCGGTTGCTGCTGCTGCTGGCCTGTACGCTGCTGCTGCTGATGATGTTCAGGGTCGATGCCGGTGCTGTCTGGGGGTACCTGAGGCCGTGCATGCCCCTGTTCTTGGTGCTGTTTCTCGTGCAGGCGTTCTTTGTGCGGGGCGGGGCGGTGCTGCTGGCGGTGGGACGGGTGCCCCTGATCACTGGCGGCGGCCTGGCGGCGGGAGCCGGTGTTGTCCTGCGCCTGGGGGTGGTCATCGCCGCCGCCGTTCTGTTGACTACGGCCAGTTCCCGGGATTTTGTCCTGGGGCTGGTGCAGTGGAAAGTTCCCTACGAGATTGCTTTTATGGTCTCGATAGCGATCCGCTTTTTGCCTGTCTTCCGGGAAGAGCTGATCAATGTGGTCAATGCAATCCAGTTGCGGGGAGTTGACTTGAAACAAGTGCCCTGGGGGCGGAAAATCGGGATTTATCGCCGCTTGTTTTTTCCAGTGGTATATGGGGCGCTGATCAAGGCCCAGCAACTGTCGGAGGCCATGGAGGCACGGGGTTTCCGGGCTTACCCGCAGCGCACCTACCTGAGGCGGCTGAAGCTGAACCCGGCAGATTATGTGCTGATGCTGTCTTTTGTGGCTGCCACACTCGTGCTTGTCTGGGTGCAGATTAGGCCTTAGATGAAAGTGCATCTGGTGGCGGACTCGCTGGGCGGGCAAACCCGTGTGCTCAGGTTCCGGCAAGAGCTGCTGCATGTCTGTCAAGCGTGCTTGAGGTGTCACCGGGAGCAAAGCTCTGTGAGCCGTGGTGGTGGTCGTAGAAACACCTTGGGCGGATGCTGAAATGCGGACGAGGCCGGGCATTACCCGTAGGAGCTTTGAAACTACTTTATAAAGGATGGCGCAAGATGATCAGAAAACATTTTGATAGATACAATTTTGTCGGCATCCCGGAAACGGGGGTTACCTTCAGATGGGGCGCCAACCCCGGCGCCAACCCCATAATGGCTCCCTGGCCGGAACTGGCAGACATCTCTGTCTCCAACTATTGCACCAACGGATGCCGGTACTGCTACCGGTCGAGCGACACCGGCGGCAGGTTCATGCCCCTCGATGAGTTCAGGTTTGTCCTCGAACAGCTTACCAGCAAGACGTACGGGAGCATCTTCCAGGTCGCCCTCGGCGGCGGCGAGCCGCTGCTGCACCCCGATTTCACCGCCATGCTGAAGATGGCCAGGGAGGAGTACGGGGTCATCCCCAACTACACCACCTGCGGCAAGTATTTCAACCAGTCAAACGTCGCCGCCACCAAGGCCTACTGCGGTGCGGTGGCCGTTTCCTGGGATCCGTACCGGGAGGATCTCTCCCTGCAGGACCTGGCCAGGCTGGGTGCGGACCTGAAAGCCGGGGGCGTCAGGTGCAACATCCATTACGTGGTTTCGGAGCAGACCCTGGGCACTGCCACCGCCATCCTGATGGGAGAGCATGACGAGTACCTCCGGCCGTTCAACGCCGTGATCTTCTTGACCTATAAGCCGCTGGGCCGGGCGGACGGCAGCGGCGTCATCAGATCTTCTACCGGCCTAAAGAAGTTTCTCGGGATGATCGACCGGCCGGCAACGGCCATCAAGATCGGTTGCGATGCCTGCCTCGTGCCCGGCTTGCTGAAGGCCACCAAAGTAGACGAGGTGGTGATCGACAGTTGCGAATGCGGTTTCTTTTCCGTCTATATCGACGAAAACCTGAAGGTGATGCCCTGTTCCTTCTGCAACGACGACCGGTTCAAGTTTGATCTACGGCGGCTCGATTTTCAGGAGATCTGGCAGGATAGGTTTGCAGCCTACCGCAGTCACGTCACCAGTACCGGCAAGTCCGGTTGTCCCGACTGCGATAGAAGTATGGGCTGCCGGGGACGGTGTCCGTTTTTCGGGGAACTGTTCTTATGTGACCTGCTTTGAGCAGAAGTCAGGGGCAAGAGTCGGATGCATGGCCGGGTGCCCTCTAAACGCGTGTGGCAGAGCGGGGGGTCTCCATGACAATAATCAAAAGGGAGGTTGAGCGTTTTGAAGATCAGAATCGATTTTGTAACCAACAGCAGCTCGGCGAGCTTTGTGTTGACGGCCAGGGAGGAGGTCCTGGACATCAAGATCGACAACTTCACCAAGATGGGAAAGCCCGGAGTGGTGCAGTTGTTGAAGTTTGTCAAGGATGAGCTGAAAAGAGAGGGCAACAAGGTGAGCATCGGCGGTGAGGAATATTACTTCACGGTGAAGGAGTTCAGGCTTGGCAAGACTCTGATCCTTAATGGCGAGGTAGACCCCGAAGCGGTATCCGAGACCGACTTCAGCCAGTTCTCCGACGACGAGATGTGGGGCCTGATCAACTGGATTGCCGTGAGGGGCAAGAGCGAGGATCTCTATGGTGTTGGAGCCACCCAGATCACTGACATTACCAATTGCTCCTGTGGCCATATCCCGGGTTGAGGGCGGCTGGCTGCAAAAACATGACATTGAGGACGGGACACCTACCCCAAACCCCACAGGCAATTATTTTTCAGACAGCAGGAACTGATGAACAAGCACCAGCACAGACGTTTAGCATCACTACGCCTGTTTTAGGATCATATATAGCTCAAACAGGAAGAGAATATTAAAGAATGAGAAAAAGCCTGAGCCGTTTTGAATGCCAACAAGAAGTCTGCTTTATTTTTAGTACAGTTATTATAACTGCGACATAAGACGCATTGCTTGTTCTATTAGTGGACAATATTCTTCCCTTTGAGCTGCAGAAATACCTGCATAAAGTATAAAAAGTGAGACAGGCACCAAATATCGTCAATCCCCATATGATTTATCGGTGACGAAAAAATC
>Ga0187882_1004346_pt1 | contig 11585 bp, 9 predicted proteins | sample June2016WEW_19_1_3_FD_132991 | JGI IMG/M metagenome (GOLD analysis project Ga0187882, IMG submission 132991) | Peatland microbial communities from SPRUCE experiment site at the Marcell Experimental Forest, Minnesota, USA - June2016WEW_19_150 | ecosystem: Environmental > Terrestrial > Soil >...
CCTCTTGCCGCGGCGAGGCGCATGGCGAGATCCACCGCGCCGACAGCATCCTCCGCGTATCCGTCGGCGCCGATCTCTTCGGCCCACCTGGCGGATACAGGGGCGCCGCCCACCATCACCTTTACCCGCTCACGCAAGCCCGCGCCGATGAGTGCCTCGATCACCTTTTTCTGCATGTTCATCGTGGTCGTCAGCAGGGAAGACATACCCAGCAGGTTGGCGCGGGTTGTCATGACGGTATCGATGAAACGTTCGGCGGGCACATCGACGCCGAGATCGTGCACCTCAAAACCATGGGCGGACAACATGGTGGCGACGAGAGACTTGCCGATCTCGTGAATGTCCCCGTGCACCGTTCCAATCACGACGCTCCCGGGAGAAGAGATGGTTTGGCGGCGGGCTTTTAGCTCCGGATCAAGCAGTTGCATCGCCTGTTTCATCCCGTTGGCGGAAACAATCAGGTTGGGCAGGAAATACTCACCGCAAGAAAACTTCTCCCCTACAATCCGCATGCCGGGAATCAAGCCGGCGTTGATGATGGCGAGAGGCTCCATGCCCGCTGCCAGCGCTTGCCGGGTCGCGTTCACGGTGAGGTCGGGATCGCCTTCGACGAGGCTTTGCAGGATCTGCGCAAGAAGGTCGCTAGACATCGCTGTTGTGCTCCTATGGGATCAATCCGCGAGCGCGGGCAGACGGTCCATGCCGAATTTGCGCGCGGCGGATCGGGTGATGGTGCGAAGCTCGGCGCACAGCTCCACCGGGACCGGCGGCGTCTGGTATTTCGCCACCAGTTGGTCAACGCGCTCCGATGCGCGCTGGAATGTCGATTTCGCGCCCTTGCGTTTCCATCCGTCGAGGGAACTGCGGTCGATAATCTCCGAAGGGATATAGAGTTCCTTGCTGAACCACTTCAGGGTGTGCGGCTCGGCCAGGTATTCCGCCCGATGTCCGAGTTTGCGCATCAGCGTGAGCGCGATGGGCTCGTCGCGTGCCTCAATGCCGCCGATCAGTCTTTTGGCCATGCCGATGATCTCCGCGTCCAGCACCAGTTTCTCGAAGCTCTGGCAGCTTTCAAAATCCATCATGCCCGCGCCGGAAACCATATTCACGCCGGCCAGGGCGGCGAGCAGCGTGCCGCCTGCCGATTCGAGTCCGCACTGGGCGTCGATGATCTTGGCGTCGCTCATGCCCAAATAGGCATGCGTGGGCAATCCCAGTGATTTGCCGACCTGAGTGTAGGCGCAATCGATGAGCCAGGTGCCCACGTCACCCATCGGCGTTGTCCCTTCACGCATGTCGAATGCGGCGGGCGAACCGCCCCAGACGATGGGCGAGCCCGGCTTGGCAAGCTGTCCGATCGTTACGCCGCTCAGGCTCTCGGCCGCGTGCTGGACCACCGCGGCCGCGAGGGTGACGGGCGCGGTCGCACCTGCAAGCGGCATGGACACGAGCTCTGCCGGGATATCGTTGCGCGCGCAGTCGATCAGGTTCTGGCAAGTCAGATCGCTCCACAACAACGGCGGTGACGGGCACACGTCGAAGACCGCGATGGGCTTCTCGGATAATTTGGCCGCGCCGCCGGCCGCGGCGACCAGGAGCTCACGCATGATCCACCACGTGTCCTTGCGAAATGCGCCGGTGATGATCGGCTTGCGCATATAGTTCAATGCCAGGTACAGTCGATACAAATCGCCGATCTCGGCAGGCACGTCCCCACAGACCATGGCGGTGCTCTGCGCATCGATCTGCGGCAGCATCTCAACGAGCTTGACGAACCTGACAAAGTCGGCAGTGACGGGGGTCCGTTGTTCCTGCGTGCGACTGTCGAGAATTGCGAGCGCGGCGGAACCCGGATCGAACTGAACGTGGTCGCCTCCATAATGAACCGCGGGACTTCCGTTGAGATCGTAGAGACGGAATTCATGCGGAGCCGTCTCGAGCGCAGCGCGCACGGCCCTTTCAGGAATGCGCGCCACGCGGTTTTGACGGTCAATCGCCGCGCCGGCAGCGGCCAGCAGCGTGAGGGCATCTTCGTTATGCACACGCACCCCGGGATCCTGAAGAAGTTCGAATCCTTCCGTGATGATCTGTTGGACCATGGCATTGCTGAGGATCGTGAGCTTAGGCCGCATCTTGAGCCTCCTTCGGAGATGCGTGCGACCGTATCACGGAGGGACGTTACTGTCAACGCGTGTCCGCGCGAAATTGAGGACAGTCTCCTCTTTTCGCGGCTCGTGGTTGTGAGCGTGATCGTAGTCGTGATCGGTTCCTTCTGATATCCCTACACTTCCGACCACGATTACGACTACGATCACGACCACTTCCATGACCAGCTTGCCGACTGAAGGGGTTATTTTCGAAACAGCGTAGAGGGACTGTCCCCAATTGAAATAGAGTGAGCGAATCCGATATCATGCTGCCTAAGCCTGTATTGTGAGGTTTCGTTCCCAAGGAGGCGGCATGAAGAGGCAAGCAATCCTGATCGTGGTTTTCGGACTGTGCTTTGGATCTGTCATCTGGGCTTCGCAGAAGGTACAAAAGAAGGCCAACTTCAGCGGCACATGGGTGCTGAAGAAAGTCAAGAACAGCGCCAGTCCCGGTTCACAACCAGGCAGCATCGGCGGCATGCGGCGTGGCGGCGGTTTTCCCGGCGGCGGGCGGACGGGGGGCGGCGGACGTCAGGGCGGCGGCAGGCAAGGCGGCGGAGGCACGGGACCCATCCCTGGCATGGGTGTTCCTACAGAGGATTCTCAGCTTGTAATCGACCACACGGACAGTGCACTCAAGGTGACTCACAAAAGCAGCAGCTCGGAAGGAGGAAGGGAATACACAGAAACCTTTCTGCTGGACGGATCCGAGAGCGTGAATTCCGGGTCTTCCGGAGGTGAAGAAATGCGATCGCGGACATCCTGGGACAACAATAAACTGGTCACTCTCGGCACTCAGCAGATGTCCCGCTCGGGGAATGCCGCCTCCGATGTCGTGATCAAGCAGGAGCTCTCACTTTCGAAGGACGGCAAAACGCTGACGTTCAAGACCAGCCGGACGGCAAACGGCAGGTCCGTATCGTCGGAAGAGACCTTTGAGCGCCAGACTAACGTTTCAAAGTAATGCAAAATCGGTGGAAATAGGGTGGCGTCCACATTTCGAATCTCGAATAATTTCGTTAGAGTGATCGGAGCGACAGCTGGCCGTATTTCAATTCGTCGTAAACTATTACGCTGTTGTAGCCTTTGATGTCGGCTGCGAAATGCGAGCGGAAGGCCTTCATGAAGTGATAGAACTCCGCGTTGGATTCCGTCAATAACTCGAACTCGAAGTCGTAGGCGCCGATCGTCTTGACCAGGAAGATCACTTGGGGCTGGCGCCGCAGATGCGCGGCGATGCGATCGATTCTCTCCTTTGCGGGCGTGTTCAGCTTGAGCAGCACCTTGCGGTAAGTCAACCCCAGCCGTTTGTGATCGATTTTCAATCCGAACCCGATAATGACCCTGCTCTCCACCAAACCCTGCAACCGATTCCTGGCCACGCCAACCGAAATTCCGAGCTTGTCGGCAAGCTCAGCGAGCGAAATGCGGCCGTTGTGGTTGGTCTCGTAGAGAATCCTCTTGTCCTGTTCGTCGAGCTGCCTGCGGTCGTAGGCTCCGCCGAACACCAGGGCCCTGCCCGGCGTGGAATCAGGATGTAGAAAACGAAACGGCAGATACTCGACACGCGTTCCGATGGAAAAATACTTCTCCTGGAAATAGCTGCCGAAGCGGGCAAGGATGTCGTCGTAGATTCGCTCGAACTCCATGATGTGGTCCGACCAAACGACAAATTCGAGGTCAAAATCGCCGTCGAGCAACGTCAGCCAGGAAATCTCCGGGCAGCGGCTCAGCTCGCGAACCAGCCTGGCCTCGGTTTTTTCATCAAGCTGGTGATACTTGACGAACACCCGAAAATGGGCCTTCCCCAGGCGGTAGATATCCGGGATGGCATGATAGCCGCGAATGATCTTCATCCGTTCCAGCTGCTTGATGCGGTAACTCACGACCTGCTTGGACAGATTCACTTTCTTCGCCAGCTCGGTGAGATTCTGACGGGCGTCCAATCCCAGTTCGGCCAGAATCGACCTGTCCTTCGGCGCCAGGGTGAGCGCGGAATCTTTCTCGCCGCCGGCGCCGGCCGGGCGCGGCCGGGGCATACGGCTGTTGCCTTTATTCCGCGTGCGTTTTGACATGATTCACAAATATCGACCAAATAGCCTTGATTGTCAACTAATTTGCCACTTTACTTTTACAATATGTTGACGCCGCAGGCGCGATTGTGGTACAAAAGGCACGTCAAATCATCCAAAAGACGAAGGTTCTGCAGCGCTCTGAGGAGTCGACATGCTGAGTCACCGAATCCGCGCGCATCCCATCCTGCCGGTGGAAGAGATGCCGGAATTTCGCATCTACTGGAACCAATCTCCCTTGACCGCAAGACCCGGCGAGATGATCTCCTCGGCTATGATCGCAAACGGCGTGAACGTATTCGGACGGCATCCCCGCGACGGCACGGCGCAAGGCATTTTCTGCGCCAACGGGCAGTGCTCCAAGTGCACCGTGATGGCGAACAGGATTGCTGTCAAAGCCTGTATGACCGCGGTGCGGGAGAACATGTTCATTGAAAGCGTCGCCGGATTGCCGGCGCTGCCAGCTGTCGAGGGTATGCCGGTCTTCTCGGACATCGAGGAAGTGACGACGGATGTCCTCGTCATTGGAGGAGGGCCCGCGGGAACTTCCGCGGCCATCGAATTGGGACGCAAGGGCGTGCACACGCTGATCGTCGATGACAAGAATGAACTCGGCGGCAAGCTGGTTCTTCAGACCCACAAGTTTTTCGGGTCTGTCGAAGACTCTCACGCGGGTACGCGGGGCAACGCGATCGGCCGCATGCTCGCCGATCTGGTGCGCAGCGACCCTCATGTTACGGTGTGGCTCAACAGCACGGCCCTGTTTGTGTTCAAGGACAAGAAAGTCGGAATCCTGAAAGACGGCGGCTACAAGCTGGTCGCCCCGCGCATGATTCTTAACGCGGCCGGTGCGCGCGAGAAGTTTCTGAGCTTCGCGGGCAACAGCCTCGTGGGAATTTACGGCGCAGGAGCCTTCCAGACGCTTGCCAACCGTGATCTGGTGCGTCCATCCGAGAAACTCTTCATCGTCGGCGGCGGCAATGTCGGCTTGATCGCCGGCTACCACGCCCTGCAGGCGGGAATCGGCGTGGCCGGGCTTGTAGAAGCCCTTCCGCAATGCGGCGGTTACAAGGTGCATGCCGATAAACTGAAGAGGCTAGGCGTTCCGATTCATACTTCCCACACCGTGCTTTCGGCCAACGGGCATGAAAGAGTCCAATCCGTGACGATCGTCGCGGTCGACGAAGGATTTCATCCCATTCACGGCACCGAGAAGACCTTCGCCTGTGACACGCTTCTGATCGCCGTGGGCCTCAATCCTCTGGAAGAGTTTACGCTGGAGGCGCGAACTGCGGGCATTCCGGTGTTCGCCGCCGGCGATGCGCTCGAAATCGCCGAGGCTTCGTCGGCAATGTTCAACGGGAAAATTGCGGGTCTGGAGGTCGCGCGCGCACTCGGCGCGGACGCCGCCGACATACCGGCAGCCTGGCATGCCAAGGCCGAAGTTCTCAAATCGCACCCGGGGCGGACATGTAACCAGGAATTGCCTGCAATTGAACGAGGGGCCGTTCCGGTCATCCACTGCGTGCAGGAGATTCCATGCAACCCGTGCACGACCGTCTGTCCTTCCGAGGCCATCAAGATCCAGGGCGATCCTTTGATGGGCCTGCCGGTATTCACCGGCGGAGAGGAGACCTGCAGCGGCTGCCTCAAATGCGTTACGATCTGCCCGGGCCTGGCGATCACTATGGTCGACTACCGCAAGGAAGAAGATTTTCCTGAAGTTGCCGTGCCGTATGAACTGTCCAATTTCCCGATCAAGAAGGGAGACAAGGTTGACGCCGTCGACATCAACGGCGTCCTGCTGGGCACCTTGGAGGTCACGGCGGTGTTGAACAACAAAAAGAGCAAGACCCAGTTGATCAAAATCAGGGCTCCGAAGCATCTGGCCAAGAGGGTTGTTTCTTTCCGCATCCAGGACGAAATTGTGACGCGGCCTTTGCCGGAACCTGTCATGCCCGAGGCGGAATCCGATGCGTCCAAACTCTGCCTGTGCGAGCGCGTCACTCTGGGTGAGGTACGCGCGCTCGTCCGGCAGGGAATCACCGATATCAACCAGATCAAGGCAGTGACACGCGCAGGCATGGGTGCCTGCGGCAGCAAGACCTGCGAGACCCTCATCCGCAGCGTGTTGCGACAGGAGGGGATTCCGCAGGAGCGGGTGACGCCGAATACGCGACGGCCGGTCTTCGTCGAGGTGCCGCTCGGGGTTCTAGCGGGCGTGTCGGAAGGAAATGGCAATGGCCAAGGGGTTTGACGTAATCGTCATCGGCGCCGGTTCGGTCGGCGTGCCGGCGGCACTGGCTCTCGCCGAGAAAAAGCTTACGACTCTCGTGCTTGATCCGCGCCCGTCCCCCGGACAGGCGAACAACAAGAAAGCCATCGGCGGCGTGCGCGCCACCCATTCAGATTTTGGCAAAATCCGCACCTGCCTTCGCAGCATAGAAATCTTCGCCGAATGGCGCGACCGGCACGGCGACGATATCGGATGGCTTCAGAACGGCTACAGTTATCCGGCATACTCGGAGCGCGATGAGAAGTCGCTGAAAGATCTGATGAAAATTCAGCACTCCTACGGCGTGAACATCCGGTGGGTTTCTCCCGAGGAATACAACGAGTTGGTTCCCGGGATCAACATGGAAGGGCTGCGCGGCTCAACCTACTCTCCCGAAGACGGCAGCGCATCGCCGCTGCTGGCCTTGAACGCCTTCTACTTTCAGAGTCTGCGGGCCGGCGCGCGATATCGTTTCGGCGAGCACGTAACCGGCATTCATGCCTTGAACGGTAACGGCTTCGAGGTCGTCACCGACAAGGGGACCTACAACGGGGGTTCGATTGTCAATTCCGCAGGCAACCAGGGGGGCGATATCGCCGCCCTGATGGGTCGGAAGTTTCCAATTCACCCTGACTGCCACGAAGCGGCCATCAGCGAACCTGTCCAGCGATTCTTCGGCCCGATGGTCGTCGACATCAGGCCCTCCACGAACTCCAAGAATTACTATTTTTATCAAGACGCGGAAGGTCAGGTCTTATTCTGCATCACCCCAGATCCCGCCATCTATGGAACCGACAGCGATTCGACATCAGAATTGTTCCCGACCGTGGCGAAGCGCATGGTGAGCCTCTACCCTCGCCTCGCGAACCTGAAGGTGCGGCGCTCCTGGCGCGGACAGTATCCCAACACGCCCGATGGATTCCCGATTGTTGGTCGCGACCGGGAATTGCCCGGCTTGATCTACGCCATCGGTATGTGTGGCCAAGGGTTCATGCAGGGCCCGGGCTTGGGCGAGCTGATTGCTCGCCTCGTGAGCGGAGACACCAACGATGACGACGCGCGCATCCTCGAGAGTTTCTACCCCTATCGTGATTTTTCCGGCATGGAGGCTTTGAAGTAGGCAATCCCGGAATTCGAGATTCGAAATTCGAGATTCGAGATTCGAGATTGATAATTTCGAATCTCGAATTTCGAATCAGCGGGGGCGCGACACCCCTTGAGCATTTTAGTGAAAGAAATCGGGCGTCAGCGAAACATTATCTCCGGGAGCAGCGAGGAGGATCATCAATGCGATTGCAGACATCGCATCTCTCTGGCGGCAGAATTCGCGGAGCCCAGTGCGGATGGCCAGGCGTGGAGGAAGGGTTCACCCTCGTCGAGGCTCTGATCGCTGTGTTTGTTCTCGCCTTCGGTCTCATCGCCGCCGGGCAAATGATCTTCGTGGCGGCAAGTTCCTCGGCCCTGGCTCGCTGCAAGGGAAACGCAACGTTGTTGGCTCAGGGAAAACTCGAGTATCTGGCTGATCTGTACAGCCGTGACCCGGGCCTGATGGAATTCGACGATGGGGAACACGGGCCGGAGCAGGTGGACGTCCCCAATCCTTCGGGGCATAGCGTACTGAACCGATACAATATTTCCTGGACCGTGAGTGAGGTTCCGGATCTGCGGGCGGGTGTGGAACTCAAGGCAAAACGGGTCACGGTCAGCGTGACGCCGATTGATGCTGCCAACCAAAAAAACCTGCGTGCTTCGTTCAATAAGGTTGTGACAGTATCCACGATTCTCAGTGCGAAAACGACATGACACATGCGCAGGACGCAACTTCCCGCTTGCCAAGGCGCTTGGACGCATGGAGCTCTGCCATGGAACATGGTTTCACCATGGTGGAGTTTCTGGTTTCGGCGGCGATTTTCATGCTCGTCGCGGGAGGAGTCTTCAGCGTTCTGACACAGGCTCAGCGTACGGTCAGTTATCAGGTGGAGATTCAAGGCGTGCTGGAGAGCACGCGCCTGGCCATGGACACCGTCGAGCGCATGGTTCAACAGGCCGGCAATGACCCGCACAAAGTCGGCTTCGCGGGCATCACGATCGTAAGCTCCACGGAAGTACGCGTGCGCTCCGATTTGACTGGGTCCGCAGGCCCGGGGTCTCCTGATAAGGGAGATCCTGATGGCGACACGGACGATGCGAATGAGGACATAACCATTCGATTCGACGCTGCCGGACAATCGATCGAACTGGTTTCCGGCGGCGGTCCCGCGCAGCCGATTGCATCCAATATTTCTGCCTTCGCCATGCAGTACTTCGACTGCAACGGAACTGCTACAAGCATAGGCGGGGACGTCAGCAGAATCAGGCTCTCAATCACCGGCGTCAGCCCGCTCCGTGATCCTCAGACCGGCAGGGCATTCAGCATGGAGCTCGTCAGCGACGTCCGTCTGGCGGCGCGTTGAGGCAATCGACGCTGCGCCCAGGCGCGGATTCACAGCATAACTAGTTTCTGTTGCGAAAGGAATCCGGCCAGCAAGAGCCCTGAAGGGGCGACAGAAAAAGCTTTCGGATAAAGGCCATTCGCCCCTGCCGGGGCTCTTGCGGACCTCCTTCTGACCGGGGGCCGCGCGCTTCGCGCTTGCCCCCGGCTACTCTCTTTCTGCCCCTCCGGGGTTTGGTCAGCGGACCTCGCTGTCGAGTTTCGCGACAGATAATAATTAGCGAGGGAAGAAACCGCTCAGCGGGCGATCGCTTTGGCGGCGTAATAACCCTGGCGAGCCCGGACGCGCAATTGCGGCTGCCTCGGCAAACGGACAGTGATGCGGCGGAAGCTGCCGTCCATTTTGGAGTCGGGTGTGTAATAGCCGATGAGGTACTGTGCCTGCAGTTCGATGGCTATGCGCCCGTAAATATCTCCAAGCGCCTCCTGATTATCGGCCAAAAAGGCCACCCCGCCGGATTCCTCCGCCAGGGCTTCCATTCCCTGTTGCCCGCGCAGGCTGACCTTATTCAGTCGAATCGAAGGGCCTCCCGGATTGATCGAATAGAAGATGCAGTCGGCCTGCTGGACATCACGGAGCGCGGCATCGAGAGGTTGTTCGCTGAAATTGTCCTCGCCGTCGGAAATAACGATTTGCACGCGCCGGGTTTCCGGCGTTGTTGAATTGCGCAAAACATCCGCCGCGGCAATCACGGTGTCGAAAAAAGCGGTGGCGACTCCCGAAGGCTGAAGAGCACGCACTCCATCGAGAGCTTCGGCAAGAGATGTGGTGCGCTCGAGCACGACTGCCGGCTTCACGCCGATGCAGAGAACGGACACGGCATCCCCTTGCCGAAATATCGTCTTTAGGAATCGGAGCGCTGCCTCCTGCTCGAAATCGAACTTGCCGTAAACACTTCCGGTCAGATCGAAAACCAGAACCATTTCCAGCCGCGTTTCTCCAGGTTCTCCCAAACTGGCGATGGGGACCGGGCTGCCATTTTCCTCGACGACAAAATCCCCGGATTGCAGGTCTTTGATGGGATGGCCGGCCGTATCGGTCACGGAAACGGGCACCTGAACCAGGCCGGTATGGACGCGTATCGTTCCCGCTTGAGGGACCCGGCTGGCTACGGCCAAGTGGCGGGGTAGACCGGCAGAAAGAACCCCGGGAAACAGGAGTGTGTAAAGCCAGACTCGAAGACGCATAAAGCAAACTCTGACCGGGTGAATCTCCCCTATTCCTACCAAGAGTAACACAAAGGCCCGGCTTGAGGCCGGGCCCGACTTGCGCTTAGGAATTGTTCTGAGTCGCCAGGCGCCCCCGGATCACTTGGAGACAGGCCCAGTCATGCCTTTGTTGACCAGGACTTTGATTTCAACACGGCGGTTCTGCTTGCGTCCATCCAACGAGGCATTATCTGCGACTGGCTGCTTGGCGCCAAAACCGAAAGGCGTTACCAGACGCCGCAGTGGAATCTGCTGGTTCTCGGTGAGGTAGCGAACGACAGCGTCAGCGCGGCGCTGACTCAAGCGCTCATTTGCGGCTTCATCGCCTTCCGCGGAAGCGAAACCCGTCACCTCGAGCATGTATCCCTTCTCGTTCTTGGCGGTCGCGGCGAGCGTGTCGAGCTGTTGTTTAGCTTCCTTGGTGAGTGTCGCGCTGCCGAGCGCAAAGCGAACCGCGGAAGTGCTCTTCACGTCAAAGTCGTCGAGAGAAGAGATGCGCTCATTCGCACGGGCGCTTTCGCGGGCGGCATCAATTCCTTGGCGCGCCGCGTCTTTGGCGGCCACGTTTGCCGAATCTCCCGTGTCCTGTGCCGCCTTGGCGGCGCTTCGGGCTGCCCTTGCGATCGCCGAGACTTCATCCACCTGGCCAGACAGACGTTGAGCATTCTGTTCCGACTGGACCATTTTCGTTTCCACTTCGGCCAGTCGCGTTTCAATGGGCTGCACACGAACCTCCATGGAATTCGTGACGCGGAGGTCGTCATCCTTGAGTTTCACTTCATCGGCTACCAGCTGTCCGGCGGCGTTGTGTTTACCGGTCACTTCGACAGACAACCCGTGCAAAAGCTGGGTGACAGCATAATTACGACCGCGCCGGAAGGGATTGCTTTTCTTTTCCTTTACGACAGTGCTGTTCGTCAGGGCTACGACCGTGCTTCCACCCTTGGCATCACTCACGGTCAGCGTATCGGCGTCGCGCTTGATGATGACACCCTCGATCGTGATTTTCTGCCCGGAATTGGCGGCCTTCGCTTGGGGCGTCGCCTGCCGGCCAGATCCATATAAATTCACGATGGAGAACACCACTAACGCTAACAGACTGGCGGGCACACACATGGAGCGGGCCTGGGATCGATTCATAGAGTATTCCTCCGGAATGGGTAAATGCCTGGCACTTCGTTTGTTGAAAAGGACAAAATGTCGCATAAACTCCACGGGATGTCGACATTTATTATAGACTTTTCTGCGATAATCGAACCAGAATTCAGTGCACGGTGTGCCGCGAGGGCGACTTCATCCCGCATTTGGACAGCCTTAATGGCGAGTCGGCCCTATCGTGTTTGCTTCGGAGGATCGCAGAGATATGCAACATTCCGAATTGGAAAGCAGCA
>Ga0187882_1004347_pt1 | contig 11585 bp, 9 predicted proteins | sample June2016WEW_19_1_3_FD_132991 | JGI IMG/M metagenome (GOLD analysis project Ga0187882, IMG submission 132991) | Peatland microbial communities from SPRUCE experiment site at the Marcell Experimental Forest, Minnesota, USA - June2016WEW_19_150 | ecosystem: Environmental > Terrestrial > Soil >...
ACCTTGGGCGACTGCAGCACGGCGCGCGCCACGACCTTGTTCGAGTCGCGCACCAGGATCATGCGCGTTTCCATGTTGCCGGTCAGAGCCGCTTTGATTTTTTCCACCGCGGTCATGCGGCTGATCTTCTGCAGCAAGGTTTCCCGTTCTGCCGCGCTGAGATCGTCGTCCTCTTTGGTGACTTCCGGGGGAGCCTCGATCTCCGGGGGCAACTCCTGGAGCACCTTCGCATCCTCCTGCTGCAGCGCCTCCGTCAGTATAGCCAGAAGCTCCCGAGCGGTTTCTTCCCGGGCGGGTTGGCTGGGTGGCGTGGGCTGAAGCTTGCGGCGGGTTTCTTCCGGAAGGCTGGGATTCCACAGCAGGACTTCCCTCAGCTCCTCGTGCCCCGCCAGGAGTTGTTCCGCCGCGACGCGCAGCACATCGGGCGCGGTCAGCGGGCTGGCCAGAACCCGGCGCACCTCCGTGTAGTCCCATCCCTTGAGCGTGGCAAGCGCCGTGGCGCGCAGCGGCGCTTCCGGGCTGGCCGTCAATAACGTCAGGACCTCGATTTTCTCTTCCGTCGGCAAGGGCAGATTCCCCTCTGCACCCTTGCGAAGAATTGCCGGGGGCGCCTTACCGGCCCGGATTAAATCCACTAACCGTTCGGGAATGGCTGGACCTCAGGGTGCTGGGCTTTTCAGGTCGTCGCGCGTGAGGTGAACAGTCTTCACCTCGCCGCGCCGGCCCAGTGGCTTCAAGGTCTCCCCGTTCAGCGTCAGGATGACGCCTTGTGAGTTGCCCGCCGTCACGTCAAAGGAGTCGTGCGCCTTCACGGTTTCGACTTCGTTAGGATTCAAGACGCGTTGGAGCACGGTCTTCCCGTCGGCGTCCACCGCTACCCAGGCGCGTTCCGTGGCGGCCACCTGCAGCACCAAACCGGATTCCGGTGCGAATCTCGTGCCCGGCGGATTGACAGGCTGCGCCGTGGACTGCTTGGCGGGGTTCTGGCTCGCCGCCGGCGTTGACACCGATGCACTGGGGCCCATGCCTGGGACGGTTGCCGGCGCGGTGGTGGGGGCCGCTCCGGGCGTGCCGTTGCCCGCCGGGGGAGTCACGCTGGGGAGAGGAGGGTTGGCATCTGGGGCGGGCGCGGGCGGCGCGGTCTGGGTGGGCGTCCCCGCTGGGCCGGCAGCGTGTGGAGCCGGGATTTCCACCGTGGGGCGTGAGTAACGGAAGAGGGCGTAGCCCGCGGCGAGCAGGACGGCCGCCACGAGCGCGCCCACCAGCGGACTTCGCGACGCCAGTCGCGGCGTCGAGAATCTGCCCGGTGTCAACCGGTGCAGGTCCACTTCGGTCTGCGGGCGGGCGGCAAGCAGGTATTCGGCCATCACCCGGTCTTCGTCCAGACCCAGGTAGCGCGCGTAGCTGCGGATAAAACTCCGCCCGAAGATCCCTCCCGGCAACTTCGCAAAATCTTCCTGTTCGATGGCGTGGAGAAAGCGCACGCTGATCTTGGTGGCGGAGGATATTTCTTCCAGACTCACGCCACGCATTTCTCGCTCGCGCTGAAGATTCTCGCCGAAGGCGGGCATAGTTGGGGCTTGTTCGCTCCTCACAAACTGGTCCCCATTCTATCCTATTTTCCTGGGCACAAGAGGGTCAATTGCTCCCCTCGAGTTACCCGGGTTTCCCCCCGCCTGCGAGCCTCCCTGACAAAGGGGTTGAAAAGGTCCGCCCAATGGTTTAAAAAGTCTATGCGCTGATTTGCACACGCGAGTCTGGATACCCGATGGGTCCTGAAGAGGAAATTGCCGAACTGAAGCGTCAGGTGGAGCGCCTCGCCCTCTTTCATGAGGTGGGCAAGGCGCTGTTTTCGACCCTTGACCTGCAGAAGATTCTCCAGACGATCATGGAGAAGATCAGCGACCTCCTCCAGCCCGACACCTGGTCCCTCTTAATGATGGATGAGAAGACGCAGGATCTCTATTTTGAGATTGCGATTGGCACGGGCGCCGACCGGCTGCGGGATGTTCGACTGAAGCTGGGGGAAGGAGTGGCCGGCTGGGTAGCGCAGCACGGCGAGCCGGTCCTGATTGAGGACGCCCGCAATGACACGCGCTTTACGCCCAAGGTGGACGAGCTAACGCACACCGAGACCCGCTCCATCGTTTGCGTACCCATCAAGGCGCGCGGCCATGTGCTGGGAGTGATCGAGCTCGTCAACGCCCTCGGCAAGCCCAGCTTCGGTGTGGAAGACATTCCCATCCTCAAGAGCCTGGCGGACTATGCTGCCATCGCGCTTGAAAACGCCCGTTACGTGCAGCGCATCCACGAACTTACCATCACGGACGACTGCACGGCGCTCTACAACGCCCGGCATCTGAACTTCGTTCTCGACACGGAAATCTATCGTTCCAATCGCTACGCCTACGAATTTTCCGTCATCTTCATTGACCTCGACCACTTCAAGCTGGTCAACGACGCGCACGGCCACCTGGTCGGCTCGAAGCTCCTCTGGATGATCGGGGACCTCATCAAGGGCAACTTGCGCTTGATTGACTATGCTTTCCGTTACGGTGGGGACGAGTTTGTGGTGCTGCTCCCGCAGACCTCCAAGGAAAGCTCCCTGGTGGTCGTCCGCCGTATCCGCGAGCTGCTGACCTCCCGCGTCTTCTTCACCGATGAGAAGCTGAACATCAAAGTCACCGCCAGCTTCGGCGTGGCGGCCTTTCCCGGGGACGGACGCACGCGCAAGGAACTCCTGCGCAAAGCCGACGAGGCCATGTACCTGGTCAAGAACACTACCCGGAACAACATCGCACTCGCCGGGCAAGGCATCCTTTACTAAGCGCCGCGCCGCCGCGCGCTCTGCCAGCCTGCTGCCCCCTGCTTGCTGCTTACGCCACGGCCGCGGCCATGACTTTCAGCAGCCCTTGCATCGAACGCTCGGTGGTTTGGGGATGCGACAGGCCGGGGGCTTGGAACTCGCATTCCAGCGACATGGTCCCCTCGTAGTGGTCGCGCCGCAGGGCGCGGAGCTGGCCTGTGAGGTCGATTACGCCCTGGTCCGCGAAGGCTTCCCGGCAATCCCTGCGCGCCGCGTCGCAGGTCATGCCTTTCACATGCAGGTGCCAAAGGCGGTCCTTGGGCAGGGCAGCATAGCCCGCGGGAAAGGAAATCTCGTTGAGCATGTAGCCGTTGCCCACGTCCCAATTCACCCCCACGTTCGAAGCTTTCACGGCGGCGAGCAGCCGCGCCAATTCGTGTCCGGTTCCCCCGTTGGTTGACTCTTCGTCTTCGATGACCAGGCGCATGCCGGCCGCGCGCGCGACCTCGCCGGCCTTGTCCAGTTCCTCCGCAATGCGTCCCCTGATCTTCTCGGGTTCCGGCACACGCCAGAAGGCGAAGACCCGCAGCTTGTCGGTGCCCCAGGCGTGGGCGCGTTCGGCGGCGCGCTTCAGCAGATCCATCTGGCCGGTATAAGGATAGATGTCCTTCCCATCCCCAAGCGGCTTGGTTCCGGGCAGCGCGCATTTGTAAAGCGCCGTATCGACGACCGAAACGTGGAAGGCATATTGATCCAGCAGTTGTTTGATTTTTCGGATCTCGTCCGGGGTCGCCTCTGTATTGTACTTGCCCCAGACGTTGCGGATCTCGACCCACTCGAGGCCATGGTCTTTCATCAGCTTGAGCGCCTCTTCAAAGTCGAGTGAAAAGCCGTCCGATATGGCGCCCAGCTTGAACAGCCGGGCTACTGCGGCGCTATCGGGCGCACCGTGCGCCCAAGCCGGTGCCAGCGATGCCGCCGACGCCGCCACCAAGTTCTTCAGAAAGTCCCGTCGAGCCAGATTAGACATGGGGAGTTCTCCATTGAAGGGCATTCCAACCGTGCGTAACGATCATCCGCGGCCGATCGCCCATCGATTTAGTGAACCGATGATGCGATGGCTCGCTGACCCGATCTTTGAATATAGCACGCCCTCACTTGCAACCCTCATTGTCCTCTGTCACCATGACTCTTAACCCATGCGTTGGCTCAACTCACCTTTTGATTCCGAAGCGGCCGCGCGCTTGGTGCGCGAGGCGAAGGTCTCGCCGCTGGTGGCGCGCTTGCTCACGCAGCGCGGCCTGGCGCAGCCCGCCGCGGCGCACGCTTTTCTGCATCCCAGCCTCGCGCAGCTCCACCCGCCGGAGCGCATGGCGGGCATGCGGGAGGCCGTGGAGCGCCTGGGTCGCGCCCTTGCGGCGCGCGAAAAGATCCTGATTTACGGCGACTACGACGTGGATGGCACCATGGCGGTGGTGGTGCTGCTCACGGCGCTACGCACGCTGGGCGCGGAAGTTGAGGCTTACATCCCGCACCGCCTCACGGATGGCTATGGCATGCGCGCGCCCGTGGTTGAGGAAGCCGCCGCCCGCGGTTTCCGCGTCGTGATGAGCGTGGACACCGGCATTCGCGAGCACGCCGTCCTGGCCCGCGCCCGCGAGCTGGGCATCGACTGCATCGTCACCGACCACCACCTGCCCGACGGCCATCTGCCGCCCGCCTGCGCGATTCTGAATCCGCGGCGCCCCGACTGCGACTATCCGGAGAAGTCGCTGGCGGGCGTGGGCGTAGCGTTCAAGCTGGCGCAGGCGCTTCTGGGCGAGCGCCTCACCGGGCGGCTGTTGCAGTCTTATTTGAAGGTGGTCGCCATCGGCACCATTGCGGATGTGGTTCCGCTGCTGGGCGAGAACCGCGTCATCGCGCACTTTGGCCTGGAGGGATTACGCCAGCCCGCGCAATCCGGCCTGGGGGCGCTGGTGGAGGTGGCGGGCCTGGCGGGAAAGGAAATCAGCGCCGGCGATGTGGCCTTTCGTCTGGCCCCGCGCCTGAACGCCGCCGGGCGCATGGAGGATGCACGCGACGTCATTGACCTCTTGACCCTGCCCGACGCGGCGCGCACGCGCGAAATTGCCGAGCACCTGGACCGGCTGAACCGCGAGCGGCAGCGCGTGGAAAACGAGATCCTGCGTCAGATCCTCGCGGATTTGGAGCGCCGTACCGACCTCGCCGGGCGTTACACCCTGGTGCTGGCGGGCCCGGGCTGGCATCGCGGCGTGATCGGCATAGTGGCGCAGCGCGTGGTGGAGCGCTATCATCGTCCCGCGCTGGTGATTGGTGTGGAAGACGGCGTGGGTGTGGGGTCCGGCCGTTCCATCAAGCAGTTTCATCTGCTCGACGCGCTTACGGCCGTGGGTGACCTCTTCGAGCGCTTCGGCGGGCACGCCCAGGCGGCGGGCTTCGCGCTGCCGGCGGAGCGCCTGCCCGAACTCGAGCGGCGCTTTGAGGAGCAGGCGCGCGCGGTGCTCGAGCCCCGAGACCTGGAGCCGGTGCTGCACGTGGACGCGGAAGTGGGTCTCGCCGAGATGGACTGGCCGCTTTACCAGGAACTTGCGGAGCTCGAGCCTTTCGGCATGGGCAATCCCACCCCGGTGTTTGGGGCCTGCGGGCTGCGGCTGGTCTCGACGCCGCGCGTTCTGCAGGAAAAGCATCTAAAATTAAGGGTGGGCCAGGGGGCGCGCACGCTCGACGCCATCGGTTGGGGCTGGGCGGCGCGGATCCCGGCGCCCGAGGTGGGCCAGAAGCTGGACCTGGCCTTTACGCTGGAACAGAACAACTATCAGGACATGGCCAGTCTGCAACTTGTGATCAAGGATCTTGTGATCCCGAACGGAGTGAGTAGCCCGTGGCGACGCCAGGAATCACTCTAGACCGGGCGCGCCGCCAGAAGTGGCTGACCGGCCTGGTGGCGGGCGGCTTGGCGGTGACGGCGCTGGCCGTCGCCCTTACTTACTGGCTCAGTAGCACGCGCAAGGAGCGGCCGGTCCGCGTTCCTCCCAGTCTGCCTGCCGACGTCCACCAGCAGGTCTCCGGCTACACGTTCACGCGCTCGGAGGAAGGCCGCGCGGTCTTCACGGTGCACGCGGCGCGCACTGTGGCCTTTCAGGAAGGCAAAACTACAGTGTTGGAGGACGTGGTGGTGGAGTTCTTCGGCCGCGTGGGCGGCCGTCGCGACGTCCTGCGCACGCACCGCTGCCAATACAACTCTCAATCCGGGGACTTCACGAGCTCCGGGCCGGTGGACATGGAATTGAACGCACAGGCCGGCGATTTGGCCGGCACGGGCCCGCGGGGCAAGCATACGGTGTTCCTGGAAACGTCCAAAGTCTCCTACCAGCAGGCGGGCTCACTGGCCGAGACAGATGAGCCAGTCAAGTTTCGCGTGGGGACCGCCACGGGCAAGGCGCTGGGCCTCAAATACGCCACGCGCGAGGGGTGGCTGGAGCTGAACAGCCAGGTCGCGATCGATCTGCAGCAGGGCACCGGGCCTTCCCCCTCGCCGCCCATACGGCTCACGGCTTCCAAGCTTCATTACGACAAGCGTGGGGGGACGGTGGCACTTGCGGGACCGGTGGAGGTTACCCAGGGTGAGCGCCATACGGTGGCAGACAATGCCCGGATCGCGCTCGACGACCGCAACCGCGTGACGCGGGCAGACCTGGAAGGCAACGTGAAAGCCGTTGACGTGAACGAGGTCCGCAGCGTCGAAATCGGCGCCCGCCACGTGCAGGGGGATTTCGATGTCACCTCCGGCCAGTTGCGTCACCTCACGGCGGAGCAAGACGTGGCGGGCGAATCGAAAGGGAAGGGAAGCACGAGCCGCCTTACTGCCCAGCGGCTTGACCTCGAAATGGTGGGTGCACATCCGCATCCCCTCCAGGGTGTGGCGGCAGGCAACGTGCATCTGACGGTGGAGTCGCAGCCTTTGGCCAAGCCTGCGGGGAACGGCACGGCGCGCCCGGGGTCCGAAAAAAAGGATCTCACGGCCGCCACGGTACGCTTTGGTTTTCGTCCGGACGGTGCAAGCCTGAAAGACGCCGAAACCGTGGGCCCGGGCACGCTCCTGGTCAGCGCCGCCGATCCCAAAGTCGGCGAGCGGGTGATCACGGCGGGGCAATTCCAGATGACTTTTGACGCGCTGAGCCACATCGAAGCGCTCCACGGGCTGGCGCCGACGCGGGTGCTCTTCCGCCCGCCGGCCACGGCGCCGACAGGCAGTGTCCCGCAGGAGAGCTTGGCCGACCGCTTGGACGCGACCTTCGACGCCGGCACCGCGCTGCTGAGCGAGGCCCGGCAATCCGGCAATTTCCTGTTCCACGACGGCGACCGCCAGGCGAGCTCGACGGAGGCCCGCTACGATGCCCACGCGCAGGACCTGCTGCTCCTCGGACATCCCCAGGTATGGGACGCGAACAGCCGTGTCAAGTGCGAGCGGATAACGGTGGATCTGCGCACTGACACCGCGAGGGGTGAGGGCCAAGTGCAGGCGGTGCATCTGCCCAGCCGGGCTTCGCAGGCCGGCCCGCCGCGCGGCGCCGCGTCGCCCGGCGCCGCACCTTTGCCCACCAATGTGCTGGCGGACCGCATGTTGGCCGAGCAGCAGAGCCAGGTCGTGCACTACGAAGGCCATGTGCGCGCCTGGCAGGGCACGGATGTGGTGGAATCCTCAGCGCTGGATGTGTTCCGCACCGAACGGCGCATCACGTCCGGCTCCCAGGTGGTGACCCGTTACCTGCAGCCGGGTTCCCTCGTCACCAAGGGAGCCGCGGCCTCCCATGCCGGGGGCGAGATGCAACCCGTGACCGTTCGCGCTGACTATCTGGAATATCTCGACCAGGGGCGGCGCGCTCGCTATCGCGGCAATGTGCGGTTGCTGACGGAGAACACCGCGCTTCAGTCGGACCGGCTGGACGTCTATTTTACTCACGGAGACACGGTGGAAGGTTCCACGGTGGACCACGCCGAGGCGGAAGGGCATGTGAAGGTTACCCAACCCGGCCGGCACGGCTCCGGTGACCGCGCCGAATACTTCGCAGGACCCGGGAAGGTGGTGCTGACGGGTGGCCCGCCGAGCTTGTACGATGAGGAAAAGGGATTCACAACCGGCCAGAGTTTGACATTCTTCATTCACGATGATAGGCTTTTTGTTGACGGAGGTGAAAAGTCGCCTTCACTTACGAAGCACCGCGTCGCGCCATGAGCGACAATGCAGATTCTCTCCACAGCAGACCTGACAAAATCGTACAAGGGCCGGAAGGTTGTTGATGATATTAACCTCAGGATTGCTCAGGGAGAGGTGGTGGGGCTGCTCGGGCCAAACGGCGCGGGCAAGACTACCACATTTTACATCATCGTGGGCCTGACCAGCCCGGACGCGGGCCAAGTCCTCCTGGACGGAGTTGACATCACCAATCTCCCCATGTATCTCCGGGCAAGGCAAGGTATCAGCTACCTCCCGCAAGAGCCCTCCATATTTCGCAAACTCACAGTGGAAGAGAATATAATGGCAGTGCTGGAGACGCTGCCCTTGACGCCGGACCAGCGCCGGGCGCGACTGGAGGAATTGGTCGAGGAACTGGGTCTGCAGCAGGTCCGCCGGAGTTACGGATACTTGCTTTCCGGGGGAGAGAGGCGGCGCGTGGAAATAGCCCGCTCGCTGGTGATTTCCCCCTCGTTCATTCTGCTTGACGAGCCCTTCTCCGGTATTGACCCATTGACGGTGCTGGATATTCAGAAGATCATTGTGCGCATGAAACAGTCAGGGATCGGCGTGCTGGTGACGGATCACAACGTGCGAGAGACCTTGCGGGTCACAGACCGCGCCTACATCATCAACAATGGGCGCATCTTCCGCGCCGGCTCGCCCGAGGAACTGGGCAATGACGCCGAAGTCAAGCGCGTCTACCTGGGTGACACGTTCCGTTTGATCGTGTGAGGAATCGAAAAGAACGATGGGTGGACCTTCTCCCAGAATCGGCCTGAACCTCAAGGTGGCGCAGAAGCAAATTCTGACCCCCGGACTGGTTCAGATGGTCAGCGTGCTCGCGCTCAACAAGCTCGAGCTACGCGAGATGATCAACCAGGAAATGGTTTCGAATCCTGTCCTGGAAGAAGTGCCCGAGGACGTGCCATCGCTTGAGGAAGTCGCCAAAAGGACCGAGGCCGAAAAGCCCCTGGCTGCTGCTCCGGAACACCCCGCGCCCAACGGCGACAAGCAGGACTCGTTCGAAGAGATCGATTTCGGTTCCTTCTTCGACGAATACCTCGACCCGGGCTTCAAGTCTCCCGCGGCCGAGGTGATAGAAAAGCCTTCCTTTGAAAACTTCCTCTCGCAGCCCACCTCCCTGACGGATCACCTGGAGTGGCAATTGAGCCTTTCGATTTGCCCGCCGGACGTGGGCGACGCCGGGCATTCCATCATCGGGAACTTGAACGAGGATGGTTACTTCACCGCGACGCTCGAGGAGGTCGCGCAGTCGGGCAATCACGAGGTCGCGGCGGTGGAGCAGGGGCTGGCGCTGATCCAGGAGTTTGACCCGCTCGGCGTGGCCGCGCGCGACGTGCGCGAATGCCTGCTCATCCAGTTGCGGACTCTGGCTCCCGAAAACACCCTGGCCCACCAGATCGTCTCCGACCACCTGAAGCAGCTCCAGAACAAACAATATCGTGAGATTGCCCGTGCGCTCGACCGGCCCGTGAAAGCCGTGGAGCGTTGCGTCGAGCTGATCCGCAAACTGGACCCGCGGCCCGGGCAGCGTTACAACAACGTGCAGACACGCCTCATCGAGCCCGACGTGGCCTTCATCCGCACCGGCGACGGCTACCAGGTCGTCCTGAACGAGGACGGCCTGCCGCAGCTTCGCTTGAGCCACCACTACCGGCGCATGCTGGAAGGGGGCGCCGCCACGCGCGAGGTCCGCAACTACGTCAAGGAACGCTTCACCTCCGCCATCCAGCTCATCAAGAACATCGAGCAGCGCAAACAGACCATCATCCGCGTCTGCGAGGCGATCATCCGCCGCCAGAAAGAGTTCCTCGACCGGGGGATCGATTCGCTGCGGCCCATGATGATCAAAGAAGTGGCGGAAGAGGTCGGCGTGCATCCTTCCACGGTCAGCCGCGCCGTTGCCAACAAGTATACACACACGCCCCAGGGCGTCTACGAACTTCGCTATTTCTTCTCAGAGGCGGTCCAGGGACCGGCAGGCAACCTTACTTCTCTCATCAATTTGAAGCGCCTGGTCAAGAAGATGATTGAGGATGAAGACGCCATGCATCCCCTTACCGACGAGCAGATCACGCATCGTCTGCGCGACTTGGGCTACAACGTGACGCGCCGCACCGTGGCCAAATATCGCGAGGATATGCGAATCCCCAGTACCCACCAGCGTCGGGTAAAGACATGAAAATCGAGCGGGTCATCCAGTTCCTCTCCCGCCGAGGTGAGGAGGTGGCATCATGCGCATTGACTATACCGGCCGGCAAGTGGAAATCGGCCCGGACCTGCGCCAGTACACCGAAGAGCGCCTCAAGAAAATCGTTCGCCTTGTGGGCGAGCGTTTTGATTTGCACGTTATCCTGACCGCGGAAAAGCACCGGCGCAGCGCGGAACTCACCCTGAAATTCCACAAGCACACGCTGGTCGGCGTGGAAGAGACCGGCGACACCCGCATGGCCATCAACGGGGCCGTGGACAAGCTGGCCCGCCAGGCCGTGCGGCTGCTGGAGCGCCGCCGCACGCAAAAACGCCGTCCCAAGCCGACCTCCGCCGTACTGCTGAACGTCTTGGGAACGGGGCGTGTGGACCACGACGAGCACCGCATCGTCCAGTCCGAACGCGTCCCCCTTAAACCCATGACCGTCGAGGAGGCCATCGATGCCCTCGACCGCTCGCACTCGGGCGCCGTGGTCTTCCGCAACCCCGACAGCGAACGCGTCAACGTCATCTACCATCGCCCCGACGGCAGCCTGGGACTGATCGAACCGGAACCGTAAGGACAGTAGGCAGAAGGCAGTAGGCAGAAAGCAGTAGGCAATAGGCTGTAGGCAGCAGGCAAGGGCGGCATCTCTGAATGCTGGGGCTGGCCGTCAGCGATCTGCATTCGGCTATCAGCAGTCTGAAATCTCATATCCGGCATCTGGCATTCAGGCTTGGCAGGAAGCGTAGCGCGGACCTCCGCTCTACAACGTCCGCACCTCTTCGCGCCCCCCGCGCCACCGCCGGGCCGCCCACCCAAAACAAATCCCCGGCCCTCTTTCCCCGCGGGAGAGGGTGGGTCGCTGCCGGCGCTTTCACCAGCCGGAGCGGGCGGGGGGCCCCGAGCGCCGGGGGTGAGGGGGCAATACGACCGGCGGGCACATCGAGCGCGGCGGTCGCGAAAAGCCGCGAACACGTCCGCGCAACGCTTGCTACCTTCCACTTTCTCGCCTTCACGCCCAACGACTTCCTCATTTCCTTCCAACAACACCTTGGTTTCGCCCCGGTTGTCGGGGAACCGTTGCATTTTCGGACAAAAAGCCGTCTCGATTGTCGTCCATAATCGCGAAACTTGTGAATTATCGGCCCAAAAGCCCGATCAATTCTCGGTCATTGTGTCATGCGCCCCTTTGTTTTCATACACATAGTCGGGTCGATCTTCATTTTTAACATCTTTATGGGTCAGCGCCCCGTTCCTGACCTTGATCAGCGTGTGGGTGAGCCGCCACAATGGGCGCAGGCGGG
>Ga0187882_1004350_pt1 | contig 11579 bp, 13 predicted proteins | sample June2016WEW_19_1_3_FD_132991 | JGI IMG/M metagenome (GOLD analysis project Ga0187882, IMG submission 132991) | Peatland microbial communities from SPRUCE experiment site at the Marcell Experimental Forest, Minnesota, USA - June2016WEW_19_150 | ecosystem: Environmental > Terrestrial > Soil >...
GCGTCACGCGGAACACGTCTCGTCTCCGAAGTAATCCACGTACAGGTCCGGGGTCTCGTACACCCGAACCGAATGCAACTTGTGGCGGTCCCGATTCAAGTGCGGCTCCAGCCGCCGCCAGATGTCCCGCGCGATATTCTCGGTGGTCGGGACCACGCGGTCGAACGGCGGCACTTCGTAATTCAAGAACCGGTGGTCGTACGGCTCGACGACTTCGCGGTTGAGGACTTCCTTCAGCTCCTTCAGGTCCAGCACCATCCCCGTCACCGGATCGGGGTCGCCCGCGAGGCTCACCTCCACCACGTAGTTATGCCCATGGCCGTGCGGGTTAGCCGCCATGCCGAACAGTTTCCGGTTCTCGGGCTCGGAAAGCCGCGGACTGCGGCAGACGTGAGAAGCCGAAAACTCCACTTTGCGAGTGATCACCATGAGTCGCTTCTTCGACGCCGAGGGCCTTGGCGGAGATACAATTTATTATAGTTTCCCCTCATGCATAGCGTCAAAATCGATCGGTTCCTGCGAGTAGCCATTGGGGTGCTCCTGGTGGCCCTGGTTTACGTCATCTACGCCTCCATCCACGAACGCGTGGTCGTTGCGGGAGATGCGGCGCCCGGATTCACCATCTCGACCGATAACGGCCGGTCCGTCTCCGTGCCCGATTTCGGAGGCAAGCTCCTGGTTTTGAACTTTTGGGCCAGTTGGTGCCCGCCCTGCGTTCAGGAAACCCCGTCGCTCAACCAGTTCACGCGGGAATTCTCCGGTAAGGGCGTGGTGGTGCTGGGCATCAGCGTGGATCGGGACGAGAAGGCCTATCGCGCCTTCTTGCGGAAGTACACTCCCGCGTTTCTCACCGCGCGCGATTTGAAGATCCACGAGGACTACGGCACGTTCATGTATCCCGAGACTTACATTATCAATGCACAGGGCAAGGTCCTCCTCAAAATTGCCGAGCCGGCCGACTGGATGGACGCCAAGATGACGTCCTACATCGGCTCGCTGTTGTGACCCCCGTTCCGCTCGACCTGCCGCTACGGCCCTCCGAGGCGGCCGAACTGGCCATCCTGATCTTCGAGCAGGCCGAGCGCAAGCCCCTGAACGACGAGGTTCGCAATCGTCTCACGGCGCGGGCCGCCGTGCTGCGCCTGGAAACCGTGACGCCGTACTTCGGTTCGCTGGTGCGCGATCCCGTTCACCCCTCCACCTATTACCTCGCTATCGATGCCGGCCGGGGTGAGCCGATGCTCCTGCACCTCGCTCCCGCCACGGCTCCCACCAGCAGCATTTTCTACAAGCCGCTGCTGATTGGCCGTATGCGCCGGCCCAGTGGTCCTGAAATCGTCATCAACGCCGTGCCGTTCGGCCCTTCCGACTGCGAGAACCTCGAAAAATTTGTCTCGCAGATCGGCGCCGCTTTTCTCCCGCGCCCGCAGGGGTTGCGTCCCGCCATCGCGGTTTCGGGCGGCCTCGCCGCCGCGTTTGACGCCTTTCGCGCCATCCTCAAGCGGAGCGGCAAGAACCTCGCCGCCACGGCCGCGAATCCGGCCGCCTCGGGCCGCGACTTCTATTACGCGGGATTGTGCGCCGCCATCCGCGCGGGATGGCGTGAAGGCTACAGCGCCGGCATCCACGTGGTGGTCGCCGGCGACAACCTCGACGCCGCCAGGGAGACCATTCGCAACGCCGCCGGCTTCACCCGGTTCTCCATCGACACCTCCTGTCTGTTCCGTGAGACCGGAAACGGCGCCGCCCTGGAAGACCGCGCTTGGATCCTCGACGAGTTCGTCCGCCCATTCGAGATCGGCGATGCCGTCTACGAATTCACTCCGCCGGAGGTGCTGCGCCTCGCCTCGAAGTTCGGCCCGGCTCTGAAGATCAACGAGCAGCTTCACGAGTCGATCCGCCAGGCGCGCTCCGCGCTGAAAACCGGCCGGTCCTTCGATTTCGAGCCATCGCTGGAGGGCGCCGCCAGCGCGACCACGCCCCAGGAGCTGATATTCTGGCTGCATTGGCTCAAGGCGCGCGGCCACGGCGCGCAGCTTGCGGCCCCTAACCTAGGCGGCGACGGCGTGGCGGAGCGCCTCAAGGAATTTGCGGCGATCGCCCGCCATTACCAGTGCACTCTCAGCATTCGCTCGGGCGCTGGCCACTCCGCCGAAGCGCTGGAGACCATTGCGCGCGCCACCGTCGGCCGCGTGAACTACACGATCTCCCCCGAGCTTCGCCTTCCGCCCGAAAACTCCGAGTACGGCCGCTACATCGTCTGGCTCGCCGAACATCTGGTTGTCTAAGGTGGGGCAGGCGGCGCCGCCGGCCCTCGCCGACGTCCCGCGCAGCGGGACGCGGCGAGCTTCGCTCGGCCGCGGGCAGGCGGCGCCGCCTGCCCCACCACCGCAATTCCGAAGTCCGCCCGTAGAATAGAGGCATGGTGCCCGCGCTCTTTTTCTTCGTCTCCCTGGTCAACGACGTCCGCGGCCTCATCGCACAGCACGATTTCGCCGGCGCGGAGCGCGCGGTGCGGGCCTATCGGGATCAAACCGGCGCCACTTCGGAACTCGCCGCCGCGCTTTCCTGGCTGGCCCGCGGCGCGCTCGACGCCAAGAGATTCGACCAGGCCGAGTCGTACGCCTCCGAGACCCGCACACTGGCTCTCGAACTCCTCGGCACTCGCCAACTGGACGGCGATCGCTGGCTCCCCACGGCGCTGGGCGCCTCCATCGAGGTCCACGCCCAGGCGCTTGCGGCCCGTGGAGAACGGCTGGAGGCCATTAGCTTTCTGCGCGAGCAACTCGCCCTGTTCGGCGCCACTTCGCTCGACGAGCGCATCCGCAAGAACATGAATCTGCTGACCCTGGAAGGCAAGCCAGCGCCACCGCTCGAAGCCAGCGACTGGCTCGGTCCCAAACCCGCCTCGTTAGCCGCGCTGCGCGGCCACCCGGTCCTGCTCTTCTTCTGGGCGCACTGGTGTCCCGACTGCAAAGCCGAAGCGCCGGTGCTCGCCGCTCTGAAGAACACTTACGGCCCGCAAGGCTTGGTCCTTCTCGGTCCTACCAGGTTGTATGGATACGTGGCCGGAGGCGAGGAGGCCGCTCCGGCCGCCGAGAAGCAATACATCGAGCAAGTGCGGCGCCGGTACTACGCCGCCTTGGCCGATATGCCGGCACCGCTCAGCGCCGCCAATTTCGTGACCTATGGCGCCAGCACTACGCCCACGCTGATCCTCATCGACCGAGCGGGAGTGGTCCGCTTCTACCATCCCGGGGCTGTCTCGGAAGCTGAATTATCCGCGCGGATTCAGGCAATCTCGAGGGAATGACTATCGGCTCAATAACTCGGCGATTCGGTCCGCGTCGTTCGGCACTACTGTGGGGGAATTTCCGAAGTTCGGCATAATTCGCGTGCCATCCGGCGCTTCCAGCGCACCGGTGTGATACCGGTAAATGTAATCGGGATCCTTCAGGACGTTTCCGGTCAGCACGGCCACCACATCCGCATCGCGCGCGATGGTTCCGGCGGCCGTCAATTTTCGGATTCCCGCCAGCGTGGCCGCGGAGGCCGGTTCGCAACCGATTCCACAGCGCCCGATGACTGCCTTCGCGTCCGCGATTTCCTGCTCCGTCACTTTCTCGACGACGCCGCCCGAACACGTCACCTCGTACAAAGCTTTGGGCCAGGATACCGGGTCGCCGATCCGGATGGCGGTGGCCAGCGTTTGCGGATGCTCGACCGGGTTCAGCCGGGAACGGTCCGGCGCGCGCAGCAGATCGTAGAATGGCGCCGCTCCTTCAGCCTGAATCACGGCGAGACGGGGCAAGCGGGGGATCAGCCCGAGATCCCGCATCTCACGCAGCGCCTTGCCGAAAGCCGACGTGTTGCCCAGGTTGCCGCCCGGCAACACCACCCAGTCCGGCACGCGCCAGTCGCGCTGGTCCATCATCTCCAGCATGATGGTCTTCTGCCCTTCGATGCGGAAGGGGTTGATGGAATTCAGCAGATAGATGCCGATGCGCTCGGCAAGCTGCCGCACCAGGGCCAGGATCTGGTCGAAATTGGCCTCCACCTGGAGCGTGCGGGCGCCGTATTCGAGAGCCTGCGCCAGTTTGCCGTAAGCGATATTCCCGTGCGGAATGAAGATCACCGGCTGCAACCCGGCCGCGCTGGAGTAGGCCGCCATGGAGGCCGAAGTATTCCCCGTGGAAACGCACGCCACGCGCGTCATTCCCAGCCGCAACGCCTGCGCCACCCCGCAGGTCATCCCGTTGTCCTTGAAGGACCCGGTGGGATTGAACCCCTGGTGCTTGAACACCAGCTTTTCGAGCCCGCCATAGCGGGCGGCCTGGCGCGCCTCGAGCATGGGAGTGTTGCCTTCCCGCAGCGTGACCACGCCCTGGTATTCGGAAAGAAACGGAATGAATTCGCGGTAGCGCCACACGCCGCTCTGGTCGAGCGGCGCGTTCGACGCCCGACGCGCGCGCCACAAGGTTTTCAGCTCCTCGGCGCGCTGCGCCGGCTTCCCGTACAGCGCCTCCAGCAGCCCTCCGCACCGGGGGCAGTTGTAGATGACTTCGGTGATGGGGTAACGCTCGCGGCAGCGCTCTTCGAAACATGCAAGTTCCGCTATCATGAAGCCTTTATTATAAGTTCAGACCGGAGAACGCCGGCGTTGGCTGTACCGCAGCAGCGGTGGTGGTTATCAGCCGGACAGCGAGCCGCGGCATCCCATAACCCTTTACATAACAGTGTGTTGCGGTCTGGCAATAGAATTGCGGGTAACCAGGGCAGAGGTGCTCTATGAAAAAGATGCTGCTGTTTGCCAGCGCCGCGTTGATGCTGCTGCCGCTGGCGGTTGCGGCCCGCGGCCGCGTTGCCGTTTTTGTGGGTCCCGCCTTCGCGCCCATGGGATGGTATGGCTACGGCTACGGCCCGTTTTACCGCCCGTATCCGTACGGAGCCTACTACGGCGTGCCGAACGCCGGCCAGGTGAAACTGGACACGAAGGTGAAGGACGCCCAAGTATTCGTCGACGGCGCCTATGCGGGGACCTCCGGGAAACTCAAGACCATGTGGATGCGCCCCGGCACTTACACCATTGAACTGCGTGCTCCGGGACGCGCGCAATTCGCGGAAAAGATCTACGTGGTGGCCGGAAAGACGGTACATGTGGAGCCGGGGTTCCAGCCGGAAGCCCGGCAGTAACCGGGCAGGCTAAAGCGTGCCCCACCTGGTCGTGATTGCCGCGTAGGCGTCGATCCGGCGGTCGCGCAGAAACGGCCAGTTGCGGCGCACTTCTTCAATGCGGCGCGGGTCGCACTCGACGATGAGCGTCTCTTCGCGATCATGCGAGGCTTCCGCCAGCACCTGGCCGAACGGATCGGCCACGAACGACCCACCCCAGAATTCGAGTCCCGTCTGGGGCGGGCCTTCGTACCCCACGCGGTTGACGGCGGCCACATAGAGGCCGTTGGCGATGGCGTGGGAGCGCTGGATGGTGCGCCAGGCATCGTGCTCGGCCGCGCCATATCGAGCCTTCTCGGCGGGATGCCAGCCGATGGCCGTGGGATAGAACAGCACCTGGGCGCCGGCCAGCGCCGCCAGGCGCGCCGCTTCGGGATACCACTGGTCCCAGCAGATCAGCGGCGCCACGCGGGCGAACCGCGTATCGAACGAGCGAAATCCCAGATCGCCGGGGGTGAAGTAATACTTCTCGTAATAGCCCGGATCGTCGGGGATGTGCATTTTGCGATAGATCCCCAGGAGCGCGCCATCGGCATCGACGACCAGGGCGGTGTTGTGATATACACCCGCCGCCCGCCGCTCGAAAACCGACCCGATGATGGCCACCTGGAGTTCCCGCGCCAGCCGCGCGAAACTTTCGGAAGTGGGTCCGGGGACCGGCTCGGCCAGATCGAACAGGCCGGGGTCCTGCTCGCGGCAGAAGTATTGCGAACGGAACAATTCCTGGACGCAGACGATCTGCGCGCCCTTGCCGGCGGCTTCGCGGATGCGCCATTCGGCTTTGGCGAGGTTTTCGTTGGGGTCCTTCGAACAGGCCATCTGGACCAGGCCGATGCGGAACTTAGAGCGCTGCACAGAACCATTGTAGCGGCGTATGATTACTTTTGATCTATCGCGCACTGGTTCTCTTCGATATCGACGGCACGCTGGTGAGGCGCGCCGGCCCGCATCACCGCGACGCGCTGGTCCATGGCATCCGCCGCGTGACGGGACTCGAAACCACCACCGACGGCATCCCCGTGCAGGGGATGCTGGACCCGGACATCGTGGCGGCCATGATGCGCCAGGCCGGCGCCCGGCGCGCCCTGGTCCGCGAAGCGATGCCCGAGATTGTGCGCGCCGCGGAGCGCTACTACGTGCGGGTGTGCCCGGTTCTCGAGGGCAAGCATTGCCCCGGCGTGGAGCCGGCACTCGAGCGCCTGGCGCGGTGCGGCACGCTGCTCGGCCTGGTGACGGGCAACCTGACGCGCATCGGCTGGCGCAAGCTGGAGCGCGCGGGCTTGCGCGGGTACTTTCGGTTCGGCGCCTTCGGCGAGATGGCGAAGACCAGGGCGGGTCTGGCGAAGATTGCCATCGGCGAAGCCCGCCGCCGCGGCTGGATCGCGCGCGGGGCGCCCATTGCCCTGATCGGCGACGCGCCCGCCGACATCCTGGCCGCACGCGCGAACCGCATCCGCGCCATCGCCGTGGCAACGGGACTGACTGCGAAAGAGGAGTTGAGGAAGTATCAGCCGGACATCCTGTTGAAGGATTTAAGGGGGCTGCGGGTGAGGATGGTGGAGGGGGCTACTTGAGAATGACATGGTCGGTTTGCGTGAGTCCGGCGTTCCAGGCTTTTACGGTGCGGAGCGCGGTATTGCCGGCTACCACCAGGACCATGTGCGCTGGGTCGAACGGGTTCTTCGCCGAGAACAGGAGCGCTTCGCGCTCGGAAGCGTGGACGGCGCCATCGATGCGGAAGGCGGCGCCTGGATAGTCGAGACCGATACGGCCGGCCCACGCGGCCAGCGCGGAGTTGGCCTCCGGGCGGCCGATGAAGATGACGTCGCGGTGCCGGAGTAACTCGTCCGAGACCTCGAAGTCCTTGGAAATCGGAACGGCGCTCTCGTAGTCGTCCAAGAGGCGGCTCTGGATCTGTTCGGCGGCATAGCGGTTGGCGCCGGCCTCGCGCCCCGTGCCGTAGACCAGAATGGCGGCAGCCAGCCGCCGGTAGATGTCGGCCACCAGGTAGGCCGGCCCATCCTCGGGCTCGGAAAACTCGAACGGCACGCCGGCCTTTTCGAGGAACGACTGGGCGGTGACCGTGGCGGCGGCGTTGGAAGCGAAGAACTCGCTCATGAGCGCGAAGAAGCGGTCATCGCCCACCTTGCGCCGGAGCGAATCGAGAAACAGCACGCCTTTGGTCTCTTCGAGCCGGAAGCGGTTGGCGGGATTGTCGGCGTCCAGCCTCAAGCCGCGGTACATGGCGCGCCGTGCGTCGAGCGTCTTGGCGAGGTCATCGGACTGAAGCGCATGATAATAGGCGGCCGAGCCCGCGGCAAACCAGGTGTCGGCATCGGAAGCCGGCAGAATCCACCCCTTCCAGAGCCGGTCTTTGTAGGATTCCTGCTTGGCAGCGGGCTGGCTCTCGGCGGGCTTGGCGGCAATCCGCACCTTCTCACCTTCCTGAATCGCGGCGCGCAGCGATTCCGACGGCTCAGCGCGGAATAGGTAATAGCCGGAGGGATACAGCCCGTCGTTTTTGGCATAACCGCCCGGATCAGGCCGCCGCTCGCGCTGGTTGGGCTTGCCGATGGCGGCCCACACCATCAGGCGCGAGGCCATATCGGCGGTGGCGATCTTGGCGTCCATGGCGCCGTCGCTGACCAGCGGCGCCGTGCGGAAGGCCAGGAAGCCGAACTGCTCGTCGATCTGGCCGCGATACTGGCGGTACAAATCCTGCCATGCCAGGTCGCGATCGGCCGGCACGTAGGGGACGTATTCGGGCGTGCCGCGCGAATCGGGATGGGTTTCGAGGCGAATGGCGAGATCTTTCGCATTGTTGTCGCCCCAGTAGAAGCCGCGGGTGTCGCCGAACCATTGGTTCTTCGAGCTGCGCCACAGTTTGGCGCGATTGGTGCCCAGCTCATACATGGCGACCTCGTTGTTTTGGGCGTCGCCCAGCAGCCATTCGTTGGTGTAGAGGCCATTGTTGCGGGTTCCCAGGCGCTCGACCACTTCATCGATGTTGCCGCCGTATTGGATCGCCACTCGCGCGCGGAAGGCCACCGGAGTGCCCTGGGCGTTGAAGGGCGTCTGGCGGATGGTGGTTTCGGTGAGAACCACTCCGGCATCGTTCTGGTACCAATCGGTGCCGCTCTCGATGCCGCCGGGATAGCTTTGCATCAACACGCGATGGCCGGAGGCGGGCTGGATATCGAGCATGACGTTGGTCTGCTCGGCCAGCGTCAGAGGCCACCAGGTGACATGGCCGACGACCATCTTGCCGTCGCGGGTGGCGGGGCCGGTGGCGGCAAACGCGCTGCAACGGTCGATGACGGAGTCGCGCTTCTTTTCGAAGTAAGCGGGCGGGTCGAAGTGGAGGCTTTCCAGTCCGGTGGGCGTGGTGGACACGGCGGCGCGCAATTCGGCGAGTTCGACTGTGACGTTGGCGACTACCACGTCCACCAAATCGATGGGCCGCCCCAGCCACTTCGCGCCGGCAGCAGAGGCGCCTTCGGCGATGCCGCGCATCTCCTCGAGGATTTCGCGATCGAATCCGCGCAGGAAGAGCGCGTTGGCGACGGTGCGAAGCTGGCCCCAGCCAGTGGCGTCGGCTTTGGAACCGAGGTCGGCGGCGCAGCGCTCGAAGTACTCGGGAATCTCGCGCGCCATGAGAAAGCCGTGCTGGTAACCGCGCTCGTAGGGCTGGCCTTCAATGTGGAGGTAGATCCAGCCGGCGGCGGGATAGCGGTAGGCCGGGCCGAATGTGCGGAGGGCCTCGGGCGCGGGCCACTCGCCGGCAAAGGAGACTTCGTCGAGAGTGACGCCTTCGAACCAGGCCTTGCCCTGAAATGCGCCGCCCTCGGCGACGGTCAGCAGGATCTGGTCCTGGGCGCGGGTGGCGACGAAACGCAGGGTGAGGCGGGTCCACCCCTGGGTACCGCCGAGGGATTCGGAATGCACATCGAAGGGCATGGAGGCCATGGCGAGCGTGGCGCCAATGGCGATGGGGGAGCGCCCCAGATCGCGCACCACGAGGGCTTCGGTGCGGGCCCATCCGCTCAGCTCATAACGCTTGCCAATGGTGAGCGCGACGGGGGCGAAGCGAACGCAGGCGTCGGGCGACGGCCCGCCGGGCTCGACACGAAGCGACTTGCGGCCCTCGTGGAGCACCGACGCATCCGGCGTGGCCGAGCCGCGCACGACGGCCCAGCTTGGATTGGGCTTCTCGAAAGACGCCTGGAACAGGGGCGTGGCGGCGTGGGCGGCACTGGCGACAAACAGACAGCAAACCAGACGAAGCATGGTGACCCTCCCGATGAACCAGGATATCGTTTTCGGAGCCGGGCCGGGCAGGGCGGCGGGCGCTCAAGCGCGCCGGATTCGTCGAGCACCGGCAAAAAGGCCGTGAAAGCTGGATAGAGGCCGACCCGCAAGGAGCATGGCGGTGTTTCCCTAGAGAACATCGCGACGAGATCTTGCGGGTGGCCGCCCTCCACGGCGCGGGCAATGTCCTGCTTTTCGGCTCGGTGGCTCGCGGGGAAGACACGCCGGAAAGCGGTGTCGACCTGCTTGTCGACGTGACCGGTGATACCACGCCATGGTTTCCGGGGAGCCTGATCGCCGACCCCGACAATATACATAAAGACGTATACTAGTATAGTGGAGCAAGCGCTGAAGCCGGTTCGCTGGGTCGGATCGTCCAGGAAGGATCTTAAAGCCTTCCCCAAGCCGGTACAACGCGACGTAGGACAAGCACTTTATGCAGCTCAGTGCGGCGAGGAGTACCCCTCGGTCAGAGCTCTCAGAGGTTTCGGCGGGCGTACTGTGCTTGAGATCGTGGCGCCCCATGAGGGCGACACCTACCGGGCCGTCTATACGGTCCGCTTCCACGATGCGATTTACGTGCTGCACGCGTTTCAGAAGAAGTCGAAGAGAGGCATCGCGACGCCTCAGAAAGAAATCGAACTCGTCAAACAGCGGCTCGCCGCGGCAGAGCAGGACTACGGAGAAAGGCAGAACTGAGATGAAGCAGAACAAAATCCGGGTCAAAGAGGGTAGCGGCAACGTCTTTGCCGACCTCGGCTTTCCAAATCCCGAGCGCGAACAGCTCAAGGCCCGCCTCACGCTCGAAATCTACCGGCTTATCAAGGATCGAGGACTCACGCAAGCCGAGGCTGGCGCCATACTGGGCATCAAGCAGCCGCACGTTTCCGGTCTGATGCGCGGGCAGTCGGGCAACTTCTCCGTCGAGCGCCTGATGGACTTCTTGACCGCCCTTGGGCAGGATGTCGAAATCACGGTGAGGCCGACCCGCAAGGAGCATGGCGGTGTTTCCCTCGTGCTCGCGTGATCCGGCGGCCGCCGGTCTCCTCCCCCGGCTGCTGGCCTGACAGTACAATGAAGACATGGGCGCCGGTCGGCACATAAGAGAGCATCGCGACGAAATCTTGCGGGTGGCCTCCCTCCACGGCGCGAGCAATGTGCTGCTGTTCGGCTCGGTGGCTCGCGGGGAAGACACGCCCGAAAGCGATGTCGACCTCCTTGTCGACGTGACCGGTGATACCACACCGTGGTTTCCGGGGAGCCTGATCGCCGACCTCGAGCAACTCCTGGGCCAGCGCGTACAGGTGGTGATTCGACGCTCGTTGAGTCCTCTGATCCGTGACGCCGTTCTTCGGGAAGCCGTGCCGTTGTGAAATCCCAGCGGGCGTACGTCGAACATGTCGTTGAGTGCATCCGCCGAATCGCCGAGGATTCCGCACCGGGCCGAGATGCTGTCTTTGCTTCGCGAACGCTCCAGGACGCAATTGTTCGCAACCTTCAGGTGCTCTGCGAGTCGACGCAGCGGATCGGTGAGTTGCACAAACAGCGACACCCCGAGATCGACTGGCCATCCATAGCCGGCATGCGAAACGCCCTGGTACACGACTACTTTGAAGTGGACTTCGAGACGGTCTGGCTCGTCGTTACGCGAGATCTCCCGCCCCTTGAGAAGGCAATGCGCGCCATCCTGGCTGTGCTGGATGAGCCGCGATAGAGCGCCCGACTCACTCCGCCTCTTCCCTCACCTCAAACCCCCGCTCCGCGATGCCCGCGAACAGCGTCTCCGATTCGTGCCCGTGCAGGCGGAAGATCTGGCGCACCAAGTCGCAGACGCTCTCGTACCCGCGCTCGAAGAACACCAGGATCGATGGGCCCGCGCCGCTCAGAGCGCATCCCAGCAGGCCCGGCGCGCGCAGCTTCAGAATCTCGTGCAAACCAGGCACCAGCGCCTCGCGGTAGGGCTGGTGAAAACGGTCCTCCAGCGCGGCCGGAAACGCGTTGGTGGCGCCCGCCGCCAGCGCCGCAATCAGCAGCGACGC
>Ga0187882_1004354_pt1 | contig 11563 bp, 3 predicted proteins | sample June2016WEW_19_1_3_FD_132991 | JGI IMG/M metagenome (GOLD analysis project Ga0187882, IMG submission 132991) | Peatland microbial communities from SPRUCE experiment site at the Marcell Experimental Forest, Minnesota, USA - June2016WEW_19_150 | ecosystem: Environmental > Terrestrial > Soil >...
AGTTGTCGTCGGAAATGATCTCGCCGTTCAAGGCAGCAGAGTTGGCTGTAATTCCTGTGGCAGCCACAGTCTGCACGGCTGGGCTGAAGGCGGCAGGCCCACCGGGGGCGTAGCTGGTTTCGGTGTAAGCTACGAATTCGGTGAAGTGCTTCGTCCAGATCACCAGGTCATTACCCGCGTCGATCTTAACATCACCACCGTCAGGCAGGTTGGCATCGGCCCAGGTTTGGCTGTCCTGGGCATTGTCAAGGGCAAGAATTGCATAAAAAGTTCCTCCCCGGACATAACCGGCACTCTTGCCCGCCATTCCCGGGATGACCAGTCTTACAGCCCTGCTGAAGGTCAACTCGGTGTCTCCGGCGCCGATTTCAACCACAGCATTCACAGTATTGATGGTATTGCCGCTGGTGGGAACAGTTACAGAACTGGTGGCTTCGACTGTTGGCAGTGAGATGGCGCCATTCCAGCCGGCAGGAGCGCTGACTGTGGTGCCCGCCGGGATCGCGACCTGTACTGGACTGCTGCTAAGCGTGGTGCTGACCTGAATGTCCAGCGGCGGCAGGGGGGCGGTGGTAACCGTGCCGTTCGAGGGTAAACCCAGCAGATTGCCCGTCTCGATAGTGGCGCTGCTCTCGGTGCTTGGAACGACGATTGTGGTGACCGGTACCCCTGGTACATTAGCCGACACATCATGGTTTTGATTCGCGTTGTTGTTCAGCGTGGCTGTCACGGTGAACGTCACCCTGCCTGGCGAGCTCCACCCCGGGGTCGGGTTGTACACCGCTGCAGCCACCGTGGCCGAATTGTCCAAGGTGAACGGCCCCGTGTAGAGGTTGTTCTGCATTGTGGGCATGGAACCGTCCAGGGTGTAATACACGGAATCACCGGGAATGCCGTTGGGATCCGTGATCGTTATCTGCTGCGTCGAGCTAATAGCGCCGCCGTCCGGGGTGACGACGGGCGTCAAAAGAACAGGAGCAGCCTGCTGCACAGTCGCGGTCACCGAGGCTGTCAGGCCGAGCGGGTTAGTGACGCCGTTTAGCAAGATCAGCGTTCCGGTGAAGGTGTAGTTACCAGCAACGCTGCCGTCATAGGTCGGATTGCCGCCGTCCCAGGTGACACCCACGGTCGGGCTCGTATCATCGCTCAGGGTGATACCCACCGTAGTCGGCAGGCCCAAGTTGGCCAGGGCCGTCCCGTTGGCTACGGTGATGTTGCTGGGGTTGGTCACAGAGGCCACCGTCACGGGTCCGGGGGCCGCCACGGTGAAGTTGATCGTGTAGGTCTGGCTGACCGAGGTGTCCTGGGCGGTGACCAGCACCGTGGCCGTCCCGGTCACGCTGGCCGCCTGGGTTATCGCCTCGGTTGCCTTGCCGGTGTCGTATACTGTGGCGGTCACGGTCGGAACGGTGGTCGTGCCTGCCGGCAGCACTACGCTGTATGTCAGTGTGCCGGCGTCGAAGCCCGCTACCGTCGCCCCGTTCACCTCGAGGTCGCTCAGGGTGGCGTCCGTGTCCTTGGGCGTGTTGGTCAGGTTGAAGCTGGCCGTCGTGCTCACCCCGGACACGCTGGCGGTGACAACGTAGCTGCCTGCCGTGGTGTTGGCGGTGAAGGCGGATGCTGTAGCCACGCCGTTGGGATCTGTCGTTTCTGTGTCGGTGGCGGTCCCGTTGGCAAAAGTGCCGCCGGCACCCGTGCCTGGCGCCGTAAAGGCAACCGTCGCTCCGCTGAACGTGTTGCCGACGCTGTCCTTTACCGTTGCCTGGAGAGGAACGGCGAAGGCTTCACCCACCTCGGCGCTCTGGTTGTCACCCGCCGTGGCGGTGATACTGGCCGGGGCCGGGACGTAATAGACAAAGGAATAACTGGCGATCTGACTGATCAGGAGGCTGCTGCAACTTCCTGACTCGTTGTTGACATTGTCGGACGTGGCGTCCTGGCCATCGGCGGCAAAGATATAGAGGGTATGCTCGCCCGGGGAGAGGCCGGACGCTGTGAAACTATAGCTGCCGATGCCACTAGTGCTGCTAACATACGTGGCCTGGGCCCAGGACCCTGTGATCCCGTCGAGCTGGCACCAGACCACGACCTGTTGTACCGGTTCGGTACTGCTGCTGGCGGAGATGCTAAAGCTGGGGCCGGAACTGGTGGTCAGGTTCCCGGACAGGGGGTTGATGGATGCAGTCACCGGAACGGTCTGTGGCGTCACTTCCGTGATTACCGTCACACTGTTGTTATTATAGTTGGCGGCGTATGCCTTGCCGGTGGTCGGGTTAACGGCGATGGCACAAGTTTCTGGATATTCCCAGCCAGGCAAGGTTTCGACGGTTGCGACGATTGCGTTGCTGGTGCCATCGATTACCGTCACGCTGTTACTGGGTTCATAATAGTCGACCACGTAGATCTTGTCGGTGGCCGGATCAATGGCGATGGTATCGGGATGTGACCCAACCCCGACGCTGACAGTGGTGGTACTGTTGTCGGCGCCGTCGATCACCGTCACGGTGCCGCTTCCATAGTTGGTGACGTAGATCTCGTCGGTCGCCTGGTTGACGGCGATGGCATCGGGAGATGACCCGACGCTGACAGTGGCGGTGCTGTTGTCAGCACCGTCGATCACCGTCACGGTGCCGTTCCCGGAATTGGTGACGTAGATCTCGTCGGTCGCCTGGTTGACGGCGATGGCATCGGGAGATGACCCGACGCTGACGGTAGCAGTGTGGGCGTCGTCGTTGTATACGCCGTCGATCACCGTCACGGAGTTGCCTCCGGAATTGGTGACGTAGATCTCGTCGGTCGCCTGGTTGACAGCGATGGCATCGGGAGATGACCCGACGCTGACGGTAGCAGCGACTGTGTTGTCGGCGCCGTCGATCACCGTCACGGTGCCGTAATACTGGTTGGCAACGTAGATCATATCGGTGGTTGTGTTGACAGCAACAGCGACTGGGCCTGAATTATAGCCGGTGTTGACAAAGGATGCTGTGTTGCTGGCGCCGTCGATCACGGTCACGTTACTATAATCCTGGTTGGCCACATAGATCTTGTCGGTGGCCGGGTTGACAGCGATGTCTACGGAATGGGCGCCTGTGCCTGGCCCAACGATGCTGGTGTCGACGGCATCGGTAGCGCCGTCGATCGCCGTCACATCGCCGTTGTTCCAGTTGGCGGTGTAGATCTTGTCGGTGACCGGGTTGACGGCGATCACCCATGGATCATACTCCGGAGAGATGCTGACAGTGGCGGCGCTGAAGTCGCCGTCGATTACCGTCACGTTGTTGCCCCCGGAATTGGTGACGTAGATCTCATCGGTAACCGGGTTGACGGCAACGCCGACAGGGGATGACCCGACGTCTACGGTGACAGTATGGTCTTCGTCGTTGTATGCGCCGTCGATCACCGTCACGGAGTATTGGCCCTGGTTGTCCACATAGATCTTGTCGGTGGCCGGGTTGACAGCGATGTCTACGGAATGGGCATCGCCGGGCCCATTGATGGTGGTGGCGCTGTTGCTGGCGCCGTCGATCACCGTCACATCGCCTGTGGACCAAGCGACGGCGTAGATCTTGTCGGTGTCCGGATTGACGGCGATCACCCATACACCTGGAATGCCGGTGACAGTGGCGTAGACTGTATCGGTGACGCCGTCGATTACCGTCACGCTGCCGCTATCATAGTTGGCGGCGTAGATCCTGTCGGTGACAGGGTCGACAGCAACGGCACAAGTGCCTGACCCGGCAGTGACGGTGGCGGTGACTGTGTTGCTGGCGCCGTCGATCACCGTCACGATGTTGTTTGCATCATAATAGCCGACCACGTAGATCTTGTCGGTGACCGGGTTGATGGCGATGGCGTAGGAGTCTAACCCGACGTTGACAGTGGCGTAGACTGCGTTGCTTACGCCGTCGATCACCGTCACGTTGTCGCTACTGGAGTTGGCGATGTAGATCATATCGGTGACCGGGTTGACGGCGATGGCGTCGGGAGATGACCCGACGCTGACAGTGGAAGTGTGGGCGTCGTCGTTGTATACGCCGTCGACCACCGTCACGGCGCCGTTCCCGGAATTGGCGACGTAGATCTTGTCGGTGGCCGGGTTGATGGCGATGGCATCGGGAGATGACCCGACGTTGACGGTGGCAGTGTGGGCGTCGTCGTTGTATACGCCGTCGATCACCGTCACGGTGCCGCTACCCTGGTTGGCGACGTAGATCTTGTCGGTCGCCTGGTTGACTGCCACGGCGCCAGGAGAAGACCCGGCGCTGACGGTGGACACGGCAGTATCCGCCGCTGCGGGCGGTATAAGGGGGGCTGATGCCAACAGCAACGCCAGCATGAACAGGGGCATGGCCGCCCGAATCAGGAATCTGCTTGTGAATCCTTTCACTCCTGTCACTCCCTCGAAAGGCTGTTCTTCTTGCCTCTTCCCCGGCCCTCGACCGGCGTCACACCACTCATACGCACCGGTCATCAGAAGCCGGCAATGTTCCGCAATATTACCAGACGCCAACCTGGCGATAGGACCCCAATTCGCATCCATTATATAAAACCGATGGTTAGCAAACGGTAAACAAGGAGTCGGATGTGGGTTCAAAGTTTCTTCTGGTTATTTTCGGCGCTTTTCCTACAAGTTCCTTCTTTTTACGGCTAATCGGATTTGGTTGTGTAAGGTTTACTGTCCAATCAATTGATAAATCGGATTTTATTGTTGATCAGCATCCTCGCAACTGGAAAATCAATACACCTTACAATGTACTCAACTGATATATTGGCCTAAATGATCTCGAAAAAAAACCAAATCGGCGAACAGTACAGTAAAAGCATCAAAACCCTGCAACCCACTACCCTTAACAAAAGAGAAACCCAGGCACTGCGCATCCTGGCGCAGGAATTGACCCAGCGGGAAATCGTAGACCGGCTTTCTCTCTCAGTATCTGCCATAGAACATATAACAGAAGCTGGATGCGAACAACAAAAAAATGTTGAAAAGTTGCTGAAAAAATGAATGATTATAAAACTGACCATTTGCCCAATACCCGCTGGTCGACAAGGTTCCGTTATCTTTGGGGCTCCCCTAGGCCAGTTCCATGTAATTTGATCATCCGGGGATTTTAACGAAGGAACCCCATCCAGCCAGCAGGAAAATCAGGGATTCTAACGAAATTAAGTGTTAATATTGCAACCTGAACGCGGTGGCGAGGCTGACGAACTGCTCCTTGCAACGGTTCGGACAGGGCTGGGAGGCGGCGGCGTGGACCGAAAGGTTGTTCCCCTGAACCATTTTGCCGGCCAGATCCCCTTACTCCAGACGAAATTGCTGGTGCCGCATACCCTGTCCGGCCTGGTGCCGCGCCAGCGTCTCAACGACAGTCTGGATCGGGCCCTCCAGGGAAAACTCACCCTGGTGACCGCTCCTGCCGGGTTCGGCAAGACCACGGTCATCGCGGAGTGGATCCGCCGAAGCAGCCTGCCTGTGGCCTGGCTGTCCCTGGCTAGCGGCGAGAACGACCCGGTGCGCTTCTGGAACTACCTGGCCGCATCCGTAAACAAGTTGCAGCCGGGCATGGGCGATGGCCTGACTGCCCTGCTGCGGTCGTCGACCAATCCACCCTGGGAGGCGGCCATCTCCCTGCTGATAGACGACCTGGCGGGCGTTCCCTTCGATTTTGCCCTGGTACTGGACGATTACCACCTCCTGAACGAACCCCTCGTTCACGATACCCTCTTCTTCCTGGTACGCTACGCTCCGCAGCGGATGCACCCGGTCATCTCCGGCCGCTCCGAGCCGCCCCTGCCCCTGTCCCGTCTCAGGGCCATTGGCCAGGTGGCGGAACTGACTGCCCGCGACCTCTGTTTTACCGGAGAGGAGGCAACAGCCTTCTATCAGCAGAGGAATATCCACCTGACCGGCGAGGAGGTGGCCAAACTGGTCGACCGGACCGGCGGCTGGGCGGCCGGGATGCAGATGACCGCCTTGTCCCTGCTGGCGGGTGGCGATAAATCGGCCGTGATCGAACGCTTCCAGGGCAGCGACCGCCACCTGTCCGGCTACTTCATGGAAGAGGTGTTTGATCGGTTTCCGGAACCGGCGCAGTCATTCCTGCTGCAGACATCCATCCTGGGGCGCCTGAGCGGGCCGCTCTGCGAGGCGGTGACCGGAGAACAGGATGGAAATACCGCACTCTCCATAATAGCGCGACAGGGCGGCTTTATGGCCTGCCTGGACGAAAAGGAAGGCTGGTATGGTTATCACCACCTCTTTGCCGAATTCTTACGCAGTATCCTCAAGCAGAGGGATCCGGCGCAGATCCCCGTCCTGCACCGTCAGGCTGCCCGCTGGTTCGAGGCCAACGATCTGGTGGCGGAAGCAGTCGAGCACTACCTGCAGGGTGGGGAGCACGAACGGGCGGTTGGCCTGATCGAGCGTCAGGCCCCGGGGATGCTGGGCCGGGGTGAGACGGCAACCCTTGCACAGTGGCTGCGCGCCCTGCCGTCCGCAGTGGTCCACCAAAGCCTGCGGCTCTGCATGGCGCAGGCCATGACCGAGGTCGCGGCCGACCGGATGGACGGAGTGGAATACTGGCTGGAGCGGGCCGAGGCTCTTTGCCGGGAACAGGAGGAAAAACAACCCGCGGGTGGCGAGGACCTGATGGGCCTGAACCGGGTGCTCCTCAAGATCTACCTGGCGGTCAAAAGAAGGGATGTGCCGGCGGCGCTGTACTGGACAGCCCGGGCCGGCCAAACCCGGGACGACACCTCCCCGTTTGCCTACGGTCTGATGTTCGAAAAACAGGAGCCCAGCCTGCTGGGAGGGCCCATGGGATGGTTTGGCCGCCTGAAGGAAAAGGCGCAGGGGATGGAGAGCGGTGTCTACCTCAAACTGAGAGAGTTGGTCCAGCCCGCCGCCCGCCGGGGCTACGTCCTGGTGGCCAACGCCGAGGCGCTGTACGAGTGGGACCAGATCGACGCCGCCGTCAAGAGCCTGCTCGAGGGGATGGAGGAGGCACGGGCGGCGGGAGACGCCGGCGTGCTGCTCCCGGCCCTGTTCACCCTGGCCAGGGTGCGCTTGGCCCGCGGCGACCTGGGGGCGGCCCTGGAGGTGGCTGCGGAAGGAGAAAAGCAGGTCCACGCCCTCGGCCAACCGCAGTGGCTGGCTGCCCTGGCCGCTCTACGGGCACGCATCCACCTGGTAGAAGGAAATACGGAAGCAGTCGCTGACTGGCTGGAACACAGCCGCCTGGATGTCTATGATCGCCTCAGCACCGCCCGCGCCTACGAGCACATCACCCTGGGGCGGGTCCTGATGGCCGGGGGGCGGGGCGAAGATGCCATATTCCTGATGGAGCGCCTGCTGGCCTTTGCCAAGCAGGAACAGCACCTGCCGCGCACCATCGAAACATCCAACCTGCTGGCCCTGGCGCACGATGCCGTGGGGCGGACGTCCCAGGCCATGGAGGTCCTCAGGGAGAACCTGACCCTGGCCCGGGAAAACGGCTACCTGCGGACATTTGTCGACGAGGGGGCGCCGATGCTCTCCCTGCTGCGGCGGCTGGCACGCCCGGACGGCCTGGAGCGCCAGGAGAACGAGGCCGCCTATGTCCGGCGCCTGGTCACCCTGCTGCGCCGGAGCCCGGTGCTCCATTACCCGGGGCTTCAGGCGCCGCCGCCGTCCACCCTGGTCGAACCGCTCACGGCCAAGGAACTGGCTGTGCTGCGGCTGGTAGCAGCAGGCCTGGACAACCGGTCAGTCGCCGGGGCGATGTCCATCGAGCTGCAGACGGTGAAGACCCACCTGACCAGCATCTACGGCAAGCTGGGGGTCGCCGGGCGCCGGGAAGCTACGGAGCGGGCGCAGGGGCTGGGCCTGCTCAGGACGGAGCGGAAACCGCCCGGGGTCTAAACTGCCACGGCCCGGCAGACAGCCTTTTTACGAAAAAATTCCCCCTTTCTAATACCTTTCTAGTACCTGGTATGATATCAAAATCACGCCCACATGTTAGAATGCACGCAGTTGTATGGCGTGTGTTTTTGTGTCTTCCTACGATATGGTCTGGAACTGCTAAAGAAAGGGGGTGCATAGAGATGGGAAATATCCTTGAAGAAATCATTGACAGGGCGGCGCAAGATGAATCTTTCCGCCGGGAACTCCTGTCAGATCCTGCTGCCGCTACAAGTAGCTACAACCTGACCGAGGAACAACTCAAAGAATTGAAGGCAATGACAGAAGCTGCGGATGGCGGGGGGGCCAGCATGCTTGATCAGAGAAGTTCGAAATTCCGGTTGTTCTAACGTTGAGATAGGTATCATGCTTCAGTGCTGTTCTAGCATGGTAAAATACGTATTCCAAGATGTGTGCATTTGTGTCTTTTCGCCATTGTCCGGGGGGCCGAAAAGGAAGGTCGGAACGGACATCGTTTTCAGAGATCAAAGGGGGAATTTTTTATGAAGCATATCGAGGACGAATGTAGAGTGAAGAAAGAAATCAGGCGGTTTGTTTACCTGCTGCTTTCTCTACTGCTTCTGGCAGGCGCCATGCTGGGATTTTCAGGGCCTGCCTCGGCGGCCGGAACACCGGGAACATTGTCCGCCATGAATGAGGGCGATATGGTGAATTTTGCCGGCTATACCTGGATCGTCCTGAACCCCAGCACGGGCTACCTGCTCATGCTGGGTACTATTGGCGAGCAGCCATTCGGTCAGTATGAGTACTCTAGTTTCGACCCGAACATCTCGGGTAACATTGCAGACTACCTCAATAATAGTTTTTACAAAAGTTTAAACAGCGAGGACCAGGCATTAATCCAAACAGACTCCACCTGGACTACGGGCCCTGAAGGCAGTGAATCTTCAACCCCCACGGTCACTTGCGCTATCGGCCTGCTCAGCTATGACGAATTTACTAATTATAGTGAAATTATCGATTATAATCATGGCGATTACCGTAATTGGAACCCTATAGTTTGGGGGCTGTGGTGGCTCCGTACCCCCTCTCCCTTCTTCTTGACCGATGGTAGTATCTGTATCGTGGAAGGTATGAGCAGCGGCGGCATCTGGACCTGGATGTCCAAGGCCTACGTCCGCCCCGCTCTGTACCTGAGTTCTGAAACCCCCGTAACTGGCGGCGACGGAGGCACCGTCAGCCAGGACCTCGATGACATCACGGCCTTCAGCGTAGCCGGCCAGGTGGGCGCCTCCATCGACACGGTCAATCACGCGGTAACCTTCACCATGCCCCTCGGGGCCGGTGTGAGCAACCTGTCGCCCGTGATCACGACGGACGGAGTCTCGGTCTCTCCGTTGTCAGGAACGGCGAAGGACTTCTCCTCTCCGGTAACCTACACCGTTACTGCCCAGAGCGGCCTGAAGCCGACCTGGACCGTTGCCTGCGTTCCCGGCCCGGCCTTCCAGGACGCAGCCACCGATCGGGGCGGCAGCACCGTCGAGGTAGCATTCAGCAAGCAGATGAACGCCACACCGCCGGCCGCCCCGGCAGGCTTCACGGTGACCGTTGACGGCTCAGTCTACAACGTGACCGGGGTGGCCCTGGACAGCAACACCAGCGAGTACGACCTCACCCTGGCGACACCGGTAGTCTACGGCCAGAACGTTACAGTAGCCTACGGCTCGGGCGGCGTCACGTCGGCGGACGGCGGTTTTCTTGCTGCCTTCGACCCCCAGACGGTGACCGACAACGTACCGGTGGGCGACAATGATATCACGGGCTTTTCCGTAACCGGCCAGGTGGGATCCTCAACCATTGATCCAATCAACGGCACCGTTACCTTCCACATGCCCTTCTGGATCGGTGCATCCGGCCTGTCGCCCGTGATCACGACGGACGGAGTCTCGGTCTCGCCGGCGTCAGGAACGGCGGAGGACTTCTCCTCTCCCGTTACCTACACCGTAACCGACTCCCGTACTCTAAGCATGGATTGGACGGTGAACTGCATTGTCGATCCGCCGATCACGTCCTTCAGCTTCGGCGGACTGAGCCCGCCGGCACCCGGCAGGATCAATGGAACCAATATCACCCTGGCCGTACCATACGGAACCGATGTGACAGGACTGGTGGCAACCTTCACCACCTCTCCGGGCTCCATCGTGACGGTCGAAGGAACGACCCAGGTGAGCGGGACAACGCCCAACGACTTCTTCTCTTCGGTTACCTACACCGTTACCGGCGCAGACGGCCGCACCACGGCCACCTTTACCGTGACCGTAACCGCCGCCCCACAATCGGTGATTGGCTGGTGGAAACTGGACGACGGGTCGGGAACTACGGCGTATGATTCCTCCGGCTACGGCAATGGCGGCACGTTGACGAGCAGTTCCGCCTGGAGCGCCAACCATCCCCCCAGCAGTCCCGCCGCCGGGTCGCTGGACTTCAGCAGCGGCTGCGGATTTGCGGCGCCCAATCCCGCCATCAACGTTACGGGTTACCCTTCCCCTTACCCTACGACCATCTCGGCCTGGGTTTACTGGTACGGGGGGGGCAGTGCCCCGCAGATTATTGCCTATCAAGGCAATCCAGGCAGCGACGGGTATGGCCTGATCTTGTCCGGCGGGTATCTACAGATTTTGTGCGGCGGTGTTGGGGTTATTACCGGCCCGCCGTTGCCTGCCAACGGTTGGCACCACGTGTCGATTACCAAAAATAAGGGTTATTGGAGTCTCTACCTGGATGGGGTCAGTCAGGTGTCGAACGTGTACAAGATCCCTTTTCAATTCGAGACCGGCGATCAGATGTGCATAGGATCCTTCAACTCCACCGATAGTTTCAACGGTCTCATCGACGACGTTCTGGTTTACAATACGCCCCTGCCCGGCGACGCCAGCCTGGCCAGCGTGCTCGGCCAGACGATCACTCCCGGATCCCAGGCGGGTACGGCCACCGATCCCAAACTGGCCGCCATCAACGTGGCGAGTTTATTGACGACGGTGCAGGCAAGCGACGTCGCAGTCACCAAGATCATTCTTGATGCGACAACCCCCAGCGTCGTTACCTTCGCCGCGGTGACCTTCTACGGCACGGACAGCAGTTTCACCACCCCGGATGCCGGCAGCGTCACCCTCACGGCGGGCGAGGCGACCAACGTCTACATCAAGGTGGCGGCGCAGGACGGAACCACGTTCTACTACAGGGTGACCGTCGTAGCGGCGGTTGCGCTCTCAACACCGACGATCAGCGGCACGGCTCAGGTAGGTAGTGTGCTGACAGCAGCATTGTCGCCAGCAGACGCAGCCGCAACTTATCAGTGGGGGGAATCTACTACATCAGGTGGCAGCTACACGGCCATCTCTGGTGCGACATCAGACTCCTACACGATAGATGCAGCCTACTCAGGCGATTACATCGAGGTTGTGGCAACCGTACCCACTACAGACGCCACCTACATTGCCGGCTCAGCAACGAGTGCGGCGACAGGGCAGATAGCGGCGGCGGCGGCGGCGGTGCCGGAAACCATGAGCGCTGTGGCGGCGACCAATGGAACAGTGACGATCACCCTGGCGGCAGCACCAACGACAGCGCCGGTCACAGGTGATTTCACCGCAACAAGTACCA
>Ga0187882_1004361_pt1 | contig 11551 bp, 9 predicted proteins | sample June2016WEW_19_1_3_FD_132991 | JGI IMG/M metagenome (GOLD analysis project Ga0187882, IMG submission 132991) | Peatland microbial communities from SPRUCE experiment site at the Marcell Experimental Forest, Minnesota, USA - June2016WEW_19_150 | ecosystem: Environmental > Terrestrial > Soil >...
AAATTTAATGGGCAGGGTGAGAGTTGAACTCACGACACGTGGATTTTCAGTCCACTGCTCTACCACCTGAGCTACCTACCCGGTAAGTTCGAATTATAGCCGTTTGTTTCACTGATTTAAACTGAAATTTTACCATCGAGACACTAAAACTCAAAGTATTTTAACCGCAGATTTGTTTGGCCACAAAAAGGCGCAAAAAGCTCAAGAACTGTAAAAACAAAAGCCAATTAACCGTTTGCCTGCCCTGCGCAGCTTTGGCGAAGAAGGGTGTATTTTGTGCTTTTTCGCGGCTATCCCCAAAATAAAACTGCCGCGAGACCCTTCTATCCCGCGGCAGTAAAAATCAGCGTTAATCCTCCTTCGCTGCCGCTATGGAGGACAGGTCTGTGGTTTTAATTAGAGAAGTTGTATATGTCGTCGGCCGTTCCGTATAAGCCATCCCACCCGGCTGACAAAAGGATATATGTATCCTCGTTGTGAGGCCTTGGGGTGGTCGTAACCTTTGTATTGGTAATCGCCTGATAGAAAATTTTGACGTTTGTGGGCCCATACATTGGCTGGGCAGTTGTATATGCACTTTCCCAGGGGCAGCCAAGCCCTGTAAGGGCATAGTTGTCATCAAAGTTATAAATGCTGGGATTGGAGGTCATGCCGGTATATGTACCTGAAGTTGGATCAAAGCTGGGGTCATGAACTAACTTAGTTGAATCGGCTTTATAATAAAGGATGGGCATACCAAGCTTTTTTCCATCTGCTATGCAGTGAGAGGGGGTTCGCAGAAATACATCGGTGAGCACGGAATTCGGATATTGGGTTGGAGTAGGTTTTGTTGGGTCTCCGTCCACTGTGGTCTTAAACGGTGTTGGGCTGTAATAACTTTTACCAGTGGAAGCCGTATCGTACCAGGAGTACAAATCTTTAAGACGTACGGCTTTTACGCTCTCGGAATCAAGGTATTTGGTTCTTTCCTGCAAATTTGTCTTTAAAGCGGTAGTGGTGTTGATGGTAGCAGTGGTTGTTTGTATGCACAAGTCGAAAAGGTAAGAGCTTGAGTTGGCCTGGAAGGTAGATGAGGGGTCAAACCCCATACCATCCTGGCCTACCAATGCCTCGCAGAGTTTCATTGCGCCGCAGTAACCGACTGGTGTTGCGTTGGTATCTACCGGTCCTGAATCGGGGTATGTTTCCTGATGGTCGTTGCGATAAAGTTCGAGGCCTTTGGTGATATCGCTGAACTGGCTCCTCTGGACTACGACCCTGGCGTATCTGCGGGTTCTCTGCAGGCCCGGCATAAGGATGCTCATAAGGATAATGATAATGCTCATTACCGTGAGCAGTTCGACAATGGTGAACCCTTGTGTCTTTTTAGAGGTCATTCGGTTCTCCTTAACAGCTTAAATATCATAACGTTAAGTGCGGGAACAATACTTCCGACACCTAACCAGTATAGTTTATGGGACGCACTTTGTCAATCTTTTTAGGTATTAGTAACCGTCCAAAAGATTATGTGTCTCAATTCGGGGTGCTTGTCAGGATGAGGTTCTAAAGCTTTTCGGCATCCTGGACTGCCAGCCGTTGTGAAAAGTCACGCCAGGCCTGCATCGAGTGTTTGAGGTTTTCGCGGATGTTGCCGCCTAAGCCATAGCCCTGTAACCCTATTGGGCCTTTGAAGCCGACCTGTCTCAGCGATTGCAGGAAAGAGTAAACGTCGTAGGTCCCTTTGTCCAGCGTTTCTATTGACCCGGCTTCGGTTGTGCCGTTTATCGTTACGGCAAGCAGGTAGGGCGACGCTTTTTCCAGGATTGTTTGCAGATTTGCGGGCTTGTCGGTTTTCAGCCAGTGATAGAGGTTGAAAATTACGCCGACGTTGCGCCTGTTGCTTTTTTCCGCGAGGCGGACGGCATCCTCGACTTTTTCAAGCCAGAAGTTCTCATGCGGATACAGAGCGACCGAGATATTGTTCTTATTCGCGATGTCGGCTATCCGGCTGATTATCGCGACCGCCTGCTCATCGCCGTTGACCGATGATTTTTGATGAACGTCGCTGGTCATTGCCAGCCATATCGTTGTATTATGGCCTGCCAGCGCCCTGATGCTGTTCTCAATCAATGCCATACATTTTTCAGGCGGGTCTTCGAGTTTTATCGTGAAATACGCCCCGAAAATTTTAAGGTTTGCTTTGTCAAGTTCGCTCGACATTTCTGCGAGGCCCGCGGCCCCCTGCGCGGTGTTTCTTTCCCAGTATCCTATCCCCGCGTATCCCAGTTCCTTAAGCATCTCGACTTGGTCTTTGGCGGACTTGTGCGTTTCATCAATTGTGCCGGTATCCATCGCGAAAAACGGGTTCGTCAATCCCATCTTGTCAAAATCAAGAGGAACGACCCATATATTTCTAAATGCCACCGGCCCGTGGTCACCCTGAAGGGCAAGCGGTCCTTTGGCCAGGTCGTTGGGTTTGAAACTGCCCCTGGTGGGGCCGGACAGTTCCACGTCTTTTTGTATAAGCGTTCCATTCTGCCATATTCTTATTACTTTTGCGTTGGCTATTTTCTTCCCTTCGCTGTTAAACCTGGCCGCGCGAAAGATAATATCAAAAATTTGCCACTGTCCGGGCGGACGTGAGGCATTCACTAAAGCCGAATGGCCGTCGTATGATTTTCCGGGCCTGGTTTCATCCCAGCGGGGGTATATCCCGCCGCATTCGCCGCCCGGGTATGGGATGTTGGCGTCGGTCCAGCTGTCAAGTATCTGGACCTCATATTGGCCATGGAGGTACACGCCGGAATTAGAGTTTTTCGGTATTATAAATTCAACGTGTATCCTCGCGTCGCCGAATTCTTCCCTGCTCACAAGCGGGGGACTTTTGGCTTTTCGTCCATTGATTATTACGCCCGTGCCTTCCCTCACAGACAAAAGGTATTCGTTGCGCGGATGCTCAAAGGCGTCCCCGACCACACTCCAGTCGCCATTTAGCTGCCACGCCGATAAGTCGGTCAGGGCAATTTTCTCGGCCGCTTCGCTTGTGCCGCAAACCAGGGCCAGTCCTGTTACCAGAGTTGCGATGATTTTAGTCATCTTTATCATTCAACTTTCCCAATAAGGTCCCTGACGGCTGCCACTCCGTGGCTGTCGCAGTATTTGTTAATTCCGTCGATAATTTTCACGGCACAGTTCGGCTCAACGAAATTCGATGTTCCCACCGCGACGGCTGCTGCGCCCGCCAAGATAAATTCAATCGCGTCCGAGGCGGTTCTTATCCCGCCCATACCGAGAATTGGTATCTGCGTTCCTTTTGTTACTTCGTTAAAGACCTTGTTTACCATATAGACGGCAATCGGCTTTATCGCCGGGCCTGACAGGCCGCCCGTGCGGTTCGCAAGCACGGGCTTGCGCGTTTCAATATCTATGACCATAGCGGTAAAGGTATTGATTAAACTAAGCGCATCGGCTCCGCCTTCGACGGCTGCCTTTGCGGTTACTGCTATATCCGTAACGCTGGGCGTGAGCTTGACCATCAGTATTTTGTTTCCGCAGGCCGATTTGACAGCCGAGGTGATTTCTTTAACCAGCGCCGGCTGAGTCCCAAAGGTGATTCCGCCTTGTTTCACATTTGGGCAACTTATATTAAGTTCGAAACCAGCTATTGCTTTCTGTTCGCAAAGCTGTTGTGCGACTGCCGTATAATCCTCAATTGTCTCGCCCGCGATATTCACGAATACCGCGCAGGACATTTTTTCAATCGCAGGCAGTTTCTCCGCGATAAACTCATCGACGCCGATGTTGGCCAGCCCTATGGCGTTGAGCATACCGCTGTCGGTTTCGACTATTCTCGGCGTCGGGTTTCCCTGCCGGGGTTTTATTGTAACGCTTTTGGTAATAAATCCGCCGAGTTTGCCGACGTCCATAAAATCGTCCAGCTCGTCGGCGTAACCGCAGGTTCCCGAAGCCGTCCATACCGGATTAGCTGTTTTCAAGCCCGCGAACTCAACCGATATATCAATCTGGTTTTCCATTGTGCCTCCGCATTATTTTTAGGGACTATATTCTATCGTCCAAATCGATATAATACAATCATTTGAATGGTGTCATTACTTATGAATGCGATGAATAAAAAAGGCAGGGTTTATCTGGTTGGCGCCGGGCCTGGTCGTCCGGATCTGATTACTGTCCGCGGACTGGAATTGCTCAAATGCGCCGATTGCGTTATTTACGACAAGCTTGCAGGTCAGGCCCTTTTGAATTACGCTCGCCCCGATGCCGAACTGCTTGCCGTCCCCAAACGCGTCGGGCCTGAATCCTTCAGGCAGGAACAGATTAATAATCTGCTCGTTCAAAAAGCCGGCGAGGGTAAATCCGTCGTTCGTCTCAAAGGTGGCGACCCGTATATTTTCGGCAGGGGGACAGAGGAGGCGGCTGTTCTCGCAGAAGCCGGAATTGATTTTGAGGTTGTGCCGGGTGTTACAGCCGCGCTTGCTGCAAGCTGTTATTCCGGTATCGCTCTTACCGACAGGGCATTTGCGTCCGAAGTGATATTTGTTACGGGCCACGAAGCCGAAGGTAAACAGCAGACAGGTATCGACTGGCAGTTGCTCGCCAAGTTCACAGGCACAATCGTTTTTTATATGGGGATGGAAAACCTCGAAGATATTGCTCGTCGGCTCATCGAAAAGGGTATGTCCCCTGAAACGCCGTCGGCCGTCGTTGCCGATGCGACGCTGCCCACGCAGAAATTTGTCAAAGCAACCCTGGCGACAATCGCCGATAGCTGCGCCAAAAATAAAATCACGCCGCCCGCGCTTGTTTTCGTTGGCCCGACCGCCGCCGGTGACTCACGCCTCAACTGGCTCGCTGAATTACCCTTATTCGGAAAAACCGTAGTAGTTACCCGTGACGCCGAAGGAAGCGCCGAGTTTGCCGTTAAAATTGCAGGCAGAATGGCTGTTGCCATTGAAATACCCGTTACCAAAATCAAAACGCTTACCGACTCAGGCAACTTTGTAAAAACACTCGCCCGGATTCACGCTTATGACTGGGTAATTTTCACCAGTTGCAATGGCGTCGAGACCTTTTTCGCTGCGCTGGCAAAACTCAGTAAAGACGCCCGCGTCTTCGGCTCCGCCAAAATCGCCGCCATAGGCGTCAGGACCGCCGAAATGCTCGCTAAATTTGGTATCAAAGCCGATTTTGTTCCCTCGGCTTTTACCAGCAATGACCTTGCCAGGGGGCTTATCGAATTTACAAACCTCCGCGGCAAAAAAGTTCTGCTTCTGCGTTCACAAATTGCCTCCGATGACCTGACGCAGTTACTTGAAGCCGCCGGCGCATCGGTAGATAATGTCCCTGTCTATACCCACGAAAAGAACTTATGCGATATGAAGACATTGTTCGAAAGGCCGATTCACTGGCTGACCTTTGCGAGTCCTTTTGCCGCGACGTGCTTTTTTGAACAGGTTTCAGTCGATTTCGTAAAATCCAAAGATGCCAAAGTCGCCTCAATAGGCCCGGTTACGTCGAAAAAACTTGCCGAGCTTGGCGTAAAAGTTGATGTCGAGGCGTCCGAGCATACTTTTGACGGCTTGCTTGCCGCTATCGAGCAATACGAGTTGCGAACAACTAAATGATAAATATCTCAAAGTTATATTGCGGCCTCGCGGGACAATCCGACCATTTGCGTTACGGCAACAGGGATTCCGTCGGCCCCATCGTCGTTTATAACTGCACCTCCCGCTGCAATCTCCGCTGCCTTCACTGCTACGCCGCTTCCGATTCGACACGCCACGATACCGAGCTTTCTACCGACCAGGCAAAAAAACTTCTGACCGACATTCTCGAAGTAAACGCTCCTGTTGTATTGTTCTCAGGCGGCGAACCGCTTCTTCGTCCCGACTTGTTTGAATTGCTCGCCGAAGCCAAACGTATCGGCTTGCGAACAGTTATTTCCACCAATGGCACGCTAATCGACGGTGACACAGCCGAAAAAATCACTGAGGCGAACGTCAGTTACGTCGGGATTTCAATCGACGGCCCGGAAGAATTTCACAACCGTTTCCGCCAGACAAGCGGCTGTTTCAAGGCGACTATGACCGGCTTTGAAAACTGCAAAAAAGCGAATCTGCGGACGGGCCTGCGTTTTACAATCAGCAATTCCAATAAAGAGCAGGTTCCCGCTGTCTTCGATATCTGTAAGGATAACGGCGTAAGACGAGTTTGTTTTTATCACCTCATAAGGTCCGGCAGGGCAAAAGATATCGAGTCGCAGGTCGTTTCTTCGACCGACACCCGAAAGGTTATGGACGTGATTCTGGAACGCGCTGCCGATTTTGTTGCCAAAGGCCTTCTCGATGAAGTCCTCACTGTCGGTAATCACGCCGACGGCCCATATCTGCTCGTAAAAATGCAGCAGCAGGGGGAAAATATCGACCAGCCGAAGCAGCTACTTTTATCCAACGGCGGCAACCGCATAGGCGAAAAAATTGCCTCAGTCGGCTGGGATGGCAGCGTTTATGCCGACCAGTTCTGGCGAAATTACCCGTTAGGCAACGTCACTCAAAAAACCTTCAAACAAATCTGGACAAACGAAGATGAGCCGGTGCTGCAAAAACTTCGCAATAAATCCAAATTTGCCGATAAACACTGCCTCAAATGCAAATGGTTCGATTTATGCAAGGGCAATTTCCGCTTCCTCGGCTCCGACCCCGCCGATAAAAATTGGCGATTAGAACCCGGTTGCTACCTCACCGATGCTGAAATCGGATTGTAGATAGTCGCGTCCTCTATCGTTACTGTTTCGGGGTAAATGATCTTCGTATAGATTCGGTTAATTGATGCAGTTGCCTTTTCAAATCGGGATTAAGCAGCGCAACACTGCCTTTGATAAGGGCTATTGTTATTGCCGTCGGTATAAGCAGGAACAAGTAAAGAATGAAATAAGACATACCCGCGAACATTGGCTTTGGCAGCTCGAATTTACCCGCCGGAGTGTTCATATCGCAGGAAATGCCTGTTGCGGGAACGATTTTTTGTACTATCGCAGGCGTATTCGTGTCGTGGATGGATTCGTTGACGATAGTCAGCACCCATATGCCTAACAATACCGCAAGGACGACAAAAATTATTGCCAGCCCTATTCTGGCTGTTGTTACCGAGGATACTTCCTGTTCCGATTGGCCTTCAAACATACCTGTTTCCCTTGTTTAGATGCCATAAAAACTTTTTACTTTTCGTTTTAATTGATTATTGTATGATTGGTTTTGGATGAGTCAAGGATTGATTCCCATAGAGAAATAATCAATAATCTTATTAGGTAAGGTGCGATTATGGCTTTTCCAAATAACAGGATGCGTCGGCTGAGGACAACGGATTCGATGCGTCGGCTGGTTCGCGAAACGACCGTTGCCGTCGATAATCTTGTCTATCCGCTTTTTGTCCGCAAGGGCAATCGTCTCAAAGAGCCAATCGAATCAATGGCAGATTGTTTCCACTTCTCGCCCGATACTATTATCAAAGAGGCCGAAGATGTCGCCAAGCTCGGCATCCCAGCCGTTTTACTTTTTGGCTTACCTGATAAAAAAGATAAAATAGGCTCCGAGGCCTGGTCGGAAGATGGTGCAGTGCAGTCGGCTATTCGCCAAATCAAAAAAGCTATTCCCCAGCTTGTTGTTATTACCGATATCTGCCTGTGCGCCTACATAAGCACAGGCCATTGCGGCCTTGTAAAGGATGGCAAAGTCGATAACGATTCGACCATAGAATTGCTTGCCAAAGTTGCGTTATCGCACGCGCAGGCCGGAGCGGATATTGTCGCACCCTCGGATATGATGGATGGGCGGGTCAAGGCGATTCGTGAAGCGCTTGAAGCGAATAATTTCAAAGATGTTGCGATTATGTCTTACGCTGCAAAATTCGCCTCCGCTTTTTATGGCCCGTTCAGGGACGCTGCTGAATCTGCCCCCGATGCTTCAACAGGTCTCACGGATAGAAAGACCTATCAGATGGACCCCGCCAATGCCCGCCAGGCCCTTGCCGAGATTGCCATCGATATCGAAGAGGGTGCAGATATTGTTATGGTCAAGCCCGCCTTGCCGTATCTAGATATAATTTACCGTGCCCGCCGGCGATTTGATTGTCCCATCGCCGCCTACAATGTTTCGGGCGAATACATGATGATTTACGCCTCCGCTGCCGCCGGCTATGTCGATAAGGACGCTGCGATAATGGAATCCCTGACGAGCATAAAACGCGCCGGCGCGGACATTATTATTACCTACTTCGCCAAATCCGCCGCGAGAATTCTATCACTCCCGCACTGATAAGTCGCTCAGCTCACTTTTTTGCCCGTAACTACCTGAGAACCTCTTGGGTTTTTTAGCTCACCGGTAAGTTTTGTGCCGTCCAGCTTGCCTTCGAAGTCCATCTCGAATCTCATCCTGCCGAATTCAGGCGCAATCTTGAAAGTAACTTTATCACCTTCGATAGTAATCTTATCGATAGGCGTAACGCCGTACATACCGCTCATATCTGAGTTGACCTTCAGTCGTTGTTTGGAATTACCCCACGGAGCGGCGACGTCGAGAATCCATGTGCCGATAAGTTCCGTGCCGATGCGTTTCGCTTCGGCAGGCATTTCATTGCCGTCCGTTTTAAATACGCCTGTCAGTGTATTTGTCTTCGGCTCGATAGTTCCCTCAAAGCTGCATACATTCTCGGCGTTCTGAACTTTAGTGGTGCTCTTAAAGGTCAGCTTATTTCCTTCGCATTTCACGTCCGTAATCTTACGGTTGCCCTCTATTTTTTGCCATTCAGCCGACAATATTCCATCCTTGCCTGCATTGATATCGAGTATTGCGGAGCTTTCGCTGCCTGTGGTCTTGAGCTTCATATCCCATATTCCGGCGGCCAATGGCATCATTGGCCTGCGGGTGCCTTCCATTTTGGATTTCATCCCGCCGTGAGTCAGTGTGCCCGTAAGCTTGTTGCCTTCAATTGTGCCGGCAAAGAATCCCTTGAATGCTTCTTTTTTGAATTGGACTGTCTGCGTGAAAGTGACCGAGTTGTCCTTGGACCTGACATCGTCCAGTTCGGTGAAACCTCTTGCATTTATCCACTGTCCGATTGTTCTGCCTTCACTGTTTCCGGCAAAAGATATGATTGAGCCGCCCATCCGGTCGCATGGGTCGGCCTTAATAAGCCAATCCCCATATAATTTGCTCCCGCCCATACGCGCCGATTCCGGAAGTGTTGAAGTCGATTCCTCGGCAATTTTGTTGATATCAGGCGGCGTATATTTGGGCAGTTTGCCTTTAACGAGCAGTTCCTTCACATAAACGCCGAACTCCGGTGTCGGCATATAATTCCAGTCTGATATGAGTACTGGCCCCGCGGTCGTATGTAAATCCCATGCTGTGAACGACCAGTTATGGTCCTGAATCGCCTGCAAAACGTGCAGCAGCCAGTCATCGCCCATAGCGGTCGAAGGACTTTGTCCCCACCAGCCGCCTCGACGATTCGGGCCGCCAGCACCGCCAAATTCGGAAACGATAATGGGGAATTTCGCAGATGCCTCTTCCATGTTGGCAATCCAGGTAAAGACGCTTTCGCTCTTGTTGTCGTAAACGTGATTGGCGTAGATAACGCCGTTGCCGTTGGGGTCTTTAAGCTGTCTGCCTTCGAGAATTCCACTGAAGTCGTATGCCCAGTCCAGGCCGCCTACGACAACGACGTTTTTAGCGCCCGTGGCCCTAATCGTATTCAGCATTTCCTGCATTCCCACTGTCTCGTATGTTATAGGTCTCAGTCCTGCCCCCGGTCTGTTTGGCCGGCTCGTAGTAGTTCCGCCATTCAGCCAGACATCCCAGGTTACATCTCGCGGCTCGTTATAAATGTCGAAAAGAACCGATGGGTTATTTGCGTAGAGGGAAGCGATATCTTTCCAGAATATTACGCTGTTGCGGTCCGGCATCGACTGCTGGCCGATATTTTTGCCCCATTCGTTGGCGTCCGACCAGTGCAAATCCAGAATGATATAGCATCTCTTAGAATTGCAGAGGTCAACCGCTTCTTTGACGAGAAGGCGGTATGATTTATAGTCGTCATTCTGGTCGGGCGCTTTGCCGAACCAGCGGTCCTGCGACAACGGCAGGCGAATGATATTGACTTTCCAATCGTCAATAGCGACTCGTATTGTCTCAATGATATGACCTTCGCCGTCGCTGGTGAATTCGAGTGTGGACGTGTTTACGCCTCGAAGCGTAACGGGCTCATTCTTGCTGTTGAGGATTTGATTTCCTTTTACCTTCAGAGGCAATGGCATACCCGCTTTGACCTGGGAGGATGAGGATTTTGCTTTGCTATCAATGCTGCTTTCTTTGCCGGCGCCACCAGCGGCAGCTACGGCTAAAAACAGTACAGCCAAAGCTAACGCCATTGATTTGAACGCTATTCTCAATCGCATTTTGGTTCTCCTTACTTTGGTATCTTGCGGCTTTTGTTTTGGGTTGTGTGTTCTAACCTGAGCGTAATAGTAACGATTTTTATTGCGGCTGTCTCTAAAATTGTAGCGTAAAACAGACAACGTGTGAGACCCATCTCACCGAGGCCTGTTTCGCCCGCGGAGCGAGGCGAGCAGGGGTAAGTTTGAGAAGCCAGGCGAACGGCCGGTTAATAGTTGAGCAGTAGAACAATAGAACGCCCCGATAAATCGGGACTCTGTTTTGCCAAAGGCAAAACGGAGAGGCCGGGATTCGCTTCGCGGCTCGCCTTCGGCGTGTCAAACCCGCGTAAGCGGTGCTTCGCACCGCACGGGTTCTCGTCCCGCCTGACCAAGCGAGATAACTTCAACGGAGAGGCCGGGATTCGAACCCGGCCTCTTTTGTAATATATTACAAAATCAGCACTTATGACGCAACCCCTTTTTTAGTAAAGGATTAACTCTTACGATACGTTACTATACCTACACGATTTGTTACGATACGTGACTTCAAAAATAGGACAATTTGTAGGACAACGCTTAAAAAATAGAGTGTTTCGCCTCGATACGTCTCATTGTTTGATGTCAGCAAAAGCTGAAGTCGTCTCCCAACTCAGGACCAAATCAGTCTCACTATTCTTGACAAAGTTCAACGCCTGCTTAACCCAGAAAGTAGATATTATCAGGTTGTCGTCTAATAGGATTATATATCCCGATGACAATACAACACTTTTCATTGACGAAGTGACCTGCTCCCCGAAATCTGAGGTAGGTTTAAGCGTAATGGAGATGTAATAAGAAGTATTAATGTCAATCCGCCGCCAATAACCAAAACAATAATGCACTGGACTGCAAGGCGGCTAATATCAATTGTTGCATTGATAATATCATAATCATTACTCGACTCTGGCGGAGATAATATAAATTCAAATGCGGCTTATGGCGGGAAAATTATTCTGCAGCCTCACCTAGAAGTTTGCCTAAGTTTGCAAGGGCTTGTGTTGCTTTTTCATCAGGATGACTTTTTATGAGAACAGGCTCTTCTATGAGCTTAAACTTAAAAGTCTTGCAGATAGTTTTAACACT
>Ga0187882_1004364_pt1 | contig 11545 bp, 11 predicted proteins | sample June2016WEW_19_1_3_FD_132991 | JGI IMG/M metagenome (GOLD analysis project Ga0187882, IMG submission 132991) | Peatland microbial communities from SPRUCE experiment site at the Marcell Experimental Forest, Minnesota, USA - June2016WEW_19_150 | ecosystem: Environmental > Terrestrial > Soil >...
TCAAGCAAAGGACGGCATACGATATAACCTCGCTCGATTAACATAATCTTGTTGACACCGGGGTGAACTTTAGATGAGAGAATGCAAACTAAACGATAACAAGACCAAATGCAATTGCACCTACGAGCCGTGCCCGCGCAAGGGCGTTTGCTGCGAATGCATCAGGTATCATCAGGGATTCGGCGAATTACCGGCCTGCTATTTCCCGCCGGAAATCGAACGGACCTTCGACCGCTCTATAGAGAAATTCATAGCCCTCTACCAAAAGAAACAGCGTTAAGGGTTTTTCCGGGGTCGATACGTTCAGCCATGACTTTCCTCCATGCTGTAGAGGCAACCGCAGTAATTCTGCCTGTATAGTTCCCAACTCCTAGCGAGTCCCGTGGCCTTCTTAAATCCATCCTTCTTTTTAAAGTCCCGGGCCAGGAATCTTTCGCCGCCGATCTCCTCACCGATGGCGTTGATAATTTTTGCCGATTTATGGGGACTTATGGTAAGCGTGGATGTGAAAGCGTCGTGTGCTGTCTCAAGCATAAATTTAAATGACCTTTCAAGTCGTAAACGGTAACAAACAGCGCAGCGTTGACCGCCTTCCGGCTCCTGTTTGAGGGCTTCGGTCGCAGACAGCCAGGCCGATGGATCGTACGGTCCTTCGACCAGCGAAAAACCCAGGTGTTCAGCGGTTGTTTCGGCCGCTGCCAGCCTGCGATAATACTCGCTTTCAGGGTAGATGTTCGGGTTGTAGAAATAGCCTGTAACAGTATGGCCTTCACTCAGGAGTACGCTGGCGGCGCCCGCAGCGCAGACCCCGCAGCAGATGTGCAGAACAATCTTCATCAAGATATATTTTAACGGTCTTCAGCCTTTTTTGCCTTTGACCTTAGCCATGAAACGCTGTTCGATCCGCTTCAGGAAGCTGGGATCGGAGAAGGCCAGGCTTTGCGCCATGCCTGCGCATTCCAAAGCATCATCCATGCCCATGTTCATGCTCATATCCATATTGCGTTTGGAGAGGCCTACCCCGACGACGCTATTGCTCATAATTTCTTTAGCCCAGGCAATCCCCGTCTTTTCAAGGTCTTCCGGCCTGACGATCTCGTTCACCAGTCCCCATTTTTCCGCCTTCTGCGCATCGATAACCTTGCCGGTCAGGATAAGCTCCTTGGCGCGGCCCATGCCCACCACGCGAGGGAGCCTCTGGCTGCCGCCACCGTCCGGAACGATGCCCATATTAACTTCCGGTATGTTGAAGATGGCCTCTGGGGTGCATATCCTCATATCGCAGGCCAGCGCCAGTTCAAGGGCGGCCCCAAAGCAGAAGCCATGTATGAGAGCGATGACTGCTTTTTCGAGCAATTCGATCTCCCGGAAAGCGCTCTGATAGTATCGGACGAACCTGCGTATATCCTGCTGGTCGGCACCAGCCTGGAAAGAAGTGAGGTCTGTGCCGGCGCAGAACCCTTTTCCTTCGCCCGAGAGAAGCACCACCTGCACGCTGGGCCTGGTGGCCACCTCGGCGAAGAATTGGCGGATGTCCGTGATGACCTGATGGTTGACCGCATTTCTCTTTTCGGGCCTGTTAAGTTTTACATGAAGTATGCCTTCTTTTTCGGCGTAAGAGAGTGTTTGAAATTGCATTGAACCGCTCCTTTAACTTTATTGGGGGATGGATTCCATATATTTACAAGCGTCTGAACTGTATAAAATTACGTCGGAGCAGCCCATCTGTCAAGCTTCAAGCTTAACCGGTTTGGGCGGTGAGCAGAAGAGTATCAACAGCAGGCCGATCAATGCACCCGAGCAGCCGATGATAACTGCTGCAGAATAGCTCCCGTTAGTATCATAGATAAAACCGGCAACGGCAGGCGCCGAATATTGAAAAATCGATCCAACGGGGCTACTGATCCTGCTGATCACAGGAAACGATCCAACGCCGAAATAATTGCCGATTATGAGGGGCTGACAAACGTAAGTGGCCCCGAACCCGAAACCGGTAAAGAGCGGGTAAAGGTAAACCGCCCACAGATTCTCCCTGGAGGCCAGCCAGAAGAGGACGCCGCCAATTAAAAGAGACAGGCCGGCAATCGATATGATATAGCGCGGCTCGATACGTTCTCCTAAAAAGGAAACGCTCAGCCTGCCGATTATACTGAAAGCCAGTATTAGCCCGTAGACAAATGCCGGCTGAAAGACCAATACCGGGTCTGAGGGGGAAAAACCCCGGTCGTGCAAATGCGCCGGCGTCTGAGTCAGGATGGTTTGCCACAAATAATAGATAAAGGCTATAGCTATTACGATGGCCCAGAGCGTGCGCGTTTTGATGGCATCACGGAATTGCCAGTTCACCGGAGAACGGTAGGTTTTAATTAACTCCTGTTTGTGATTTTTAATAGCTTCCTGTAGCTGGTTCGGCGATAAGCCATCAGGGTGCTGACCCATGTCCTCCGGCCGGTTGCGGACGGCCAGCATGGCTATGACCGCTCCTGCGAAACAGGCCAGGGCGATTACATACCAGCCCACATGCCAGTCGCTTCCTGAATTGACGATGGCGGCGCTTATGATCTGAGGATAGATGAAGCCGCCTATGGCGCCTCCGCCCAGCACCAGCCCCATGGCCAGCGCCCTGCGTACATTGAACCACAGCATGACCAGAGCTTGAATCGGGACGACGGTGCCGAAGGAGACGCCCAATCCCACAAAGAAGCAGATAATCCAATAGGCAATGGGGTAGATGTGCCCGTTAAAGGTCAATGATATATGCCCGAGTAGCGCAACTAAAATGCTGGAGATTGCCGCTATGACGGCGCCGATGGCCAATGTTTTTCTTGGCCCGAAGCGGTCCATCATCCAGGGTATCAGCAGGGCCCCGACGCCCAGCATGAGTCCGATAATGGAGTAGCCCAGGTTAATCTCGCCGCGCGGCCATTTCAGGCTGTCAGCCATGAAGGTGTTGATCACCGGTGGCCCGTAAAGCGCAAAGCCGATGGGTATGGAATATACCAGGCAGAGGATGGGCAGCAGCCACCACCCATAGAAACCACCGTCCTGCTTTTTACCGGTCATAGCTTAATTTTCCGTGTAATATGAAGGATTATGTGATTGAGCATGAGTTTAGGTCGGTATTATATCATCGCCCGAAATAATTGGATAACGGAACGAATATGCAAACAAGCTTAGTTATGCCGGCAGCCCTCAAAATTTTACCGCCGGTGGGGCATTTAATAAAGTAAAAGTTCACCAATATGCATCTATACTAATATGCAGTTGCGCAAAAGCGCAATTGCATACTAAGCATTACGGCGGATGCTCCTGCAATGGGGTGGTGTTATATTATGGTCAAGCTAAAGATGAAGCTAGACAGGAGGTAAAGAAAATGGCAAAAACACTAGAAAAGATTGAAACCAAGGCGGAACCGAAGGAAGATCGGGGGTTCAATTTCTGGACTGATAAAACACCGTGCTGGGAGGTATCTCACTGCACGAACATGATCAAGGCGGAATGCCCTGCATTCAAGTATCAATTCCTGCCGTGCTGGGAGATAGAAGGGACCTACTGCAAACTGGATGATTACGGGACTGACGGCAAAGATACCAGCATTTGCGAGGTATGCCGGGTATACAAGACCTACGGCGAAGGCAAACCTATCCAGTTGAAGTTGATGGGCCGTGGCATTAATACCTCTTTACAGATGCTTGAAAAAGCAGCAGTTGTCTAACCTCCTTAAACATAATTAAGTTCTTTAATCCCTCCCCGAAAAGGGGAGGGATTTTTATTTTCCCCTGCACAATGCGGGCCGACAGGTGCGCTTTTGCGCAAACGCAAGTTAAGCGTTAAAACGGATGGCGATAAGCAAAGCGAGTGCTAAATTGGTAACGTAAAGAAAAAACAAACAAACAGCATAAATATAGGAGGCAAATCAAATGGCTGAGACTAAAGTAAATATGAAAAAAGCTGCCGGGGTAAAGGAAGAAAGCGGCGTTAATTTCTGGACTGGTAAGGCACCTTGTTTCGAACTGTGCAATTGCCCGGATATGATCAAGAGCGAATGCCCGGTCGAAAAATATCAGTTCTTGCCTTGCTGGGAGATCGAAGGGACCTATTGCAAACTGGATGATAAAGGCGCAACCGGTCGCGACACCAGCATCTGCGAGACCTGCAGGGTTTACAAGAAATATGGCAACGGGGAGCCCATCGTGCTGAAGCTCTTCGGTAAGGGTATCGACACGCACCTCAGGGAACTTGATATAGTCAATCAGTAGACAACCACTCAGATTTAGTTGAGAGAGGGGGCTATCTTGAAGTTAGCCCCCTCTCTATTTTGGCAGTTATTCCCGGGCAGACGTTGCCCGGTCCAATAGATCCAGCTTCTCCCGAAGGTCCCGCAAATTGACTACATCGTCCCGATTGTAGCGCAGTAGGAGATCCAGAGCCTCACGGTCATTTGAGGCAGCATATTTGTTCCACAGCAACACAGCATGCCAGCCGGTCAGCCCCTCGGTCTCCCGAGATACACCCAACCGGTTGAGAGTTACCTTTAATCCACCCTTTAACATGTGCCTGTGGCACCTGTGCATCAGGTCGCTGTGAAGGTGCATGCGGCTTAAATCCGGACCCAGCCGGGTACGAATAAAAGGCAGGTCGAAGCGCTCGCCGTTATAGGTAAAGAGGTGGTCCGATCCCTTGAGCGCTTCCAGAAGATGCCGGCGCGTTAGATTCTCGTTATAAAGCTGTACCAGGCTGGTTTCATATGCATTGCAGAAATAGATGCCGATAACTGTGATACTGCAGTTGCAGCTATAAAGCCCGGTCGTCTCGATATCTAGGTAAGCGTCAGGGAATCCGATCATGGTGAGTCCTCACTTTGAATTATACAGCATAAATATCGATATCAACGCAGCCTGAAGGCAAGCGGAGGCCGATCCGAATCTTATATTTGGCCGGATTTCATGCGAGCGTTTGTAGCGCACAGCTTGGCACAGAAAAGCAGTACCCAGGCAGCGATATAGATGAAGGCCAAAAGGGCAAAGACCGCTCCCAGAGAACCGTAGATCAGGTTGTAGTGGTCGAAATTCTTTATATACCAGATGAAGGCGAAGCGCACTATCTCAAATCCAGCTGCGGCTACAAGAGCTCCCGGCCAGATATCCCTCCAACGGGGCCTCTCACTGGGAATAAATTTATAAAGCAAAAGGATTATCAGGAAGGCCAGTACGGCGCTTACAATCGTGAAAACCGTGGCGGAGAGCGTGGTGCTATTGAGAAATTCGAAGGTATCGCTGTGAAAATTCCTGGTGTGCAGGATCCTGAGACCTGTGGTAAACCAGATATAGAGAGTAAACAGGATAAATGCACCTATCATCATGGTAATATCCATGGCCCTGCCTTTGAAGAAGGAAGGTTGAGCCTTCACTCCCCAGGCCCTGTTCAGCGCATTACGCACAGCGGTAAAGAAGGATGAGGCGGCCCATATTAAGCCCAACACCGCTATAGCGCCAGTCTCGGTTCGGGCATTGACCATCTCATGCAATGTCGTTGCTATCATATTCCTGGCTATTGGCAGCATGCTGCCCAGCGCATTGATAACCTTCTGCTCGAAGACGGGCGATTCCATAATGAAACCTGCAATCGAGATCAACGCCAGGGCAAATGGGAATAGGGAAAACAGGAGGTTGTAGGCCACGGCGGCGGACAAAAGGTTGCCATTGTCGGAGCCGAAGGCCTTAATTGTCTTGTACAGGAGACTCACTAGCCTGTTTTTTTTCAACCGGTCCAGCATTTTCATATCCTGAGCCTTTTGAGATAGGCGCTGGCCGCGTGGAAACCGCACATTCCATGTACCCCCGCGCCGGGGGGTGTAGAAGCCGAGCAAAGATAGATGTCCGGGAGAGGGGTAGTGTAAGGCATTAAACGGCAGGTTGGGCGGCAGAAAATCTGCCTTAAGGTCTGAGCGCCGCCGACTATATCACCCCCGACCAGGTTGGGGTTTCCGGCTTCCAGGTCGGCCGTAGTGGATGGGTGCCTTTGAAGGATCAGCCCTTTAAAACCCGGCGCGAAACGCTCAATCTGGAATTCAATGGATGCCGTCATGTCGTGGGTGGAACCATTGGGAACGTGACAGTAGGCCCAGGCTGTATGTTGGCCGGCGGGTGCGCGGGAGCTATCAAACAGGCTGGGCTGCGCCAGAATTACAAACGGCCTGGGATGGATTTTACCCTGCCAGGCCGATAATTCCGCCTCGGCAATTTCAGCAAAGGTCCCGCCTATGTGCACGGCGCCTGCCTGGTAACAATCCTTAGCCTTCCAGGGAATGGGGCCGGACAAGGCCCAGTCTACTTTGAAGACGCCAGGGCCATAGCGGTAATTTTGCAAGGACTTTTTATATGCCCCTGGCAGCCGCTGATCATAGATTCTCAGTAACTCTCGAGGAGCGGTATCAAAGAATAAGGCCCTGGCATCGGGCAGGTCGCTGAGGGAGCTGACTTTATGCCCGGTTACCAGGGTGCCTCCCAGCGAGGCGAAGTAGTCGGACAGGGCGGAGGTGATGCTGCCCGCGCCGCCCACGGGAATGGGCCAGCCACCGGCATGGCCGATTATACAGAGTACCAGGCCGAAAGCGGCCGATGGTGTTTTATTCAGGGGTAGGACTGAATGAGCGGCCAGTCCGGCAAAAAAACCCCTTGCCAGCACGCCTTTAAAACGGCTCATGGAAAGGTTTTCGGCGGAGCGCAGTGCCTTGAGCCCGAAAGAAGCTAAAAGCAGCGGATTTTTGGGAAAGCGCATAGTACCGAGCAGGTATTCCTTCAATACGTCAAACTGGTCTAACAGGGGCTGTACCAACTTGATATAGGCTTCCGCGTCGCCTGCCATGGTCAGGGCGGACTCTTTCACTGAGGTTTTGAGAAGGGCTGCGCGCCCATCATCCAAGGGGTGTGCCATCTGGACCGGGGGTTTAACCCACTCCAGCCCGAAACGGGAGAGGGGCAATGATGAGAAAAAGGGGGATACCGCCGCCATAGGGTGGATTGCCGACCCGACATCGTGACGGAACCCGGGCAACGTCAATTCCGCAGTGCGGGCGCCTCCTCCCTCAATACCGGCCGCCTCCAGAACAACTACCTTAAGGCCATGTTCGGCCAGCGTTATAGCTGCGGCCAGGCCGTTCGGCCCTGAACCGACAACTGCGGCATCGTACTCGAAGGATCTTTTCATATCGTATTGCTGTTTTATTTCTTGCTGAAGGGATGTGTGAGGCTGTGAAGCATGCTCAGGATCTGGGCGTTCTGAAAGACGTTGAAAAACCTGGACCACTGCAGGGAAGTATCCAGGCATCTCTTGTCGATTTGCACCTGCGCTGTACTACCGGCATATTTAGCCGCGGACTCAAGCACATGCGTCCATATTTTTTCCTGAATTTGTGAACCAGCGAAGCGGAAAGCCAATTCGTAAATGGGATCGCTGGCACGGGCCAGGCCCTGTATCTGCAAGATGGTAAGTCCGCCTTCCTCGAATGATTTAAATGTCACCCAGCCGGCTTCCGGATGTCCCTGCGGTGTTATGAAGGTGAAAGTATGTTCATCGGCGTAAAGCACCAGCACCCCTGTGGCTACCAGGCCGCCGGGGGTCAGAGCATTGATAAGCACAATCTCGCCCGGGGCAATGCCCCTATCCGTCGGGTAAAACCGGTTTTCGGGAGGCTGGAACTCAGGGAATTTACTTTTAACCGTGCCGATGATCTGGGCCGGTGTCAGCCCCGTGTCCGAAAGGTCGATCCGGTAGGTCTTCTCCCATAGTTGTCCGAAGCCTTGCAGCGGGCCCGCCGTTTTGCGGCCGTTCACATTCAGGTTGATAGCCTGCCCGGGTGCAGCCGACACTTTAAGCATTCCTACCGTCGTGGACCAGCGGCTATCAGCCTGGGATTCCGATCTAGGTACTTCCCTGCTGCCGGTAAGGCTGGCCATTTTGAACATTGCGGAAGCTCTGGTGTTTATATGAAATATTTTATCCAGTCCGGCCAGACTAAATACGTTGCGGTAAGGTGAACTCAATCCGATAGCATATAACTGGTTCTGTGTTTTCTGGGCGCGCACATACAGCTTGACCAGGACATTAATACCCGTATTATCCAGCGTCTCGACCCCTGTGAAATCCAAGATCAGCGCTTTACCCCGGGCCACCCCCGATTGTTCAAGAGTATCGAACAGTTCCCTTTCGGATTTTGAAGTGACTTCTTGATCCAACACTATTACCACTGCCCCGGATCCTACCTTAACAAGTTTCATAACCCCTCCTTTCAAGTGGGGACATATCAAGTTCTCTCATTATATTATCAGATTTTATCCGGTTGAATTATTATCCTGGAAGCCGGTTTAAACTTTTTAAAGTAAAATAGTGAGTAAGTGGTCATGACAAGGAGTTTTATTATGGATCAGCAAAAAAATCCAAAGGACAAAGGTGCGGCGGACAATCTGGGCGAGATGTTTGATGCGCTTGGCAACGCCATGAGCCAGATTTTCAACGACCCCAAGTTGAAGGAAAAGGCCGCAGACCTGGGCAAAGCAGTGAAAGAGTCTGCCCAGACACTGGGGGAAAGGTTTAAGGATGAAGAGGTAAAGGCTAAATTCAAGGAGGCGGGCAAGGCTGCCCAGGCTTTCGGGAAAAGTGTGGCGGACATGTTGAACGATGATAAGCCCGGCGATAAACCCGGAGACCCCAAAACCCCGTAATTTACCCAGAGGTTACTGATTTGCCAGTTACCAGGTTTTAAGGCCTGGCATCGGCGCCGGGGTTTTTGTTCAGCATCTGCGAGTAGGCCAGCGCTGCGGCTATGGCGGCCGTGCGCTTGCTGTCATCGAATACTTGCGACAGCTTCTCCTCAAGAGGCTGTTCACGCGCCATAATCGCCTTCATATCTTCGATAAGAGTTGTCTCCTGGGTGATGAAATGGGTGCCCAGCTCACCGCTCTGGAAGCGTTTGTTCTCCATCACAGCCTTGTGGAAGGGTATGTTGGTCTTAACTCCCACGATGACATACTCGTATAGCGCACGCCTCATCCTCCGAATGGCCTCGTCCCGGGTACGGCCCCAGGCGACCAGCTTGGAAATCATGGGGTCATACATGGGTGAAATCACATAGCGAGTATGCACCCCGCTGTCCACGCGGATTCCTACTCCTCCGGGCGAGCGGTATCCTCGCAGCTTTCCAGGTGACGGTACGAAATTATTGAGCGGGTCCTCAGCGTTAATACGGCATTCTATGGCCCAGCCGTTCATATGCACGTCGCTCTGTTTGACGCTCAGCCGTTCTCCCGAGGCGATGAGCAATTGCTCCTTTAAAATGTCGATGCCGGTAACCATCTCCGTGACCGGGTGCTCGACCTGTATACGGGTGTTCATCTCCATGAAATAAAACTCGCCGTTGGAGAAAATGAACTCTATTGTGCCGGCGTTCTCATAGTGGATCTGCCTGGCGGCTTTTACCGCTATCTCACCCATACGTTTACGCAGCTCGGGAGTCAGCGCAGGCGAGGGGGCTTCCTCGATCAGCTTCTGGTGCCGGCGCTGAATGGAGCATTCGCGTTCGCCAAGGTGTACCACGTTGCCGTGCGCGTCTGCAAGCACCTGAAACTCTATGTGGCGCGGATGTTCGATATATTTCTCTATATATATTTCGGGCAAGCCGAAGGTGCTGGCCGCGATCTTACTGGACATCTCCAGCCCCTTCTTCAGGTTGGCTTCATCATGCACAATGGTCATGCCGATTCCGCCACCGCCGCCTGACGGTTTTACAATCACGGGATAACCGATCTGCTGAGCGATCTTTCGCGCTTCTTTGAATTCGCTTACCGAATCTTTTGAGCCCGGCGTGATGGGTACTCCGGCTTTGGCCATCTCCTGCCTGGCAGCTATTTTATTCCCCATTAGCTCAATGACCTTGCTGGACGGGCCAACGAATTTTATCCCTTCAAGCTCGCAGGCATAGGCGAAGCTGGGGTTCTCAGCCAGGAAACCGTAGCCGGGATGTATCGCTTCGCATATACTCTCTTTGGCCACGCCGATAATATTCTTGATGTTCAGGTAGCTTTCGGAGGCAGGCGATGCGCCGATATAGTAAGCTTCGTCTGCGTATTTGGCAAAAAGAGCGTCCCTGTCCGCGTCGGAATAAATGGCGACGGTGCGAATTCCCAGTTCACGGCAGGCGCGCATAACACGTATTGCGATCTCGCCGCGATTAGCGATCAATACCTTTTTAAGCATCTTAATCTATGACCATCAATACGTCGTCTTTATTAACGATTTCACCATTGAAGGCGAATATTTCTTTAACTGTTCCCGTGTAGGGACTGTGAACATCGTTCTGCATTTTCATGGCCTCAGTAACAACGACCGTGTCGCCCTCCTTGACCTTATCGCCCACCTTTACTTTGACTGTCAGTACCATGCCCTGCATGGGCGACAGCACGGCACCCTTGACAGCTTCCTTTGACTTACCCCTTTTCTCCACTTCCACGGTTTTACCCAGCACTGGTGCGATCTTGATATTGAAAACCTCGCCGTCGACATCCACGCTGAACTCAGTGGGTGTATCGATTCCTCGTTGGCTTGATGCGGCTGAAACAGGCCCGGCCAGGACCTCTTCCTTGCCCTCGCCGCGCAGAAATTTGACGGCTACCTGGGGGTAAAGAGCATAGGTTATCAGGTCTTCTTCCTTGTGCAGTATGCCAAGCTTGTGGGCTTCATCTTTTAATTTGGGCAATTCGGCTTCAATATGGGACCCGGGCCGGCCGTCGATGGTGGGGGAATCTCCAACTATGGCTTTGCGGACCTCTTCGTTCAACTGCCCTGGCGGCCTGCCGTAATAGCCCTGGAAGTAGTCCCTGACTTCCCTGGTAACTTTTTTATATCGCTCGCCGTTGAGCACATTGAGGACCGCCTGTATTCCCACGATCTGGCTGGTCGGCGTTACCAGCGGCGGGTATCCAAGGTCAGCACGTACTTTGGGTATCTCTTGGAGCACAGCCCCTATCTTGTCGAGCGCATTCTGTTCACGGAGCTGGCTTATAAGGTTGGAATACATGCCACCAGGTATCTGGTGCAGAAGGACGTTGACGCTGGGCCTGGTGGCCTCGGAAGTAAGCAGCATATGGTACTTGACCGCCATGGAGGCGAAATCTTCGCCGATCTCATATAAAAGCTCCAGGTCGAGTCCGCTCTCATAGGACGTGCCCTGAAAGGCAGCGACTACGCTTTCTGTAGGTGGCTGGGAAGTGCCCCAGGCGAAGGGTGAAAAAGCAGTATCAAGTATGTCCACCCCCGCCTCGGCAGCTGCCTGGTAGCTCATTGGAGCCATTCCGCTGGAGCAGTGGGAGTGCAGATCGATAGGGATCTTTACCCGGGCTTTGATGGCTTTCATCAGCGAGGTTGTTTGCGGCGGTGATATAAGACCTGCCATGTCCTTGATGCAGATCGAATCACAGCCCAGGTTTTCCAGTTCCATTGCCATGGAGGCAAAGCCTTCCACGCTGTGCACAGGGCTTATGGTATAGCA
>Ga0187882_1004367_pt1 | contig 11538 bp, 9 predicted proteins | sample June2016WEW_19_1_3_FD_132991 | JGI IMG/M metagenome (GOLD analysis project Ga0187882, IMG submission 132991) | Peatland microbial communities from SPRUCE experiment site at the Marcell Experimental Forest, Minnesota, USA - June2016WEW_19_150 | ecosystem: Environmental > Terrestrial > Soil >...
CCTGGCAGGAGGCTCCAACAAGCAGCCGTGCGGCGGCGCACCTGGCGGGCGAGGCTCTGGACGGCGCGCCTGAGCGGAGCGGCCTGCAAGCTCAACGTCACCCGGCTTAGGGTGCCATCCTCGGGCACCACCTGGATGTCGGCAAAGCGGGAGAACGCTACCGTGGCCAGACGCAGTTCGCGGTTTGTCAACCGCAAGGTAATTGGCTCTTCGACCCACCTGGCCTGGGCCAGGAGCATCGGCAGGTTCGGGGGATTGAACACCACGACCAAGTTGCTCCAGCCGCAGGCGGTCGGCTCAAGTTCCCCCCGGGCGGCAGCCTTGAAGTTCCGCAAGGCCTTGGGTGAGGAGTAGAGAGGATACAGGACGAGCGAGCGGGAGCGGACCTGCTGGGCGACCAGCATCAACACCTGGGGAAGCGGCACTTCTTTGACCTCGAGCGTCACCCGCCCCTGGACGTCCCGGTGCACCAGGATGGCCTCGGAGGTTTGGCGTTCGATTTGCCGAACCACCTCCCGGACCTCCGCCTCGCGCACGCGGAGGGTGACCAAGCTGGCCCTGGCGCGGAGCAGGCGGCAAGCGCCGAACAACACCAGCAGTGACAGGGCGACACCCAGGCCCTTAAGGAAAAGACCCCGGTGCCGGGTGATTTTGGCTACAGTCATGGCTCACAATCGGCGTAGGGATTGAGCGGCCCTTCCGCATAGGCGCTCCGGGCAAAGGCCATAAACCGGGGGTCTTGAAACTGGTGGCAGACTTCATCGGCAAAGAAGGCCCCCAGTTCGGTAAGTCCAAGCGCGCGCTCGTCCTCTCGGACCAGGCCGAAGGACTTCAACCGCTCGATTTTTGGGCAAAACACCTCGGCCAGCGCCGTTCCAGTCGCCTCTTGGAACCGCTTTTTGCGGACCTCGCGGTTCTTCAAGGGCAGGATGATGGCCCAGCGGATTTGTTCCTGCCGGTCGCGTACGAGGCCTCGGTTGAGCGGCAGTTTCCCGTCCGCCACCAGATGGTAATACTCCTCAAAACTTTGGGTGTTGAGGCCGAATCGGTCGCGCAGGCTGCTAAAGGCGGTCAAGCCCAGGCCGATCTGGTCATAGAGCTCGCAGCATTGATTGTGGGCATACAAGGAGAAGTCGCTTCGTTTCTTGGAAAACACCCGGCGCAGGTTCTCCTGATAACCATTGGCGGCCAACAGTTCGACCGCCAACGCTTTCATCATCAGGGCCTCCTCCGTCGAGGGCACGGCCTCGGGCCTGGTCTGCTTGAGCTTCTTGATGCCGCCTTGATAATCACCGTAGGCATCGATCTTGAGACGATAGAGCTGGATTTCCTCGACCCCGCTCTGGACCGCCGTGGTCATCACCGCCAGCCAGTTCTCCGGCGTCTGGCCCGGGAAACCGAAGATGAACTCGAGGTTGAGCTTGTAACCGAAGGCCTTGGCATTTTGGATGGAATCGAGCGCGGTTTTGGCGTCATGATGGCGATTCATCAATTTGAGCACGTGGTCGTTGAAGGACTGCACGCCAATCGTCAGACGGTCCACGCCATAATCGCGCATGATCTTCAACCGTTCCAGGCCGTCAGGCCCGGTCAACGTTGTGGGGTCAACATCGTAGTTGAACTGCCTGCACTTAGAGAGGTCGAGGCGCTTGCAGAAAAAGTCGAGGAACCGCTGCAACAGCTCCGGGGTGAGATAGGTGGGAGTGCCGCCGCCGACCAGGATGGTTCGCGGCCGGAACTGGGTGAGCCCCAAGTGCCGCAGATAAGTGTCCATCTCCTTTTCCAGGGCCGCCAGATAAGTGCGCTTTTCCTCCCGTTGCTCGCCCAGCCTGGCGGGATAGTGACAGAAGGTGCAACGGCGATGGCAGAAGGGCAAATGGGCATAGACATCGATCAGTCCGTCCGCGGGCAGGGTGTAGCTTTTGAAGAGCGCCTCCGGTTGCATCGGCGGGTACATGGTGATGGGAGGATAGTGAACCGAGGGGAAGAAGTCCCCGTCTTTGCAGATCAATCCGAGCTGCTGGAATCTTCTGAAGTCCGCCACGCGGGCGCGCGCGCGCGTCATCCAGGTCTGCTGGGAGGCAAGCGGCTGAGCGGGGGCGTTTAATGGTGTGGTGGCGGCGTCAAGCCTGGCCATGGAATCGGCGGCAGCGTTCATATTAGTGGTCCTGGCGCGAGCCGCAGGCCGGCCCGCTTCACAATATCGTGAATGTGTTCCGGATTGGGGGCGAACCGCCGGCCCGAATAGATCGGGAAAAGCGCTCTAAACTCCTCCGGGGTGCCGTCGTGGATGGTCACGGTGTTGGCGCCGGCCATGAGGCCGAGGAATTGCCCGTCTTTTCTGACCCTCTCCAACGGGCTGGTGGTGGGGATGAGCCGGTTTGGGTACATGATGCGCATCAGCGCAATCGCATTCAGCGCCCAATCGGCCCGTCCAGGCCGCTGGCCGCGGAGCCTGGAGCCCTCGCCCGGAATGAAAACTGAACAACTGACCATGGCCAAGGGATACCTGCCGGCGAACAGCAGGTCGGCCACCAAATCGTCGAGCGATTGCCCCGGCAGGCCAACGATGTTCCCACTGCCCACTTTGAAGCCCAGGGCCAGCAGGTCCTCCAAGCAGGCCAGGCGCTCGGCCAGCGTATCCCGAGGTTTGACCCGCGCATAAAGCTCCGGGTTCGAGGTCTCGAACTTCAAAATGTACCTGTCTGCCCCGGCCTCTCGCAGTTGACGATATTGCTCGCGGTGCAAGCTGCCAATGCAAACAATGAACTGCAACTCCGGATACCGGCGCCTGACTTCCCGCAGGCAGGCGCAGACGTGCTCCACAAAGGCCGGCGACGGGTTCTCGCCCGCCTGGAGCAACAGCACCCGGCGCCCGGCAGCGGAGAGGTCTCCGGCCCGTTCGACAAACTCCTCCCGCGAAATCAAATACTTGGGACTGCCCGGCCCGCCCATGCCGCAGTACTCACATTGCTGCGTGCAGACATTGGAAAGCTCCACCACGCTTCGGACCTCCGCGGCATTATCGGGAAAGAGCTGCCGCCGCCGCGCGCGTGCCAGGCTGAAGAGCCGTTCCTGCTCCTCCTGCTCCAACAGCAGGGCCCGCCGCAGGACCGCCGGGCTGTAGTCCTGAGCCGCCAAGGCCTCCAGAACGCGCTCCTTCACCAGGCCGCTCTTGGGCTTGACGTCGGCAACCGGGGCTGAGTTCATAGCTGGTCAAGACAGACAAAGGAAGGAAATGCCGGAAACAGCGATCAGTGACCCGCTCAGCGCGGCGGCCGTGACTCTCTCCTTCAGAAAGCAAGCCGCCAACGGCAGGACGAACAATGGCTCGGCCGAGTTCAAGGTGTTGGCCACGGAAACCTCGAGGTGCTTGACGGCCAGCAGGGAGAGCCAAAACCCGCCAAAAGTGACCATGCAAACGCTCCCGAAGAAGCGCCCGAGCAGCCTCCGATTCCTGAAAGGCAAGAGCCACTCGACCGCTTGCCAGCGAAAGGCGCTGAGCAGCAGCATGGTCAAGGCGGCTGCCAACATGCGGACAAACGTGGCCTCCATGGCGGAGACTCCCGCCAGCCCTCGCTTGGCAATGATGACCGAAACGGACATGCAGACCACGGAGAGCATTCCTAAAGCCGCGCCGCGAAGCTGCGACTCCCGCTTCTCGCCCGAGAGATTCGCCCGCAGCACGACGGAGATGCCTCCAATCACCAGCACGATGCCAATCCACGTTTTCAGCGTCGGTGTCTCTCCCAAAAAGCAGACCGCCAATACCACCGTGAGCACCTGGCCGCTGGTTAAGAGCACAATCAGGAAATGCGGCGACAACTCCTTGAGCGCCGCAAAAAAGAACGTGTCCCCGATGGCAATTCCCAGCGCCCCGCTGGCGATTAAGCAAACCAGAGCTCCCGCCCCGATGTTCTGATAACCGACCGCCAGCAGGACCGCGCCCAATAAAGCCGCGCTCAGGAAACTCTTCACCAGGGCCATGCCAGGAGACGAAAGCTGTTCGCCTAGTTTCTTGAAGAGAATGGCTCCCATGGCCCAGGAGGCCGCAGAACCCAGGGCTGCCACGATACCTAAGGTCTTTGACCCCATGGAATTCTTACTGAAAGAAGGGCGCAAACTCCCGCCTCTCGAGGAGATTCGAGAACCAGCCCGCTTAAGTTTTGAGTTGCCTGTTAGTCGAGTTAAATCAACTGCGTATGATCAAAGCCACTTCCTGATGGACACGCATGTCAGCCCTCAGGCGCGCGCATTGAACATCAGGAACCACTCGTTGTCAAGTCCGTTTCCAGAACCTCTCCGCCGCAGGGCAAGCCGGCGCACGCCATGGTGACTTTGTCAACGGCCCTGCCCCCGCTTTTACACAGCAACGCTTCAACGTTGACAAACCCAGTCAAAAGAGTATGCCTGGGAGGCGTGGCAAAGTATCGTGGATTTGTTCCGGCCCTGGCGCGGATGGCCCTCTTGGCGGTGGTGTGGTCCGCCTGTGGGTGCAACGCTCGTACCGAGGCATCCCGCAGCCAGCAATCCGGCAACCGCGCTGAACCGGCCAAACCGTCTGAGCGCCCCCGCCGCATCCGGGAACCGGCGGTGGCAGGCCTCTTTTATCCGGGCGAAGAGCGGGCCCTGGCAAAGGCCGTGGATGCCTTGTTGGAAGGCGCGCCGGAGCATCACTTCCCCCGCCTCAAGGGGCTGGTATGTCCGCATGCGGGTTACACCTTTTCCGGGCAGACCGCCGCCATTGGCTACAAAACCCTGGCTGGGCGCGAAATCGAGACGGTCATTGTCCTGGGTCCCAGTCATTACGCGCTTTTGGAGGGCGCCTGTATTCCCGAGGCCGAGGCTTACCGGACCCCGCTCGGGCTGGTGCCGATTTCCGAAAAGGCCAGGAGACTGGCTTCCGTTGCGCCCTTTGGGCTGGAAAAGCCCTGCGCGGTGCAGCGGCCCGCCTGGTGGTCACAGGCGCCCAAAGCGGCGCCCGAGCTGGGCCAGGACACGCCCGAGACCTGGGAGCACTCCGTGGAAGTCCAGGTGCCTTTTTTGCAGCGGGTGGTCGGGAAGTTCAAACTCCTGCCCGTGGTCGTGGGCCAGGCGGACCCCGAGCGGATCGCCAAAGCCCTGGCCGAAATAGTGGACGATAAGACGATTGTTGTTGCCAGCTCGGATTTAAGCCATTATCACCCCTACGATGCAGCCAAAGCCCTGGATAGTCGGTGTGTCAAGGCCATTTGCGACATGGACACGGACGAGATGAAAGGTCAGGAGGCCTGCGGCAAGCTGCCGATCCTCTCGCTCATGCACCTGGCCAAAATCAAAGGCTGGAAGGCGCAACTGCTGGATTGCCGCAACAGCGGCGACGTCACCGGCGAGAAAGAGCGTGTGGTGGGCTACGCCGCCGTCGCCTTGTTTGAACCGGCGACCGAGAAACCGGCGACCGAGAAACCGGCGACCGAGAACTACGGCGCAGCCGAGCGAAAGTTCTTGCTGGAATTGGCGCGCCGCACCCTGGCGAGCGTCGCCACCGATGCCGCCTCGCCGGGACCGGCGGTGGACCCCAAGAGCGTCTCGCCGAAACTCGCCGAAAAAAAGGCCTGCTTCGTCACCCTCACCAAAGGCGGCGCCTTGCGCGGATGCATCGGCCACATGCTGCCCCAGGAGCCGCTCTACCAAGCCGTCATCGAAAACGCGCGCAGCGCGGCCCTGCGCGACCCGCGCTTCCCGCCGGTCCGGTCCGATGAGGTCGCCCGGATCCAGATTGAGATCAGCGTGCTGACCGAGCCGCGACCGCTGGCCTTTAGTTCGCCAGACGAGCTGCTGAGCAAGCTTGAGCCGCGCCAGGACGGCGTGCTGCTGCGCATCGGCCTGCGCTCGGCCACGTTCCTGCCCCAGGTCTGGGCGCAGATCCCCGGCAAAGTGGAGTTCCTCGACCGCCTCTCGGAAAAGGCCGGCTGCGAGCCCTCGGCCTGGCGGGGCAAAGAGGCCTCGGTTTCCATCTATCACGTGGAGTGCTTCGCAGAGAATCATTGAAGGGGCGCGGGTTTTGCAGCCGGCTCGGGAAGAGCAAGGGTTGAATTTCTCCGGTCATGTCCGCGCCTGATCAGCTCAAGGGCGGCTCGCAAAGGCGTCCGGTGTTGTTCGCGCTGCTGGCGCTGGGTTTTTCCTGCGTGATGACCCAATTGGCGCTGATGCGGGAATTGCTGGGGGCGTTTTCCGGGAATGAAATGGTCCTGGGTGTCGTGCTCGGCCTGTGGCTGTTGCTGATGGGGCTGGGGGCGTGGCTGGGAAGGTTCTGCGCGAGGGGCCGCGCTGGCGCCGCGACCCTGGCAGCAATCCTGATCTGGCTGGCCGTGCTTCCGCCCGTCCAAATATTCCTGGTGCGGGCGTTGCGGAACATCGTCTTCATCCGCGGCGCGGCGATCGGCGTCACCGGAACGGTGGGCAGCGCTTCGGTCGTGTTGCTGCCGTATTGCCTGGCCGCGGGTTGCGCCTTAAGCCTCGGCTGCGCGCTCCTCGCCCGCGAAGAAGGAGCGGCCGGCATCGGTCGCGGCTATATCACTGATAGTGCGGGCAGCATCGCCGGAGGCATCCTCTTCAGCTTAGTGCTCGTTCGGTGTTTCGACCATATCGCGATCCTCGTTTGCCCGGCCCTGTTGAACCTCCTGGCGGCCGCCGGAATAGACCGGTCAATGGGGCAGGCCTCGGGCCTGGCGGCAGAGCGTCTTGCCCCTGGGCCCGAGGCGGGCGAGAGGCCTGCCCCACTACCTTTGCCAGTCCGTTCCTGGTCCCTCAGGGCCGTGATCGGCCCTGGCAGACGCTCCTGGCTGGCCGGCGGGCTTGGCCTCGCCCTATTGGCGGCGGCTGTTTTCGCGGACCCGGACGGCCTTTCCACGCGCCTGCAATACTCGCGGCAGCACCTCGTGGCCCGGGCCAATTCGCCTTATGGCAAACTCGTGCTGACCGAATCCGAAGGCCAACTTAACTTTCTGGAAAACGGTGTTCCTCTGACCTCGACTGGCGACGATCAGCACGTGGAGGAGACCGTGCACTATGCCCTGGCACAGCGGCCCGACGCCCGCAACGTGCTCCTCGTCTCCGGCGGCGTCGGCGGCACCGCCAGGGAAATCCTCAAATACCCGGTCAACCGCATCGATTACGTCGAACTCGACCCGCTGATCCTTGAACTGGGCCGCAAGTACTTGCCGGCGAACCTGGCCGACCCCCGCATCCATGTCATCAACACCGACGGCCGCCTCTTCATCAAGCAAAAGGCCGCCCGGCAAGTGGGGCCGGCCTCCCGCCGGCCAGTAGTGGGGCAGGCGTCTCGCCTGCCTTCCGGGCGTCTGGCCCCCGAAGGCAACGCGGGCGAGACGCCTGCCCCGCTGAAGGACCAGGGATACGACCTCATCATCCTCGACGTTCCGGCGCCCGCCACCGCGCAGTTGAACCGCTTCTACACCGTGGAGTTCCTGGCGGAAGCAAAACGGGCGCTGGCCAGGAACGGCGTGCTTTCCTTTTCACTCGGCCAGTATGAGAACTACGTCAGTCCGGAGCTGGCGCGCCTGCTGGCCTCGGCCTATCGCACCGTGAGATGCTCTTTCCCAAACACCCTGATGATTCCCGGCGGCCGGGTCTTCTTCCTGGCCTCGGAGGGCCCGCTCTTCGCCGACATCGCCCGGCGGCTGGAAGAGCGCCAAATCAAGACCAAGCTGGTCAATCGCCACTACCTGGACGCCATGCTGGCGCCCGACCGGATGGCGGACCTCGTTCGAGCCGTGGCGCAGCCGGCGGCGCTGAACAAGGACCTCAGTCCGATCCTCTACTTCTACCACCTGCGGCACTGGATGAGTCAGTTCAACGTTCACTTGGGGCCGCTCCAGTGGGTGTTGCTGCTCATGCTGGGCTTCTATCTCGTGCGCTTGCGCCGGAGTGCTTTTGTCCTGTTCGCTTCCGGCTTTGCGGCCTCGGCCCTGGAAATTGTCCTGCTCCTGGCGTTCCAAGTCCTGTGCGGCTCGGTCTATCACCAGGTGGGGCTTATCGTTACCGTTTTTATGCTCGGTTTGGCCCTGGGCGCTTGGTTGGTAACCCGGGGCTGCCGGCGCGCGCCACTCTTCTCTTCAGGACTGCGGACTTCGGACTCCGCGCCGAACGCCGGGGCCAAACAGCGCCTATGGCTGTTGGCCGCCGCCATTGCCGTCTATGCCCTTTTTCTCCCGTTGCTCCTGCCAGGGCTGGACCGCCTGGGGGGCACGGCGGGGCCGCTGTTGCTGATCAAAACCCTCATCGCCGGGCTGACCTTTGTCCTGGGCGCGCTGGTCGGCATGCAGTTCCCCCTGGCCAACCAGCTTGAGTCCGCCGCTACTCCAGCCAGCCTGTCCCGGCTTTACACGGCCGATTTCGTCGGCGCCTCCCTGGGGGCTTTGCTGGCCTGCACCCTTTTGATCCCCTTGCTGGGCGTGCCCGGCGTGTGCCTGCTGACGGCCGCGTTGAACGCCTTGGCCGCAGTGGTGATGCGGACCGCCGAGCGGCGAGTCGTTTAACTCGTTTAAGCGCCCAACCTTTGTAACCATGTAACCATGTAACCATGTAACCATGTAACCATGTAACCATGTAACAGCATGTCGAGATTGAACCGCGTTTGTTTGAAGCTGGTGCGGTGGAGCGGTTGGGCGCTGCTGCCGGTGGTGTTGTTGTTCCTGCTGACCGGCTACATCATGGATGGCCGTTACGGTTTGAGCAAACTGCTGGACGAGAAAACGGCGCTGACCTTTCACCGGATGCTCCATCTGCCGTTGATCATCGTGGTGCTGGCGCACAGCCTGCCGGCGGTGTATCTTGCCCTGCAGCGATGGGGTTGGATCAAACCTCGCGTGGAACCGTGAAAAGCCCTCAGCCACAACGCGGCGGAGCCGCTGCGGACGGAGCCCAGAGGGCGCCGTCGGCCCGCGGCGCGGCCAAGGACCTGCCTGGGCGCGCCGGCCTGTCGCGTCGCGCCGCCATTCTCCTCGGGGCGGCCGGGGTTGCCGGCGTGGCCGGGGCCGCCTCGCTCTGGGATTGGTTTTCCAAGTGGCGGGCGGCGGAAGCCCCGGCGGACATCTTCAAAGGGGACGCGCCCCAGGGCGAGGTGTGGGAGCTTTGGGGCAAGCGCGGGTGGGTCAAAGAGGCGGCGCACTACTTCAAGCTCGGCCCCAACGTGCAGTGCAAGGTCTGTCCCAACAATTGCCTGCTGGCCCCCGGCGACCGCAGTCATTGCCGGAACAAGGTGAACCACGACGGCGTGCTCTACACGCTGGTCTATGGCAATCCCTGCACCTTTCACGTCGACCCCGTCGAGAAGAAGCCCTTGTTCCATTTCCTGCCCGGCAGCCGCACTTTTTCCCTCGCCACCTCCGGCTGCATCTTTCGCTGCCTCAACTGCCAGAACTGGGAGATCTCCCAAAAGAAACCCGAGGAGACCAAGGACCCGCGTGGCCAGGAGTTGCGCCTCCGCCCGCCCCTGCCCCCCAGCCTCACGCTCAACGAGGTCGCCCGCCTGAGCCTTTTCCCTGACGATGCCGTGGCGGTCGCCGAGGTCCTGGGCTGCCCATCGCTCGCCTACACCTACTCCGAACCGACCGCCTTTTACGAATACACCCTCGACACCTGCAAAGCCGCCCGGCAACGCAAACTCAAGAACATCGTCGTCAGTTGCGGCTCGATCGAAGAACGCCCCGCCCGCGACCTCTACCAGTTCGTTGACGCCGCCCACGTCGACCTCAAAGGCTTCGACCAGGAGGTTTATCAGAAGCTCAACTCCGGCAAGCTCCAGGCCATCCTCAACACCCTCAAGACCCTCAAAGAACTCGGCGTCTGGTTCGAGATCATCAACCTGGTCGTGCCCACCTATACCGACAACCTCCAGACCATCCGCCGGATGTGCGGCTGGATCGCCCAAGAACTGGGGCCGGACCGGCCGCTGCACTTCTCGCGTTTCCACCCCGAGCACAAGCTCGCGTATCTGACTCCCACCCCCGTGGCGACGCTGCTCGAGGCGCGCGATGCCGCCCGCGCCGAGGGCCTCCACTACGTCTATATCGGCAACGTTCCCGGCCTCGCCGGGGCGGAAACCACCTTCTGCCCCAACTGCAAGAAACCGGTCGTCCAGCGCGACATCTTCGCCGTCACCGCCCTCGACCTGGCCGCCGGCAAATGCCGCTTCTGCGGCGCGAAAATCGCCGGCGTCTGGACCTAGAGTTCCTGACCGGCAAAACCCGTTGTGATCAGGTCAAATTTCGCTGCGATTGCAATCCCGATTCGGAATCGGGACTTTTAGGTGAATTGAATCCCGATTCCGAATCGGGAGAAGAACGATCATTGGTCATTGAAGAATGCCCGTCCCGCCACGCGGGACCGAATGAACTTTCGGACTGCCGACTCAATGACCAATGACCAATACTCAATACTCAATTCTCAATGAACCTCTCCGGGCAGGGTCGATTCCAGAGGTGGTCTGAGGCGCAGCCTCGCTAGACTTGGGGCTGGCGCGGAGGCAGATACCAGGCATCGCGCGCAGGCGCGACGAGTGGATGGAATGAAACCGCCGCGGGGCGGTGTGGGCGGTGGGTTGGAGGATGCGCCCGCGCCGGACCTCGGGCCCCGGACGTGCTTGCGGTCCGGCCGCCGGTTGGCTAGCCTGGCGGTCATGAGCGCATTCCCTGTGAGTCCGGAGAAGCAAGGCCAGCTTGCTGGGCGCATGGCGGCGCTGGGCGTGAGCGAAGGCGATTTGGAAGAGACCTTTGTCCGCTCCGGCGGCCATGGCGGCCAGAAGGTGAACAAAGCTTCCACGTGTGTGATGTTGCGCCACCGCCCCACCGGGCTGCAGGTCAAATGCCAAACCACGCGCCAGCAAGGACTCAACCGCTTCCTCGCCCGGCGGCTGTTGCTGGACAAGATTGAAGGGCTGCGGCGGGGCTATGTGGCGGCCGAACGCGCCCGCGTCGCAAAGCTCCGGCGCCAGAAACGGCGTCGGAGCCGCCGGGCCAAACAGCGAATGCTGGCCGACAAAGCCCAGCAGTCGGCCAAGAAGCAGTTGCGCGGGCCGGTCGCCCCGGAGTAGGGGAGCGTTTCACTTTTTTGTGTGTTCCCTCTTAATCCTAATCCTAATCTCTTAATCCTAATCCTAATCTCCCTCCTGCCAGCGCCAGTCAGAGTTGGCTTTGACTAACCCGCACTTTGGCATTGTCGAATCCTGGCCGGGAGCGTAACATCCGGTCATCGGACACGCGGCCAAGGCCAGGCCTGACTCAGGCGGGAGTGTGAGTTTAGCGGTTTGGGCCAACTGGGTGGCGCTGGGCCACGCGCGAGTTTAATCAGCCTATGACAAAGACTGCGAGGACTGCCAAAGGACCCCAGCGGGAGCCGGCGCGCCAGCGAGGCCGGCGACGGCAGAGCAAGATTCACCCGGTGGTCATCTATCCGTTCCAACCGCCGAACGACTACGCGGACCTCAGGGCGCTATACGAGCTGGTCGCCCAGTTGGACGCGGACAAGGCCAGGTAC
>Ga0187882_1004370_pt1 | contig 11535 bp, 5 predicted proteins | sample June2016WEW_19_1_3_FD_132991 | JGI IMG/M metagenome (GOLD analysis project Ga0187882, IMG submission 132991) | Peatland microbial communities from SPRUCE experiment site at the Marcell Experimental Forest, Minnesota, USA - June2016WEW_19_150 | ecosystem: Environmental > Terrestrial > Soil >...
CGGCGCCTTCGGCACCGCGTACGGGATGGGCGTCGCGGTCGGGGATTACGACGGCGACGGGTTGCCCGATCTGTACGTCACGCAGTACCCGCGCAACGTTCTCTATCACAACAACGGGGACGGAACTTTCACAGATGTGACTGACAAAGCCGGCGTGGCAGCTCCGGGCTGGTCTACGAGCGCCGTCTGGTTCGACTACGACAACGACGGCCGCCTCGACCTGTTCGTCTGTGAGTTCCTTGATTTCAGCAAGGCAACAAACATCTATTGCGGCACCCCGCAGCTGCGCGCCTACTGCATGCCGACCGCCTATCCGGGATTACCGTGCCGTCTCTTCCACAACAACGGCAACGGCACCTTTACCGACGTCACCCGCGAAGTGGGCCTCCTGAAAGAGGCAAAGGCCTGGGGGGTGGTGGCCGCAGACATCAACAACGATGGCTGGATGGACCTGCTCGTTTCCAACGACAAACTCCCCGCCTTCCTCTTCGCCAACCGCAAGGGCAAATTCGAAGACATAGGCCCCCTCAGCGGCGTCGCTTACAATGTCATGGGCGTGGCCCGCTCCACCATGTGCGTGGACGCTGCCGACTTCGACCAGGACGGCTGGATCGACCTCTTCACCACCACCATAGACCACGAGATGTACTCGCTCTATCGGAATCTGAAAAACGAAACCTTCGACGACCTGTCCGTACCCTCCGGAATTGGCGCCGCCACCATGCTAATGAGCGGCATGGGGAGCCGTCTCTTTGATTATGATAACGACGGCGACGTCGACCTGATTCTGTGCAATGCGCATGTGGACACGGTCGTGCAACAGCGCATCCCCGATGTGAAGTATAACGAGCCGATGCTTCTTTTTCACAACACCGGCGGGCGCTGGCAAAACGTCAGTGCGCAAAGCGGGCCGATCTTTGCCAGAGACCTAGGTGCGCGCGGACTGGCGCTCGGAGATTTCGACAATAACGGCATGGTGGATCTGCTGATTTCCACCAACGACGGCCCGCCGATATTGGTGCGTAACAACGCCGGCGGACAGAACCATTGGCTCGGCGTGCGGCTCCGTGGTCGCAAGGCCAACCCGGACGCCATCGGGGCGAAGATCACCTGGCGGTCGGGAGATTTTCAGCGCCACCAGTGGCTTGTCGGCCGTGGCGGCTTTCTTTCTGCGCATGACCCGCGCATGGTGCTCGGTCTGGGCCCGCGGACCAAAGTGGATTGGATCGAAATACAATGGCCTCAGCCTTCAAACAAGGTCGAGCGGTTCATCAATCCCCCTGTCGATCGCTACATCACAATCGTCGAAGGAGAAGGCAAGTGGGTATAGCTGCGCTCTATCGCGAAACTCCTGAAGGAAATTCGAAATTCGAAATTCGAGATTCGAAATTGGAAACCGGCAATCTCGAATCTCGAATCTCGAATCTCGAATTCTCATTCGTGCGTTTGGCGCTGATCTCAGCCCTGGCGTGGCTTATCCTGGCCGGCCCTTCGGTACCGGTATATTCACAGCGCGGCCAGGGCGGCCGCAGCGACTCAGCCGCAGAAGCTGAGTTGCAGAAGGGAATCGCTCTTACCCGCAGCGGAAAGTTCAATGAGGCCATTCCGCACTTCCTGGCGGCACAGGGACAGGTTACCAACGCAGCCGCCCTCAACTTCAACCTGGCGCTCTGCTATGTGGGCACCGGGCAATACGAGCCGGCCATAAAGTTGTTGAATGATTTGCGTTTAAGCGGCAACAGCAACGCAAATGTCGAGAACCTGCTGGCCCAGTCGTTGATCGGCAATCGCCAGCCGGAGGATGCGTTCGCCGCCTTCGAACGAGCGGCCCGCCTGGCGCCGGAAGATGAGAAGCTCTATCTCTACATCGTCGAGTCGTGCATGGACAACGGTTACATCGACATGGGCCTCAAAGTCGTCGAAGCGGGATTGAAGCATCTGCCGCGTTCTGGGTCCCTGGTGTTCGAGCATGGCATTCTGCTCGCACGGCTGGATTTTATTGACAATGCCATGAAGGAACTCGAAAAGGTGCCCAAACTCGCACCGGGTAGTGACGTCGCCTACATTGCTGCGGCACAGAAGAGCATCTTCGAGAGCAACGTGGATGAAGCTGTTCGCATTGCGAGCGAGGGCATCCACAAAGGAAAACAGCACTTCATGCTGCTGGCACTCTATGGCGAGGCGGTTATCCTCTCCGGTGCCGATGTCCACAGCCAGGAATTCGCCGATGCCCAGGCCGCTCTTGAGCAGTCCATCGGGATGAGCCCCAACTATGTCAGCGCGCGGATTTCTCTTGGCAAGCTGTATTTGATGGCAGGACGTCTGGACGATGCCATCGCGCAACTGAATGTGGCCCGGGAGCTGGATCCGAAAAACTCCGGTATTTATTCCAATCTGGCAGCAGCCTACCGCCGGAAGGGTGATACGGCGCGTGCCGAAGAGATGCTCGCAGTACTGGACAAACTCAATAAGGAAGAAATAGAGAGAATCCGAAACGCGCCGGGCGACCGCAAAGCCGGCTACATGGCGAACCCTGTCCCAAAGAAGAAGGATCCAGGCAATCACAACTGATTTCGAATGTATTCATTAAGATACGATGAAAAATAAAAACGCCACGGATTCCACAGATTTCACGGATTTATAAAACCTCTATAAATCGGTGTAATCCGTGGCCGGCTTTTTGCTTTCTCCGAACAACCCCTGCATGGAATTAGCGGGGTTGAATACGATCCCGGCCCCTTGCTCTGAACTGTTTTGCCGATTTATGATCGGGCTTCACTAGAAGCCGGTTTTCTTGAGGGGGAACAGCGATGGTTCAACTTCGACGCATTTGCAATTTTTTTGCCGTTTTGGGATTCATGCTGCCGTCGCTGGACGCCACGGCGGCCGAGCTTTCCAACCGGGCATTCCAGATCCAGTATGACGGCGCCGGCATCCGGAGTCTGAAGCGCACGAACGACGTCCACGACACCGAATACATCGGCGCCAACGGCGCGCTCGGCAACGTGGTGATCCGCTACCGGTCGTCTCCCAACGGCTTCTGGCGCGAACTGCGCGAACTGATCGGACCGGAATCTCAGCAGGGTGCGCAGGCCGTTACGTACCAGGTCGGCACGCTGCTGCCGACGCTGGCAGCCAAGAGCACCGCGAGCGCGGCGGTGGGCGCAGGAAGCTTGCGGGCACTGAACGACGGCCAGGTTCCCTCGTCCGGTGGCCGCGGCGGAGGGCATGGAGGCCGAGCCGGCGGTCCCGGGGCACCTGGCGGCGCAACTCAAGTCCCGGCGTTCACCTGGGACGGCGCGCGCGGCCAGACCCAATGGGTGCAGTACACGTTCCCCACGGACGAGGAGGTCTCCCGGGCCGAGGTGTTCTGGGTTGCCGAGGCGAACGTCACTCTGCCTCAATCGTGGCGTCTGCTCTATCGCGACGGCCGGGAGTGGAAGGCAGTGCGCAGCCGTGCTCCTTATGCGCCGGTGCCGAATGCCTTCACGGTCGTAGAGTTTGAGCCGGTCAGAACGTCGTCGATGCGAATCGAAGTTACGCTGGCGCAAAACGAGACCGCCGGCGTCGCGGAGTGGCGCGTCGGACCCGCGCAGGTGCCGGTGCCGGCCGCCGATCTGAAGGTGAATCAGACGTTCAAGCTCGACGGCGAAGTCCTGGACTGGACTCTCACGCTGGCCAACGACGGCGCCAGGCCACTCGAAATCGCCGACCTTGCGGTACCGTTCAACTTTGCCGAGCGCACCGGCGCGCGCGGCGAGATTTACACTCGCAAGCTCCTGCGCCACTCACTGGTCGCCGGGCACGGCTCCTGGATTTACTGGCAGCGCAGCGGCGGCGACGGTCCGTATCTCGTCATGACTCCCATGGGCCAAACCGGGTTCGAGTACTTCGATAACTCAGGTGGAGCCTTCACGCCTTACATCCACGCGCAGGCGGCCGAAGCAGCGGCGATTGCCACGGGCGGGAACTGGCGCTTGCCGGTCTCGAGCCTGAAGCTCGCACCCAAGGGTGCTGCCGGCGCTTCAGTCACGTACTCATTCCGATTTCAATGGGCGAAGGATTTTGCGGCTGTGCGCGACGTGCTGTTCAAGGAGAACAAATTCGATACCGTGATCGTGCCGGGGATGACAATCCCGAGCGACCTGCCGGCCATGATCTCGCTGCACACTCAAAACCGCATCGACGCCGTCGAGGCTGAGCATCCTGCAGCGACAAAAGTCGAATTCCTCGGCAACAAGGTGAACGGGATCAAGGTCTACCGGGTGCAGTTCTCGAACCTGGGCGAGAACATGCTTAAGATCAAGTACGGCGGGTTGTGGACGTCGCTCGAGTTCTTCGTCACCGAGCCGCTCGAAACCGTGATTCAGAAACGAGCCTCGTTCCTGGTCACTCACCATCAGCAAAAGGATCCGCAGAAGTGGTACTACGGCGCCTTCGCGGAGTGGGATCAGAAAAACGAAATCCTGCGCAGCCCCGAGGATCGCGACGGACTCTCCACCTGGCTGACCGACGCCGACGACGATGCCGGCAACGCGCGGCCCGCCTACGTCGCGTCGAAAAACGTCTTCTTTCCCAACCAGGCGGAGATTGACGCTGTCGAACTCTACATCAGCAAGTACCTTTGGGGCGGGATGCAGATAACAGACAAGGAGAAATATCCGTACGGCATCTACGGCATCCCGAACTTCAAGGTCAATCGGGAGAGCACGGATGAAGGCCGCAACGGCCAGGCTCATCTATGGCGAATCTACGACTATCCGCACATCATCATGCTTTACTATCGAATGTATCTGATTGCCAAGTTCTATCCCGAGAAGATCAAGTACCTCAACGCCGGGCAATACCTGGAGCGCGCCTATCGAACCGCGATCGCCTATTGGACAGTCCCGAATGAGATCGAGAAATGGTCGGCCAACGAGGTCGGGACCATGAACGAAGCCTTCATCCCCGAGTTGATCCGCACACTCGAGGAGGAAGGCAAAAAGGAATGGGCCGACACGTTGCGCGGCTACTGGGAAAGCAAGGTGGAGCACTTCGTCGATCCCAAGCAGACACCGAACCTTTACGGCTCGGAGTTCGCGTTCGACTCGACCGGTTTTGAGTCCACAGGAGCGTTTGCAAAGTACGCGATGACCCATGTGCTCAAGCCGGGCGCAACGGCCGATCCCAACCTGCCTGCAACCGATCTTCTCCGCGCCGTGACCTACGACGACGCGTCAAAGTTCATGAATTTCCAGTTGCTGCTGAACATGTGCGATCGCGGCTGGCTCGAAACCACCTACTACCAGCTGGGAAGCGATTATCGCGGCTCGCTGTCGTACCTGTTGAGCTACATGTCTCATCTGGGAGGATGGTCGATTCTCGACTACGGTCTGAACTTCGCCTCGGACCCCACGGACTACTTGCGGCTCGGCTATGCCTCCTCGCTCAGCGCGTGGGCGCTGGTCAACTCTGGCACCGCCGAGAGCGGCTACGGCTACTGGAATCCGAGCAAAGAAAACGACGGGGCTACCGGCGGCGGCTTCGTTCCTGAAGCGATGGGGCGCGGCTGGATCGGCAAGCAGATGGCGCGCGGCGCCTGGTACTACAGCGCCGAAGAGGACGTCGGCTACTGCGGCGCCCTGCGCACGCATGCCACGATCGTGGCGCGGGACCCGGTCTTCGGCGAAATCGCCTATGGCGGCCTGCTGACGCGCCAGGGTGCTTCCATCCGGGTGATTCCCCGCGACGGACTGCGCGTGCGATTCCACGTAATTCGGGACCAGGAGCGGCTCCACATGGAACTCGATCACGACGGCTACGCCAAGGAGCAGCCGATCGAGGTCGCCGACGGCCTCGGCAGGATCCAGTTCACGCTGGAAAACCGCACCGGTCGCGCGCACGAAACCGGCCTCAGAATCTCTGGCCTGCCTGCCGGCGAGTACGCGGTCACCGTCGGCGGCCGCACGGCCACAACCTTGCGCGGCGGCTCATCGCAGGAAACCAGGATTGCTCTGCCGGTCAGCGCGGTTGCGTCGGTTCCAATCTCGATTAGGCGCACGTCCCGTTGAAGTCTATTGTCAAAGATGTGCCCGTTTGAATAGGATGGAGCCGCAATTCAGAATGCAAAAGGAACATTCTGGAGGGCTGCTCGCAAAAATCCGGGCCCTCAGTGCAACTGGCTGGTAGAAAGAGATTTTGAAGCCCGCGAAGCAAAGCTGAGCTGGGAAAGCCGGCACAGCCGCTCGCGGGCCCAGGCTTTCATTTCTTAATCCGGAGACAATTTCATGAGCGACGAAACTACCAAATCAAAGATGAGCCGTCGTGAATTGCTGGAAACCGCGGGGAAAGCTGCCGCTGCATCCGTAGTGCTGACTCCCCTGATGCAGAACCTGATCGTCTCATGCGCGATGGCCGCGGATGAACCGGCATTGAACGCCGTTGCCGGTGTCGATCGCATCACCGTCCAGCCGGGAAAGACCTACCTGATGGGCTGGGCGGGATTCGGAGGCGAGTCGGTGAGCCCGGGGGGAGGAGGCAGAGGTTTACCCGCGGGACCAACTCCTGCGACAGTTGATTTCCAGGTGCTGCAGGGCGTCAATCCGCGCAATCGAATGATCCCTTTGTCTGTGGATGGCGCTACCACTTGGACAGCGGCAGTGAGCGATTCCAATCCGATGTGGTTATCGGTGACGCCGCCATCCTGGAACGGCGCACAGGGCCGGGGAAGAGGGCCGGGGAGCAGACCTTTGACCTTGATTGTGAACGCCGCAATGCTTCCTCCTGGAAACTACCAGTCGACGATCACGATCAACGCGCCTGGAGCAGCCAGTCCCGCGCAGACAATAAATGTTTCCCTCCGCGTCTTGTCCGCGACGATGAGCTGGAGCAAAGAGTCCGGCCCCGGAACTGTCACATTTGCGGATCCCAAGTCGCTGGTTACGACCGCAACCTTTTCCGCTCTGGGTGACTATGTCCTGAAACTCACCGTAAAGACGGGTGAGACAAGCGCCTCGTCGACATTCAATGTTTCGGTGGAAACACCCCCGCCTGCGAAGCAATTGGACGCGGTCTATACCAAGAACTTCAAAATCAACAACCCTCTGTGGAATGCCCGGGCCAAGGCACTCATCACCAGCTGGATCCCTCATTGCATCGACCAGATCAACCGGACGGATCTGACCCAGGGACCAGGCGGCATCGACAATTTCATAGAGGCCGCCAAGGCGTTGCGCGGAGAGCCGCACGCCGCCCACAAGGGGTACGTGTTTTCCAATGCTTGGGTTCATCAGACGGTCGAATCGATGAGCATCGCGTTGATGATAGATCCGCAGGGAGATCCGGAAATCATCAAAGCGCATGAGAAGATGCGTGCGACCTTGGAAGACTGGATTCCGAAGATCCTGGCCGCGCAGCACCCCGACGGTTATTTGCAGACTGCGTTCACGCTGCGCAACGTGGACCGGTGGCCCGAACGCTGGTCGGTGCAGGGGAGAGGCAACCACGAAGGGTATACCGCCGGCTATTTCCTCGAATCGGCCATCAATCACTACCTGATGACTGACAAAAAAGACGCGCGCCTGTACAACGCGGCCAAGAAACTCGCTGATTGCTGGTCCGACAATCTCGGTCCCGCGCCGAAAAAACCATGGTACGACGGCCACGAGGAGATGGAACAGGCGCTCGTGCGTTTCGGCCGGTTCGTGAATGACATGGAGGGCGGGGGCAAGGGCAACCGCTACATTCAGCTCGCGAAGTTCCTGCTCGATTGCCGCTCCATAAGCGAAAGTGAAAGACAGGAGTACGATCAGAGCCATCTACCCGTCATTCAGCAGTATGAGGCGGCAGGCCATGCGGTGCGCGCCGTGTACTGCTACTCCGGGATGGCGGATGTTGCCGTGGAGACCCACGACGTCGATTACCAGAGCGCCGTTAAATCGTTGTGGGACAACGTCGTCAACAAGAAGTACTACGTAACCGGCGGAGTCGGCAGCGGCGAAACTTCGGAAGGCTTCGGCCCGAACTATTCTCTGAGGAACAACGCCTACTGTGAATCATGCTCGAGTTGCGGCGAGATCTTCTTCCAGTGGAAGATGAATCTCGCCTACCACGATGCCAAATATGCGGATCTCTACGAACAGACCATGTACAGCGCGCTCATGGGCGGGACAGATCTTGCGGGCACAACCTTCTATTACACCAATCCTCTGGATGCAAGCGAACTGCGCACTTCCTGGCACAATTGTCCCTGTTGCGTCGGCAACATTCCCAGGACGCTGCTCATGCTCCCCACGTGGATGTACGCCAAGAGCGCCGACGGCGTTTATGTGAACCTGTTTATCGGTAGCACCGTGAATCTGGAGAATGTCGGCGGCACGGAAATCCAGATGGTGCAGGCTACGAATTATCCCTGGGATGGAAAAGTCTCGATCACGGTCAATCCCAAAGTGCAGAAGAATTTCAGCGTCCGCATCCGCATGCCGAACCGTGACGTCAGCAGCCTCTATAAGGGCACGCCCGAGGCAGACGGAATCACTTCGATTGCGGTCAACGGCTCGGCTGTGAAGCCCAAAATCGACAAGGGCTATGCCGTGATCGCGCGGACGTGGAAGACCGGCGACAAGATCGACCTGGTTCTCCCGATGAAAGTCCAGCGCGTGAAAGCGAGCGACAAGATCGTCGCGGATCAGGGCCGCGTGGCGCTGCGCTATGGCCCGCTGCTCTACAATATCGAACAGGTCGACCAGGACATCACCAAACCTGTTGCAGCCGCAACTCCTCTGACAACGGAATGGAAGGGAGATCTATTGGGAGGGGTGATGGTAATCAAAGGCGCGTTCGCTGACGGTAGTCCGATGATGGCGATCCCCAACTTTGCGCGGACGAATCGCGATCCGGCGCCGCCGCCACCGCCGCCGCCTCCTCCTGCTGGCGGTGCGCCAGGTGCGCGTCCTGCCCCGCGTCCGCCTACATCGATCGTCTGGATCAAGGAAGCGGATTAATCAGTTCAGACGGCCCGGCGGTTTGGAGTGTGGCGCTTCAGCGCCGCGCGCCAGACCCGTTGCACGGCAGTCAGCGCTTGACCGGTTGGCCGATTTTCACGAGAACGACGCCGTGGCGAGGCACCATTGCCGTGAATTAATCGCGGCGGTTGCCCGGGTCTTTGTGAAGCCACAGGTCTCGCACCGGCCATCGCCAAACCGACGACCGCTCTTGCAAGTTTCATAATTCCTATCCTCCTATGAAAACGGAACACAACCTGTGCGAGTCTTATCAGGCAATCCAAGCTAAGGGGGCGAGGCAAAACACGGCCATTTCTGGATTGAGACTGGCCGCTGGTACTTCGTGTCGACTCAGTGGGTCGCCTGTGCGGAAGCCTCTCGAGCCAGGAATGCGATCTCGAGAGGTTGCACGTTCCGAATGACCACGGCAATTAGGATAAAAGCGAGAACGTGGAGTGTCCCGGCGATCATGAATATGGGGCCATAGCCGGTGCCGTACTTGAGCATCTGGCCGGCGATCTCTCCGAAAACCACACCGCCCATCGCGCCGCCGAATCCGACCAGACCGGCTACTGCTCCCACTACCCGGCGCGGGAAAATGTCTGCCGGCAGCGTCATAACGAGCGTGGACCAGGCCTGCTGTCCGAAATAGGCGATCGCGAACGGCAGAATGATCCAGCGGTTCGAAGAGAAGGGGACGAAAAGGAGGCACGGCATAACGGACACGCTGACTCCGAGTGCAATTTTGCGCGCGCGGTTCAGTGAGTGCCCGCGACTGACGAGCCAGCTTGAAAAGGAACCGACGACCACGCAGCCGGCGCCTGCCGCTGCCCATGGAATCCAGGCATAGTAACCGACCTGTTTGACGTCATAGCCGCGCATGTCCAGAAGATACTTTGGCAACCAGAAGGCGATGAAGTACCAGACCGCATCGGTGAGGAATTTGGCTGTGACCAGGCTCCACACCTGCGAGTAACCCAGAAGCCGCACCCAGGGAATGCTGGGTTCTTTGGACCCGCGCGTGGCCATGACCTCACGTATCTCATTCCTTTCAGTCTTAGAGAGTCTGGGATGGCGCACGGGCGGGTAGTAGGACCACAGCCACCACACGCACCATGCAAGTCCCGCTGCACCAGAAACATAAAACACCCACGGCCACCTGGCATTGAGCAGGATCACCGCAATTGCCGGCGGAGCAATGATTCCCCCCACGGCTGTGCCGGCATTGATGATGCCCATGGCCGTTGAACGCTCGTGCACCGGGAACCATTCTGCTACAGCCTTGGTTGCCGCAGGGAAGCCACCGCCTTCGCCGATTCCCAACATAAGGCGGCTCGCCGCCAGCATACCAAAGCCTGAGGCGAGGCCATGACTGGCGCAAGCCAGCGACCACCACACCATGATGAGGAAGAAACCGAGGCGGGTACCGAGCGCGTCGATCAGTTTTCCGCCGACGACATACATCAGGCCGTAAGTAAGCAGAAATGCGGTATTGAGGTGCGCGAATTTTTCATCGGGGATCGGAATCTGCTTTTTTATTTCACCGACAGCCACGGACAAGGTCTGGCGGTCAAAATAGCTGATCGTGATTGCGGCACAGAGGAGAATGGCAATCCACCATCGCGTTGGAATCCTGGATACCTTCACGCCCACGACCTCCGCATCATTTCATCCGCGATGGAATTTCCCTTTCGCCAGCTCCAGGGCGCGGGCGGCGATGCGCTCGAGTTCCTTGACGTCGCGTGTCTGTCGAAACATTTCCGTCACCTGATCGCTTCCAGAATTTGACGGACCTTACTGAAAGCAGTGCGGCCGCTGTTGTATACGGGAACCTTGGTGTGAACGAGTCGCGGCTCGAGCGCCGTCATTGAAACCTGAGCCATGACAATGGCATCGACCTCGCGGGACAGGCCCTCGATTTCCTCGAGCAGCATATCGTTGTGCTTTTCGGAATTCCCAGCCTTCAAGACTTGGAATGCCTCACTGCAGAGGCGCAGCTTGACATCAATCTTCTTTCCCGCCTCCTCCGCCGCAAGACGAAGCAGGCGTTCCGATGCCGGCACAGTTGTCGGCACGGTGGCGAGCAGGCCGATCCGATTGCCGTCCTGAACAGCAAGATCCATCATTGGACGATCGATCTGCAGGAGGGGTATGTCGATCATCGGCCGCGCATATTCCGCCGCGCGATTAAAAGTGGAGCAGGCAAGGAGGATAAGATCCACGCCATATTCCTGCTGCGACAAGGCGGCTTGCACGAACTTGGCATAATTCTTCCTCGGGATGGTTCCCGGTTGGCAGGCAAAGTTGGTGTTCTGGATCGTGTCGTCCACCCAGTGCACCACTTCGACCTCGGGTATGATTTCCTCAATGTACTTTTGCACGGCGCGCGTGGTGATCAGCGCGGCATGAATGATGCCCAGCTTTTTCCCTTTGAGGTCCTTTGCCATATGATCACTCCTGATAGATCAAAACTTCGTATCCGGGGCAACTTGATTACGCGGCATGAAGACAGCCATCAGCAGCCTTCAGTTCGTGAGTCCCGGGGCTTTCC
>Ga0187882_1004377_pt1 | contig 11517 bp, 10 predicted proteins | sample June2016WEW_19_1_3_FD_132991 | JGI IMG/M metagenome (GOLD analysis project Ga0187882, IMG submission 132991) | Peatland microbial communities from SPRUCE experiment site at the Marcell Experimental Forest, Minnesota, USA - June2016WEW_19_150 | ecosystem: Environmental > Terrestrial > Soil >...
AATGCAGCACGACCCGGTTGCCGGCGTCGGCCACGAACACGTCTTGCCCGGCCACCGCCAGGCCCGTGAGCCAGGCCTTTTTGCCCGGCGAGCCCCACGCCGCCAGGCGCTGGCCTTTGCGGTCGAACACTTCCACATGCTCGCGCAGCCCGGCATAGACCGTCCCATCGGTGGCGACGGCCACGCACCGCGCTGGGGCTGGCAAGGCAATCTCGTCCAACTGGGCGCCCGCGCGGTCAAGCACGCTCACGCCGTTGCTGGCCGCGATGTACAAGCGGTCCTCCGGGCCGACGGCCAGGCGGCGCGGCGCGGGACTCGGCGAGGCGAAGCGCGCGACTTGCTCGTAACGGATCAGCCTGGGGTCGGTCTTGCTCACCCGTTCCAGGTCGTAGGCAAAAGGGTTGGCGCCCTTTTGAGCGGCGCCGGCGCTTCCCACCCGCCCCGAGGCGGCCAGCCAGGCGCTGCCGACGCCAAACCATCCGGCCCCGCGCGCGCTTTGCCGGAGGAATTGACGTCGGGTGATGGCCGGATTCCGATTTTTCATGTTCAACCTCCTGATGGCGCGCCCCTGGCGGAAAGGGCTTGCGGCAGGCCGCAAGAGCCGAACACGGCGCAGCCGCGGCAGAGGCCGCGGTTGACGCAGCGTTGGCCGGCCGGCGTGCGCGACCGCGCGGCCAGCCCGCCGGCGGCAGTCAGCAGGGCCAGCAGACCGCCGCGCGCGGCCGCGCGGAAAAACTCGCGCCGGCTTTCAATCCTTGCCGAAAAAGAGCGCATAATCGCCAATGTAGCCAATGGAGGCAACATAGCAAATAGAGCTTCCCCTACGAACAGAAAATGGGCTACAGCAGGATTGTCAATTACCAACCATTTTTTGCCATGCCCATAGCCGTTTTTGCGAAAGCCCGCCGGCCGCCTCTTGCTCCAACCCAAGGTAACCGATGCTCTTGCTGGGCGTCCGGGGCGTGCGCCGGCTCCAAAAGCCCTGGCCTGGCCACCCAGGGGTGAAGGAGGGGCGGGCCAACCGCGCCACCGATTTCCTCTACGAGGACCAATTGCTGGCCTGGCAGCGGCAAGGCAAACTGCACCGGCTGGACCTGGCCTTCTCCCGCGACCAATCGCACGAGCTTTACGTCCAGCACCGCCTGCTCGAAGAGGCCCGGGAACTCTGGGCCTGGCTCCAGCACGGGGCTTACTTCTACGTCTGCGGCGACGCCAAACACATGGCCAAAGACGTGCACCAGACGCTCATCCAAATCGCCGGCGAACAAGGCGGTCTCGCCCCGGCCGCCGCCGCCGAGTACGTGAACGTGACTTTAATGAAGACCCAGAAGCGTTATTTGCGCGATGTGTATGCACCGTTGAGGGGTTAAGGGTTCATGCAGGAACAAGTTCCGAAGGCGAGGCGTAATGCCGACATTATTCTCTGGCACCCCTCCGGGGTGCGACGGCCAGTCCCGATTCGGAATCGGGAGCCCGGTGGTCGTTCCCCCTTTACCCTGAACGACCACCGGCTACTGTCTGCCAACCCTCGGGGTTGGAGAGAATCGGAATTTATTTTTCGCCGCTCAGCGACCGGTCAATTGCTCGAGCTTTTCGGGGTACCGAGCCCCTTGCACGGTGATCTTGGAGGCGGCGCTATCAATCTCACGGAGGTCGTCCGGCGTGAGTTCGACTGAGGCCGCCCCGATGTTCTCGTCCAAGCGATGCAGCTTCGTGGTGCCCGGGATGGGAACAATCCACGGCTTCTGAGCGAGCAGCCAGGCGAGGGCGATCTGGGCGGGTGTCGCCTTCTTGCGTTGGGCGATGCTGCCGAGCAGATGAATCAGGGCCTGATTCGCCTTGAGAGCGTGCGGGGTGAAGCGAGGGAGGGTGCTGCGGAAGTCGGAGCTGTCGAACTTCGCGTTTTGGTCGATCTTGCCCGTGAGGAAGCCCTTGCCCAGAGGGCTGTAGGGAACGAGACCGATCCCGAGTTGTTGGAGCGTCGGCAACACTTCCGCTTCAGGGCGTCTCCACCAGAGCGAGTATTCGCTCTGGAGGGCAGTGACCGGCTGGACGGCGTGTGCGCGACGGATCGTCTGCACGCCCGCTTCGGAAAGGCCAAAGTGCTTGACCTTGCCCTGCCGGATCAGGTCCTTTACCGCGCCCGCCACGTCTTCGATCGGCACGTTTGGGTCGACCCGGTGCTGATAGAGCAGGTCGATGACCTCGACTTTGAGCCGCTTGAGCGAGCCCTCGGCGGCCTGCTGGATGTGCTCCGGCCGACTGTTCAGTCCCGGCGCACCCTTGATCCCGCGAGGATCGAGATTGGGACTGAGGTCGAACCCGAACTTGGTGGCGATCACCACTTGCCCGCGGAAGGGAGCAAGGGCTTCGCCCACGAGTTCTTCGTTGATGTATGGGCCGTAAACTTCAGCGGTGTCAAAGAAGGTAACGCCGCGTTCGACGGCTGCCCGGAGAAGAGCGGTCATCTCCTGCTTGTCCTTGGGGGGGCCGTAAGAAAAGCTCATTCCCATGCAGCCGAGGCCGAGGGCTGAGACTTGCAGATTGCTTTTCCCAAGTTTGCGCTTTTGCATTTTCGAATCCTTTCTTTGAGTTTGCATTAAAATTCAGTGTCCCACCACCTCGACCGCGGCCTTGCTATGCCGCGTGCGCCATTCCCCCGGTGAAGTGCCTTCCCAGACGTGAAAGGCGCGAATGAAGGAGTTGGCATCCTCGTAGCCCAGCAAGAAGGCGGCCTCGTTCAATTCAACCGTGCTGTGTTTGAGATAGTGGTGCGCCATTTCGCGCCGGGTGTCTTCCACAAGTTGCCGGAAGGTAATGTCGGCATCGGTAAGGCGACGTTGTAGTGTGCGCACGCTCATGCAGAGGTCTCGCGCGACCTGCTGGAGCGTTGGGCGTTTCCCGGCGAGGGAGCGCTTGAGCGTGTGCTTGACCTGTCCTCCCACATCGGCGCTGGCATTGCGCTCCTGAAGCTCGGATTCCAGGTGGGCCCCAATCGCCGTGAGCAGTTCCACGTTGTGGGTTATGAAGGGCAGATCCAAGTCACTGTTGCGAAAGACCAGCGCGTCGCGGCTGGCTTTGAACCGCACGCGGCAGCCGAAGTGGGATTCGAGCAACTCGCGGCTGCGAACAGGGCGGGTCAGTTCCAGGCGCAGGGGCGTGATTCGGCCGTCGGTGCCTCGGCGACCGATGCCTAGAATCCATGAAAGAACAAGGTCCCCCAGAATGTCGGGCTGGGGTTCCTGGGCTTGAGGGTAGATGAACTCCACGGAGGCTTCGTCCCGAGTGGTGAGAACACGGATTTCTTGCGGACACGTCAACTGCTTGAAGCGGGCGATGCGGTGCAGGGCGTCGCGGAAGGACTGGCTGCAAACGGCCGCGACGGTGGTGGGGTGGTAAAGCCCAAAGCGTGGCTCCTCGCCCATTTTCAGGCCAATGGCGGGATCTGGAGTCATTTCGCGGACCGCACGCCATAGGGCGAAGACTTGAGCGGTGGTGGCGTAGATTTTCTCCTGCTGGAAGAAGATTTCCGGCAATCCGGCCCGGCGGAGCAGGGCGGGAAGCGGGATCTTGAATTCGGTCAGCCGCTGTGCCCACGCGCTGGGGAGGTGGAATCGGTCACTCATGCAGTGACGTGAGCTTGTTAGGCATGCGCCTTTGCCTTGCGTCATAAGAAGTTCAATGGGGGAAGGGTGCGTCACGGCCCTAGGCGAACTCTGTAAAACTTGGCCGGCAGGTTCGTCGCGCCTCCGACGTCGAGGTAGTTGGTGCTCGCGAGATAATTGCCGCGAGGGACGACCACCGGGCTGAGATTGGTGAAAGTGTTGGAGGCACTGCCACTGGTAAAGCCCGGAGCGACTTGCACGCGGTTGGTTGAGCCGCCCTGAGTCGTCCACCTGATAAGAATATCGTTGCCTTGCCGCGTGATAGAGGTTAAGCGGAATGGCGTCGAATTGGTATCCATCGGGTCGGTGCCGGCCTGATACTCAGTGGTATTGTTCATCCCATCACCGTCCGGATCGCCGTCGGGGCCGCCCCGGGGGAGCAGTTCGATGCCTTCGGTTCTGCCTAGATTACGGGAGTACAGCTTGTCCACCGCGTTGTTCCAGTGCTCGTGGACGCCGAGACTGGCCAGACGAGATCCGGTGCTGCCGGGGTCGTAGAAGCTGCCCGAGGGCGGATTGGCCGCCTGGGCTGCCTCGTGGAGGTAATTGTCAACGCCTTGGCCGGTGCAGTTGCTGGCCATCAGCGGTTCATTCCGCAGGATGTCCACCACGACCGAATCGATCGCGATGGGGTCCTGCGACGCAAACACGCTGGCGGTCCAATTGGTGCCAAAGGACCTGTAGCGGAGCACCGTGGTGATCGCGTTGTCGGAACCATAGAGACCATCCACCAGGAACAGCAGCGTCTTACCGCCGAGTTGCGGGTGGCCAATGAGATCGACAATACAGTTGTAGGAGCCCATGGGATTATTGCGAAGACCGAAGTTGTGCAGGGGCGAGGGCGTCCAGCCACCGTTCCACGACCCATAATTGGCATTCGTCCGCCAACAGACCGAGCCAAACCAGTTTTTGCCGCACACGGTCACACCGAACATGCTATGCGCCGAGAGCGGGGCCATATCGATCAGATATTTGGCTTCGGTCACGCAGGTTGGCAGATAAGCCGTGGCATGGTTGGCGGGGCTCACGTTCGGATTGGCGAAGTGGACGGGATAAGCGGGGTCATAAACCGCACCGATGCGGCCGTTGCCCGTGGTATTGGCAACGAACCTCACGTTCTGGAAATTCGGGTCCGAATCGCCGTGGATCCGGTTGTAGAGCGGATCGGCAATGGCCCGCGAGGCATCATAAATGGTGACGTTTGATCCGGAGACATGCACCTTGTCGAAGAGTTGGGCAAGGAGGGAGTGAATCGTCTGCGGGCTTGGCATGCGGCCGTTGCCGCCATAAGCGGGGCCGTATCCCTCCTCGTTCAGGTTGATCTTGATTGCGATCTTTTCGCCCGGCTGGTAGCCGACGTCACCAGCACCGTGAGTGCGATTGAAATAGCGCAAGAGGGCGTCCCAGGCGGCCGCATCATTCTGCTCCGCCGTCAGAGTCCGCAGGGCATGCGAGAGCATCTTATCCACCGCCTGCTGATCCAGGTTCTGCACGTCCCACCAGTGGCCGGTCACGCCATCCCACTTGGTTGCATTTGGGTCGTGGACCCATACGACCCGCCCCGGATAGATGCCCTTGCCGACGCCCATCGGGCTATTGGGCGGATCGCTCGGAGTAAAACCCGCACGAGCGCCATTGATGGTGGGCAACCAACAGATAGCTGCCACCGCCACCGCCACCGTCGCGAGGAGTGCAGCAGCCAAGTAGCGGCCTCGGCCCGCCAGACGCTTGGCCTTGCAATACGCCAGACTCGACGCGACTATGCTGGCCAGCCACACCACGAAACCGCCCGCGAGGGGAAAGGCTGCCCGCTGGCATGGATAGGTGGCCCGCGAGGGCTTGGGGAGCACACGTATCAGGAACCACAGCAGCGACACCAACCCCACAAAGGGCAGCGCCCAAGACGCCCAGCGGCGTTCCCTTCCGCGCTCGACACGACGCCCGGTCTTCGGGCAAATCCTCGCAGCATTCTCATCGTTGCCCGAGGAGGGCTGATTCATTGATGTTCTCATAATTTGAGTCTTTCCACGGGAACCAAGGACGCCTTACCTCGCCTTCACATCGTAACAGAACAGGAGGTCCTGATCGCGGATGTACAGTTTGCCGTTGGCAATGACCGGGTGCGTCCAGGCCGGCTGCTGGCTGCGGTCGGGCTGGTCGAAGCGGCCACGCTCGAGGTATTGCTTCGGGTTCGGCTCAATCAGGAGCATGGTGCCCTTCTCGGTGCGATAGTAGAGTCGGCCATCCGCCAGGGCCAGCGAGCCTTTCGGCGCCCGGCGCTCGGCGTCGTCGCGCTCGTCCCAGAGAACGTTGCCGGTCTGGAAGTCGAGACAGACGAGGAAGCCACCCTCATTGCCGCCGTTGGCGCCATACAGGCAGCCGTCGAAGAAGATCATGCCGCCGTGGTGGTTTTGCATCTTCCTGGAGGAATAGACTTCTTCGGCCTTGACACCACCATTCGCATCCTTGCTCAGCTTCACCAAGCCACCGCCCGCACCATAGGCCGAGGCGGCGAACACCGTGCCATCGTGATAGACCGGCGTGGAACAGTTAATAGCCATGCCGTTGGCGGGCCGGTCATACCGCCAGAGGAACTTGCCGTCGGACGCCGCGACCCCGACGAGTGCCCTCGCGGTGAGCTGCACGTACTGGCGCTGCCCGTCGAAGTCGATTGCGATGGCCGAGGCGTAGGCCGCTCCAGAACCGCCGAAACCACCGGCACCACGGCCGGAGCCACCGGGACCGCGGCCGGGACCACCGGGACCGCGGCCCGGGCCGCCTGGACCACCATCGCGATTACCCCGACCGCCGCCGAAACCGCCGGCCACCTGGCTCATCATGCCTCCCTCAAAACCTTCATCCGGCTTCCAAACCTGGCCGCTCGAATCCGTAAATGGCGCGGACAGGCCGGCCTTGATCCGTAGGGTCGCTGCGGATGGCGCCGCACCGGTTACAGCCTCTGCCTGCGGAATGAGTTCAATCCCCTTAATTGCCGCGTTCTCGATCTGAGGCGTGAAAACAATGCGAAACTCTCCGTTGGTGACTTCCACAGGCACCGTTTCGATGTAGGCGCGGTTGGGACCGCCGGCCTTCGCCCAAACGTCAAAGTCCTTGAATTCATGCCCCTGGACATTGTAGGAAAAAACGCGCTGGCCAGGGCCGGTAATCCCTTCATAGGTCTCCGCAAAGTAGAGCTTCGCGAGATACTTGCCATTGGGAACCTTGGAGGAGAAAGCTGTCATCCCCCAATGCTCGCTCATGAACAAGCCTGGGTCTTTGGTTCCGGTCACCACCGGGGCCGAGCCAGCGCCCCGTCCGCCGAGACCACCGGGGCCGCCGCCGGGACCGCCAGGCCCGCCCGCGGAACCACCCGGGCCACCGGGACTGCCACCGGGGCCGCCACCGGGACCGCCGGGCACCTGGCTCTTCCAGATCGTGTTGCCGGTCAACTTGTCGAGGGCCACCAGGATCGCGTCCTGGCCGCCGGGGGTGCAGATGACCTTATCACCATCAACGAGCGGCGATTCGCGGTAACTCCAGGTTGGTACGCGCCCGCCAAAATCCCTCTGAAGGCTGCGTTGCCAAATGATCTTGCCGTCTTTGACCTGCAGGCAAGCCAGGTCGCCGCCCAAGCCCAGAACATAGAGCCGTTCGCCATCTACGGTCGGCGTGCACGCCGGCCCCTCTTTTCCCTGCGGCGCTTGCTGCTTGAAAGCGGACCCAAGGCGCGTCACCCAAAGTTCCTTGCCATCCTTTTCGGACAGGGCCCAAATGACTTCGTCGTCGCCGCGATTGCTCATGCCGAAGATCCGGCCAGCGGCAATGGAGGGACCGCTGTAGCCACCGCCGAGTCCGTTGATTTTCCAGGCGAGCGGTGGGCCGTCTTTCGTCCATTCCTTGAGCAGGCCGCTTTCCTTGGACATGGCGTTGCGGTCGGGACCCTGCCACTGCGGCCAGTCGTCAGCGCGCGCGCAGGACAGCAGGATGGTCCAACAAAGGGCGCTGATGACCGTCCTCTCAAGGTGCCCAGGTTCTTTCGTTCTCATATTGCGTTTCGCGTTTTTTGGTCATTTGACCGTTTTCCGGCATTTAGCTGACGTGACATGCGGACATTCAAAACGAAGTCCGCCAACTTTTTCGGACGTGCTCCCGCGCCGCGATGTCATTGAGCCACCTTCACGCACTTTAATTGTCTCTGATCCCGCACGAGGAGCCTTCCATCGGCAAGCGCCATCGGCGCCCAGTTCTGAGTTTGACCTCCAACTCGTGAAGCCAACGGATCATTTTCTGATCCTGTTCCTCCTTCTCCAAGCAACTTTGCTGATGCAAGCTGCTTAAAGCCGGATGGATCAGGCTCTATAAGGTATAACGTCTGCGCACCATCGCTGGCCAGAATCAGCCCATCGACCAGAATCATACTCCCTTTATTAAAATCAGGTGAACGCTTGGTCTGCCACATGATCTTGCCATCCATGCTCATACACACCATGCCGTCACGCCGTTCATTGGTGCCGTATTCACCATAAAAGTAGCCTTTGTAGAATATCGGCGGTTTCGTCTGGTCGCCAAATTGCCTGGTGGTAAACAGTTCGGTTGTGCCGTAGCTGCCTTCCGCCTTTTTTTCGACCTTGATCATCGTTGCACCGAGTTCATATCCCCCGACAACCAGCACTTTGTTGTCACCAGCATCAACCGCACTGGGCACGGAGATGTGACAATGCCACTTCGCATATTTCCACAGGATTTCTCCCGTAAGCGGCTCTATGCCGATGATGTTCCCCATTTCATTTTCATCCGCTCTCGCCCGTTGGAAAGGATTGGTGGATGGGGTTACCATAACAACCTGGTCTTTCCCGTCCACCTTTACGATTGCGGGGCTGACGTATCCGACATAGCCCAGGGAAGGCGTGCTCCATTTAACTTTCCCCGTGAGCTTCTCATACGCCACCACGCCAGCCTTGGGCGCTTGGGAGGCCACAATCAGCAGGTCATCGTAAATCAGCGGGTTCTGGGTGATGGCCCACGTTGGAAATCGGCCTTCGGGTCCCGCTCCAAACGCCGATCCACCGCCTGCCAGACCGCCGAAGTCCGTCCCAATGTTCTTATTCCAGACTGGTTTGTGTGTGTTTATGTCTATGCAATAAAGGTCGCCGTTGTGACCGCATGAATAGACGTTCTTGCCGTCCACAGTTGGGACGCTTCGTGAGCCGGGAAACATAACAGTTCCGGGAGCGTCATAAGCAAGATTCCAGAGCTCTTTACCGTTGGAAAGGTCTAAACAACGAAGATTATCGCCTACCTTATCGTCCCTATCGAGCAAGTAAACCTTGCCCTCTTTGACAACAGGTCCACCAAAGCCTCTGCCAACAGTAACAGTCCATACAACTTCCGGCCCATTCTGAGGCCAGGAGCGTAAAATGCCTTTCTGGGCTGATGTGCTGTTCCTATTTGGTCCAAGATATTGCGGCCAATCCTCCGCGACCGCGGAAGACATCAGGATTGCCCAAGAAAGGGCGCTGACTAAGGTTTTGGTATTCATAGAATGTTATCTATCAGCTTTATTAGTTTGAGTGTTATACGTGAGGGTGGGAAAAGAGAGGCAGTACTGTTCGAGCCCCGCTCGGCAGTTGTCACAGGTGCGGCACGAATCCACCATGCACCCCACCGCGCTCAGGTCCCCCGGCTTGAACTTGGCAACGCGGGAGCCCGCCCGGGTGACGCGGCCGAGAATCTCATGACCCGGCACGCAGGGATAAATGGTGTTGTGCCATTCATTCCGGGCCTGGTGCAGGTCCGAGTGGCAGACCCCGCAGTATAGAATTTCGATTTCGACGTCCAGGGGGCCGGGTTCACGCCGGGTGATACCAAACGAGGCCAGGGCCGAAGTGGCGCTCTGCGCTGCATAGGCTTGGACTTTGGTCGTAGTCATGTTCTCAAGATAACTTCGGTCCAAAAGGTGTCACTAGCAGAGCGCGCCAATCGGCTTGCAAAACACGCCACTGGGCAGCCTCGGCAATCGCCTCCGGCTTAAAATCCCTCCGACTTATTTTCCGGAAAGGCTCTAAGCGCAAAGGCTGCGCCTCAGGCTTCCAGGCGCGTGAGCACTTCCTGGGCGAGCAGTTCATAGGCCGCGGCGCCGGCGTTGTATTTGTCGTAGTAGATGATCGGCTGGCCAAAGCTGGGCGCCTCGGCCAGGCGGGTAGCGCGGGGAATGAGGGTCTGGAAGGCCTTTTCGCCGAAATGCTGGCGGACTTCGCCCACGACCTGCTGCGAGAGCTTGGTGCGGCCGTCGAACATGGTCATCACCACGCCGAGCAACTGCAGCCGGGGATTGACCCCGCTATCGTGCAACTGGGCCATCACCCGGTTGAGCATCGAAAGCCCTTCCAGCGCGTAATACTCGCATTGCAACGGCACCAGGACGCCGTCCGCCGCCACAAAGGCGTTGAGGGTCAAAATGCCCAGCGAGGGCGGGCAATCGATGAAGATGACGTCGAACCGCTGCGCCTCCAGCACCGGCTGCAAGGAGCGGGCGACCCGTTGGAGATGGTTTTCTGCCCGGGCCAACTCCACATCCGCCCCGCACAAATCCACTTCGCTGGGGATTAGCTCCAGCCCTTTGAAGGCCGTGGGCTGGATCTTTTCCAGGAGACCGCCTTCGCCCAGCAAGACCCGGTAGGCGCTGGCGCCCGCGATCTTCTCGAGGCCCAGGCCGCTGGTGGCATTGGCCTGCGGGTCGAGATCAAACAACAGCACCCGGCGGCCCACGGCGGCGACGCAGGCGGACAGGTTGACGGCGGTGGTCGTCTTGCCGACGCCGCCCTTTTGATTGGCCACTGCAATGACTTTGGCAGGCACTCCGCACATGTAATCAAAGGCGGGCGCCGATTCAAGTTTTCCGGCTGGATTTTGTCCGCCGCTGGCGGCATCATCGGACCATGAACATGATCCTTTCGACGCACAATGTGACCCTGACCAAGGCCATCGAAGATCACATTATCAGCCGGCTCCAGAAGCTCGAGCACCTGCATCCGTATGCGACCAGCGCTCGGGTCACGCTGGAACACGACTCCGCCAAAGCCCCAGAGCGCCAGTTTTCCTGCGCGCTCCGGCTCTCCCTGCCGGGACCCGACCTGTTCGCCGAAGACGTCCAAAGCGACCTCTACGCCGCCATCGACCTCGTCGTCAAAAAAATCGAGCAGCAAATCCGCAAGCGGCGCAACAAATACAAGGCCCGGAAACATAAGACCGCGGCCCGCGGCAAACGCACCCGCCAGGAAAAGGGAATGTGATCCTCCGCGCCCGCGTGGTCCTGCCCATCCGGCAGCCGCCGATCCCCGATGGCGCCGTCCTGCTGTGGCGCAATCGCATTGCCGCCCTCGGACGCTGGCGCGACCTGTCGGCTGGCCCGCGCCCGGCCATCGACTTGGGCGAAGTGGCCCTGCTGCCCGGCCTGGTCAACGCCCACTGCCATCTCGATTACACCAACATGGCTGGCCACTTCGCGCCCCCCAGGGTTTTCACCGATTGGCTCAAACTGATGAATGCCACCAGGACCGGCTGGACCCTGGCCGATTACACCCAATCCTGGCGCCAGGGCGCGCAGATGCTCCTCCGCACCGGCACCACCACCGTGGGCGACATCGAAGCCGTGCCCGACCTCCTGCCGGCGGCCTGGCAAACCACGCCCTTGCGCGTCCTCTCGTTCCTGGAAATGATCGGCCTCGGTCGCCGTCCCGCGCGGGACATTGTCCAGGAGACGGTCGCCCGGCTCGCCTCGCTGCGCGGCGCCCGCTGCCGCCCCGGCCTGGCGCCGCACGCGCCCTATTCGACGCTGCCGGAACTGCTGCGC
>Ga0187882_1004384_pt1 | contig 11507 bp, 8 predicted proteins | sample June2016WEW_19_1_3_FD_132991 | JGI IMG/M metagenome (GOLD analysis project Ga0187882, IMG submission 132991) | Peatland microbial communities from SPRUCE experiment site at the Marcell Experimental Forest, Minnesota, USA - June2016WEW_19_150 | ecosystem: Environmental > Terrestrial > Soil >...
GGCGGCAAGCCGCGAGCCATTCGCCGCACCGGACGTCACGACCGTATCGCCCGGCCACAGACTTTTAGAGCGGAAGGCACCTCATAGAGGTGAATCATGAAAACGGTTCGCATTCTGGTGGCAGACGATCATGAGGTGGTTCGAAAGGGCGTGTGCTCCCTCCTCGAAACCCACCCGGGATGGACCGTGGTCGGCGAGGCAACTACCGGGCGGGATGCGGTCAAGAAGGCAGAGAAACTCAAGCCGGATGTTGTGGTCCTCGATTACAGCATGCCTGAATTGAACGGACTCGAGGCGACACGGCAGATCCTCAAAGCCGTGCCTCAAACGGAAGTGCTTGTTCTCACCATGCACGATTCGGAACAAGTAACCCGCCATGTTCTGGCGGCGGGAGCGCGTGGATATGTGCTGAAATCGGATGCCGCCCTTAACCTGGTTGCCGCCGTAGAGGCGCTGTGCCAGCACAAGCCGTTCCTGACTTCCGCTGTGTCGGAGATGGTGTTTCGAGACTTCCAGAAGTCCAGCAGATCCGAGGATTCGTTGCTCGGAGACAGGCTCACCCAACGCGAGCGTGAGATCGTTCAGCTGCTGGCTGAAGGCAAGAGCAACAAGGAAGTCGCCTCGCTTCTGGGAATCAGCATAAAAACAGCCGAAACGCACCGCAGAAACGTGCTGGGCAAGCTCAACCTTCATTCCATCAGCGACCTCGTCCATTACGCAATCCGCAACAAAATCATCGAAGTCTGATCTAGACGCGGGATACCGCAAACACCGTAGGCAGGCGTAGGCGCGCGGGATACCTCAAACTCCGGATTTCACGGGATGGTAACGGCTCGTCGCCGGTGCGATCTTGTACTCAGCTGAATTGAAACATCAAGTGCTCCTTGAATGAGTGGTCGCCAGGGAATCGGCAGCAGTCGGACGCAAGGCTATCGTGACTGAGCGGACGAAATGGTGGAAAGAGTCAAACGGAACGGCCGGCAGGCTCGTTGAGGAATCGCGAGCCTGCCGATGAAAAACGAGGCAAGTTTCCATCCCGGGTGAATGTCGCCACCTGGACCGCGCTCTCGGAGGTTGCCTCAATAGGGCCGGACAAGACATGTTGGAGAGCGAAGCGCGACTCTGCATTTGATCCGCAGTTAGAGGCGCTCCCGAGGAGTGGGAGTGCTCCCTTCTTAAACCTGCCGTGAATCAGGGCCCGGGCGGTTGCCGGGCCCCTCGTCTTTTATGGGCACTCCTCGGCGCACGCGTGGAACGCAGGACGCCCCACGACGGTGCAAGGAAGCAACCTCGTTGCAGGCAAGAACCGAGAGTCCCTCTTCATCGCGATTTAAGTAGCATCTACAGATCCAGTTATTGGGTCAGATTCTCTGGCCCGTCGCCCGGGTGTTCACACAAAGTTGCATGCGTGCTTTGCTCACTCAATGCTTTAGACACATAATGTCGGGACTTGTTAACATTTCCCGACATTATGTATTATTGATGTCGCCATGTCTCAACGTGATGAAAAGCAGATTATCAGTCTCATCAAAAAGCTGGGCGTAGTCCGTCCGATGGATTTGCAGGATCGCGGGTATCCCCGTGGAACTCTCTACGAGCTGCTGCAAGAGGGGCTCGTTAAGCGCCAGGCCCGCGGTCTCTACGTCGCTATCGATCATGCGTTCACTGCCGAACATACGCTTGCACAGGTTGCAAAGCGGATCCCAAACGGGGTCATCTGTCTGCTGACCGCGCTTCGGTTTCATGGGCTCACGACCCAAATGCCGCGCGAAGTTTGGATCGCCCTGCCGGAAAAGGCGCGCCGCCCCCGGCTTGAGTACCCGCGGCTCCGCGTCGCCCGCTTCTCGGGCGCTGCTCTGACGGAAGGACTCGAGACCCATCCAATCGAAGGAGTTGCTGTGCGCATCTACTCGGCCGCCAAAACCGTAGCGGATTGCTTCAAGTACCGCAACAAGGTGGGAATCGACATTGCAGTCGAAGCGCTCAAAGATTACCTTCGCATGTACCGTGGAGGCGCCGATGAATTGGTACGATTTGCTCGGATCTGCCGGGTGACGAGGGTGATGCAGCCATACCTGGACGCCATCGCATGAGCCCCAAGGAGATTCGAAACCTCGGAATAGGCAATAATCTCGGTGGCTGTCCCCCAAATTCAAGTTCCCTTATTGGGAATATATTTATTGATCTCAATACGGGAATTTGGTAGCATGAGAGTCATCGCGAGAAAGCCGCTCTTGCAGTTCTCAATCGCACACCCGGATGCCAAGGCAGGAGTGGATGCGTGGTACCACGAGGCGAGGGCGGCTATCTGGAAATCGAGTGCGAATATCAAGGCCCGATACCGAAGCGCGAGCATCATCAACAATCGCCGCGTGGTGTTCAATATCCGCGGCAACAAGTTCAGGCTTGTGGTCGATATTAATTATCCGGTGGGGATTGTCTACATTCGGTTTATTGGAACTCACGCGGAATACGACGAAATTGACGTGGAGAGCATCTGATGGCACCCAAAGTCATTAAGACTGAATCTCAGTATGAGGCGGCATTAAAGCGGATTGCGAACCTCATGGACGCCGATGCTGGAACCCCCCGTGGTGATGAGCTGGAGCTTTGGTCTCTGCTAGTCAGCGAATACGAAGACCAGCACTATCGTCTGGAAATGCCTGATCCGATCGCGGCGATTCGATTTCGGATGGACCAAGAGGGTTTGAATCAAAAGGATCTGATCCCCTATTTGGGCAGCCGGAGCAAGGTCTCGGAAGTCCTTTCCGGGAGACGGCCGTTGAGCATGGCGATGATCCGCAAGTTACATGCTGGGCTGGGAATACCGCTCGAAGTGCTGGTCCAGGAATCGGTCCCCGCCGCCGCGCGGGATTACGAGGATATAGATTGGCGGCGTTTTCCCCTGGCCGAGATTGCCAGGCGGCGCTGGATTCCGGGTTTTGCCGGAACGGCCCGCGACCTTCTGGCGGGCGCCGGGCAATGGCTTGCCCCGTTGCTTCTGCCCAATGACTCGGCCTGCCTCCGGCCCGCGCTTCTCCGCCAGCATGTGCGCAGCGGATCGGCAATGGATGAATATGCTCTCTGGGCCTGGAAGGCGCGTGTTCTCCAGCTGGCCAGGGCGCGGAAAACTTCGAGCTTTCAACGGGGGAGCGTTACATCTGAACTTATCTCGGAACTGGCTCATCTCAGCATTCTTGATGACGCGCCGCTCGTTGCCCGCGCATTTCTCGAGAAGATCGGAATCATTTTGGTTGTGGAGCGCCATCTGCCGGGAACTCATCTGGACGGCGCAGCCATGCTGCGTTCCGACGGAACGCCGATTGTCGGTCTGACACTCCGCTATGATCGGCTGGACAATTTCTGGTTCACCCTCAGCCACGAATTGGCCCATGTTGCGCTCCATTTGGGGCGGGAAGAACTGTGTGCCTGTGTGGATGATTTCGAATCCGAGAGCAGTGATCCCGTGGAAACGGCTGCCGACCATATGGCTCAGGAAGCTCTGATTCCTGAGCCCGAATGGCTGGACGTGCAAGCGCACCGCGGCGCATTAGCGCCCAAAGTCCATGATGTTGCCAGGAGGCTGAGAATTCACCCTGCCATCGTGGCCGGCCGGCTCCGCCGTGAGCAACATGATTACCGCGTTCTTTCCGGAATCGTAGGCCATGGGAAAATACGTGGCCTGTTTTCATAAGAATGGCCCGAGAGGAGACGCGACCGCAAGACAGCGAAAGCGTTTAACGACTTTGCATCTCAAATTGTTTGAAAAATGAGACACAAGCGTGCTTGTTGTTCATCGGTGAGACACAACTGAATTTCGGGTTCAGAGTCGTGTGATTCACAAAATGATTCGTGGCTGGCCTGTGTTGCCTCGGAGAAAATGATGTCTTTTGCGATTGGTTCACTGGTAAGGGCACGAGGGCGGGAATGGGTCGTGCGGCTCGAGTCCGAAGTGGACGTGATCGTGCTCAGGCCGCTGGGTTTGGTGGTTCAACTAGCGCATGAGTTTCGACGGAACCGATTGACGCTCTTGGTCTTGAAGCTTGTAGTGGCCTGTTGTCATGTTATATGGTAATCACTGGTCCTCTATAGCCTGGCTGGTAAAGAATCCGGGACAGTTCCAGAAGGTCTTCCTTTTCGACTTGACCGGCAGCGGCAAGATCGAGGAGATCCTTTGAGTGACTCAACAGAAACTTATAGCTCGGTGTGAGGCAATGTAGGTTCAACTTTGAAGGCGGCCGGACGGATAAGGAAGCGGGCCCAGCAAGGAGATGAAATGACAGAGCCACTCGCCGAAAAGGTAATACGAAAGATCGGCGAGGCGACCGGGCTGTATTATCGTCTCGTCATGCTGGTGGCGCCAGCCGGTGCGGGCAAGACCGCTGCGCTGCGGGATGTTCATGAGCGCACCACGGCTCCGCTGGTCAACGTCAATCTCGAGCTGTCTCGGCGGATGCTCGACCTCACCGAGCGCCAGCGGGCACTGCAGTTGCCCCGTCTCCTCGGGGAGATCGTGGGCGTATCCGCAGCCGATGTGATTCTGTTAGACAACGTCGAGGTTCTCTTCGATGTCTTGCTCAAGCAGGACCCACTGCGGCTCCTGCAGGGGCTCTCGCGGAACAAAACGGTGATCGCAGCCTGGAGCGGCTCCATCGACGGCGAACACCTGGTCTACGCAAAGCCGGACCATCCCGAATACAGACGATATCCGATGCGAGATTTGCTGGTAGTGAACGCGGAGGCCGTTGCATGACGCCAAGGAACCAAAGCCTAAGGGGGCAGACGCGATGAAATACGGAGACCTTATCCAGTTTGAGCCTATCGAATCCGTGGTTCAGTTGCGGGATGCTGACCAAGCCGCTGCTGCCCGGCAGCTTGTCCAGACCTATGTCATCTCCGAGGAGATGGCCGAGAAGCTGGTCAACCTCGTCGTTCCTCAGCTTCAGTTCGACCAGCCCATAGATAACAAGGGGCTGCTGGTCGTCGGAAACTACGGCACCGGTAAGTCGCACCTCATGTCCGTGATCTCCGCCTTGGCCGAAAACGGCGATCTCGCGACCCATCTGAACGACAAGAGCGTGGCAAGTGCCGCGGGCAAGATCGGCGGACGCTTCAAGGTGGTCCGAACCGAAATCGGCGCGACCATCATGTCCCTGCGCGACATCCTCGTGGCCGAATTGGAGGAGCATCTGGCCGCAATGGGCGTGTCTTATTCCTTCCCGCCCGCGGACAAGGTGTCCAACAACAAGCGCGCCTTCGAAGAGATGATGGCCGCATTTCACCAGGAGTATCCCGACTACGGCCTGCTCCTGGTGGTGGACGAGCTACTCGACTACCTGCGTTCGCGCAAGGACCAGGAGCTGATCCTCGACCTCAACTTTCTGCGCGAGATCGGCGAGGTCAGCAGGGATCTGCGGTTCCGCTTCATCGCTGGCGTCCAGGAAGCCATTTTCGATAGTCCTCGTTTTTCCTTCGTGGCCGACAGCATCCGCCGGGTGAAGGACCGCTTCGAGCAAATCCTCATCGCCCGCAAGGACGTCAAGTTCGTGGTGGCGGAGCGTCTGCTCAAGAAAACCGCCGACCAGCGCGCGAAAATCCGGGAGTACCTGACCCCATTCGCCAAGTTCTACGGCCGCATGAACGAGCTCATGGACGAGTTCGTGCGCCTCTTCCCTGTGCATCCGGACTACATCGACACCTTCGAGCGGGTTACCGCAGTGGAAAAACGCGAGGTGCTCAAGACCTTGTCTCTCGCCATGAAGAAGCTGCTCGGCCAGCGTGTCCCTGACGACCGCCCCGGGGTCATCGCCTATGACGGCTACTGGACGACCCTGAAAGACAATGCGGCCTATCGTGCCATCCCGGAGATTCGCGAAGTCATTGATTGCAGCATGAAACTCGAGGGGCTGGTCGACAGCAATTACCCTAAAGGGAAAAACAAAGACTTTGCGAAGAGAATCATAAACGGGCTCAGTCTCCACCGGCTGACTGTGGGCAGTATTGACACGCCAGTTGGACTCAACGCAGAAGCACTCAGAGATGCTTTATGCCTTTTTGATCCGATCGTTGCCGAGCTTGGTGGTGATCCAGCAGACGATTTAAGAGGTGAAGTCGAATCGGCAATCAGAGTGATAAGCCAATCCGTAAATGGCCAGTTCATTTCAGCCACGGAAACGGATGCCAAAGGGCGTTTGAGTGGTCAGTTCTACCTCGATGTCAAGAAAACCGTGGATTACGACGCACAGATCCGAAATCGATCTGACAGTCTCGAAGATCAGGAGCTCGACCGCTACTACTACGAGGCATTGAAACGGGTCATGGAGTGCACCGACCAGACTTACGTAACCGGTTACAAGATCTGGCAGCACGAGCTGGAATGGCTGGAGCGCAAGGCCGCGCGCCAGGGATACCTGTTCTTCGGTGCACCCAACGAACGCTCCACGGCCGTGCCGCCACGAGATTTCTATCTCTACTTCATCCAGCCCTTCGACGCGCCGCACTTCAGGGACGAAAAGAAACCGGATGAGCTGTTCCTGCGTCTCACGAATACAGAAGAGGAGTTCCGCACCGCGCTTCAAAATTACGCCGCAGCCCTGGAACTTGCCTCCACTGCCTCAGGCCACGCCAAGTCCACCTACGAATCCAAGGCATCGAACTTCCTGCGCGACCTCGTGCAATGGCTCCAGAAGAACATGACCACGGCCTTCGAGGTCACCTACCAGGGGCGCGCCAAGTCCCTGACTGAATGGGCCAAGGGCAAGTCCGTCCGCGAGCTTTCGGGTATCGGCTCCCATGAGCGCATCAACTTCCGCGACCTCGTGAACACCATCACTGGTCTATGTCTTGGGGCCCATTTCCAAGACCAAGCTCCCGAATACCCGTCCTTCTCGGTGCTCATCACAGGAGCGAACCGAGCCCAGGCCGCACAGGACGCCCTGCGCGCCATCGCTGGCCAGAACCGCACCAAGCAGGCCACCGCTGTGCTGGACGCCCTTGAGCTTCTCGACGTCGAGCGGCTAGCTCCGTCCCGGTCGAAATATGCCAAGCACATCCTCGGTGTCGCCAGAAAGAAGGGCCACGGCCAGGTGGTCAACCGCTCCGAGCTGATTCAGGAAGTCCTCGGCGTGGAGTATCTCGCGCCACAATCGCTCCGACTCGAACCCGAATGGGCCGTAGTAGTGCTGGCCGCGTTGGTCTATGCCGGCGAGGTGGTGCTTTCCATCCCGGGCAAGAAGTTCGACGCTACGAGTCTGCCGCAACTGGCCGGGACCGGCATCGACGAGCTGGCCCAGTTCAAACACATCGAGCGGCCCAAAGACTGGAACCCCCCGGCGCTCAAGGCGCTCTTCGAACTGCTTGGCCTCACGCCGGGCATGGCTCAAATGGTTACTCAGGAAAAGGACGAGCCGGTTCAAGAGCTGCAGCAGGCCGTCATCAGCGCCGTTGAGCGCCTGGTGCTCGTGCAGCAGAACCTGCAAGCCGGTCTGTTCTTCTGGGGCCGCAGTCTGCTGGCAGAAGAAGATATCAAGAAGCTGCGAACCAAGCTGGACGATACAAAGACCTTCCTCGAATCCCTGCGGGCCTACACTTCGCCTGGGAAGCTCAAGAATTTCCGCTATGACGCCTCAGAAGTAACGGCAAATCGGGATGGGCTAAATTCCCTTGCCGAGATCAAATCACTTGAGGAACTGGTAGGTGACCTCGGATCCACGGCATCGTACCTCTCAACCGCCGAAGCGGTCTTGCCCACCGGCCACGATTGGATCGACAAGATGAAGACGGCGCGGGACGAGGTCCTGGCCCAGATCGGCGATCCGGCCAAGCGGAGCGCTGCGGCATTCCGGCAGCAGACACAGCGCAAGCTCGCCGACCTCAGGAAGGCCTATTTGCACGCCTACCTTGCCATGCACGCCAAGGCGCGCCTCGGCGTGAACGAGGACAAGCGCAAGGCCCAGCTCATGGGCGACAAGCGGCTCAAGGACCTGCAGAAGCTCTCCACCATCGATCTGATGCCACGCCAGCATCTCTCGGACTTCCAGAATCGGCTAGCGGGATTGGAGAGCTGCTTTGCGCTCACCGAGCAGGAACTGGAAACATCGCCGGTCTGCCCACACTGCAACTTCAAGCCGGCTGCCGAGCTAACCGGGGCTCGCGCGGCTGCCATGCTCGACGGCCTGGATGCCGCGCTCGACAAGCTGGTTGAGAACTGGACGCAGACTCTATTGACCAACCTCGAAGACCCGACCACCAAGGGCAACCTGAGCCTGCTCAAACCCTCGCCGCGCAAGCTCGTGGACAGCTTCATCAAGAAGCGGATCCTACCGGACGACTTGGACCAGGATTTCATCCACGCCATGCAGGAGGTGTTATCCGGGCTTACCAAGGTCTCGGTCAAAATTGCGGACCTGCGCGATGCCCTGCTCGCAGGCGGCTCACCCTCCACTCCCGCGGAGATGAGGAAGCGGTTTGAGGAATACCTGGACGGGCTCACCAAGGGCAAGGAGCCCGGCAAAGTGCGGATCGTTTTGGAGTAGATATAATGGCTGCAAAATATTCCGATGCTGACATCGCAAGGCTTCTCGAAGAAAGGAAACCGCTTACCGTGGATTTCCGCTCCAAAATGCGCCTGCGCGAAAAACGCGGCCACAAGGAGCAGGAATTGGACCTCCAGGGCGTGTCACGGGAACGTGTGTGGTCGACGTTCATGGAGGATTTTCGCGCGTTGATGACGGCAGCCGTCCCTGAAAATCGAAGGATTTTCGATTGGCATGATCCTCAGCGCGACACACAGGGAATGTACAGCGTGAACTGTCGTGTCAATGGAACGGAGCGTCCGCTTTTCGTTTTCGCTTTGCCTGGGGACGACAAAGCGCGGGATGCCACCATCTCCATGCTTCAGTTCGAAAAGTGGGGGGTGCCGTTCCGCAGCGTGGCCGTCTTCGAGGACCAGGAGAGCATCAACCGCAAGGTCTTGGCTCGCTTCAGCGACGTCTGCGAGAAACAGTTTTCCAGCCTCGGCGCAAACCGCGACCGAATCACCCGCTATCTGAATGAGGTCATGGGCCCATGAGCGGATCTGGAAGAAAAAGAAAGGACTCACGGACCGGAAAGCTGTTTATGGATCCCGCGGGCCAGAGCGAGATGTTCGAGAAGTCCCTCGAACAGGAAATGATGGAAAAGCAAAAATGCCGGGTGGAATGTTTGGGCATGACGTTCCCGGACGACGAAAAGCGTCGGGAGTACTTCCTGGAGAAGCTGCGCCAGAATCTGCAGGACCCGGAGTTCCGTAACATCGAGGGATTCCCAATCGGCTCGGACGAGGATATCCTAGCGCTGTCCGACCCGCCATACTACACTGCCTGCCCAAACCCGTTCATCACGGATTTCATCAAGCACTACGGCAAGCCCTACGATCCGAGTAAGCCGTACAGCCGGGAGCCGTTCGCGACAGATGTGAGCGAGGGCAAGAACGATCCTATCTACAACGCCCACACTTACCACACCAAGGTGCCGCACAAGGCCATTATGCGGTACATCCTGCACTATACCGAGCCAGGTGATCTTGTTTTCGACGGGTTCTGTGGAACGGGAATGACGGGAGTGGCAGCCCGGCTGTGTGGTAACAAACAGGCCGTGGCATCCATTGGTTACCACGTCGGCAGCAGTGGGAAGATTCGGGATTCCGGAAATTGTCAGATATCGGATATTGGGCAACGCTGGGCAATCTTATCGGATTTGTCACCCGCCGCTACCTTTATTGCCAGTAATTATGCTGACTTCTCTTCCCTAGAGACTTTCGCAGAAGAGGCTTTGAAGCTTGTTTCGAAGGTAGAGAAGGAACTGCATTGGCTTTATGAGGGTGTCTTCGGTGGTCAGGTTTTGAGCGCTGTTTGGTCAGATTTATTCCTATGTCCAAATTGCAGCCATGAGTTTGTCTTTTGGGAAGCGGCGCTCAAGGACGGAGCAATGCAAGAGGCATTTCCCTGCCCACATTGCAGAACAAGCGTTGGCAAGGCTGCCTCCAAAACATCTGGTGCTATCAAGCTCGACCGCCCATTCACTACTGCATTCGATCCGATTCTGAATAAGGCGATACTGGTACCGAAGCTTGCACTTGTAGAGGAAACGACTAAGACCGGATCGACCCGGAAAACAAAACACATCAAGGACGAGGGAAGACGGGTTTTCATCTCTCGCTTTGAGGGGCGCTCCTGGCCCCATATTCCAGCGGACGAGTTTTTCCCGGGGCGGCAAACCAACAAACTCATTAACGGCTCAGGCATCTCGCATATTTGCCATATGTATACGCAGAGAGCACTGTTCGCATATGGCTACCTGTGGCAACAGCGGCTATCGTCACATAAACACACTTCGCTTTTCAGATTCGGTCTTAGCTCCATCAACAACTACATATCCAGGAAACAAGGTTACTTCGGTGGGGGTGGCGGGGTGTCCGGGACGCTTTTTACGCCCTCGCTTCACCTTGAGAGAAACGTCTTCGATGTTCTGAGACGCAAGATCAAGAAGCTCCGGTCACTTGCAGTGAAAGACTTTAGACCAGGATGCGTCTCGACTCAAAGCATCGTTGATTTGAGGAATGTCCCGAGCGAGACAGTTGACTATATCTTCACTGATCCACCATTCGGTGAATCACTCCAATATGCCGAGCTGAACATGTTCGTCGAGGCTTGGCTACGAGTAAGAACAGCTGTCGATGAAGATTGTGTTCTGAATTATGTGCACAAGAAAGATTTACGGTTTTATTCGCACATGATGCTTGGAGCGTTCAAGGAGTACGCCAGATTACTGAAAGCCGGTCGATGGATGACCATCGAGTTCCATAATAGCCAGAATGCTGTTTGGAGCGCAATACAGCAGGCCATTGAATCATCTGGGTTGGTCGTCGCAGACGTGCGCGTGCTTGACAAGCAGCAGCGGTCATTCAACGCTGTCAACAGGTCGGGCGCAGTCGACCAAGATCTCGTGATCTCCGCCTATAAACCAAATGGTGGCCTTGAGGACCGCTTTAAGCTGACCGCCGGAACCGATGACGGCGCCTGGGATTTCGTCCGCACCCACCTTAGGCAGCTCCCGGTCTTCGTCTCCAAGGACAGCCAAGCGGAGGTCATCGCTGAGCGACAGAACTTCATGCTCTTTGACCGCATGGTGGCTTTTCACGTGCAGCGCGCCGTAACGATCCCCTTGTCCGCAGCGGAGTTCTACGCCGGGCTTGCCCAGCGGTTCACCGAGCGAGACCGAATGTATTTTCTCCCTGAGCAGGTGGCCGAATACGACAAGAAGCGCATGACCGTCAGGGAAGTCTTGCAGCTCCAGCTCTTCGTCACCGACGAGTCTTCCGCTATTCAGTGGCTTCGACAGCAACTTCTGAGAAAGCCCCAAACAGCGGGTGAGTTAAAACCTCAGTTCATGCAGGAGATCGGAGGATGGCAGAAAACCGAGAAACTGCTTGAACTCGATGAACTGCTGGAGCAGAACTTCCTGCGCTA
>Ga0187882_1004388_pt1 | contig 11496 bp, 8 predicted proteins | sample June2016WEW_19_1_3_FD_132991 | JGI IMG/M metagenome (GOLD analysis project Ga0187882, IMG submission 132991) | Peatland microbial communities from SPRUCE experiment site at the Marcell Experimental Forest, Minnesota, USA - June2016WEW_19_150 | ecosystem: Environmental > Terrestrial > Soil >...
CCTCCCATCCCGCCAAGGCGGGACGGGAGGGGGGTGATCCGTTTTTCCGCTTTACCCAGGGCGGCGGCCCGTCCCGCCCGGAGCGGGACGGGCCGCCGCCCTGGGCTACTGTCTTGCTGCCCCTTCGGGGCAGCGGAGAGCCGCGCTGCGCGCGGGTAGAGTGGAATTGGGGGCGGTGTCAGGATGCGCCCGCTCGCGGATTGGAGCGCGGACATTCTTCTGCGCCGCTGGGCTTTGGTCAACACGCAGGCGGACAAGAATCGCCATGCCGAGGCGTCGGCGCCACTCGGGATGAAAATTCCGCGGGTTGAGCGCAGGTTAGAAACAGAGAACAACTCGCCTTTTGGGCATCGACCATTTTCAGGGCAATGTCCGCGCTTGGATTTCAGATTTGAGATTTCAGATTTGAGATTTCAGATTTCAGAGCTTTGGGCATCGGCCATTTTCAGGGCAATGTCCGCGCTCCGACAAAGAATTTCCCCAACAAGATTCTCGGGCTTTGAACCCCTGAACCTGAAACATCGCAAGTGAAATGGTCAAACATCGGCATTTGACGCAAGCCGCTCTGTTACAGGTCATTGCGGCTTATGAACGCAGGGGGGGCATGGAAAGGTTCGACGGCCTTTGGACCGCGCTTAGGGGCCATGAACTGGGTGATTCGCGGGCGAGAAGCCCGGGTGGCAGGCGGGACGCCTGCCCTACTACGTCTCTGCCGGAAAAGGGCGCCGCGCTGGTCACCTGGTCCCGTGGCTGAGTGGGGCCGATAAGCGCACCACCGTGCCTCGCATCGGGCCGGGGCCGATGGCAAAGCTGCCGCCGAGGTCCTCCATCCGCCGGCGCATGTTGCGCAGCCCGTTCCGGCCTTTGTGCTCGTCGGCGGGGGAAAGTCCCCGGCCATCATCTTCAATTTCGAGGACAAAACGTCCCGGTTCGAGGCGCAAGCGGAGCCAGGCGGCAGAGGCGCGAGCGTGTTTGACGACATTGTTGAGGGCCTCCTTGGCGGCGAGGAAGACATGGTGTCTGAGTTCGGGGGAGATCGGGATGGGGGGCAGTTGGGCGGGCGCTTCCAGGCGGTAGCGCAGCCCCGCCACGGCCAAGTACTCCTGGGCATACTTGCAGAGGTAGTTGATGAGGCCGTCGAGGGTGTCGTTGGCCGGGTTCACGGTCCAGACGATCTCCTCGAGGGCGCGGGTGGTGTCGCGCGCCGTTTGGGAGATCTGCCGGGCGTGGGCGCTCACCTCCTCGGGCAGGCCTTTGTCGCTCTCGGCCAAGTCCCCCAGCAAGGCGACCTGAGTGAGATTGGCGCCGAGTTGGTCGTGGAGGTCGCGGGCGATGCGGGCGCGTTCTGCTTCCAGGGCCTCATGCTGGCGCAGGACCGCCAATTGGCGCTGGAGCTTCTGCGTGGAGATGTAATGGACCGAACCAACGATCAGCCAGAGCAGGCAGAGCGCCGCCGCGGAGAGAAACCACCAGGTCTGCCAGAACGGCGGCCAGACCGTGACCGCCAGGGTGGTGCCTTGCTTGCTCCAGAGGCCGTCTTCATTGCAGGCGGTCACGTGGAAGGTGTAGGGGCCGGGCGGGAGTTTGCCGTAGTAGGCCTCGCGCTTGTCGCTGGGCGGGGTCCAAGCGCGCTCGTATCCTTCCAGGCGGTAGCGGAAACGGGCGCGCTCGGCGGCGGCGAGATTGAGGCTGGTAAAATGAATGGCCAGCCCCTCCTTGCCGGCGGGGATGCTCACGGCCTGCGGCGGGGCGAGGCGGAAGTTGTTGGTGTGCTGCGGCTGGCCGCCGATGAAGACGGACTCGATGACGACGGGAAGCTGGTTGGTGTTGGGATGGAGTTGGGCCGGGTCGACCGAAACCAGGCCATGAATGGTCGGGAACCACAGCCTGCCATCCTGGGTCCGGCAGGCCGCGGGCTGGGAGCCGAAAGTGCATTCGCTGGTCGGCAGGCCGTCCAGTTCGCCATAGGTGCGCAGCGGGATGGTCGGGTTTGTCAGCCCCTCGGCCAGGGCGTTCAGGGCCTGCTTGGCCACACGGATCAGCCCGGCATTGGAGCCGAGCCACAGGTAGCCCTGTCCATCTTCCAACAGGTAACCGATATTACTGAGTTGGAGGCCCTCGTTCCTGGTGAAGCAGGTCCATTGGCCGTGGCGGCAGCGGGCCAGGCCGCCGGAAGTTCCCGCCCATAATACCCCCTCTTTATCCACCAACAAGGAGGCAACGTGATCGCTGGGCAGCCCGTTGGTCCGGGTGAACCAAGTGAACTGACCGTCGCGCAGACGATTGAGCCCGCCCCCGGCGGTGCCCACCCACAAGTTTCCTTCCCGATCATCGGCTATGGCCTGGACGGCGTTGGCCGACAACCCGTTCAGGGTGGCATAAGTCCTCCAGTTCTGGCCATCCCAGCGGGCCAACCCGCCTTCCGTGCCGACCCACAAGACCCCCTGGCGATCCTGGTGGATGGCTGAAATATGCGGATTGAGCAGGTCGGCGCCGGGGGCGGGTTTGAAGCCGCCGTCCTGGAACTCAAACAAGCCATACTTCTCGAAGCCGGCCCAGACCCTGCGGTCACGGTCCACAAACACCGTCCGTAAATAAACCGACTCCTTGAGCAAAAAGGCGGCGGGCTCGTTGGTGTTGGGAGACTGCTGATACAGGATGTTGGTGAACGTCTCCACCAACTCCCCGGTCCAATGGTCAAGTCTCCCGTCGTGGTAGCCGACCCAGAATCCGGCCTGGCCATCGGCGCAGACCGATTGGACCACCGACCCCGCCGAGGCCGGCCAGACATCAAAGACCTGGCGCCGGACGCGAAGCAGGCCGTAGGTGCTGGTGCCGACCCAGAGACAACCCTCCCGATCCACATACAGCGAGAGCACCGGACTGCGCGGCAAGCCCTGTCCGCTCCCAATCCGCGTGAACCGGCCCGCCGCATCAAACCAATACACCTCGCCGGCGGCCGTGCCGGCGACCAGGTTCCCCTCCTGGTCCTCGCACACCGCCGTGACCGGGGAGTTCAATTGATCCCACGGATAGGGGCCGAGGTCCCGCTCGACGCGGTTGGTCCGGCACTTCTGGATGCGGAGGCCAGCCAGGCGCCAATAGCCGCCGAGCTTGCTGGCCAGCAGAAAATCGAGTCTGGCGACCGGCAACTCCTCGGCCACGGGGAGGAACCCGCCCGCCGCGCCGCCGGAATCGGGGCTTAAGGCGATTTGGCTCCCGTCGGTGCCGACCCAAAGGTGGCCGGAGTCCTCGAGGATAAGTTCCCGGCAGTGGCTGGGTCCGAGCGGCCAACTGACCAGTTTGCCGTGGTGGAAACGGACCAGCCGGCCGGTGGGCTGGTCCGTTTCCGTATCGGCGGTACGCAGCCAAACCGCGCCGCTGGCATCCTCACAGGCCGCCAGCAAACGGCCGGGGGCACTGCCGGGCGGGACTGGGAAGTCGATCACTTTACCCTTCTGGGTGACCAGCACGATCCCGGCGTTTTCGGTGCCCACCCACAAGTTGGTCTGGCCGTCTTCGAATAGCTTGACCACGTGCCAGCTCTTCAGGCCAGGCGTGTTGTCGGGATTATAGACCGTGAATCCGACGCCGTCGAAACGGGCCAGACCACCGAGCGTCCCCACCCAAAGATAGCCGTCCCGGGTCTGCGTCATCGTCACCACGCAACTCTGCGGCAGGCCTTTCTCCGGGTCGAAACGGTCCACCATGAAGCGCGGGCTGGCCCCCGCGAGCCCGGAGCAGCACGCGCCCACCCAGAGCCCGGCGGCGAGAATCCAACTGTTCTTCGGCATACCCGACAATTGCGGCGGCTGGCAGCCAATGGGTGCTCCAGCCCCGCCACAGCTTGCCTGGGCGCGCCGGGGGAAGCAAGCCCGCCGCGGGCGCGGGCGCATTTCGCTTTTTTTGGAGGCCTTTCCGGCTCTTTATCTTAATCCTTGCTCCTAATCGTAATTAGGATTAAGATTAGGATTAGGATTAGGATTAAGGTTGGGAGAGACCACCCGAAAAAGTGAAATGCTCCCTGGCGCTACTCGGAGGAATCCTCTTCGGCGTCCGGCGGGGCCGCCTTCACCGGGCCCATCTTGTCGAGCATCGGCTTGACCTTCTCCCAGACTTCCTTGGGCACTTGCGCCTGCTCTTCCGGGGTCTCAATCGCTCCGTCGAAAACCAGCTTGCCGTCTTTGTCATGGGCGGTGAGCCGTTTCTTGGGGTTGGCCACGATGACGTATATGCCCGTGTCGTCGGCTGTAACGATGGTCTTGACCGACTGGCGGTCATTCTTGACCACGACGGTGGCGTCCTTCTCGACGTCCACTCCCCCGCGGGCCAGCTCCTCCAGGAACTTCGCGGCAGGCCCAAAGGCCGACTGTGCATTGGTAAGGTGCCGCGACAGCTCCTGCAGGGCCTTGCGGGCCTCTTCCACGCTGCGTTCGACTTCGACGCGTATTTTCTCCTTGTCAACGCCGGCCCGCGCCATGGCTTCCCGCGCGGCCTTCATCTGCTGGCGAATGTTCTCTCCGATTTTCAGGTCGCTGAGCTGGCGTGGCAGGTCCTCGAGGGGGCCCTGCAACACATCCTCGCCGAGCAACAAACCCGACCCCCGCGTGGTCTTGCCCAGGGTGGCGGAAAGCGACTGCTTTTTTCCGCCCCGGTAAAGGGCCAGCTTGAGCGTGTCGCCCTCTTTATGCATTTGCACCAGCTTTCGCAACTGGGCCGGATGAACCAGCAACTGGTCCCCAAATTGCACCAGCACGTCGTTTTTCTCGACTCCCGCCTTGGCGGCCGGACTGTCGGGCGCCACGTAGGTCACCACCAGGCCCTCGCCGGAGTTCAGACGCAATTGTGAGGCCAGCGCGTCGGGGGTCTCCTCCGTGGACAGCCCCAGCCAGGCCACCTCCTTGGCGGCCTTATTGCCGCTATCGGGCTCGATGGCCTCGATCACAATCTTCTTTTGTTTGGTAACCGGCCCGTTGGCCGACTGGTCATCAGTTTCGGCAGAGGCTTTTGCTCTCACCACCAGGCTGCGCTGCTCCAGCCCGGCGGCCTGCTCCGCCGCCAGGCCCACAACCAACGCGCTGGCCGCAACCATTAACCAAGCGGGTGTTCCATCTAATCTCTCTCTTATCGTTTTCATTAGCATTCAGGAGTTTGAACATTGGGGTTAGTTTCGCAATTCGTCAGCCTGTCAGTATGTTTCAAATCGCACTGGCACCACTTCGACGCGCGGCGCGCGCTGCTCGAAGACGACGCCGCGGTCGCGGTCGCTCAAAACCACCTGGTCCATCCACTCCCGGCAGCGGAAGCGAATCGGTTCGCCGCTCGGCAGCCGGGCCACGGCATCGAACGACCAGACCAGCGCCTGGTCGATCTGCACGCCGTGCGCCCTAAGCGCCGGCACAGCCAGGGCGGAATTTGTTTGGCGGCCGCCGTTGCCCGGCGGCGGATGCCAGCGCCAAAGCCCCGCGGCGGCGGCCAGCACCGCCGTGGCGGCGGCCAGCCAGCCCCACGCCCTGGCCCAAGCCGCCGGCCCGTTTGCCCGCCGAGGCTGCGCTGCCCGGCGGAGCTCCACGGACGGCTTCGCGGCCAGGAGGCGCGCCATGAACTCCTCCGGCGGCCGGGCCGGCGCCACTCGTCTCAAGTCGGCGGCAAAGCGGTCCTCGTCGTTCACGCGAACACCTCTTTGGTGAGCTTGCGCAATTCCGCCAGGCCGTAGCGGTAGCGGGAGGCGGCGGTATTGGCGGGAATCTCAAGCGCCTCCGCGACCTGGGCGAAGGTCAGGCCGCCCCAGACCTTGAGCGTCAGGACGTCACGATAAATGCCCGGCAGTTGCTGCATAGCTTGGTGGATCAAGCGGCTGCGTTCGCGCTCTTCCACCCCGGAGTCGAACCAGCACTGGGCCGCCTCCCAGTTTGCGGCGGCTTCGCGGCTGGCGCGCCGAGCTTGGCTCCGGGCCAAATCCACCGCCCGCCGGCGGATGGTGGCGAAGACCATTGCGGGCGGCGGCGGCGCGCCCCCGGCCTGGCGGCGCCAGCACTCGACCACGGCCGCCTGCACGAGGTCCTGGGCGTCGGCCTCGCAGCGGGCTTGCTGCCGGGCAAAGAGGAGCAGCACCGGGGCATGCTCTGCCAGCCACTGTTCCCAGTTTGATGGAGCGGGCGTTTCATGTTGCCAACCGCTCTTCACGCGATTTCACCTGGCCAAGCGTCACCGCCGGCGCTTTTTGTCTAATCTCGGATTTCAGGCCTGGGGCTTACCCTAGATCGCCTTCTCTCCGTGTTCCTCGGTGCGGATGCGGACGGCGTCTTCGACCGGGAAAACGAAGACCTTGCCGTCGCCGATTTTGCCGGTGCGGGCGGATTTGACGATGGCCTCCGTGGCGGCGGCGACCAGGCTGTCGGGGACAATCATTTCGAGCTTGATCTTGGGCAGGAAATCCACCGTGTATTCGCTGCCGCGATAGATTTCGGTATGGCCCTTCTGCCGGCCGAAGCCTTTGACTTCGGTGGCGGTCATGCCTTGGAGGCCGACTTCGTGCAGGGCGTCTTTGACTTCGTTCAGTTTGAACGGCTTGATAATCGCTTCGATTTTTTTCATGGGATAATCAATCGTTATAGGCGCTCTCCCCGTGCTGCGAAAGGTCTAGACCCAGGGTCTCGTCTTCTTCGGTGAGGCGGAGACCGATCAGGGCGTTGACCACCTTCAAGATAACAAAAGTCGCCGCCCCAACAAAGGCCATGGTAAAGAGCACGCCCCGGAGCTGGTTGAAGAACTGGGCGCCGCCGCCGGCCAGCGGCACGAGCTGGCCGGCGATCTTGCAGGTGCTCAGAATGGCATCGTTGACCTGGCCGCTGGCCAGGAAACCGAGCATCAACATGCCCAGGGTGCTGCCCACGGCGTGCACGCCAAAGACATCCAGCGAATCATCGTAGCCAAACCGCGCCTTAAGCCGGGTCACCGCCAGATAGCACGCCGCGCCGGCGGCCAAACCAATGAGCAGCGCCGACGGGATGGAGACGAAGCCGGAAGCCGGGGTAATGGTGGCTAGGCCGGCGACCATGCCGGAAGCGGCGCCGAGCACGCTCGGTTTGCCCTTGCGCAACCACTCGCACAGGGCCCAACTGAGGGCGGCCGCGGCGGCGGAGAAGTGGGTGGCGGCAAAGGCGCTGGTGGCCAGGCCGCCGGCACTGAGGGCGCTGCCGCCGTTGAAACCGAACCAGCCAACCCACAGCAAACCGGCCCCGATGAGACTCAGGACCACGTTGTGCGGGGGCATCGGCTCGCGCGGGAAACCCAGGCGCTTGCCCAGCACCAGGGCGCAGACCAGCGCCGAAACCCCGGAACTGATGTGCACCACCGTGCCGCCGGCAAAATCGAGCACCGGCATCCGGCAGCCTGTGGAGGCCCAGTTGAACAGCCCGCCCTTGCCCCAAACGATATGCGCCAGCGGGAAATAGACCAGCGTCACCCAGAGCGACGTAAAGAGCAGGTAGGCGCTGAACTTCATGCGCTCGGCCAGCGCCCCGCTAATCAGCGCCGGGGTAATGATGGCAAACATCAACTGGAAGAGCATAAAACTCTGCTCCGGGACCGTGGCGGCATAGTCGCTGTTGGGCGCGGTGCCCACCCCGCGCAACAGCAGGTGCTTGAGCGGGTTGCCGCAAAAGGCATTGCCCTCGCCAAAGGCCATGCTGTAGCCAAAAAGCACCCAGAGCACCGAGACCAGCCCCATGAGCACGAGGCTGTGCATCATCGTGCCCAGCACGTTCTTGCGCCGGACCAAACCGCCGTAAAAGAGGATGAGGCCCGGCGCCGTCATCAGCAGCACCAGGGCCGCGCTGGCGAGCAACCAGGCGTTGTCGCCCGAGTTGATGGCCGGCGCCGCAGCGGCTTTGGCCTCCAGCCGAGCCAGGCGGGCTTCCACCGTGGCCGGCGCAGCCTCGGCCGCCCGCGACCCCGCCGCCAGCCAGAGCAGCAGGAGCAAGGGCAACCAAAACCGGAATGCGATGCGCGCGCCCACAAAAGACTTCATGGCCTGATTGGACCGGAGTTCGGGCGGACAGTCAAGGCCGTTAGGACCAAGCCGTTGAAGGCGGGCCTGCCCGGCCGAAATTCTGGGATTGACATTGGGTCCGCAACGTCTGGAAGATGCTGCCTATGAACGAATCATCCAATTCCCTCACGACACGTCGCGAGTTCATCAAAACTACCGGCCGCCTGGCGGCGGCCTCGGCCCTGGCGGGTGTGGTCCTCCCCCACGTCCACGCTGCGGGCAGTGAGCTCATTCAACTGGCCCTGGTCGGGTGTGGCGGCCGCGGCACGGGCGCCGCCGCAGATGCCCTCAATACCAAGGGCGGCCCCGTCAAGCTCGTGGCTATGGCTGATGTTTTTGAAGATCGCCTCAGCGGCAGCTATGAGAATCTTAAGAAGGACCACGCCAATAAGGTCGAAGTTCCGCAGGACCGCAAGTTCGTCGGCTTTGATGCATACAAAAAGGCCATGGACTGCCTCAAGCCGGGCGACATCGCGATCTTTGCCACGCCGCTGGCGTTTCGCTGGGTGCATTTTGCCTACGCGATTGAAAAAGGGCTGCACGTCTTTATGGAAAAGCCGCTGACGGCGGATGGTCCGACTTCCCGCCGCCTGCTAAAGCTGGCCGAGGAGGCGAGTGCGAAGAACCTCAAGGCCGCGGTGGGCCTGATGTCCCGTCACAGTCGGGCGTTCCAGGAACTGTTTCAGCGCCTCCAGGACGGCGAAATCGGCGACCTCATTCTGCTGCGCGGCTACCGGATGCATGGGCCGCTCGGCTCGGCCTTTTCGACGAAGTGGCCGGGGAACCCCAGTGAATTGCTTTGGCAGATTCAGCGCTTCCACAGTTTCCTCTGGGCCGGCGGCGGATGCTTCAGCGACTTTTACATCCACCATATCGATCATCTCTGCTGGATGAAGAACGCCTGGCCCGTCAAAGCCCAGGCGCTGGGCGGACGGCATTACCGACAGAGCCCCGAGGGCAGCCCCTACGTGGACCAGAATTTCGATTCCTATGCGGTGGAATACACCTTTGCCGACGGCGCCAAGATGACGATGGATGGGCGCTGCACCGACGGCTGCAACCCCATTTATTCCAGCTACGCGCACGGCAGCAAAGGCCTGGCCATCGTCGCCAAGGCCAACGACTGCGGCCTGCCCTCCAGCACTTTCAAGGGCCAGAATCCGCAGCGCTCCAATCTGCTCTGGACATCCAAAGTCCAACCGGACCAACAGGACCCCTATGCAAACGAATGGAACGACCTGATGGATGCCGTCCGCAACGACAAGCCGTACAATGAAGTCAAGCGCGGCGTCGAGGCCAGCCTCGTCACCAGCATGGGCCGCATGGCCGCCCACACCGGCCAGGAAATCTCTTTTGACGACATGCTCAATTGCCAGCACGAGTTTGCGCCCGGCGTGGACCAACTGGGCATGGATTCCCCTGCCCCGCTGCGCGCCGCCGCCGATGGCAAATACCCTGTTCCCATGCCCGGCATCACCAAGAAACAGGAGTATTGAGCCAACCGCTCCCGGTCGATTGCGCGATGTGCGTGCTTGGCATCCCGGCGGTGAGTTGGTTGGCCGGACTTTCCGGCTTCACCGCGAAGCAGCGCGCCGCGTCCGGCGGCTTGACCAGCGCGCGGTAAGGGCTCGTGCGAAAATAAATTCCGAGATCTGGCTCCTTGGGTGGAGCGTGAAGCGTGAGAGCGTGGAGCGTGGTCCCGATTCCGAATCGGGAATGGCCTCCCGCTCTATCCCGATTCGGAATCGGGACTCCACGCTCTGGACGCCAGGCGAAGGCAGTTTGTTAGAATTACGCCCAAAGCACCGAAGTTGTTTTTTGCAGGGGCGGTAATGGCGGTGAAGCGCGGGGCGGAGTTGCCGAGCTCGCCGGCCACTCTGTCGGCGTCGCCGGCTTGCGCCAACCGATATGAATTGGTGGCGCGCCAGAGGGAGCGATTCGGCGACGCTGGCCGCCGGGCCGCCCAGGCCTGCCGATGACCCGCGCCTTGATTACCGCTTACGGTCATTGAGGCAACGGGCCGTTAAGTGGAAATAAGTGGAAATAAGTGAAGTAACCGCTGGCGCGCGCGTGGAAACGGGCAGGAACCGGTTCCTGGCCGGGCGCGAAGCGAGGCGGCGCTGTCAGTTTGGCATTCACTGGGTCACAGCTTTAGCACGTTTTGGGCGGGATGCCAAATGGGACGGGGCTGCAAATGGGGTCCAACCAGTCGTGCCAGTTGAAGCTCAAGCGTTCGAAGTCGTCCTGAGTGAGGGGTTCTGTGGGGGTTGATGCGATGAGGCGATCAACTTCGTCATACGGATGCAGCCCTTTGTCCTGGATATGTTGGGCACCTCAGCCAGGCTTGCGCGATTTTCCGCTTTTAACGCCGCCAGGGCTCGGTTAAGGTCAGCTTGGCATGGAAGCTGAGCCTGTCACACCAACCCCTGCTCCGCCAGGGGTGCAGCCTCCCGGGCACGATCGCGGACTGGTCACGTTGCTGTTTTCGGACGTGGTGGGGTCCACTGCGCTCAAGCAAGCCCTGGGCGACCGTGCCGGCGTGGCCCTGCTCCAGCAGCACCATGAACAGACCCGGCAAGTGCTGCGGGACTTCGCGGGCGCGGAGGCGATCAAGACGGCCGGCGATTCCTTCCTGAAGAAGAGCCCCCCGCTCGCCCCGTTGCGCAACCAGCCGCGCTTCCAGGCTCTGCCGAAAAGGTGGGACTCGACGAATGAATCCCGGCACTGAACAACGCAAGCTGGCCGCGATCATGTTCACCGACATGGTGGGCTACAGCGCGCTGTCCCAGCGCAACGAGGCCCTCGCACTGGAACTGCTCGAAGAACACCGCCGGCTGCTGCGCGCCCTATTCCCGCGCTTCAGCGGGCAGGAGGTCAAGACCATCGGCGATGGGTTCCTGGTCGAGTTTGCGAGCGCGTTGGAGGCTGCGCGGTGTGCGATCGAAATTCAGCGGACGCTGGCCACGCGGAATATCTCCGCACCCCCCGAGCGGCAAGTCCAGGTCCGCATCGGCATCCACGTCGGCGATATCGTCCACCAGGAAGGGGATGTGCTGGGCGATGGGGTGAACATCGCCTCGCGGATTGAGGAATTGGCCGGGCCGAGCGGGATATGCATCTCGGTGGATGTCGAGCGGCAGATTCGTCATGCGCTGGAAGCGTCACTGGTCAAGCTGCCGCCGGCGGAGTTGAAGAACATCCAGGTGCCGATGGAGTTGTTCCGCATCATCCTGCCGTGGGAAACGCAAAGGAGCAGCCGGCGTGAGGAGGCTCTGTTCAAAGGCGGAAGTCAAAATTCGGAAGCCGGAACAAGAAGTCAGAGCCGGCTGATGTCGGCGGCTACAAAGTTTGGCTGGGTCGCCGTCCTCGTGCTGTTCGCGGTTGCAGTCGGCTGGTGGCTCGTGCATCAATCCGGCAAGGCGACGAAGCAGGTTGCGAGTTCG
>Ga0187882_1004395_pt1 | contig 11484 bp, 9 predicted proteins | sample June2016WEW_19_1_3_FD_132991 | JGI IMG/M metagenome (GOLD analysis project Ga0187882, IMG submission 132991) | Peatland microbial communities from SPRUCE experiment site at the Marcell Experimental Forest, Minnesota, USA - June2016WEW_19_150 | ecosystem: Environmental > Terrestrial > Soil >...
TCGAACAGATAGCGGGACTAATCCTTATCGGCGTGCTAATTGTCGGCTGTGCGCTTGTGCTGCGGCCCTTTGCCCTGGCTATTATCTGGGCGGCTATCCTGTGTTTTGTCACATGGCCGCTGCGTGAGCTGTTATTAAAATGGTTTCGAGGCCGGTACAACCTTACCGCCTCGATTATGACTGTCTTACTTTTACTGGTGCTTTTCGTCCCCTTCTTCGTCGTCGGCCTCACCTTTACAGACAGCATTAGCTCCGCGATGCAATGGCTCGACACACAGAAGGAAACAGGCTTCCTCCCGCCGCCCGCGTGGGTCGAACGCATTCCCCTCGTTGGTGCGAAGATTACTGAATACTGGTCCAGCCTGGCTGAAGATGCGGAACCCGCCCTAAACCGGCTCAAACCGTGGTTTGAGCAAGCGGGTTTGTGGCTGCTGAAATACAGTTTCAATTTTGCACAGGGCGTTTTCACCCTCGCGATGAGTGTGCTGATTGCGTTTTTCCTCTACCGTGACGGCAACGGGATTGTGGAAAATATTAGTGAGCTCTTTCAGAGGATAAGCGGCGACTCTGCTCAGCACCTGATGGATGTCGTAAAAACAACCGTGCGAAGCGTTGTTTATGGTACCATAGGCACAGCTCTGGCCCAGGGTTTGGCGGCCTGGATTGGATTCAGTATCGCCGGGGTGCCTTCACCGATGCTGCTTGCCACGATGACTTTTATCCTCGGTTTCATTCCCTTCGGCCCGCCGGTTATCTGGATAACCGCCTCCATATGGCTTTTAGCTGAGGGGCGTACCGGCTGGGGCGTTTTTATGGTTATTTACGGTATCTTCGGCATCAGCGGCATCGATAATTTTATCAAGCCCTATCTCATCAGCCGCGGCTCCAAGCTGTCATTCATCGTAACGTTTATCGGCGTGCTTGGCGGTTTAGTGGCGTTCGGCTTCATCGGCGTTTTTCTTGGGCCCACCCTGCTGGCTGTTGGCTACAGTTTGCTCCACGAGATTCTCGCTCACGGCAGTTCCGCCCCTGTGCCAAAACCGGCTGATGCACCCGCTCCGGACAAATAAAAAAATGGAGCAAGGCTCCACAATTTTGTCCCCCTCTCTCCGGCTTTTCACTCAGCTTTTAGTTACGGCTTAGTATACAGGCGTTTCCGCCTTCGGTGCTGCCGGCGGCGCAGTTTCCGTCATCGGATTCTGTGTCTTTGGAATTCCCGGCGCCGTATTCTCCGTCTTTTGTGTTACGGCCTTGGGTGTTTCAGCGCCTGCTGTCCGAAGCTTAGCAACCAGCTTCAGAAGCGCTGTTGCTGTCGGCCCGTTTGCCTGGTCAGTGCTGGCAATCTTTAAAGCCGCCTCCGCCTTGTCAAGCTCACCTATCCCAAGCTCATTATATCCAAGCAGAAGCTGCAGGCTCGCATTGTTCTCGTTCATTTGCACGGCTCCGGCAAGCGCTTTTATCTGATGCTGGAGAACCACATCGCTCGAATACATTCTGCGAGGATAAAAAATCCCTTCGGTCTCGGGCGTGATTCTTGCAACCGCATCGCGAACTGCTGTTGCGGCCGTAACGTAATCACCGCTGGCGAAAACCGCCTGGGCATAAGCAAAAGGTAAAACCTTGTCCTGCGGTACAAGCGACATAGCCGCTTTGAACTTCTCCGCTGCGAAGGTGAAATTGCCGTTCCCGAACATCCTGACACCTTCATTGAAATAATTGTCCGCAGACGTCGTCGAACCGGCTGCTCCGGCACCATTCTCTGTTCCGACTATCGGGTTGGTGTAGTAATTATACGTGTTGTAATAACTGTTCCCGCCTGTGCCATAGCTATACCCATAAGGGTAATAATCGTAGTATGGATAGTAGCCGTACCAGGGCGAACCATAGTAATACCCATTGAAACAGGGGTTATAGAACACACCCGTCTCAAAGAATGGGTTAAAGAAGAAACTGTCAAAAACTGGGTTAAAGAAAAAATGGTTGTGGTGGAAATCACGGTCCTGGTCGGAGAAGTGACCTCTGTCATGGTCAAAATCATGGCCATGGTCAAAATCTCTGAACCCGACATGCCCATGTCCTTCCCCGCCGTTAAATTCCCTGCCGCCCATATCTCTGTTAAAGGCGTCGTTGTGAAAACCTTGGCTATGAGATTCATGGACATCCATATCTCTCTGAGAACCGCCGTTGCCGCTGCTCCAGCCGCCGCTTCTCATGCCGGAAGGACTACTTACGAAACCGCCGCTTCTGACACCAATGCTGCCCCCACTAATAACACCAACGCCTCTGAAGTTGTTGTTCCAGATAGCGCCGCCGCTAAAGTGGCTCATTCCACCACCATGGCCACCATCACCATTGAAGTGCCCCATTCCCATTTCACCGTCTCGACTGCCGCCTCCTTCGCCTCTGGCATATGCCGGCTCAGTGTACAAAACTAAGCCCGAAAACATTAAAAGCATAATCAAACTTTTTTTAAACTTGGTAAACATTGTCACACCGCCTTTCTTTGACGGTTTTTATTTTCATCGCTCCGTTCTCACGGTCCGCGTTGCTGCTCTTGATTTGTCTTGCTAATCTCGATGGCAATTGTAACATTCGGCAACCTTTGAGCACAATTATTCTTCATAAAAACCTCACTTTCGTATTAACCTTCTTCATTTATTTATACGTCTTCAGAACAAAGACGGATTGCCCGGGTTCGATTAACAAGTCCAAGCGGCCATTTCGTGCCGGCGGAGATGAAATTTAATGCCTATGATGATTAAGGGGAATATCAGATACCCGTTCTTTTAACAATTTAATTTGCCTTTGCGCAACCCCCGTATTACAATTCCCTTATTATCCGATTTTTAAGCGAGCCGATGATTTTCAGCAATATGCCTTCAAAGATGCGAACCTGCTTTGACTTGTCTGCGTATATGCTGTGAACGATGACCACGGGCTGCGGTAATTCTCTCCTCTCCTCCCTCCTGACCGCAGCCCAATCTTTTTCCCGCAAATAGTGCTGTTATACGCAGAACTGATGGGTTTTACGCGAATGCAGGGATATCTGGAAATGGCAGATTTGGGAGGTCGTTTTTCGCCAGAAAAGCAAAAAATACGTGTTTTTCGCGAAAATTTTCCTTGTCGAACCCGGCTGAGTATGGTAGGATGATTTCGTTATATTATTAAGGCGAGAGTTTGCCGAAAGGTTCCCACACCAATAGGCACTTATGCGCCAACTTTCGTGATTTTTGTACCAACAACAGGGCTGGGATATCTCGCTTTCTCCCCTCCCTCCGACCCAGTCCTGTTTTTTTCTGCGCCGAAAGCCCACCCTCTTCAATAAATCCTATGCCTTGTTTGCGTATTGTGTTCGTAATTTACGAAGAAATAACGCAGGGCATCGATAGGGTGGTCGTAAACGCCGTCTTTCAGAGGTAATTCGTCGCCTGTTGGCGTATCAGGATAGTGATAGCAGGTCAGGGCCTCGATAAGGCGGGCGCATTTGGGTGAGACAACAAATCGGCTTTTGCCTGCGCCATCACGTATCGCCCGGCGGATTGACTCGATACCTTCCGCGATGCCGCTTCTGCGATACCGTACGTTTATGCCCAGCGAACGCAATTCACGAACCGCACTTGTGCCGGTAACATCATTTGCTCCCGCACCGGCAGGGTCGCAAAATGTCGCTATGACTCGCGACTCACCTCCAGAGATTCTGCTCTTCAACTCAGCCGCGTGAGCATCGATTGTCGCGCGAGAGCGTACGTATTCATCAATCACCCGCACTACGCCTTCGCTATCGATCTGAATCCACAGGCAGACAAAGGGATTGGCAAACCCAAAATCCAGCGAACGATACAAAGGCAAATTCGCGTCATATTCGACGGGCCTGACGTGAATAGCCGGGTCGAACTGGTCAAAGACAACGTTTTCGAGATTAGGTTTCAGGCACAGCATCTCGGCTTCCCAGCCCGCCCTGCTGCTGCGCCGCATCTGCGTAATGCAATCGTCAATTTTCAAATACCCTGCTGCCTGTTTCGCCCTGCCCGCGCAATCGCCCCACAGCAAACACTGTGAACAATTCCGGTCTGTGCATTTCTCAATTGTCTCCCAGACGCACCATTTGAAAACGGGAGTGTTTGTTTTGGCCGCTGAGGAAACGAGCTTTTGCATAAGGCCGTAGGGTTTGTGCATTGTGCTGATTGTCTCCATACCGGCGATTATGTCATCACTACTTTGAGTGGTGAATTTCGCGGCATTAAATACATCGTTATCAAAAAGCTCAACCTCATCGCAGCGGAGTTTCTGAATGTGCTGGCCTCGAACGCTCGCCTGCGACTGCGTGAGAACATCAACAGCCGAACCATTAGCAAATCGACACCCCGTCTTCCTGATTGGCTCCGAAAGCAACTGCTCGTAACCTTTACGCAAAAAGGCGGTGAGGTATTGATACATTCTGCCCGCCTGTTCCTCTGAGCCGGCTAATATCCGAACCTGGCAATTCGGCTTGAAGACGCAGTCCAGTAGCGTCGCCACAGCCGCAAGGTCGGTTTTGCCCCCGCCCCGATTCGCCCAGACAATGCAATCAGCATTGGCAAGTTTCGGATTTGCAAAATCACAATTAAAACTGTGCCAGAGATAATCGAGGGGACTGTTGTGCTCAGGGCAGATTCGCTTATCCGGCACGTCGATTCCCAAAAAGACCTTGATATAGTTTTTCATGTCGTCTTTTGTCGTCGGCCTTGCCCGCCGCAGCGACTCATACAAATGGGAAACACTTTGGGCCTGCGCATTTGCCGGCAGAATGATACCGTTAGTCATAGTATGCCTCCGAATTCCAGATGTGGAAATTGAAAATTTATAATTTGAATCTTAACTAAACCCGGCTTTATTCCGCGTCGATTTTCTGGATGCGGGTGAGGTGTCGGCCGCCATCGAAGGGGGTATTGAGCCAAAGCTCAACGATTTCGAGGGCTTCCTCAATCGCAATCATACGCTGGCCCATCGCCAGTATATTCGCGTCGTTGTGCGCCCTGCTGAGCCGGGCGGAACGCAAATCCCAGCACAAGGCGCATCGCACGCCCTTGACCCTGTTGGCGACCATCGCCTCGCCGTTGCCTGAGCCGCCAAGTATGATACCTCGGTCGTATTTGCCCGCGGCGACGGCCTTTGCCACAGGCCTCATAATATCGGGGTAATCGCACGGCTTTTCCGAATCCGTGCCGAAATCGTCAACGGTATGCCCCTTCTCGATAAGAAACTTCTTTATGATTTCCTTGTATTTGAACCCTGCCTGGTCTGCGCCAATAGCTATTTTCATCAATCGTATCCTTTCCGGCTGTTTCGCCGAGCGTCTGATTATAACGGCAATCGCCCGCCGGCTCAAAAAATTTCCGCTGCATTAATTTTGGGCCCCTAAAAATCAAACGTATATTCTAAGTGGAAGAATGCCTCGCACCTGTTTTGGGATGTCGGATTTGCCGTGCCGATGGGTGCGGAAACCTGTGGTGATTCCAAAATAGGTGCGGGGTTAGTGCCAAAAAGCTTTTCATAAAGAGAGACGATGCCCCTTGGAAGAAAGTGAGGGCGAGATATTTCGGGCCTGCGTCTCTCTTTCTTTATTTTTAAATGTCCCCTTAAATAGTCATTATGTGACTATCCTCGTAACCACTAAGACATTAAAACACAGAGTGATTATTGATGATTAACACTTATCAATCACATTCCTGTCGTCTGTAATAATCAATAATCAATAAACAATTATCAATCCTTGCGAACTGCCATTTTGCATTATTAAAAATATGACTTATACTTTCTATGGAGGATGGTGATGGGGACCCGCGGGTCCGCGAGGCACGAAGCCTCAAAGAAGCGATAATAAGAAGGCGATGATGATACAAGGGAGACCGCTCGGCAAATTATGCGTACCTTAAATGAGCGAGTGTCTCCCTTCGTTTTTATTCGCTCGCAGCCAGAGCAGCTAATAACCGACTTGCGAGTTCCGGCGACAAATCCGGCAATTTCTCAGCTTCAGGCTGGTCGTCGGACACGGGTTCGGCTTTTTGCCGGAGATAATTTATAACGTCCAAACAGGCCTTGCGAGAGGTTTCCTGGTTTTCTGATTCAGTCAACTGGACAAGTTTGGCCGCAGCCACATTAGCGAATCTCGCGATTATCAGCTCGCCTCGCCGATGTGCGGATTTAATTCGCCGGTCAAACTCCCCCGCGAAATTCTCTTCCGCCAGCCATTTATCGTAAGTCCGCCTGTCAATTTTGTGCTTTTCTAAAATCTGCTGCTCCTCAAGCTCGCCCACAAACAAATCCTCAATTACTGCGAGTTGTTTTTTTGTAAGTGGTTTTACATCCGGCATCTTTCACCCTCCATAAACTGGCCTGCTATTTCCGCAATCGCCCTGGCGCGACGCTGTGCCTTTGTCGTTTGTGTCCTGTCCGCTGTACGCTGTTCGCTGAACGCTGCTGCCTCAATTGCATTCTCGATAACCCCCTGCTGCTGCTTTGTCACAAAAAACACAAGCGGAACAGCGAAACTCTCGGCGTTTAACTTTACAGGGACACTATTCAGTTTCAGGTTAGTAAGCCGCTCAATCTGCTTGGCCGTCTGAGGCAGTAATTTGGCAAGCTGGGCTGTCCCCATCCGCTGCGTAAGTTTTTTCAGCAGTTCAATCTTTTTCGCGAGCGTATCCGAACCCGCCAAACGATTTAGCGTCGTCAGCAAAATCGCCGTCTGCTCATCGTCCACGTCCCAGACAACGCAATCCGCCTCGTTACGCCCCAGCCATTCGAGGGCCTTTACCCGATGATGGCCATTAATAATCTCGAAGCAGTCCTGTTTTTGGGGGTGCGGCCTGACGACAATCGGCTCATAAAGCCCCGTCCGCTCCATATTGCGAACCAGCTTGCGAAACGTCGCCTCGCTCATCACGTTGGGATTATCCGGATGTGCCACAAGTTTATTCAATTCGATTGATTGTGTTATGTGCTTCATAAAATTTCCAATAATCAATCATCAATAATCAATTCTATGTTTGGGTTTTTCCAAAGATAATACACGGGCCTGTCGGTGAGTTTGCTGAGGACGAATCTTGTGCGAACGATGCCGGGCTGCATCAGCCGCCTTTGGCCATAACTTTGAAGAAATCGTGTCATTTCGCTTTCGATAAAACTTGATTTGTCGGACAAGACTTTGTCGAGCCTTTGCTGCACAACTACCGGGTCAATCAAATCCTGCTCATCAACGCCGACCGCACTGAACGCCTCAATCAGCCGAACGCACGAAGCCGAAATCGGTGCATCGTATCGGGTCATACCCGCCTTTTCAAAAAACGGGTTCGCCCTGCCCATCACCGCCAGCGCCTCGACGAAGGGGACATTGAGCAAAAACATCGTTTCTCTGACTAATCGAACCGCAAGCCCCAGCGAGCGAAACCTCGGCTCGATAATCACCCTGCTGATTGTGCGGATATTCCTGTTGATGAGTTTCAACTGCGTGCCCCTCTCCAGCCCCGCGAAAACTCCGCCCGTCGCGACATTTCGCATCTGCGCCCCCGCTGTCGGCATCGAATAAACAATCACGCCAACGGTTTCGAGCTTCGTCGCTGTTCTGAATTTGCCCTTCAGTGCGAAAATCGCCACACAAGGCCCCGAATGGCCTTCGCGGTAATGATAATGCGAAAGCGATTCATAATCCGCCCTCGTACCGGGGACAATTCCCAGATTTTTAGTTACGGTACATGTTTCCATTTTTGCTTTTTGCTCTTCCCTTTTTACTTTTTACCTTTTACTTTTTACTTTTATATGTGACTTCCGCCTCTCCCGTGAAGTTTTTTACGACCAGCACATCCGGCTGCAAATCCGCCAATATGTCCTCGTGGGCCGACGCGAGGAAAAACGTAACTCCGTTGTGTTTCGCGAACCTGCGGACGTTGTATGCGATTACGCCCGCGGTGATGCGGTCCAGGTTGCTGCAAAACTCGTCTGCGAAGATAAATTTTTTGCCCGAAGCCATCGCACAAGCCAGTCGAAAGCGATATTTCTGTCCCTCGCTGAGATTCGTCGGCGCATTGAGCATACAAAACACGTCGCTCAATCCCGCGTAGCTCAGCAGCGATAATGCGCCAATAACCCCCGTCCCGCCTGTGGTGAGCTCTGTCGAACCACCCACACAATCAATCGCCGCTTTGTCCGAAGGCAAAGCTATCTGCTCGATAATAATTTTCTCGTCGTCGGCCACCGCCGCCTGCATTTCACGAAGCAGCACGCTTTTACCCGCGCCGGAAGGCCCGGTTATGTAAACGATGTCCCCATCCTTGACCTCGACTTCGCAACTGTGCGTCGTTTGCTGGTCTTTGAGCCGGTCGATACCGACGCCGAACATCCGCATCACCGTCGTAACACGCTCGCTTCTTTGCGGATTCACCTCGAATTGTTTCGCCACTGAAAATTTACGCATCGCTTAATCCCAAATAGTTTCTAAAAATAAAGTTTAACATTTGTCATTCCCGCGAACGCGGGAATCCATTTCCTCATCAAAACCAAAAACTATCCGCGCAATCTGTAAAACCTGTGGTTAAAATCTGCAATCTACAATCCGAAATCCGAAATTAAATCGGCAATCGACAATCAAAAATTGGCAATCTTTAATGATCCGTGTGAGTCCGTGTTACAGTTGTCAGCCGCTGAATTTTCCGCATCGTTTTTCGCACCTCGTAATACGTCGTTTCGTGCCTGTCGGCTATTTCCTTCATAGGCAGCCCGTCGACAAAATAGTCCCTCGCCATTTCGATTTGCTCATCGCTGAATTTGTCGCGGCTGCGCAGGCAGGTGATGTATTGCCCGTCCAGAAGCCGGCGAACTAATTTGTGAATCCTTCTGGCAACATTCGCCTCATTTACGCCCGCCAGCCGCGCCATCTGGCCCAATGTCCCCGAGCCGTTCAGGTACATCTGCATCAGGGCGCTGTCCTTGCCCCTCAAAAGCCCCGCCCTGCTCCGCAGAAGGTCGATTCTCCCCGCAGTTTCTGCTTCCACTCTTCCGCCCCCATCAATCCTCTGAAACGTCCTGCTCCTCGCCATAGTATTCCCCTTCCTTATTTTCCACTTTTTGCTTTTTCCTTCTTATTATTTCTCTGCGTCCTCTGTGACTTCTGTAGCTAAAAATCTCTATGGCTAAACTCAAAACTGTCCGCTACCCGCTACACGCTGTCCGCTGTCTACACTCCGTCCCCTTCGGCTGCCCGCCCTGAGCTTTGTCGAATGGGCCTTTCACCTTCTGCTCGCTTGTTGTTATATATTAACCAAACAACGGCGTCGTATTTTATATCCATCTTAACTAATGTCAAGTGTTTATTCGTAAATAAACGAAAATATATTATTATTAACTATTTACAAAACAAGCAGACTGCTAAAAACCCCCTTTTCAGCCCAATAACGAGGATTTTCAGGAGTTTGCTTCAAGAAGGAAATTTTGTGACTTTTTGTCTTTCGGCTAATTTTCTTGTGAATTTTTCAGAATGAACATATGAAGGGATTCTTTAATCGCCCGATGTCATCTCGAAATTCAGCAGATATAGGATCAGCGTAGAGCAGGTAGTTTAAATTGAGGATATCAGAAGAAATAAGTATGGTGTCCACGATTCCCGCACCGCTTGGTTAGGGGTTGTCTGTTAGAAGATGAGTTATGCGATCAATCAAATCTATCGCCTTGCGTGCTTCAATTTGTGCAAACCTTACCTCACTCTGCTGAAATGGCTTGTCGTGCACTAGCTCTTTACGAGCTATGCGGAAACGTTTACATGTGTCAAGTAGATGAGGGTCGGTTATCTTCAGCACCTTAAGCTTCTCTTCATAGGTTTTAAAATCTATTTTATCGTAGGCAGCTTTACCCAGAAGTTTGACACCTTTGATGTATAGGAAGGCTTCGAGATAAATACCAGCGAATACAATGGCGACAAGACTGTGCTTGAAGGACTTGTGTTTAAAATCATAGGTTATAATTGAACCTTTCTCGCCGTTAGGTTTAGGTCTCGTCTGAGCTGCACTTATTCTATCCGACTTTGCCAAAGAGTCTTTAGCTATTGAAAGATAAATTTGTAGGTTAGACGCCATTATCATGTTCTATTGAATCCCTATTAATGATTACGCAGTCTGCATAAACCGCCAAACACCGCCTGTTTTGCCATTATAAGCAGTTCCCATTGCTTGTTCAACAGTGTAAAATAGTATTAATCCGTGTCTGAATATTTTCGCTCGGCCTTGGCGTGGTGATGGTTAGAACCCCCGCCGTTTTGCACTCGGTCCGAACCGGGCCTCGCAAAACGAGACGCGGGGGCTATGGGAAACGCTGAGAACCTATGATTAACTTTGGAATTACAGAACAAAAAAAAGAAGAACTCGAACAACGTATGCAAAAATGCAATTTGTTCGAAAAAGATATAGAAGAAAAATTTGTCAAAAGTGCTGGTTCAGGAGGCCAGAAGGTCAATAAGAGCTCCTCCTGTGTTCATCTGAAACATATCCCCAGCGGATTATCAGTAAAAATTCAAAAGAGCCGCAGCCAGGGACTTAATCGTTATTATGCCAGAAAAAGGATGTGTGAGCTGCTTGAGAATAAACTATTTGGGCAAGAAAGCCCGGAAGCAAAAAGGATAGAAAAGATTCGAAAGCAGAAAGACAGGAATAGACGCAGAACCTCCTCGTAAGCAGTTCCCGCTGCGTATTCAATACCCACCCTGAGCATGTCTACGGTGAGCGTCGTCGAACCGTCGAAGGGCTTGTTCAACCGTCTAAATCCGTGTTATTTCTGAAGCAGGCCCGTCACTTCGCTTCCGTGTGCTCGGCTCAAAAATGAAGGCCAAAGGCCTTCGCGGACAAGGCGAAAGGGTATCGCAGATGCTTGCATCGAGAATACCCTTAGCCGCAGAACGCCAAACCGAGCAAATGCAGTGTTAATCCGTGTCTGAAAAAACAGCGTAACCAGCGCAATCAGCGTCTAAAATAAATCTGTGTCAATCCGTGGAATCTGTGGCTAAAATACTCTATGGCTAAGAAACTTTGCAGTTTTTAGAAATGGCAGAAAATATGGCAGGCAAAAAACCATCAGACAGCGCCGTTGAGAGCAGGTATCTGCTGATGCCTAATCAGGCGAACCCTTACGGGACCGCTTTGGGCGGGGCGATTGTGGCCTGGATTGACATGGTCGCCTCAATGGCCGCCCAGAGGCATTGCGGCAAAGAGGTCGTAACGGCAAGCATCGATTCGCTATCGTTCAGAGAGCCGGTTCGCGTCGGCGACCACGTTGTGCTGAAGGCCTCTGTTAATTATGTAGGCCATACTTCAATGGAAGTCGGCGTTCGCGTCATTCGCGAAGACCCTTACGATGCCAAACAGGTTATCGCTACGACCGCTCATCTGACTTTTGTCGCACTTGATAAAGATAAACACCCCTGTCCTGTACCGCCGATATTGCCGGAAACACCTGATGAAA
>Ga0187882_1004406_pt1 | contig 11468 bp, 8 predicted proteins | sample June2016WEW_19_1_3_FD_132991 | JGI IMG/M metagenome (GOLD analysis project Ga0187882, IMG submission 132991) | Peatland microbial communities from SPRUCE experiment site at the Marcell Experimental Forest, Minnesota, USA - June2016WEW_19_150 | ecosystem: Environmental > Terrestrial > Soil >...
AATATGAACGGGCGAAGAACGATTAGGACAAGCGCTGTAACGATGGCGCAGAGCGTGGCGAGATTTATAAAATTACGTGCTTGTGTGGTTTTGAGATTAATGTTGTCATCTAATGAGTTTCGCCAAAGTGGGACAAGAATAATAATTAAAAAACCGAGTAGAGCGAGTGGGCCGTATTGCGTAAGGATGCTCAGGGCGAAGCAGTGTGGGTCGGAGACGGTTTCGGGGGCGGAAGGAGTTTTATATTGAGGATAATACGATGAGAAGTTTCCGCCGCCGATGCCCAAGAAGTGTTTGTCGAGGAACATTTTGACGGAGGCATCCCAGTATTGCCATCGGACGAGCATGGAATTTCCGCCGGGGAGCCGGCCTGTCCTGAGGCCATATAATGCAGCAGCGTATGCCAGGGCGAGAACGCCGACGAGACAGGCAGCGAGGATTATATTTTTGGATAGTTTCGGGCGTTTGCTGCGCATAAGGAGAAAGAATATTACTGCTGCGAAGAAGAACGCGGTAATTGCACCTTTGCTGCGAGTTAACAGCAGGCCCAAAAGTATAAATGCGAGAAGAAGAATGGCCAAGGCGCGGTTGCCGGAAAGTTTTGGGAATAATTTACGGTTTTTGAGTATCTCAGCCAACAGGGCGATAGCGGTGAAGGATGTAAGAATGGCGAAGGAACCTGCGGAGTTGCCCGTAGTGAAGAATGAGCGGACGTCTTTGGAGTAAAGGCGGTGCTCGAGGAGGATATGATTGAAGGAGTTTTTTTCGATACCAAGCTGTTGGAGCATTGCGTCGGGGTCGTCCTGGTACTGTTGAATCATAAGGTTGTTTTCGATGAAGAACTGGTCGGCGGACTGAAACGAAGCGACGATGCCGAGCGAGGCAAGCGTGATGAGGAGGATTTTGATTTTGGTGTGTGAGTCGAGCAGGCACGTGAGCATAATCCCCATAAAAATCGGTGCAAGAAGGGTGACGGCGGCGGTGATTGCGGAACGTTTATTGGCGGCGTAAAGTGTGGAGATAATTATGCCAGCAATTAGGAATACCAGGCCGAGGATAGAAGCAGATATTTTGAAGGACGGGCGATTGCTGAAAAGTTTGGCAAGGCACCAGATGAGAAAAGTGAATATGAGTGTTCCCGAAACGCACAGGGAAAAGACAGTATCGTTAAGAACGGCCTGTATGGGGGATGACTGTGGGGTCGGGGGCTCGGAGCTGGTGGCACGAAGTACGATGACAGCGATACAGAAGGGAAAGAGCAGCGTTTCGAGCAGAGTAAGGATTTTATTTTTTGAATTATCAATTTTTGTTTTAGTGTCGGTCATTTTTAGCGGTCGATTCCAGAACAGCGATAATTAACAGAACCAGAATGGTCTGGGCGAATATAAGTATAGCACCGGCTAAATTGACCTGGTAGAGAAAAGTTGCTCCGATGCCGGTGGTGAGGGTGGCAAGATAGAGGGTCAGGGCGGTCTGGGTATCGGTGAGGCCGAGTTTTCGCAGGCGGTGAGAGAAATGCTGAGTATCGCCGACAAATGGGGATTTACCCTGGCTGAGGCGTAAGGCCGTAACTGTGATGAAGTCATAAAGCGGAACAGCCATTGAGATGAGAGGGATAAGAACGGGATACCAGGCGCCTGAGGCGGCCTGATGGTAATAAGTTGTTCTAAGGGAAATAACGGCGAGGAGAAAACCGAGAGGCAGTGAGCCGGCGTCGCCCATAAAAATTTTGGCGGGGGGGAAGTTGAAGATGAGGAAGCCAAGAAGTGTTCCGATGAAAAGTAACGCCAGAGCACCGATGAAGACCTGGCTGCTGATTGCGGCGGCGGTGAAAAGAATCGCAGCGACGATTGTCGCTATGCCCGCGGAGGCGCCATCCATATTATCGAGGAAATTGAATACGTTGATAATCAGGACTATCCAGACGGTGGAGAGCATTGATGTTACGACTTTGCTGTGGATGAAAAATTCGAGGCGGATATTGGCGGCAAAAGCGGCAATGAAGGCGATGGCGAACTGAACTATGAGTTTGAAGTATGGGCCGAGGTGTTTTTTGTCGTCCCAGAGGCCGAGGGCAAACAGGGCGAGGATGCAGAAAATAACGATAATGAGCTGATTTGTTCTGCTGATGAATCCGGGGGCGTGAATAGCGGCGGATTTGTCAAGGGCAAGTCGGCCCGGCTCGACTAAGAATCTTACGATTAAAATGCCCGCGACGAAGAACAGGAGTATTGTTGCCACGATTGATATGCCGCCTCCCAGGGCGATTGTTGAGCGGTGGTATCTGTCTTCGGTGGGGCGTGCGACGAAGCCGACGCGTGTGGCGAGATTTTTGACAAGCCGGGTAAGGCCGGCGGATACCGTGAATGACGCGACGAGCAGGATTATTGCTAGGTATGTTAGTGTCACGTTTTCAATTGCTCCAGTTTAGCCACAGAGATTTTTTGGCCACAGAGAGCACAGAGGACACAGAGAAATGAATAAAAAAACAGTGTAAGTCAGTGTCTATCTGTGTCCTTTTCATTATGTTATATGCTCTTAATACCCTTCATGTCAACGGTTTCAAGATTTACTAAGTTTTCAATTGTTCCAGTAAACGGGTTCGGACTTTTGATAAGAAATCCTGATAGCAGGACTGCCTGTAGTCAGGGAACGTATATTCAAAATGTCGCCACTTGCCTTTTTCATACATAAGCGTAACTTCCGCGAACATTTTATTGCCGATGTAGATGCGATGCGAGAAATTTTTCGTTGAGGCGAGGATTAGTTTTGATGGCTCGATAAATCCCGGGTCGAGATTTGCCGGCCGAGGCAGGGAAAGCTTTAGTGAATCGGCAAGTTGTTGTTCAAGAGAATTGGTATCGTGCTTTATTTGTGCGAGTTTGCCGGGGTCGATAAGATTTTCTATTGAGACAAATTGCCGCAGGGCGTTCGGGCCGATTTCGTCTTTGTAATAGTCGGTCTGGGTGAAGGGCCAGACGTCGCTTTTGAGGTCAATTACGCCAAAAGATTTGCTTATCGCCTTTACCGCTGCGGCAAGGGCGGTTTCATTCGCGGCTAAGATGCCGATTATCAATTTGACTGGTTTAGGGTTTTGCAGTTCCCACATTGTTTCGTCGTTCGTATCTCGTATTTCGAGCTTTATGTGTTGAGCCGTGATTTTAAGGTATCAACCATTTCGACGGTTTTGGCGACGGCGGTATCGACGGGGATGAAGGTTGGTTTCGGCTCGGTGCGGAGCTTGATTTCAACGTTGCCGGTTTGGAGGGCCTTTTTACCGACGGTGATGCGGACAGGGATGCCAATCAAATCGGCGTCTTTGAATTTAACGCCCGCCCGTTCATCGCGGTCGTCGAGTAAAACTTCGATACCCTTACTTTTCAGCTCGTTGTAAATTTTCTCGCCTGCCTGAACGACATCGGTATCGTCCTGATTGACTGATACGATAATAACCTCAAACGGCGCGATGTTGATGGGGAAGATGATGCCGTTTTCGTCGTTGGCAGCTTCGATTGCGGATGCGACGATGCGGTTGATGCCTATGCCGTAGCAGCCCATCAGGCAGGGGTTTCCTTTGCCGGAGTCATCTAAGAAGTTGCAGCCGATTTTCGATGAGTATTTAGTGCCGAGTTTGAAGACCTGGCCGACCTCGATGCCGTGCTTGAAGAGGAGTTTTTTGCCATCGTGGGTGTCGCCCTCGACGGCGATATGAATATCAGCGACAACAACGTTAGTTCCTGATAGCGGGAAGTCCCTGCCCGGGACGATATTTTTGACGTGATAATCGGTTTTATTCGCGCCCGTAACGCCGATGGGCATAGCCGCGACGGCGTGGTCGATAATCAGTTTTGAGACCTTGCCCGCAAGGCCCATCGGGCCGGCGAAGCCGACCTTTGCGCCGGTGATTTTTTCGATTGTTTCCGGGGTAGCCAGCTCGTTGTGTTTTCCACCGATGGTTTGGGTGAGTTTTTCGGGATTGATTTCGTGGTCGCCGCGGACCAGCGCGACGATAACGTTTTTATCAGCGGAGAATATGAGGGTTTTAATCATATCCTGCGGTTTGGTTTTGAGGAATGCGCAGACAGCGTCGATTGAGCCGACGTTTGGCGTGTGGATTTCTTCCGGTTTGGGCGGGTTGGCGATGGGTTTTTGTTTGGGCAGCGGGTCAACTTCGGCTTTTTCGATATTTGCTGCGTAACTCCCGTCTTCGGTATATACGATAACGTCTTCGCCTGAGGGGCATGGGATGGTGAACTGGTGAGAGCCGGAGCCGCCCATTTCGCCCGATTCGGCTTCGACAATGACGTAATCAAGGCCGCAGCGTTTGAAGATGCGCTTATAGGTCTCGTACATACTCCAGTATTCTTTATCGAGACATTCGGGGGTCGCGTGGAAGCTGTAGGCATCCTTCATAATAAATTCCCGGCTGCGCAGGACGCCGAACCGGGGGCGGAACTCGTCGCGGAATTTGAAGCTGATTTGGTACAGGTTGATGGGCAATTGCTTATAGGATTTGATTTCACCCGCGGCGACGCTTGTAACGACCTCTTCGGCAGTCGGGGCAAGCACGTTCAAATGGTCGTGTCTATCCTTAAATGTTGCCATCGTTTTGCCGTAATCGACGTCCCGCCCCGTCTGCTGCCAAAGCTCAATCGGCTGCACCGATGGCATTAGGATTTCCTGTGCGCCTGCCCGGTTCATTTCGTCGCGGACGATGCCGATTATCTTCAAAAGGCATCGCCAGCCCAGCGGCAGGTAGGTATATGTGCCGCTTGAGAGCTTACGCATAAGCCCGGCACGGAGCATAAGTTTATGGCTCGGAATCTCCGCGTCGGCGGGGGCTTCCTTGACCGTCGGTATTAACATTTTGCTGTATCGCATAATTTTTAACCACAGAGAATAAATTTAAGTAATTTAAGTTCACCACGAAGAGCACGAAGGAACACGAAGTTAATATAAAAAAACTATTTTGTTATTTTTTCTTCGTGATTCTCTGTGTTCTTCGTGGTTTAACAGTTTTTTAATTAAATAACTTCGTTGTTCAATTCTTGTCTAATATCCACAGCATCAATTGGGGTTTATAATGTAAAAACGGGGTTGTTGCAAGGGTAAAACGCATTGGGCCTGCGGCGGACTCGATTTCGTCCGGTAAATAACGGGCGCGGGGAGTAAATTTTCAGTATCAATACTGGAATTTACTGTTGTTTTTGGGCCGGGGATGTGGTATATAGGAAGAATATAAGGTCATCGTGCCGCCGGGGAGTTGGTGTAAACAGGCGGCGAGAATGCTCGAAGACGAGCCCTTCGATAAACAGGGCAATATAGGAAAATGGCATTATTATGAAGAATCGCACTAATTCCAGGAAGAATTTCAACAAGGGGCATGTCCTCCGTAGCTTTAGCGTAGGAGGATTTACATTAGTCGAGTTGTTGGTGGTTATTTCGATTATCGCGCTGCTGATGGCGATTTTACTTCCGGCCTTGGCAAAAGCGAGAACGCAGGCAAAGCGTATTGCATGCTTGAGCGGTCTGAGGCAGCTTGTGTTGGGGTGGACGGCATACGCTGAAAACAACGACGGCAAACTTGTTAACGGCGGACAGGCCGGAGCGACTGCGAGTCCTAAAGGAAGTGGCACATATGACTGGGTTACGGAGCCATGGTGGTGCACACCTATGTACCCCCTGCCCACGTCCGACGAGACCGGCAGCGGTTATAACGCAAAAAGATTCGACTGGGATTTGACTTTGATTTATAAGGAAAGAGAGCTGTTATTAAAACAAGGTGCGCTTTATAGATTTTGTCAAAACGTTAAAAGTTACCGTTGCCCGGAGGCCAGTAAAGATGCGCACCGGACGTATGTTATACCTGGACCTATGAATGCAGAATGGAAAAGCGCACCTGACAATTACATGCCCGCAGGTAAGGTTGTAAAGAGATTAGGGCAAATTACAGGATCGAAAGACCGGGTTGTGTTTTTCGAAGAGAAGACGGTAACTCCCGATGCTTTCGAATTTCCTACTCCGGTGAGCAGTGGTACAGTTCCAACGTGGACTTACGATAAACCTAATATTATGCATGGAAACGGGGCTAACTTCGGTTTTGCCGACGGCCACGCCGATTACCATCAATGGCAATGTGACGCCATAATAAAATGGGCCCAAAACCCAAGCACTGACGATACGGTTGGGGCGCCGACTGCAGCACAACTTTCATCTTGCCCGAAAGATTATGATTGGTTGCTTAATGCGATTTGGGGTATGTCGCGGTAAGATAGGCGGCAGGAAAATTGGCTTTTGAATCAAAAGTTAAAGGGCGTATATCTGAATGATATATGCCCTGTGTTCTGAGTTACAGAGAGGAAAAATCTTGAAGAAAGACAAAGGTTTTACATTAGTCGAACTTTTGGTGGTTATCTCGATTATCGCGCTATTGATGGCCGTTTTGCTTCCGGCCCTGACCAAGGCGAGGAGAACAGCGAAAAGAGTCATTTGTTTGGGCAATTTGAAGCAAATGACTTTGGGGTGGATGTTATATGCGGAAAACAACGACGGTAAACTCGTCAACGGCGGACAACCCACGAGTAATCTTCCGTTCCCAACGGAACCATGGTGGTGCACGCCTCTGCCCCCCGTGCCTTTAACCGACGAGACCGGCACATATAGCTCAACAACAAGATATGACTGGGACCCCGCTGCTACTTGGCCGTATGAAGAGCATGTAAGTTTGATGAAGAGGGGTGCGCTTTACAACTATATTAAGAACGTAAAGATGTATCGTTGTCAGGAAGCGCCCAAAACAACGCACCGGACATTTGTGATGCCTATGTCTATGAATGCGGCATGGACAACAACTTCTCCGTCTAGTGCTTGTTATCCTCTTGATAGAGCGGCAAAAAGGATAGGGCAAATAAAGAAAACTAAAGACATGGCTGTTTTTTTTGAGGAGAGGGTAATAACTCCCGATGCCTTCATGTTTCCATATGGCGCCTGCACACTTTGCGATACAATAGATTATATGCACGGCAATGGTGCAAATTTCGCTTTTGCAGATGGACATGCTGAATACCATCAATGGCAATGCCAGAAAACAATAGACTGGGCAGATGGCAAATTGACTGTAGACCAAATAGCCGCGGATAATTGTTTTCAAACGACGGACCGCTTATGGATACAGAAGGCCTGCTGGGGTGATTAGGATAAACTTCAAAGAGTTCAGTTTTTGAATCACAGGGCATATATCGTGAAGATATATGCCCTGTTTTTTGGGTTGATTATCGAGTGTGGAGGATTGATAATCTGTTAACCGTAAAAACAACCGATGACAGATAACGGATGGCGGAAGACAGGGGTCGCAGTGGTGAAAATAGAAATCTTGAAGAAAAAGCAACCACGGATTAAGAGTGATTCGAGGAAGGGGAAAAAAGATAACGGCGGGTTTACGCTGGTCGAGCTTTTGGTGGTTATCTCGATTATCGCGCTATTGATGGCTGTTTTGCTGCCCGCCCTGAGCAAGGCGAGAACGCAGGCAAAGCGTATTGTGTGTTTGAGCGGCCTGAGGCAGCTTGTTACGGCATGGATGGCATACGCTGAGAACAATGACGGTAAACTCGTTAACGGCGGAACAGCTCCTCCTCCAACAACTGCTGCGGCTATTGCGAGCACAGAACCATATTGGTGCACGTCTTTTAATACATCCGCCGACCCGGGGTACGACTGGAGCTGGAAGGTATATGGGGATTATTCAGGCATATTGACGTATGCACAAAGGATAGAAAAGCTGAAAAAGGGCGCGATTTTTAGATATTGCCAGAATATAAAAAGCTACCGTTGCCCGGAGGCCGATAAAGATATGCACCGGACGTATGTTATGCCCGCGTCTATGAATGCATATTGTGTCGGCTGCTACTATTCTACTGACAGTAAGGTAGCAAAGAGATTAGGTCAAATAAAAAGATCAAAAGAAAGAGTCGTTTTTTTTGAGGAAAGAGAAATAACCCCCGATGCTTTCCAGTTTCCCGATAATACTACTGGGACATTTTCGTGGACTTATGATAAACCCAATATTATGCATGGCGACGGGGCTAATTTCGGATTTGCCGACGGCCATGCGGACTATCATAGATGGGAATGTGCGTCTACATTGAAATGGGCCAAGACGCCAAGCAGTGCTCCGCAGGATGGGGCGCCAACCTCGGCAGAGCTTACCACTTGTATGAAAGATTATGATTGGATGCTCAATGCGGTATGGGGTCTAACGCGATAAAATGAACGACAGGAGAGAAGTTGACCTTTGACAAATAACGGATGGCGGAAGACAGAGGACGGATGACGGAAGTTAAAGAGGTAAAAGCAAAGATTTTGAAGAAAAACAAGGGGCCTGTCCTCCATAGCAATAGCGACCTGTCCGGCGTAGCGCAAGCGAAGTCAGAAGCCCTTCAAGGGCGAAGGATGGAAGGAGGATTCACATTAGTCGAGCTTTTGGTGGTTATCTCGATTATCGCGCTGCTGATGGCTGTTTTGCTGCCGGCCCTGACCAAGGCCAGAAAAGCAGCAAAGCGCGTCGTTTGTATGAGCAATATGAAGCAGCTTATCGCGGCGTGGATGGTTTATGCTGAGAACAACGACGGCAAAATTGTTAACGGCGGGCAACATCCGGTTCCGATTACTGATGCGGCCAATGCTATGACAGAGCCGTACTGGTGCACGGGTTTTCACACGACCGCCGACCCTGGACTTGACTGGAACATTGGGGGCTTCTGGGGGCCCGACGAATATTGCACATCTGGCACGCCGGTGCTGACTTATGACCAGAGGGTAGAAAAACTGAAAAAAGGCGCTCTTTACAGGTATCTTCTAAATCCAAAGGTTTATCGATGCCCGGAGGGCGCTAAAGATTTACACCGGACGTATTCCATACCCAGCTCGATGAATGGGCACAATTCGTTGGCAGCTGCGAATGAGGAGGGGCAGGTCTTTAAGAGGACGGGGCAGATTAAAGGTTCTGCCCAGCGGCTGGTGTTTATAGAGGAGGTAAGGATGACGCCGGATGCTCTGGAGGTTCTTGCCAACAACCCGTGGTGGCCAGATTATCCCGACTGGCCGGGTGTTATACATGATAACGGAGCGACTGTCGGAATGGCTGACGGGCATTGTGATTTATGGAAGTGGCAATGTCAGGTGACAATGGATATGTGCGCGTTAAAGAACGAACCGGCAAACCTCACGGATTATACCCATCCGTCTTGTAAAAAAGATGTCATCAAATTTCAGGTGGCCGTATGGGGCGACTCGCTTCAATATAATCTGAGTCTGTACCCTTCGGACTTGCCGTCATTTTAGTGGCGGATGTTGAGCGTAATCATTTTAGATTACAAACAAAGGGCATATATCGTGAAGGTATATGCCCTGATTTTTTTGGTTGATTATCGATAGGGCAGGGTTGATAATCTAAATCAGCGTTCAGCGTATAGCGTATAGGAAGACAGTAGAATTGAAAGGAGCATCCGCAAAAGGCGGATAAGAGAGATGGCACACAGATATATCAGCGAAATAGCGCCGGGCGAGGTGATTGACGATATCTACCTTGTGAAAGAGCCGATTCTGCGGAGCACGTCGCGTGGCGATTTGTATATAGCGATGTTCCTCTGCGATAAGACAGGCCAGTTAAACGGCCGGATATGGCAGGCAAGCGAGGCGATGTATGGAGAATTGCCCAAGCCGGGGTTCGTTCGGATAAAGGGAAGAAGCGAGGTATATCAGAACAGCTTGCAGGTTGTGGTGAATAATATCAGCGTTGTCGATTCGAGTAAGGTCAATATCGAGGAGTTTCTCGCCCGCACGGACAAAGACGTTGATAAGATGTGGGCGGACGTAAAGCGGTTTGTCGGAGGTGTAAAAAACAAGCAGTTGAAGGCGATTGTGGATGAATTCATAGCGGATGAGAAGCTGATGAAGCAGTTTTGCAGTTGTCCCGGCGGGATGTCGATGCATCACGATTGTATCGGCGGATTGCTTGAGCATACGTGGAATATGCTGCGGGTTGCATCGGCGGTACTGCCTTTGTATCCCCAGGTGCAGGCGGATTTGGTGCTGGCGGGGATTTTTATCCACGATATGGGCAAGACCGAGGAGCTTACCTACGATACGGCTTTTTCATATACGGATTCGGGCCAGCTAATCGGGCACATAACCAAAACAATCCTGATGTTGCACAAAAAGGCGGACGCATTAACGGCCAAAGGCGTGCAGATTGATGGCGCGGTATTAGATGCGCTGGGACACATCATTTTGTCGCATCACGGGGAATATGAGTTCGGTTCGCCCAAGCTGCCCGCGACAGCCGAGGCGTTTATGGTTTGCTATATCGACGACCTCGACGCGAAGATGAACCAGGTTACGCGATTGATTGAGGATGAGCCGGGCGATTCCAACTGGACGGGCTGGCAAAAGCCATTGGAAACCAAGCTGTATCGCAAGAGGATTGAGTAGCACTATCTGGTCACAGGGGGGTATAATCGGCGGATATGGCAAATGAGCAGGTGAAAATCTATACCGTCAGCCAGGTAACGACGCTGATAAAGACGACGCTGGAAAATAATCTCCCCGGGCGATTAACGGTGAGGGGCGAGATTAGCGACTGGAAATTACATTCGAGCGGGCACTGCTATTTTTCGCTCAAGGATGAGGGGTCGGTATTGCCCTGCGTAATGTGGGGGAGCAATTTCAAGAAGGTGAAATTCAAGCCGGAGAGCGGTCTTGCGGTTTTCGCAACGGGTAACATTGATGTTTACGAGCCGCAGGGGAAATACCAGTTTTACGTTGAGAGGATGGAGCCGGCGGGGGTGGGTGCGCTGCAATTAGCGTTTGAGCAATTGGTCAAACGGTTATCGGCACAGGGATTGTTCGATGAAGTGCATAAAAAGCCGTTGCCGAAGTATCCGCGGCGGATAGGGGTATTGACTAGCGAATCCGGGGCGGCGTTTGATGATATCAGGAAAAGCATTTTTGACCGCTGGCCCTGTGTGTTGTGTTTCTACCCGGTGCCCGTACAGGGTGAAGGGGCTGCTGAAAAAATCGCTTCGGCGATAAAGAACGTCAATCGCAGAAACAATAAGCTCAATCTCGATATCTTGATTGTGGGCAGGGGAGGCGGGTCGCCGGAGGATTTGTGGGCGTTTAATGAGGAGGTATTGGCGCGGGCGATTTACGAGTCGAAGATACCGATAATCAGCGCAGTAGGCCACGAGATTGATACGACGATAGCGGATTTGGTGGCCGATGCACGGGCATCGACGCCTACAAAGGCGGGAGTGGTCGCGGTGCCGGATGCGAAAGATGTCCTGGAAAAATTAGCGGTTGTGGAGAAGCGACTGACGGACGATATCGGCTCAAGGTTGGAGCTTGCGGAGCTGAGGTTACAGACGATATGCGCGAGCGCCGCGTTTCGCAACCCGATTTTGCAGGTGCGG
>Ga0187882_1004407_pt1 | contig 11464 bp, 7 predicted proteins | sample June2016WEW_19_1_3_FD_132991 | JGI IMG/M metagenome (GOLD analysis project Ga0187882, IMG submission 132991) | Peatland microbial communities from SPRUCE experiment site at the Marcell Experimental Forest, Minnesota, USA - June2016WEW_19_150 | ecosystem: Environmental > Terrestrial > Soil >...
CCGCAGGAACCCGCCGCTCCAAGGTGATGTAACTGAACATCGCTGGTTGCTTCTCATCATCTCCTCGCATGCCTCATTCGATGCAATACCGTTACCAAACTGGGTTTTTCCGCAGCCTGTTGAGCCCCGCCCTTCCGGTAGCCCCCCAAAAGCCTCCCAGCGTTGTGAGAAGTTCGCGCTAAGCCCGGCGCCGGGTTTTGTAGGGCCGGGGCTTGCCCCGGCCTAGGCCGCCCCAAGGGGCGGCCCTACACACACGACGAAAAATGTTTGCTAAAAAAACAAGGAATTACGGTATTGCAATGCAGGCATCTTACCCGCCTGCTTCTCCCCCGCACAGTTGTGGTTGACGGAGTCCGGGTGGCCCGTGGCATGATAGGGACGGGGATGGTGAGTTGATGTCCAACCCGGAACCACGTGTCGCGCCGCAGGAGGGCTCCCGCACGGAGTCGCGCCAGAACGTTCCCCCCGAGCCCTGCCAGCCGCTGAATCCCTGCGAGCTCGAAATCGACCTTTTCTGCAAGGGCCTGCGTATTGACCCTGCCTGCTCGCTCGAAGAGGATGCCCGATTCATCGCGCGCACGCGCGCGGGGCTGGGCAGTGGGCTGGAGTTGGTGATACCCGGTCCCCTTAAAGACGTATGGGTGAACGTCCCGGTGGAAGAGGACTTCGCGCAGCAGTCCTGCTACGAACTGGTGCGCGAGCGCGGCGAATACTCGGTGCGGGATTCGCGCCAGGGTTTTCGCTACGCGGTGCGCATTCCCCCCGAGCCCGCCTGGTACACGCGCGCCACCTCGCGCGGCACGTCCATGCACAAGGTGGGGGTGCTGCAAGGGACTTACCTCGGCATCTACATTTCCAACTCTTGCGGCTTCTGGTATCACTCGCCGTCGCTCAACTGCCAGTTCTGCGCCACGGGACTGAATGTGGGTGTGAATGAGGTGGCCGCGAAGGACGTCGAGGACGTCGTGGAAGTGGCGCGCGCGGCGAAGGAGGAATCCGGCGTCACGTTTGTGCATTTCAATTCCGGCTACCAGACCGATCGGGACCTGGACGAAGCAGCGCCCTATGTGAAAGCCGTAAAGTCGCGCGTGGGCGCGCTGGTAGGTCTGCAACTGATTCCCACCCTCGACTTCTGGAAGTACGACCGCCTGATTGATTTGGGCGCTGACCACTTCAGCTTCTGCTACGAGTTCCATAACCCGGAGTACTTCGCGCGCTTCCTGCCCGGCAAGCAGCAGTTGGTCGGCCAGCGGACCTTTTTCCGCGCGCTCGAATACACTGCGAAGAAACTGGGTAAGGGTTCTTGTTCGGGCGAAATCGTGGCCGGCGTCGAGCCCATTGCGGACACGCTCCGGGCCATCGACTACATCACCGGGATCGGCGCATTCCCCACCGTGTGCATTTTCCGCCCCACCATCGGCGCCGACATGGAACAATGGCCGTCCCCGCGCTACGAAGACATGCGGGTGGTCTTTCGATACTTGTATGAGGCCTGCCGGCGCAACCATATCCCCATCGACGTGACACCCAACATCGAAGTGAGCCTGATCGTGCAGCCGGGCGACACGCGGTATCTCGCGCCGCGCTCGACCGCCTCGTTCCTCTACCACGCGGAGATGGGACTGGCCCGCGCGCTGGCGCGGCCGTACTTCTGGTGGAAAATGCGGCCGAAGAAAATTACGGCCTCCGAAATCCTGACGCCGCCGGGGAACGGAATCAAGGCATCGCAGGCCTAAGCAGGCTGCGGAAGAACGCTCCGATGCTGTCATCCTGAGCGAAGCGAAGGACCTCTGTATTTGCTTGGAAATTCAAATGCGGGGGTCCTTCGCGCAGTTTATCCTGAGCGCCCAGAGCGAGATTCTTCGCTTCGCTCGGAATGACAGCGAAGGACTCAGGATGACAACGCCTACGGGTTTCTCCGCTGCCTGTTAAGGCGCGAGTGGCTCAAACCCGTTTAACCGGGTCCGCGCTCGACGGTCCCGCTCGAACATGATTCAGAACCAGGCACAACCCGACGTCGCCGAAAAGCTCCGCGCGGAAGGCCAAGCCATTCCCCTGGCCGGCGCGGTGGCGGCGGCCGCGGAAGCCTCCGCCGACCCCTTCGAGGTCGAAGCGGGCGGGGCGGGCCTGGAAATTTCGGCGCGCGCGCCGCTGCCCAACGGTATTCCCAATCGCGCCCGCATGAAGATTTTCTCGCCCAAGGCGGGCCACACCCTGGTCTTCTTCTACAAGAAGAGCTTGGTTCCCTACAGCCGCGACCGCTACAGTTACGGCGGGCTCGACCTGCGCGCTCCGCGTGTCGAGCCCCAGGAAATCGCGGCCTGGCTCGACTTCCTCACTTCCGGCTTCCATCCCGACAAGCGCCCGGAAAAACTTCGCCGCGCCTTTCCCTATGAAATTCCCGAGTAAGATCCCCGCCGCGCGAGGGCGGACGTACACGTCATAGCTTTCGCTATAGGCCAGACTATTCCGCCCCTGCCAGGGCGAAGTTCCTCAATTTAACGCCTATGGCACCCGGGCGGGGATACCGAGAGTTCCGGGGGGGAGCGGACATGCCCAATCCGTGTAATTCAAAAACCTGCCCACCCCCCTTCATAAAAACATTACAATTTGAATTCCCTCGTTGCTAGTATATTGCGCAAACATGAATGAACAGGTTACGGCAATATCCTCCGATCTGACCTTTCTCACCAATGAGACCGCGGGTGGCGCCGACATCGTATTTTAGGTCGGCGACAGTTAAGAAGCCAGGACAGGTCGTGGATAGGACGCGGTGGCAGAGATCTTGCGCGGGTTCGTGGGGCGCATACATAAAAGACAATGTATGCGCCTCCCGCGAACCCGGCTGCGCTGTTGGCCGCGGAGAAATGAAGCAGATTGCAGACGCAACGGTCATGGCTGATCACGTGCTAAGTAGGAGCTTCCCGTGAAAACGCTGTTCATCACTGATTCTGTCCCGTACCCGCTGACTTCCGGAATGCGACAGCGCGTATATCACCTGCTTAAGGCCGTTGCTGCGGTGAGCGAGGTTACCTTCGTCGCCATTGCTCCTAGCATGCAGGAGGAGAGGTTCAGACTTGAGGGAATTCGCTGCTTCTGCAAAGAAGTATGTCTGGTGCCGCCAGAGTCCTACGGCTGGTGGCGCGATAATCGACGTGGCCCATTTGCGTCCAAGGTTAAGCGTCTCCTTCGCTATTGCCATCCGACGGAGCCGATTCACCTGCAGGTTTGCGATTCGAAACGCGCCAGAGAACTAGTTCACGAGATATCATCCCAGGGATTCGATCTCGTCTGGGCCGAGGGGGTTTGGAACGCGCGTAAGCTCCCTTCTCACCTTTCCCGCCGGGTCGTCGTGGACCTCTATGACCTCGAAGACCGGAAGCTGGCCTGGAAATTGCGAAACACCGGGGTCTATCCGCGGATGGCTCTCGATTGCGTGGAATACCTCAAATGGCGCCGTGTGCAGAATCAGCTCATGCACAGCCCCTACGAGCTTGTAGTGTGCTCGCAGACCGACAGACGGGCACTGGGCGGCGCGCGAACAGTCTGGGTCGTGCCGAATGGCGTTGAGCTTCCCCCTCCGGCAAGTCCACAGGCAGCGCCCGGTTGCAGCGATGATGCTGTCATTCTGTTCCTGGGGGCCATGTTCTATGCCCCCAATATTGATGCCGTGCGGTTCTTCCTTCGTGAGGTATTCCCCCTAATTCGGAGGGAGGCCCCTGCGGCGCGTCTTCTGATTGTGGGACGCGCTCCGGTGCCCGAGGTCAGGAAGCTTCACGATGGTCGTTCCGTCCTTGTCACAGGGGAGGTTCCAGACGTCGCACCGCACTATCACCAGGCCACAATCGTGATCACCCCGATCCGCTATGGAGGCGGCACCCGCATCAAGATTCTTGAGGCCCTGGCGCATGCGAAAGCTGTGGTCTCAACCAGCGCTGGCGCCGAGGGTCTCGATGTTGAGCCGGGACGACATCTTCTGATTGCAGATTCACCTTCGCAATTCGCTCAAGCCTGTCTCAAGCTGATTCGGAACCCGTCTCTGCGGCGAAAGCTGGGAGACGAAGGGTTAAACTTGGTACGAGATAAGTATCAGTGGACCTCTATCGAGCGCCGCGTCCAGGAGATCGCGCTCAGCCATGGCGTTCCCCATGAGGGTGACGGGGAGCCCCGATTGCATAACCGTCGGCAATCCGCGTAAGGGTGGACTGGACGAAGGGAGAGGAATTCTCGTCCCTGGCTAAAGCGGATAGCGCAGAGCTTTCCTACTCCGGGCGGGATCATTCTGAGGCTTCTCCGCTACCGGCGCAGTCTCCAATGGCTTTTTTCCCGCGTCCAAGGCGCGTGCGTCGATCGGCGGGCAATCGCACGCGGTCAATCGGTAGACCGCTCGGGGTCGGTTATGCGCGGTGGCGAAGAGCCGGCGGGTGACGAAGAAGGAACAACCCGACACCCCCACACGGCGAAACGCGACACGCGGCAATCATAGCGGCGCCCCCCCAGCAGGTCCTTTCGTAGAGAAGGGCCGCGGAGTAATGTGCTCTGCGTATAACTCCCCGCTTTGGCTTAAACATCATATCGTTTCTGGGTCGCATACATCCCGACCAAAGCCGTAGGGACGTATGCACCACCCGCCCCGCATCGCTATCGGCAGAAGCGGTGAGGGCGATGAGGGAATTGCGGAGGGGCTCGGCCGCGCCCCCTACCACCACCCCCGAACCCCTCCTCATCGAGGAGGGGAGTTCTGTGGTTCCCCCCCCTTGGTTCAGGCGCGGGCGAGGGGATTGTCGCCAAGAGTGCGTCGCGGTTGAAAAGCCGCGCGGCTGGAAAGCAAGCCTTCCCCCCTCCCCGCGCGGCCTACACTACCCCGCCTGTTATCGGCGGAAGCTCCGAGGGCGATGAGGGAATCGCGGCCTGGCTTGACTTCCTCACTTCCGGCTTTCATCCCGACAAGCGCCCGGAAGAACTGCGGCGCGCGTTTCCGTATGAAATTCCGGAGTAACCAACCCCGCCAGTGTGGAACTGCCTGCCAGGAGCTAGCGGGCTCGGGGTTTGGCGAGGGAGAGCAGGAGTTGCGCGAGGTGGCGGGAGTCGTGGCGCGCCACGTGGTCTTCGATCAGGAGATCGGCGCACAGGGGCTTGACGCCCAACTCGCGCACCGCGTCGAGGTCGAGGCGGACGGGCTCAGCGCGCTCCACAGCGTAGCGTTTCAAAAGTGCGGGCGAGAGCGGCCGCTGGTTGAGGATGATGTGGTCGAAGAGTTTGCGCCCGGCGTGCTGGTGGAGGGCGCGCACATGGTCAGCGGCAGAATAGCCGCGCGATTCGCCCGGCTGCGTCATCAGGTTGCAGACCAGCACCTTCACGGCTCGCGAGCGCGCGATCTGCTGCGGGATTCCGTGCACGAGCAGGTTGGGAACCAGCGAGGTGTAGAGCGAGCCCGGCCCGAAGGTGATGAGGTCGGCGTCGCGAATCGCCTCGAGCGTCTCGGGCAGGGGCCGGCAGCGGCTGGGTACGATGTGCAGGCGCCGGATGGGAACGCGCGTCCTGGTGATGCTGTGCTCGCCGTGGATGACCACGCCGTCGCGGCGCACGGCCTTCAGGCGCACATCGGCGAGCGTGGCGGGGAAGATTTCGCCGCGAATGGCCAGGACTTCGCTCGACAGGCGCACGGCCTTGGCGAAGTCATGCGTGAGGTGCGTAAGTGCCGCCAGCAGGAGATTGCCCAGGCTGTGGCCGCGCAGGCCGTGGCCGCTTGCGAAACGGTAGTTGAAGAGTTGGGTGAGCAGTTGTTCGTCTTCGGCCAGCGCCACCAGGCAGTTGCGGATGTCGCCGGGAGGCAGAATGCGTAAATCGCGCCGCAGGCGGCCCGAGCTGCCGCCTTCATCGGTGACCGTAACGATGGCGGTGAGGCGGGTGATTTCGGGCCGAATCTGGGCGGGGCGCGCCGGTTCCGCGACATGATGCTTGAGGCCGCGTAGGACGGTCGACAGACCCGTGCCTCCGCCGATGGCCACGACTCTCATCATGGGATACGAATCCTTCGATGCAGCCCGGCGCGGCAGGGTCGCGCCGGAGGCTTAACAGGCTGCGGAAAAACGCCTCACTGGTGTCATTCTCGGCCCTTCGCTGTCATTCTGAGCGAAGCGAAGAATCTCGCTCTGCCCGCTCAGAGTAAACTACGCGAAGAATCTCGCCCTGCACATTTTCATGAACATACGAGACTCTTCCTTCACTGTGCTCAGGACCGCCTGCGGCTCCTCAGAATGACACCACCTACGACTTTTTCCGCAGCCTGTTAGGATCCTGCCGGGTGCAACAGGCGCCGAAAGCGGGGATCAGAGGCAAGCCCCCGGAAGTCTTCGTCGCGACGCACGTAGATGCGGTTTTCAGGACGCAAGGTGACCGCCACCTCGAGATGCTCGATCGCCGTGTCCAGGTTGCCTAGTAGTGCCTGCGCCGCCGCCAGCGCGTAGCGGATATGATCCTGGTTGGGCTTCAGCTTGTCAGCCTTGCCCAGTTGCTGGACCGCGAGTTCCAGGTTGCGGCCGTTCAAACTGGCAACACCTTGTGCGTAGTATTCGTCGGCCGAGCGGGGAGCCGTCGCCGGACGGCGGGTTCTTTGCTGGCAAAGACGCAGGTGAACCCGCGCGCGTTCGGCAACATCGCGGACTTCGCTGTCGACCAACTTTTCAAAGATCTCCGCAGCCTTATGGAAGTTCTGCTTTTGGAAGGCCCGCACCGCCGTTTCGAAATTCCTGACAGCGGCCTGGTATTGGAGGTCAACGCGCTGTATTTCGGAATTCAGGGGGGACATGCCCTTATGTCTATTGATCCTGCCGAGGGAAGCAGGCTTGACCCTTCCGCGACCGCGCGATCGGGCAGTCCGGCGCGAACTGCTCCGAGATCGCACCACTGTGCGCGCCATCCGCGACCTGGGCTTGCGGGAGTTCGCCAAGGTGCGTCTTTTGGCTGCCTTAAGTGTTCTCATTTGAGCCATTTAGACAATTGCGGGGGAATGCGACCACTCCTCCGCACGAACTGCCATTTCTATGTATAACAAATCTGGGCAATTGGAGTCAAATACTGAAATTAGAAGACCTGCACGGGGCCCGCCTTTCGGGACTTGGCGCGGCTTGAGACAGGCCATTGCCAAATTGTCTGAGTCTTGACGGAGTAGCCAGGAGATCGCCTGCGTCCAGTTTGTACAGCACGCCGGCGCCGCAACCGAACACTACGACCCATACTTGGCTCCTCCTGTCGAGTCGCGTTTTGGCAAACAGGTAACCTGAAGGCGACGTACCCCTCCAGACGAATCACTCGGGCATAGCCCCACGCTGCTGAGGTTAGGGTCGGTGGGAACTCGCGATGCGTAACTCCGCTGACTCCCGCCTATTCAAAAGGAGGGCTCTGGGATGCAACCAACTTTTGGGGGCATGCATCCTCTAATAACAAAGGCGACGCCCGGATAGGGCCGTCCCCAAGTTGCAGGGTTTGTGGTAATATAGTTTGAGGTTAGGGCTGCCCGGGAGTGTTAAACCCGGGTCAAATGCAATCGAATGGAACCACTTGAGACCGTTTGCTCCAGCGAGCGGAGCTAGAGGAGCTTTGAGTCGCAATACAGGGGTGGTCCAAAGTCGCAAGCTACGTGCTGTCCTGATTGGGGCTGCCATTCTGGCGCAGTTCCACCTCTTTTTTGTGGTGGAACTGCATCACCACGGAGACCAGCTCGCGCTTTCTGGCGGGCAAGGCCAAGTTAAGGCGCAACTGACACAATGGCAGTCGCCCCCAAAGCCCGATCCGATCTGCGGCGCTTGCCGTGTGTCTCGCCAGGGGGTTGTGCAGCTCAATAGTGTAACACCCCTCTCCTCGCCAGACTACTCAGCACGAAAGCTCCCACTATCTGAAGCCCCGCAGTTTGCCTCGCGTCTCCCCTCTCGAGTGTCCTCACGCGCTCCTCCTCTCTCCTAAGTTCCCCAAATCCGCTCTGTCGCACTACGCGACCCAAAACCCATCGCTTAGGAGAACTGCAATGAATTTGCTTCATACTTGCTTTCATCTTTGTGCTTCAAATTTGAGTGACAGGCAGGCCCACAATTCTGCGCTGCCACGACTGGCTCTGGTGGTTCTATTTTTTGGTGCCTCACTTTTTATTCTTGGGCCTTGCGCGTTCGGCCAATCTCTTGGCACTGCCGGGACTATCGGCGGGAAGGTCACTGATCCAAGCGGTGCCCCTATCGCCAACGCACGCGTGAGCCTGTCCAACGATCTGACCCTGTATCGGCGTGAGGCTATGACCTCAGATTCCGGTGAGTTTCAGTTCACGAACATCCCCCCGAACGTCTACCACTTCGAGGTCGATGCTACCGGCTTCCAGCATCACCATCGAGACCTAACGGTTCGGAGCGTGGTACCCGTGAGCCTCGAAATCAGCCTGGCCATCGAGGCGCAGCGCACCTCGGTCACGGTGGCTGCAGAGGCTCCGCTGATCGAAACCACACCTCCGGCGCACTCCGATGTCGATAACACGTTGTTTTCAAAGATGCCGACGACTTCGATCGCCTCCGGCCTCAGTGACATCATCACGCTTTCTACTCCCGCCGTGGTGGCTGATTCGGATGGTTTCTTCCACTCTCTAGGCGATCACGCCCAAATGAGTCTTTCCATCGACAACCAACCCATCACGGACCAGCAAGGCAACCTCTTCTCAACGCAGATTCCGCTGAACGCGATTCAGTCCGTGGAAGCGGTTTATGGAGGAACCCCTGCCGAGTACGGTGATAAGACCTCGCTGGTCGTTACCACGGTAACCCGCTCGGGGCTTGGACAGAGGCCGCACGGCAGTTTTTCGGGCGAGTACGGCTCTTTCGGGACCATTGATCAGAAAGCCGATTTGGGTTTCGGTAGCAGCAAGTGGGGGCAATTCTTCGCGGTGAATACTTCCCGCTCCGGCCGTTTCCTCGACACCCCCGAATACTTGCCAATGCACGATGTCGGCAACGATGAGAACGTCTTTTCTCGATCCGATTACCAACCCAGCGCCAAGAATATGTTCCATCTCAACATCATGGCAGCGAGGAACTGGTTCCAGATTCCCAACACTTTTCCTGAGCGGGACTCGGGGCAGGATCAGAAGCAGATGGTGCGATCCTACAACCTCGCCCCGGGATGGGTTCGCGTTTTTGGGCCCAATTCCACAATGGCGGTGAATGCGTTCTCGCGCCAGGACTTTGTCAACTATTACCCGAGCCGAAATCCCATGGCTGACCAACCCGGGACCCTCGCGCAGAACAGGAGTCTGGCCAACCTCGGTCTAAAGGCGGATTTCAATTATGCTCATGGGCGGCGCCACAACGCCAAGATCGGCGCGCAGATGACCCATACCTTGCTGACCGAGCGCTTCAGCCTGGGACTGACCGACCCGACGTTCAATCCAGTTTGCTTCAATCCCGATGGAAGCCCAGACACCAACCCGACCCCGATCGATCCCGGTGCCTGCGCGGCCCTGGGACTGACGCCGAATCTTCCGCCCGACCAGGGAGGTAGTTTCAAGCCGGGCTTGGTGCCGTACGACCTGACGCGCGGGGGATCTTTATTTCAGTATCACGGCCACGCGGATATCAGACAGCAGGCCTTTTACGCGCAGGATAGCATTAGTCTTGGAAATTGGACACTGAACCCCGGTTTACGCTTTGATAACTATGACGGTCTCAGCCAAGGCACGCAACTCCAACCTCGACTGGGCGCCTCTTATCACCTTGCTCCCACAGGGAGTGTATTCCGGGTGGCTTATTCGCACACTTACGAGACCCCACTCAACGAGAACTTGGTGCTGTCGAGCGCCACGGGCGCCGGCGGCTTGGCGGCCAATGTTTTCGGCGCGTACGCAAGCGTGCCGCTTAAACCGGGAATTCGCAACATGTACAACGCTGGCCTGGAACAGGCTCTGGGGTCGCATTTGGTATTCGATGGCGACTACTTCTGGAAGTATACTCGCAACGCCTTTGACCTGGACAATCTCTTCACCACTGCCATCTTCTTTCCCATCGAATGGGACCATTCCAAGATGGACGGCTTCTCCTCGCGGTTGTCCCTTCGTCAATACAAGGGCCTGTCCGCTTACACCACGCTGGGGCATACGCGAGCCCGCGTCTTCGGCCCGGAGAACGGTGGTCTGATCTTCGGCAGTCCCGTGGACCGCAGCGTCGTGCGGATCGACCACGACCAGGCATTCCAGAGCACGACTTACGTTCAGTATCAGTTGGCAAAAAATGGGCCGTGGGTGGCGTTTACTTGGCGCTACGACAGCGGCATCGTGTCGGGCGCAGTTCCGGATCTCGCCAGCGTGCTGGGGTTGACCGCCGACCAGCAAGCTCAAATTGAATTCTATTGCGGCAATCAGGTGGCGACGCCCTGGAGTCCGATTACGACCTGCAATTCTTCGAACTGGGGAACAAAGCTGGTAAAAATTCCGGCGGCCGGGACGGAAAACGACGACACCAATCCGCCGCGCGTCCGTCCGCGCCACCTGTTCAACATCGGCGTTGGGAGCGACAACCTCTTCCACACCGACCGCGTGCGCTGGACATTGCGGCTTGAGGCTCTGAACGTTGCCAACAAAGTGGCGTTGTTCAACTTCCTTTCGACCTGCTCCGGGACACATTTCGTTGCGCCACGGACGTACCGGGCGGAGTTAGGTATCGCCTTCTAGCGCATGGCGAGGAGCGCACCCGAAACCCCTGGTCCTTCTTCTTGCAGGGGCCGTAGCCTAGTGCATTCTTCTCGAGGGCGAGTGCGCTGATTTCGGAAATTCCCGGGCACACTTCGAGTCCACGCTCCGTGGGGGCAGGGCCGCCTGGTAAACCAGCCCGGGAGGTACTACCAGGCCGAGGTCGCAATCCTCCAAGCGGCAGGATCGACGCTGTCCCCTCGCTCTGCGTACCGCGTAACTGAGGCACCGGAGGCTCAATCCATCGATCAGGCCCCGCGCCCACAAGCCAAGGCCATTCTTCACGGTCCGATTTCTGCCTTGAAACTGCAGTCAACAAGCCCCCTATGGGCTGTCGCGAGTCTACCCTTCAGCCGCCCGGAGTTCCTTCACGCGCCTTGCACGCGGCGGGGGCGACGCCCAGACCGCTCCCTCTCCATTTGCACCGTGACCCGAAACCGGTCATCACGCCCTTCCAGTATTTACCGTGACGGCAGGCGCCGGCATCTCACTTGGGGCAACCCCACTTGCCTTGGGGGGGTCTGTAGGCCAGACCCCACTGGTGGCGTAGCCTCTGAAAATCAAAAAAACTTTACTAAGGAGTTGACTTTGTGCCTTTTGTTATTCTAAAACTGTCAATGAGGTTCTAGTACTGGTTAGGTCCGAGAGTCCCGGGCCGGCATCGGCAGGACGGGCTCAGGGAAGAGGGGTAACACAACCCACCCAGGCATGGGGACCTGGATGACCCTCCCTCCCGCGCCA
>Ga0187882_1004416_pt1 | contig 11457 bp, 8 predicted proteins | sample June2016WEW_19_1_3_FD_132991 | JGI IMG/M metagenome (GOLD analysis project Ga0187882, IMG submission 132991) | Peatland microbial communities from SPRUCE experiment site at the Marcell Experimental Forest, Minnesota, USA - June2016WEW_19_150 | ecosystem: Environmental > Terrestrial > Soil >...
CCGTACTGGGTCAAGACCGACGAGAAGAAGACACGGGAGGCTTTGGAGGAGAAGGCAAGCGTGGCGGGTAGGATCGCCAAGAAGATGCATGAGGAGACAGATTACGCGATATCAGGTGGGGGGTTCGGATATTCCGCAGAGCAGCATTATCGTGTTCGCGGTTTCAGTCACTGGCTTATGGACATCAAGAAGAACACGGAATTCTATCACGCGTTCGCGACGAAGCTGTGGGAAATAGGCAGGGACCTCGCGGAGATCTACCTCAACCAAGTTGGCGACTACGTTGATAGAGTGAGCGTAACGCCAGGCGATCTGGGGACGCAAAGTGGCCCGATGGTCTCCCTGGAAGATTTCAGAGAGTTCGTTCTACCCTACGTGAAGAAGAGCTGTGCCTTCGTAAGGAAGTATACGGCCGCGCGGATTTATGCTCACGCATGCGGCTCAATCCACTTGTACATTAAGGACCTGGCTGAGGCAGGGTTGGATATGATAGGCCAACAGATTACGCCTTACACGTTCCGGAGGGAGCCTGAGAGGCTTCATAGAGACTATGGTGACCTGATGACGTTCTGGGGGGGCATGGACACGCAAGTGGTGTTGGTGAGATATACGCCGGATCAGATCAGGGATTGGGTGAGGAGAGTCATTTATGGGTTGGCACCAGGACACGTCGTCGCGTCCAACCATGCCATCCAGGGCGACGTGCCTCCTCAGAACATATCGGCTGCGAATGAGGCCGTGGAGGAGTTCAGCAGGGCTGTATACGGAAACGACTAGTCAGCCGTACGAAGACTTGGCCTAACATTGCACATGAGAACTAGGCGTGCCTGACAGATTCGTTGACGCTTTCTGTGGTCGAGTATCAGCATCAGTACTTGCTAGACGCTACACGGATTATCGGCCAGATCGACTCAAAGCAATCTACGACAAAGCAGGGCTAGGGGTGCTTGGTGCCGCATGACTAACATACGCTGGATGAAATGAGCCATAGCCAGACACTTCCGACAACTTGAAGATCCGACTTGTACCGATACCGCTTGGTAACACGATAATCGATGGAGAAGTGATAGGTGACGGATGGAAGATGGCCCTTGAACTCAAAACACCTAACGATGACATAGCAAGAGGACTAGGCCAGATCATTGAAGCCCTAACATATGGCTATGACAAGACGGCACTCGTGACGACTCTTTGCAAGGCAAAACGAATCGACTTGACCGTTTTCGACAGATTCAGTCTAACGTTGTTGGGTATAGATTCGAAGGCAAACGTCCACGAAATCAATTCATGACCTCAAGTGGCATTGTTGTCCTTCCGGTTCGTCGCAAGGCGAAATGGAACCGAGCACCGAAGGAACCAATACATGTCCTGCGGACGTCACAACAAGCCACAATACCGGATATGTTCCCTTCGCCCAAATCGCCCAAGATCCCTCACCAAGGACTCTGTAACTGCCTTCCATATCGCGTGATAGTTTGAAACTCATTTCAGCTTCAACTGACTCCAAATGTTGGCGGAATTGTCCACCCGGTATTCCAAAAACGTATTTCACGCCCTCCCCTTGAAGACGTTCGAGAAGGTACCTCGCACACGTCATTTCGCCCAATGCAAGTCATATCGTTTTCCGAAATCGGCGATTCTCCATACATAAGCTAAAGGCAACACTTCATCTGACCTTGACCGAGCACTTACTCGAATGTCCGGTGACAACTTCAAGAAGTGCTCTAGGACCTCACAAGATTTCTGCTCGACAGCAATGTCAGAGCAACCTTCTTTGTGACAGCGATGATGACGTGAGTCGCTAGGTGTGTGAGTTCAGAGCGCACGACTGCCTAATCGAGGCGTGCCAGAGGAAATCATCATATATGGGTACTTTTGGATTGCCTTCAAAAAGAAGGACTATGTGAACTGCATTCCAGATGAAACAGGCATGATGATTGAAAGTCAGGCATACACCGAGATAGTCTCCGCATGCGACGCATTCCAGCGAGATCGTAGACTGGAATCCTTGATCGGACTCATTCCCCAAGCGAGACTTTACGACTACGGTTTCCGGAGCCTTGTCGGCCCGCTAGAAGCCACCAGAGCAAGAATTTGGGAAGCCTGCGGCAGATTTCAGGGAGACGAGAAATGGTGCGTTAGACAGGTCTTGGATCAACTTGATGAACTGGACATGCTCAGGCAATTGGAGGTGCCAAACGATTTCAGGGCGATCACAGTTCACTTTGCGTTCTATCACAAAGCCCTTAGTTCCATCAGAGCAAACTTGGAAAGGGCCTGTGCCTCCTCCGAGTATGGATTAGACAAGATACTTTGGAAATTCAACCAAGCCATGGAATCCGTAACCGCGAGCAACGGCGTCTACGTGGCAAGTTGGAACGATCTGGAGGATTGGAGAGTTCTCCATATTCCTGACGTAGGGTTAGAAGTTGTTAAACTCATCTATGCCAATCGACACAGCCTCAACCTAGCAACAATCCCCAACAAGGTCAGTCCCCACAAACATAGCAACACCTCCGAAATACATTTCAGCTTGGAGCCGACCGACGGGGATGAAATAGTTGGGAGATATCGGGTCCGCGTTGCTGAGCCCTATGCAGTCCCGATAAGACCTGGCGACTGGCACGCCTACGAACAGAACAAGAACTCTCGTCCTCATAAACTCTTCTTCCTGACAGGTTCCCCACAACTCCTGGGGTGGGGGATAGTGAACGACAGAACGGTCACCGAGTCTTCGAAGCTCACGCTCACCTCTCTCGGTCAAGGACAGATTCAAAAAGTGGGAGGGGTTCTGCTCGAAAGGGCAATTCAAGACGCTGAGAGTCAAGTAACAAACAAGGTTTTCGAGAAAGAATTGATCAGTTCTTCGTCCACTGACGGCTTAACTCTGAGTGTTGTCGCGATACCGGATTCTTGGAGCGATTCTTCTCCAGACGCAATACACCTCGTCACGAGAGGAGCCGGTGAGCTGAGCGTGCTCAACAACAGGACCAGGGTCAAAGAGGGAGACGTCTTCGCGATTCCTTTCTGCATGGCATGCGAACTCCAGAACGAAACAGGGGGGCCCCTCGTCTTGCTGAGTTCGATTCTCAAAAATTCCTGAATTGAACCTCTCACCAAACGATCGCGATTCCCTTCAATTCCCGAACATCAGAACGCTCGACGATACCGTCATCGCCCATGAACACATAGACCAGTAAAGTGAGAATCTTCATTTTTGCTGTCACGGAAAATACAAAATGTCTCTTCGTCGGCTCACCAAGAGTCTCGGACCTGCTGAAGAAAGAGGATGCTATTCTGCATCAGCGAGAATAGATGACATGACAAGTAGTTGGCTTATCATCTAGCACGTAACATGGAGCAGGAACAACTTCTCTCAACGCCAGATAGATCCGAGGGTCAGGAGGGTGAGAGCTTTAGGTCTAACAGAAAGCCATTCGACTGGCGAAAAAATTATAACGCACGCAACACAGGCGATGCCCCAGGAAATCGTTCAACCATGCCTTTCGGACAGGGAAAATATCTCTACGAAGTCGTCGAAGGATGGGGAAAGCATTTCTATTCACCGTTCGTTGAAGTCGCAGGAATAGCCACTGACAAACATGACAGGGTCTATATCTTGACACGTGGAGTTGATCCCGTATTGATATATGACTCCCAAGGGAACTTCATCAAATGTTGGGGAAGACAGTATGCCAGTTGGCCGCACAGCGTCTGCGTTGGCCCAGATGGCTTCCTCTACATTGCAGATGGTGACCATACGATAGAGAAGCTCACACCCGACGGAAAACTCATAATGACACTGGGGACGAGAAACCAACCCTCGGATACTGGCTGTACCAACAAGGATTACAGGACAATCAAAAGAGCGGCCGGACCCTTCAACATTCCAACAGGTGTGGCGCTCGACAAAGAGGGCGATATATATGTTTCAGATGGGTATGGCAACGCCAGAGTGCACAAATTCTCCAAAGAGGGAGAGCTCTTGTTTTCCTGGGGTGAGCCGGGAAGAAAAGCCGGGCAATTCAACGTACCTCACGGCATCTTCGTTTCTGGGGAGATAGTGTACGTTGCGGACAGAGAAAACTCTCGCATTCAACTCTTTGATACAGACGGGAAGTTCGATAGAGAATGGGATGCCAATAGGCCTACAGATGTCGTCGTACACGAAGGCAACGTGATCGTAAGTGAACTAGGATACAACGCTGGGCCTAGCCTAATATCAACAAAGCCCAAAGATGGCATAAATGCAGGGAGGCTGAGCATATTCAGCCTAGCTGGGGAACTTCTTTCGCGCTGGGGAACAGATGACTATCGCGCACCAGGAAGCTTCAAAGCACCTCACGCCGTCTGTGTAGATTCGAAGGGCAGCATCTACGTTGGAGAGGTCGTGATCTCACAGGCAGAGAAGGTTGCAGATGTACCTGGAGACTGCCATGCGCTTCAGAAGTTCAAGAAATTACCTTAAGAGTGATCGGAAGAGCATTCTGATTGGCCTTATCCTTGGGGCGTCCCGCAAAAGCCAGTTTTTGGGGGGCTTATTCAAACGTCTTGCCCGCAAAGCGCGTGCGTTGGCTCGTTTCTCACTCGTGACTTGCACTTCAGGCTAACCTCTACTCCTTTCCCTTCTAGGAACCGTTTTCCCAAAATGTGAAAAGGGGGGATGGGCTTGCCGCGAGCATGGCAAGAGAAACGAGCGAGAGAGCACAGAACTACAGACTAAACCTCTATCTAACAGCGCGCGAAGCAATACACCGCGAGCCCTTCGCAATCTCTACGACTACAATGCAATTCCCGAGCCTTGTGAATATCGACCGAACTCTTCACCGACATCAAACATCGCCACTATATTCTCGGGCGGAACTTCTGGGCCAATCACGTGGGACGTACCTAATATATAGCCTCCCCCCTTCGACAGTATCGAAAGTGTACGTCTCACCGAATCTTTTACTCGCTCCGGCTTCTCGAAGGGCAACAAGTTTTGAACGTCTATGCCACCGTGAAAACACAGTTTGTTTCCAAATTTCGTCTTCAGTGTCTGCGGGTCCATCCCGTAAGCTAGCGGCTGTATCGGATTCAGAACATCGACTCCCATGTCCACAAAGTCATCTATGAATCGAATAACGGAGCCACACGAGTGAAGAAAGATTTTCGCTTTCGTGCGCTTCTTCACCTCCCTGATGAAATTAGCAAGGTAAGGTTTACAAAATCTCCGGAAGTCATCCATAGACATGACGGGGCCTGTTTGAGTCCCAAAATCGTCAGCAATCGCGAAGATATCTAGATAGTCTCCAGTAGCACTGAGAAACTGATCTAAGATCGCTACCTCCAACTCAAATATCTTGTCGCTTAGTGCCATGTAGAAGTCGACGTTAACTTTCGTGTCCAATAACCACTGTGTGTATCCCCTAAGCATCGCATAAAGACCGAAGAGGTAACCCGCGTAGCCCCCGCAGCCGACGACGGCGCAGTCGGTCGTGTTCCAAAGTTTCTTCGCCTCGTCCTCTTTCCCTTGCACATAGATTGGGTCCTGAGGATTCGGCCATGGATATTTCTCCACATCTTCAGCCCTTTTGGCCATCTTTAACGGGTTGATGCGGGGCTCATTATACAACCCTACGGACTTGTATCCAATTCCCCACTCGTCTGAAAAGATATCATTGGAAATGAATTTGGGTTCTGGTCCACCGGCGTAGATATATCTACAGTCGACATGAAGTCTCTGCAATAGCTTCTCATCGAGATTGAGCACGTACTTGAAAGCGGGATTAAGCAGAGGCTCAGGCACATTGATCCTCAAATGTTTCGCCAGCCTCTTGTACGCGCCACCGTAAGCCTCGACCTCAACAATACCGGAGAAGGGCCCCCCTAAGTCGATAGGCACCTTGTCCGGCTCGAGCCTTGCTATCGTCTTCAACACTCTCTCTTTAGATGTCATCATCCTAGACAACCAACCGAAAAGTTCAATCACGCCCTAGCTGTTTTCGCAGATTCTCCGCTGGCAGACACCGTCGCCTGCTTGATATGACTCAGTTTCACGCCCGAGAAGTTTATTAAGCATTTTCTTGTTCGCCCGGCACCTGGTGGACCCAGCTGACTCTACGCCAATATGTGATAGACCGAATGAAGAAGGCGGGCTGCTCAGACGAGAGAACTGCGCACTCCGTCCAAGTCGCTGACCTAGCATTAGAGATCGGCGAAGAGATGGAAAGACAAGGAATCAAGGTCGACAAGGAATTGATCGAAAAAGGAGCGCTACTTCACGACATAGGCTACGTGAGAAGCACGATGCAACCGATTGAAATACCCGAATACAAAACTATCGGACTGAAGATACCCGCCTTCTATGATCTCGTGCGACATCAACAGGTAGGAGCACAGATGATCACAGAGATGGGGTTCAGCAAGCCCGTCGCCTTGATAGCACTTCGACATGACGCGATACTCCTGACAAACGACGAACGTAGGAAGTTGAGGATCGAGCCTGTTCCCGACGACGACATGATAACCAAGACATTTGAGGAGAGTGCGGTTCTTTACGCCGACATGTTGGTATTTCTCAGAGCTGTGGGACTATCCCCATGGAGCGATATGAAGCTGGTAAGAGAGAGGTTCTCGCCCATAACTAGGTATGTAAGCGTGGCAGCCTATGACCAAACGCTACAAGAGAAGTTGATGGCAAGAATAGAGGAAAGGCTCCACGAAGCACGGAAATACTTGAGGAAAGAATTCGTCGCCTGAAGGCGTAGCCCCCATATCGACTGATCCGTCTCGGCGGTCTTTGAAGCACACACCTGCTCGGTATGCACAGCATATTCCTCGGCGTGGGCGCACGCAGTTCGCCATTTGATGCATTCGGCCTTCGGGATGACGCGTTCCAACTTGATCGTGCCCGTATTGCGCGTGATGACTCGTCACACGAGCAAGAACGCGCGAGTCTCACAAGTGGAGCTGTCCACGCCCGCAGGAACCCGCGCACCCAAACGCGTCCTCGCGCCTAGTTCAGAACGGCGCTCCCAAGCCACAATCATTTCAAGCTATTCTAAGCTGGGCGGGATTTATCGCGCCGTATTTCGATTTGTTTATCGTTATTTCGAGTGCTTTCGGAAGCTTATCGATTCCCTCAAGCACGTGAGTTATGAGCGGTTTCTGAGTTATCCTTTTTGACGCCACGAGGTTTATCGTGTGCTTGGTCATTTGGTCAGATGCGAAGTCCGGGTAGAGCCACTTTATGGCTTTAGTTCTAAATCTACCGGTATCGAATCTGTCCAGGGGCTTTTCGAGATGTGCTATTTGGATTATTTTGCCTGCAACAGTGACCATTTCAGCTGCTTGCTCTAGAGCTCTCGTCCCCGCGAGACCCATTTTCATTGATCCGCCTGCAGCTTCGACGACGATATCTGCGCCTCTGTTGTCGGTTAATTGTCGTACCTTTTGAATCGCGTCCACTTTTGTTGCGTTGATTGTTTCATCGGCGCCCAGCTGGGCGGCTATTCTAAGCGCCTCCTCTCGAACATCGATCCCGATCATCCTTCCGGCGCCTGATACTCTTGCTGCCTGCATCGTTGACAAGCCCATCACGCCCTGTCCGAGAATGACAACGGTGTCGCCTGTGCTGAGTCTTGCGGAATCGACTGCTGCGACACACTCGCTCAGGGGCTGAATACACGCGCCTTCGCTGTCCGAGACGGTTTCAGGAAGTTTGAATAAGATCTCAGCAGGGAGCGCTACATATTCGGCGAACGCCCCGGGTATGCTGAATCCGACGACTTCAAAGTTCAGGCATCTCTCCCTTGCTCCTATCTTGCAGTAATAGCATTTATGGCATGTGAGGTGTGCGTCTGCTGTAACTCTGTCCCCTTTTCTCAGCGTATCAACTCCTTCTCCAACTTCCACGACCTCGCCAGCAAATTCATGGCCAAACAGCTGAACGGGCGGCTTTTCTTTCATCCTTTTCTCCACGGCTTTGACGAGCGCGTCTAGAGTGCTGAGGCCCTGTGATAGCAATGCTTCGGTTATGCTCGGTTGGACCACCTTTACTTTGACAATCGCCCATCCGGGCTGCAATCTAGGGTAGGCTACCTCTTCTAGTCTCATATCATTGAATCCGTAGTGAACCCAGGCCTTCATACTTGTCCCTCTTTTGCCAGCGTTTTCCATGATGCTGTATATGTCGTTGGCGGTCTAAGCACTATCCTTTGACTGCTCCCAGTGTCAAGCCTCTAACGATGTACCTTTGTACTAGCAGGCCAAAGATCAAGACCGGCGTCGTCGTCAAGACGCCCACAGCACCCATCACATTCCAATCGATGCTGCGAGTCATTGAGACCAACCCTCCCGCAGCGACGGACACGGTAAACGAGTTTGGTGTCGTAGCGACCAGCGATGTTATTAAGAATTCATTCCAGACGAATATTAGGCTCAAAATAGCCGACGTGACAATTCCTCCTTTTGTCAAAGGGAGTATGATGCGAGTGAAAGCCGACAATCTGGTGCACCCGTCTACGAGTGCCGATTCATCTATCTCTCTTGGTGTGTCATCCATGAAAGCCTTGTTCAACCATATTATGAGTGGAAGAACCATGGAGACCATAGGAATGACGGCTCCAAACAGACTGTCCGTGAGATGAAAGAAGGCGATCATCACGAATATTGGAAATGCCACAGATGCAGGAGGCATAAACCAGTTGCTTAGAATCCACATCGACACCGTATCCCTTCGTCGGAACCTGAACCTTGACAATCCATACGCCGCGAAAGTGCCGAGTAGCTCCGCGATGCCGACCGCAACCCCTGCTATTATGGCGGTATTGGTGATTGCCTTCAGCATATTCAGCGCATAAAGCGCGTTACTGTATGTCTGAATAGCCAAATGTTCACTGAAACCTATTATCGGGGGCATCTGCAAAATGTCCAACGGTCCTTGGAAAGATTCAACAAACATCCAAACATAGGGAAATACTGACACCAATACTATGACAGCAAGAATCACATAGATTACGAAAGACCTGAGCAGCGAACGTGCGGACCGAACTCTCAAGCTAATCACCCATCAGGTGCTTTCCGAAGTACCTAAGGAATACTGAGACGAAAACTATTATTGTGATCAACTGAATAAGTGAGTAGGCCGTCCCAACTCCCAGATTCTGAAAGTACCATGCTTCCTCATAGGCTATGAAGCTAAAGGTTGATGAGTAATAGTAGGGTCCACCGAAAGTTATTGACCATATGAGAGGGAAAGTGACGAAGGTTCCCACGAACCGGAACAAGAAGATTATCAAGATGTAGGGTACTACCAAGGGGATTGAAATATGCCTGATTGTTCGGAAGTAGCTGGCCCCGTCCACTTTCGCAGCGTCTAAAGACTCTTGGGGTATGTTTTGTAGGCCTGCATGAAGTACCAGGAAGGCAAAAGGAGCCCATTCCCATACGTCCCACAGGATTACGGTCGGAAGCGCCAACGCCGGATCTCCTATCCAGTTAATTGGCGGAAAGCCGATCAGGCCGAGTATATAGTCAACTAAACCGAAAGTCGGATTTAGCAAGAATCGCGCCATCAGCCCTATGACTACGGGCGTTGTTAGAATAGGTAATAAGACAATTATTCTGATGAAGTTCTTGCCCTTGAATTGTAAGTCGAAGAACATTGCCAGTAGAAGACCTACGCCGAGTTCCAGGCTAAGGGCGACTATCGTGTAGATCCAGCTGTTGGTGAAAATTATTGAGAGTGGGATCTCGGTCGTCTGAGCTATTGATGCAAAATTCGCTAGTCCGACGAATTCAAAATTTAAGCTCGAGCGGCTCCATGTGTTGAGTGACATCCACACTGAGTAAACTAACGGGAAGGTTGTGAAGATTAGGAGATACGCGACCCCGGGGCCCAAAAAAGATAGGATGGCTCGGGTGTTGCGGTCTCGAGCCAACAGGTCATCCCATCTACTATGCGGATGCTACACCTTCTTTTACCAGAAGGTCCAGAATTTGACTGTTGGATTGCGTCATGGCTTGTTCGGGGTCCATTTTTCCTATGAGCATTGCGCTCAGGTTTCTTAGCATGACGTTAATGATGTCAGTGCTAGACTCGAATGCTGTGCACGGTAGCGGCCCTGCTTTCTTGAAGGTTGCCTCCACACTAGGATAGAATGGGTATTTGCTTATTAGCCCTGGGTCTTCCTGGGTCGACCATCTTACCGGACCAAGTCCATATGTGTCAGCTCTGTATTTGTCCATCTCTTTCGAGGTGTACCATTGCAACCACAGGAAAGCTGCCTCCTTATTCTGCACGAAGCTTGGTATTCCCAAGGAGTCTCCGGCCAAGGTATTCGTACCTCTAAGATCACCTGTGCCAGGGATTACGTCAGAACCGACCTTGTCCGAGATTTTTGACAGAGTGGGATCGTACATTACGGAGGCGATGGTATTCCATGATTGCCAAACGGCCACTTTCCCCGCAGCCATGAGGTTGGCGGCTTCGGTGAATCCGAAGCTCGTAAAGCCGGGTGCGCAGTACTTGCTTGTCTCCAGGAGATTCGCGGCAGCTTGCACGCTAATGCTTGAGTCAACTTGTGGCTGCACATTCTTGTCGATCTTTGATCCTTTGAACATCTGTCCACCCATGGTGATGAGCCTATTGTGCCATTCTGTGTCCATCAGTGCCGTGTCCGCCGCAGAGCCGATGAGATTTGATCCGTAGATCCCGTTCTTGGGATCATGTAGGATAGCTGCGGCTTTATTATAGTCGTCCCACGTCTGAGGAGTTTTGAGGTTGTTCTTTTCAAAGAGATCCGTTCTCCACACCATAACGCCTGAGGTGCCACTGTGAGGGCCTGGAAAAGCTATCAATGTGCCTTGACCTGTTGACGACATGTCAGCAAAAACGTTCTCATCCATGTTCCATGTGCACTCGAATTTCATGTAGGGATCCATTAGATCCGCAAAGTCAAAGTTCGGATCAGCTAGGCTAGGATTGCTGAAATATTTCTCGAGAGGTTCCATGCTTTTCGCTACTGTTGCTTCGAAAAAGCTGAAAATCGGAAGGATGTCGAAGCTCGTTACCTTACTCTGAAGTTCCGTCGTCAACTTTCCCAACATGGTTGCGTAGTCGTTTGTGGTTACGTTGAAATCAATCCCTGTTGCATTTACAAAGTCTGATTTCTTATCTAAGGCTCCGGTTTCATCATGTTCCCCGCTTATCATTAGCGCATTCAAGGTTCTTCCCTTGTAGGGCGCTGCTGCTCCCCCTAGACTCCATGCTGGTGCCGCCGTAGTTGCGGGTGGTGCCGTGACAGTACCCGTGACGGTCTCAGTCACAGTGTTGGTAACCGTTGTAGGCGGTGCGGTTACCCCCGGATTTGCGACATATCCCAGCGCTCCACCGACGACCAGCCCGGCAACGGTTCCTCCTGCGATTTGCAGATACTTTCGTCTAGAGATCTTGTTATCTTCCGACTTATTTTC
>Ga0187882_1004417_pt1 | contig 11456 bp, 12 predicted proteins | sample June2016WEW_19_1_3_FD_132991 | JGI IMG/M metagenome (GOLD analysis project Ga0187882, IMG submission 132991) | Peatland microbial communities from SPRUCE experiment site at the Marcell Experimental Forest, Minnesota, USA - June2016WEW_19_150 | ecosystem: Environmental > Terrestrial > Soil >...
ATTGACCCCAAAAAGACGATAACTTCTCATGCCGATGGGAACATCGGCGCATCCTCGCTGTTCATTGCGAATCCTGATTATCCCTACGAGAAATACCACCAGGAAAAAATAACAGTCGAGTCAATCACATTGGAGCGGTGGGCAAAAGAAGCCAAAGTGCAAGAAATTGACATTATGTGGATAGATTTGCAAGGCGCAGAACTTAAAGCATTTCAGGGAATGGGAGACCTTTTATTACTTACAAAGATCATCTATACAGAGATTGAATTTAAAGAGATGTATGTGGGGCAGCCGTTGTTTGGGGATGTTGATGCCTATCTTTCTGAAAGAGGCTTTTGCTTACTCAAGTTATACTCGCCAGGTTGGTTTGGAAATGCTTTATATATCCGTAAAGATCTTGTCAGCGGAATGAATTGGGTAGCATATATGTGGACAAAACATATAATAAGATATTATGTGATATTGCGGTCCCACCTTTCGTTTGCTAAACAACGCATAGTCGATGCCATTAGATAACAGCATTGAATAGAGAATTAGTTATCAAAATAAAATACGGCGGACTGGGAGATCATTTATTCTACAGTCATTTGCCGCGGATTGCCAAAACGACTGGAGGATACCAAAAGGTTTATATTTCCAATCTCTCTGAATATCGCCATCCTGATTATCGAAAGTTGGTTTGGGAGCTTAACCCATATGTGGATGGTTTTTGTGATGAAGATGGTTCGTATGCACAAATTACGACCATTCCACCAGATATGAACCTGTTGGATATGATTATGCTTAAAATTGGGATAGATGACGGCGCACGCTTCCACGAGCCTGAAATATTCTATCGTCCCAATTTAATGCCACAACTTAAAGGGAAACATGTTTTTGATCCGAACTATATTACCAATGCAGGGGCTATATCTAACAAGAAACTCGTTGATTATTTGAATGAATCGGGTGGGGTTGACTTACAGGTGCGTGTCCGCAATAAATCCTATGGTGTGCAGAAGAGTATTCCGTTCATTGATTCGTCTGATATTTTTAATTACTGTGATATTATTGCTTCATGCAAAAGATTCTTTTGCCTAACTTCTGGTGGCGCAACACTTGCTGCCGCAATTGGTAAACCATCTACTGTTTTGTACGGATATGGAATAGGCAAAATATTCCACCATTCACATCGGCATCAGTATGTAGATGTCTCAGTAGGGTTTGCTCGGCAAGTATATCTGGCAAAAAGGATTATACGACGTGTCCGGCAACTCTATGTGGTAGAAAAATTATTTTAGAGCTAACAGGAATATTATATTAGTTGAATATGTATTGTCGGATGAACTTAATGAGTGTGATAACATAGTTCTTTTGAAAGATGGGTTGTTCGCCTCTCGAATTGTCGGACTCGGAATTTTTACGTTTCAAAAATAATTTACTGACGCAATTTTATGGCGTTGTAGCGACGAGCGTCCCAAAAATGCTGGCGAGATAATAGCGATAGATGTTTAAGTCAGTATTAAAAAAAATATTATACAATCTTTGGCCTTCCAATTTATTAAATCCCCAACAAGAGGTTGATACATGGGTTACAAGAAAGCTCTCTGAACTGCCTGCTGGCGCCAGGATACTTGATGCCGGTGCCGGTCCTCAACCTTACAGAAAGTATTGTAAGCATTTGAAATATGTATCACAGGATTTTGCGGCTTATGATGGCAAAGGTGATGGTACGGCCTTGCAGGCGGATGGATTTTCCTATAAGGGACTTGATATCGTTTCCGATATTTGCTCAATACCGGAACCGGACGAGTCGTTTGATGCTGTACTTTGCACCGAAGTTTTCGAACATATCCCTGACCCGGCTGGTGCGCTTAAAGAGTTCTTCAGATTGTTAAAACCCGGCGGGAAGATTGTTTTGACGGCGCCTTTTTTCTCACTTAGTCATTTTTCTCCGTATCATTTTGTGTCGGGGCTGAGCAGGTATTGGTGGGACCACTGGTTGGTAAAAGTCGGCTATAGTAAGTTCGATATTGTTTCAAGCGGCGGTTTTTTCGATTTTCTTGCGCAGTTGGTTAAAATCACTCCCGGCATTTCGAAAAAGTATTCGCGTCATATTATTCAAATTCCGATTTTATATTTTCAGTGCATTGTCATGATATTGCTTCTTTCGTTTAGCAAGCACAGAAATGACCGTTCAAACGAGCTTGTTTGTTTTGGTCATTTTATTTACGCTGAAAAGTGAGCCATTGAAAGATTTCAAGATACTCTTATGATTATTGTAAATTTGAATGGCGGTCTTGGGAATCAGCTTTTTCAATATGCCGCTGCCAAGGCAATGTCTAAAATTACGCATAGGCCGCTATTGTTAAATACGGCGAAATATTCAAAGAACGGAGAAAGAAGATTTTTTCAGTTGTTTGACGCCGTAGAAGATAATGGTTTCTCGCAAGTTATTAATGAGCCGGATATCCTTCTCAAAAAACATGAAATGCTCCTTAAGCGTCTTAATATTGGAATAAAAAAGAAGGGCAAGATTGTTGTTTCTGAAAACAACCTCTTTGGCTGCTTGGGCCATGGATATGATTCATATGATTTATTGTTTGACGGCTATTTTCAGGATACTCGATATTTTCTTGGATATAATATAACCGATCTGGTTACCCTTCGCAAATTTGACAGGCCGCTGACATCTCAGGCAGGCAAAAAGATAATCGCAGTTCATATAAGACGGGGGGATTATCTGTTTTCAAAGCATCGTGTCCATGGCATAACTCCATGGTCTTATTATCAGCAGGCCGTAACCGAATTGAAAACTAAATTTCCCGATGCGTTGATCACATTGTTTTCTGATGACAAAGAGGTTGTGCCGCCTTTTGAAGTTGATATACGAGCAAGTGACCTGATGCTCAAAGATACGGAAGAGTTTTTACTGCTCGCAAAAAGCGACGCCTTTGTTATCCCGAATTCAACATTTGCATGGTGGGCGGCCGCCTTGTCCTGCTCTGCCTTTGTTTATGCCCCTAAACGCTGGTTTGTAAATCAGGATGTTCCGGAAAGCTTTTTTCCCAGGTACTGGAGAGTTCTTTGTTAGGTTTTGGTTCAAACGTAAGCCCGGTGGTTCTTAATAAGAAAAAGATAATCGCGTTAAGATTAAAAACGATTGTCTTGAGCGGCTTTCTTTTTGTGTGTTACGCGGAGCTTTTGCTATACGGCCTTTTAGTGTTCTTTTATCAGGGAGAAGGGCGACTGCCCGACGGGATGGCGATACTTGGCTATATAGACACTATTTTTAATATGGGTTATCATTACAAGTGGAATTTTTCTGATTTAAACAATTTAGGCATTATTTTACTCTACTCCCCTGAAGTTTGGCTGCCGTACGCATCATTTGTTATCAACGTTTGTCTCCTTTGTGTTGGCTGGTTTTATTTCAGCAAAACGTCGTCACTGTTAAATGTTCCCTTCAAGTATGTTTTGCTGGTAATACTTGTTAATTCGTATATATTTTACGCGTCGTTCACTCCCAATAAAGAAACTATCTCCTTTGCTTTATATAGTGCGGTTGCGTTTTATTTTATAAAGGGACAGTTTCGCAAATCTTTAATCGCGGCATTGATTTTATCTGCCGTTCGCCCGATACATTCCTGGGTTTTTGTCATATTCTTTGGTTGGAGGCGGCCTAAAAGGGCAATCCTTTTGGCATTTTTCTTCGCCTTGTGTTTGAGGTATTTGGTTGTTGCTTCCGGTCTTTCGGGCGGCTTTTCGGGCGATTTTATTGAAAATCGCCGAATGTTTTATGCAATGTATTCCGGGTCATATAACGCGGATATGTTTCTAAGGATGTTTGGCTTTGAAGCGTCCGGCTTTGTTTTGAATATATTTGAATTTCTATATAACATGCTTGCCAATATGATTGGCGGTTTCAACACGGTTCGGGCGCTTTTTATTAACGATATTTATCACCCGTCTATAGTTGCGCATTTCATACAGTTTATCGGCAGCATGTTCTTTTTTACGCTCTTTTGTTTTGCTTCTTTAATAGGACGGGTCAGGTTTTCGAGGCGTGTTGCGTGCCTGGCGCTCGTTCCGCTTTTCTTTATTTCCGCTAATCCGTTCCCTCACTCGCGATACTATTATCCCTTTATGCCACTTTTCATGCTTTGGTCAATCTCTTCATTAAGCACAATTTCCGTTAGAAAGAGGAATGCTTCGTTTAATCCTGCAATCACCGGCCGGGGGCTTTTATATGGTCAGGTTTAGCATAATAATCCCCACGTATGGCCGGCTGAAGTACATACCTGAGCTTGTCGAGTCCATACGCCCCCAGCTAAGCGAAGATACGGAAGTTATCTTCGTTGAAGGAAAAGCCCCGCAGGATTATGAGGCCCTGTTGAAGGAAGAGAGTGTACGAAAAATAAATGCCAAGACATACTATTTGCCGCGATGCACCCTTGCGGCAAGCCGTAATTTCGGCGCAAGCAAAGCATCAGGTGAATGGTTAATATTCTGTGATGATGACGATGTCTTTGTTGATTCAAAGCTGAAGGAAGTCCGTGAAGCGATACGTCCCGATTATCTTGTCTATTATAGTGATTGTTTCGTATTTGACGAACGTGGGCTATGCCAAGACAGCGGATTGCGTCTGAAAGTAAATCCAGGGAAAACTACAGGAAAGGTGTTGCTGTTTCTATCAAATTTTATTTCTGGTGGGTCTGCATTTGTTATTCACTCAAGCATCGCCAGAGTTTTCCCGTTCGACGAATCTCTAAAAGGGTCGGAGGACCATGACTTTTGGAGACGACTCGTACTTAATAATATCCCGATTTATTTTATTAATAAAAAGCTGACCGGCTATCGCTTTCACGGCCGGAATATGACGCAATCGCACCTGAGATCTTGGTGGCACGAAGTTTCTTTATTCAAGAAATATGTGTTTTTAACCTTTTTTTTGCTAATCGCCAATATCCTGCATTTTTTCAAGCTTTGTTTGAAATTAATTATCGCGATTGCCAGGTTGTTGAAGGGACAATTTTTAAAGTTCAGGGAGCAATGATGATTGCTTTTCATTTTCATAATCGCTTGTGGCGTCGAATTTTCAGCGTATTTAATCGTTTTGAGAAGATTCGCGTTCTTGATGTAGGTTGCGGCAATCATTCGGTTACCGTCATAAAGAGAATGTTCCCAAACTGTGTCTATACCGGTATTGACATAACCAATGTCGGCTACGATGACAACGATTTAAGATTGATGGACAAATTTGTCCTGTTATCTAAAGAGGATTTTGCCGGCCAGATTTCCAAAATTGAAGAAGAGTACGACCTGGTTTTGCTCTTTCATATTCTGGAACACACAAAAAATTACGAGGATATTGTACGGGCGGCGGCACAGAAAGTGGCTGCCGACGGTATGATTGCCGTCGCATATCCATCGCTTTCTTCCATTAATAATCCGCGTTCGTTCCTGGGTGTTAATTTTCATGATGATGCCAGCCACATACGAATTGTCCACGATATCAGTGTAGTTAACCTTTTACTCGATAATGGCTTCAAGATTCGTTACGTAGGAAATAATTCTGACCCCCTAAGGGATTTATATGGTCTTTTGCGTCTGGGGCTGTTTGCTTGTCGGCGGCTTTTTAAAAGCACAAGGAAAGCCGTGGGGTTATGGTCGTTATATAGATTTGAACGTATTATATTGGCGGTAAGGCAAAAGTGACTCAAAACAGCAAAGCAATGCTCGTCAGCGTAATCATGCCGGTTTTTAATGGCCGTTTGGGATATCTGGAAAAGAGCATCACAAGTGTTCTCTCGCAATCTTATAGAAACATAGAGGTAATAATAGTTGATGACAGTGATAAACAGGAGCAAAAGGATTTCCTGGCAAAAACAGGCCAAAATGACTCGAGGGTTGTTTATGTCCATAATAATAGAAGATTAGGGTTTGTTAAATCACTGAACAAAGCCCTCTCTTTGGCAAAAGGTGATTACATTGCACGGGCGGATTCTGATGATATTCAGGAATTGGATAGGTTTCGAAAGCAGGTGGACTTTCTTGAAGACAACAGGGATATAGGAATTGTCGGGACCGCTGTTTGGAAAATTGATGAACACGGCCAAAAAAAAGGGGTCAGAAAGTATCCGACTGGTTTGTCTGTTAACAGGGTTATGACAATAAAAAACGCAATAGCCCATGGTTCCGTAATGATGCGGAAGGACGTGCTGCGTGAGATTGGCAATTACAACGAATTATTTGAAAAAGCAGAAGATTATGAGATGTGGATGCGGGCAATGAAAAGGAAAGTAAAAATTACCAACCTTGAGGAACCCCTGGTTTATTTGAGAATGTCTAATGTTGAGAAAAGGGATACTGCCAACTGGCGGAATAATCTGGTGGTCAAGTATCAATATTTTGCCTTTAACTACGTTCTGTGTCGTGTAGCGGGCATTATAATGGTGGGACTTATGGTGGTATTCCCTTCGTTTCTTAAGAGATTCGCGTACTCGCTTTACAATAAACTTGTTTAATCAGGTGGATTCTATGAAATATTTCGTAACCGGTGGTGCGGGGTTCATTGGCTCAAATATAGTCGATATATTGCTTCAGTGTCCCGATGCTGAAGTGGTCGCATTTGACAATTTCTGCTCTGGTAAAATGGCGTATATAGAGCATCATCTTAAAAATCCCCGTTTCAATCTCGTGAAGGGTGATATCCTTGATTTGCCGGCTCTTAAGAACGCATTGGAGGGGTGCGACTTTGTTTTTCATTTTGCCGCCAATCCGGACATCGCTAAAAGTATGATTGAAACAGATTTAGACCTTCGGCTTGGTATCATAGCCACTTATAACGTAGTGGAGGCAATGCGTTGCAGGAACGTCAAAAAAATCGTCTACTCATCAGGCAGCGGTGTTTATGGCGACGTGGGTCTGATCAGAACGCCGGAGCATTTCGGCCCTTTGCTTCCTATCTCTATGTATGGGGCAAGCAAGTTGGGGGCCGAGGGGGTTATCAGTGCCTTTTGTGGTATGTTTGGTGTTCAGAGCTGGATATTCAGATTTGCCAATGTGGTCGGTAAAAGACAAACTCATGGTGTGGGTTTTGACTTCATCCAAAAACTTAAAAAAGATGCAACGCATCTCGATATACTCGGTGATGGAACCCAGAGCAAGTCCTATGTCCATGTCAGTGACGTAATTGCCGCTATTTTATTCTGCGTTGACAAGTGTCATGACCAGGTTAATGTGTTTAATGTTGCGACAGAGGATTACGTCTCCGTTGCCGAAATAGCAGAGATTGTGGTCCGAAAGATGGGATTACGAAATGTCGAGTTTTGTTATTCAGGAGGTGACAGGGGCTGGAAAGGGGACGTGCCTAAGGTCAGGTTTGATCTGACCAAGATACACAAGCTTGGATGGTCGGCTGAGCATACCGCAAGATCTGCCCTTGAGCTTTCTGTCGAGCAATTGCTGGAGGACTTGTCGTAATGCAATGTGTGATACTGGCAGGAGGTTTGGCGACCCGGCTGAAACCTATAACCGAGAAAATTCCTAAAGCTATGGTACCTGTCAATGGTCGTCCATTTCTTGAATATCAGTTGGAGCTCCTGCGAAAAAACGGTATAGATGATATAGTTCTTTGTGTAGGATATCTTGCAGACCGGATTGTAAGTTATTTCGGAGATGGTTCGGCCTTTGACGTTAATCTGCGATATAGTTATGAGCATGACGAGTTGTTGGGGACAGGGGGGGCAATCCGCAATGCCCTGAGTATGCTCAACGAACGCTTCTTCGTTCTTTATGGCGATTCGTATCTCGACATTGATTATGCCTATGTCTGTCGGGAGTATGAAAAGAAAAATTGCCCGGCTATGCTGGTTGTCTATCAGAATGAAGGCAGGTGGGACACCAGCAATGTTGTGTTTGTTGATGGATGGGTCCGTGTCTATAACAAGACAAGACCTGTTCAACAAATGCGATATATTGACTACGGCCTTAGCATTTTGTCTCGGTCGCTTTTTGAGAATATGCCTGCAATACAAAAATGGGATTTATCCGTTCTATACACCGCATTGGCCGCCGATGGCAAAATGGCGGGTTTTGAAGTCCACAAGCGATTCTACGAAATCGGTTCAAAGAATGGGCTGCGTGAATTCAGTGAAATAGTTGCTGCGGGAGGACAGGTGAAGAGATGATTATCACGAGAACACCCTTTAGGATTACACTTGGCGGCGGCGGAACAGATTTGTCGTCTTATTACTCCAAACATGGAGGATTCATCTTCGCGGCAGGCATCAGCAAGTATATGTATATATGCGTTAACAGACCTTTCGATGGACTTATCAGGGTCAAATACTCAAAGTCCGAAACCGTGTGCCACCGTGATGAGATAGTTCACGATATCGCAAGAGAATCGCTGAGGTTAACTGCTATCGACAACGGCATAGAAATAGTGTCTGTAGCCGATATCGCCAGCGGAACGGGTTTGGGATCATCAAGCTCTTATGCGGTCGGTTTGCTTAGCGCGCTTCACACCCTTAAAAGAGAGTATGTAACCTTGCCCAATTTGGCACAAGAGGCGTGTACTCTTGAAATCGACATACTCAAAAATCCCATCGGCAAGCAGGATCAGTATATGGCCGCTTTCGGTGGATTGACTGTCCTGGAAATTGAAAAAGATGGGAAAGTTAACGTAAGACCGGCGAGTGTCTCGGATTCCACAATCGATGACCTCAATAGAAATTTACTTATGTTCTACACCTATGTACAGCGCAGCGCCTCAGATATCTTGTCAGAGCAAAGCAAAGGTGCAAGCGAGGATAAAAAAGATGTTGTTGACAGTATGCACTATATAAAAGACATTGGCCGCCAGATACTCGAAGCCGTCGAAAGCGGAAATATAACCAGCGTGGGGCTGCTTTTTGATAAACATTGGCAATATAAAAAGAAAATCTCCGCCAGAATGTCAAATCCGCGCTTCGACGAAATCTACGAAATAGCCAGGCAAAACGGGGCGTTAGGAGGTAAAATATCGGGAGCGGGCGGCGGGGGGTTCTTCGTTTTTTACGTTGAACAAAACCACACTAAATTCCGGAAAGTTATGACACAGCTTGGATTGCGGGAGATGCGATACAGGTTTGCCTTCGAAGGCACCAAGGTGTTGGTTAATTTCATGGATGAAAGCAGGTAGAAAAGCTCGGAATACATGCGATGATTCATAAAAATTGTCAAAACCTCGCGATATTTCTCGACAGGGATGGTGTAATAAATCGCGTAGTCCTCAGAAATGGGAAACCTTTCTCTCCACGAACCGTTGAGGAATTTGTCCTCTGCGATGGAATAGGGCCTTTTCTTGCGGAATCCCGAAAGGCCGGCTTTTTGAATATCGTCATTACCAACCAGCCTGATATTGCCCGTGGCCTTATAGATTCTAAAGCCCTTGAGGCAATGCATGATTTTATAAAAAAACATTTACCGGTTGATGACATAGTGGTCTGTCCCCACGACGACAGGGATAATTGTCGCTGCCGCAAGCCAAAACCAGGCATGCTGACAGATGCTGCCGGAAAGTGGAACATAGACCTCGGCGGCTCGTTTGTCATAGGTGACCAGTGGAAAGACGTTCAGGCGGGTCGAAATGCAGGCTGTGTTGCCATACTGCTCGATTGCCCATACAATAAAAACGTCGAATGCGACCACAGAGCGGCAGACCTGCGGTCGGCCTATGGAATCATCACACATTCAAAAGAGGAAGTTACTATGGATAACTATGTTTCAAGGTATCTCAATGAAGTGGGTCGAATAGCGTGCGGCATCGATTCGTCAGCCGTCGAACAGACCGTCGAACATCTTATCAGCGTCAGGGAGCGGGGCGGGCGTCTGTTCTTTCTTGGCGTCGGCGGCGGAGCAGGCAACGCCGCTCATGCTGTCAACGATTTTAGAAAAATAGCCGGTATTGAAGCATACGCCCCCACAGACAATGTCTCGGAACTTACCGCCAGGGCCAACGATAACGGCTGGCACTCCATTTTTGCCGACTGGCTGCGGACAAGCAGGTTAAACGCCAACGATGCCGTCTTTGTTTTCTCGGTTGGCGGCGGCAGCAAAGAAAAAAATATCAGCGTCAATATAGTCGAGGCCCTTGAATACGCGTCCGGCGTCGGCGCCACAATACTGGGTATCGTCGGCAGAGACGGCGGGTTTACCGCTGCCGTTGCCGATGCTTGTATAGTTGTACCCACGGTTTCTCCGGATACCGTCACTGCTCATACCGAGTCCTTTCAGGCAGTTGTCTGGCATCTGCTCGTTTCGCATCCGAGAATAAAGGTGGCTGAAATGAAATGGGAATCAGTTAAATAGGAAAGGAGGCCTTTATGGCCATATTTGTTGATTCAGGCAATATAGCTGAAATTCAGAAATTTATGAAAATGGGCATACTACGCGGCGTTACAACTAATCCAACCATTTTACTTAAAGATGGTCTCACGGGTGGTATGTCGGAAATTAAAAAGCGAACTCTCGCAATCGCCGAAACTATTTATCCTTACCCGCTTTCTATTGAGGTTACCACCAACGACAAAGAGAAAATGCTTGTTCAGGCACGCCAGCTTGCCGCATGGGCCGACAACATTGTTGTTAAAATCACAATTCATGGTCCTGATGGCGAACTGCATAATGTCGAGGTCATTCATACTCTTGAGCATCAGCACAATGTTCGCGTGAACGTTACCGCTATGATGAGCGCACAACAATGCCTTCTTGCTGCTATGGCTGGCGCAACGTACGTTTCATTGTTCTGTGGGCGGGTAAATAATATGGGTTACAACTGCATCGACGAATTAAAGAAAACCAGGAAACTCCTCGACCAGTTTAATCTTAAAGCCAAAATTATTGCCGCTTCTACTAGGGAAATCCTGAATGTCGTCGAATGGTGGGAAGCAGGGGCGCACATCGTAACAGTTCTCCCAAACATTCTCGATGGGATGCTCGTGCATCCTTATACAAAGGAGACGGTCAGGCAGTTTCTCCAGGATGCCTTGAAATCCGAGCAACTAATTGTGCAGACACAGGTGCCTGCCACCCTCAAGGAAATAGCTCCGGTTCATACTGGTAAAAAAGATGTATTTCCGGCACGCCTTTAAATCAAAATTCAGTTCAGCATAAGAATCCCTTATTGTTTAAGTATGCCTTTGGTTTTCAATGCTGCAAACAGGGGTTTTGAGGCCGAAAGTCCGGTAAATCGAAAACGATATGTAATAGATAAAGCTTAATATGCGAGATATTAAGCTCCATATTCAAAAAATTAAGCTTAATCCGAGACATATTAAACTTGATATGCGATGGATGAAACTTTATGTAAGACATATCAAGTATCATCATTGATAAATGAAGCTTTATAACAAGCAAATCATATATAATATGTGGCGGATGATGTTTAATGTGCAGTATATTAAGTATTATAATCCATTTCTTAAGCTTTA
>Ga0187882_1004420_pt1 | contig 11454 bp, 9 predicted proteins | sample June2016WEW_19_1_3_FD_132991 | JGI IMG/M metagenome (GOLD analysis project Ga0187882, IMG submission 132991) | Peatland microbial communities from SPRUCE experiment site at the Marcell Experimental Forest, Minnesota, USA - June2016WEW_19_150 | ecosystem: Environmental > Terrestrial > Soil >...
TCGGGTTTTATACCCAGCCGAGAGGCGGTTTGTGTAAGTTTGTTTTTCATCGATTTGATAATCGACAGCAATCCTATCGTCTAAAAATCGTCTGCTTTCGATTCGGCCCCACGCCTATCATCGTAACGGGCCTCTTTATGCTCTTCTCTATGAAACTCACATAGTTTTGAGCATTCAGGGGCAACTGGCCAAAATCGGTTACTTGTGTGATATCTTCTTTCCAGCCGGGAAGGGTCTGATAGACGCATTTGGCTTTTTCCAGTTTATCGATATTGGCGGGAAAAAACGCGGTCTGCTTACCGTCGATTTCATAACCGACGCAGACCTTCAATTCATCGAGGCCGGTAAGGGTATCAAGGTGCATCATCGCGACCGAGTCGATTCCTCCTATTGTTGCGGAATAAGAAACAACGACGGCGTCAAACCAGCCGCATCTCCTGGGCCTGCCGGTTGTCGTGCCGTACTCGTGCCCTTTGTCGCGAATGTATTGACCGATTTTGTTATCCAGCTCCGAGGGGAACGGGCCTGCGCCGACTCTGGTCGTATATGCCTTGGAGACGCCGACAAACTCATCGACCATTTTGGCAGGCACACCCGAACCAGCGGGCATACCGAGCGCGCTTACATTTGCGCTGGTAACGAAAGGAAACGTGCCGTGGTCAACATCGAGCATACTGCCCTGCGCGCCCTCGAAAAGAATCGATTTGCCTTCGGCAATAGCGCCGTGTATGTATTCAGTCGTATCGATGGTAAATGGCAGAAGTTTTTTGGCGTAGGATTTGCATTTTTCGATTATCGTCCCGGCATCCATCGGCTCGGCTTTATAAAGAGCAGAGAACAATTTGTTTTTGTAATCTACAATCGCCCGCAGTTTCGTCTCAAGTAAGGCGAGGTCGCGCAGGTCGCCCATTCGCACGGCGTAACTTCTGCCCATCTTGTCGGCGTTGCAGGGGCCGATGCCTCGAATGGTCGTGCCTATTTTCTTTTTGCCGAGCGCCTCCTCGCGCAACTGGTCTTCTTTTTTGTGGTAATCCAGTACCAAATGGGCGTTTTCGCTGATAAAGAGTCGATTACCTAATCTGATGCCTTTTTGGGCGATGGAATCAATTTCGCCGAGCAGCGTTTCGGGGTCAACGACAACCGCGTTTGTGATTACGCACATTGTTTTGGGCCTGACCGCGCCGCTGGGCAAAAGGTGCAACGCAAATTTATCGTTGCCCACCACAACAGTATGGCCCGCGTTTGCGCCCCCGTTATAACGAACGACGACGTCGCTGTCTTCGGCGAGGATATCTACGACTTTGCCCTTGCCTTCATCGCCCCACTGCAATCCTATGACGCAACGATTCACAATCGCCCTCTTAATTTGTTGTTTAATACAACCGACAAGATTAACCCCCGACAAAAGAGCGGGGGCTTATCACAAAGAGAAAAGTTTAATCGCCAATAGGAAGGATTTCAACTTATTTTCGCCACCAGATGGTCCAGTATGGCTTTCAGGTTGTCGTAGTCCCTGTCGCTAATTTTACGGTCGATTTCTTTGCCGTCAGGGGTTTTATAAGTAAAGGTGAAGTGCCCTTTCGCGTCAAAATCGGTCTTGTCGATTTTCTGAACTGAGTCGTAAGGGATGCTGGTTTTGCCGTCGATTACAAGGGCGTTGTCTTCCGCGACAACTTTCTTATTGCGGATAACCAGCAAATACACGCCTAACAACGCCGCCGCGCCCACAAGATAAGCCGGGGCTTTCTGATTAAATACCATTGTGCCGTCGGGCTTGCCGTCAGGGGAATGCTTTTCCTTGAACGACTCATTGAAGTGGCCGTCGTAAACGCAATAAGCGGCGAAACCAACCAGGACAACCATATAAATCAGGTATGTTTTTATCTTGTACTTGCTTACGGGAGCTACCAGGGCCATAGCCAATCTCTTTCAATGTTTATGTCAATCGCTTTTGCGCGATAACATTGATAAGCGGGCGAACAAGATTTGGGACAATTTTGTCCGCCATCAGTTCATCAGCGAGCATACACTGCCGCTCAAAAGATTCCAGCATGTCGAATTTGCCGGAGGCGGCACGATACTGGCGAACGGTAAAAGACAAGCTTATCGCCTCTTCGAGCGTCTGCGGCGGCTTGTCGGGGTCGAAGATACTGGTTCGGGATTCTATGCTGATTCTCGCCTGTGTGCGGCAGTCCTCGGACAGCGCCACTACTATCGAAGGTGAATGGTCGATTGCCTTTGCGAGCGGCAGGTCCAGCAGGCAGTTGAACGCCGAGGAACCAAGGGCTTCCGCGATAATCTGGTCGTGATTGCCGACGCAGTAAAAATCCATAGCGTAGGTGATATCCAGGGAATCCACGTCAAGGTGACTTATCCCAAGCATATACGGAATCAGGCCGAGGACAAACTTGTCCTGGCTGTAAACCTCCTCGAAGTCCACCGGGTTGACGATGCCTGAGCCGACGCGGTCTGTTTCGAGGGCCACCCAGCGATACTGGCCGCTGTCGTGATCCTCTTCGAGGCAATACTCGCTGTTTTCCCGCCGGGCAAAAGAACTCATAGTGGGATATTGCTTTTGAATACGCTCAAAAAACGCAAGAATGGTATCGCTCTGGAGAGGCAGGTCAAGCTCAGTATTGACAAACATATCCAGATAAAAGTCATCGCACAGGGAACTATAGCCATTGGCCATAATTTCAGACACCCTCTACATACACAACCCAAACACCCACTCGGCGGTATCCGCAATTCGGCGGATATCCACAAACCCGAGGCCATCTATAATTATACCTTAAGATATTCGCTTTGCCAGATTTTTTCGGTAAGGCCTTTCAGTTTCTTGTCGTAGGTGCTCAGTATCTCCATATATTCCGGCGATTGAAGGGCCTCTCTGGCCTTTTCATCCTCGGGCCTGGCCTGCTTAGTCAGGACGGAATTTCTGAAGACCTCGTAATGGTCTCTTATCGAGCAGGGCATCAGCCAGTTTTCAGGGCATTTGCGGTTATTCAAACCGTATTCTCTCTGCCATTTTCTGCCGTTTTTCATAAAGTCGGAGAACAGCGCATCGGCCAGCGTTTTCCCGTCGCGGTAAAGGTCATAGATATTGTCAACGTAGTAGGGGATGAACGCACAGGGGGTCACGTTGCCGTTCCAGTCGATGTAGAAGTAACCGCCGCCTCTGCCGTAGGCGATACAGCCCCTCGACAGCGCGCCGCTGTTCCAGAAGTCCGCTATGCAGTATTTCTTTTCGCCAAGAAGCTGTTCCCATTTTCTGTATAATTCGAGGCGTTTGCTCGGCGTCACCATCAGGTCAATCTCATCTTTGCCCCTGCCGATGGGCATAAGCTGGAACTGCCACATATAACAGGCGCCCTGCTGTTCAAAGTAGAACTCATAAAAATCATCCTTCAACAGCAAATCGGTGTTTTTGCTTGTGGCGGTAACTGAGACGCCGAAGGGCACGCCAAATTTTCTGAGCCGCTCAAAGGCGTCGAGGATTTTGCGGTGTGTGCCCTTGCCCCGTCTTTGGTCGGTATGTTCCTCAAAGCCCTCCACTGAAATCGCTGGCGTGACATTCGCACAATCAGCGAGCCGCTCGGCTATCCGGTCGCTTACGAGCGTGCCGTTGGTATACATCAGGAAGAACATATCCTTGTACTTTTCGAATATATCAAAGAGTGTTTTGTCTTCGCTGTGATAGACGAGCGGCTCGCCGCCGCTTATCGTTATGAATCTGCTGCCGAAGCAGTCGTGCATTTCGCCAACTATCCTGTCGACATATTGATACGGTATCGTGGCGGAAGCGTCGGTGCCGGAAGAGGCATAGCAGCCGATGCATTTGAGATTGCATTTCTGAGTCGGCGACAGGACTATAAAAGTAGGAGGATCTTCACTGTATTTTTTTTTATATTTTTTGGCGACTTCATAGTAGGTCCGGTTCTCGCCGGTGAAATTATTGCGAACGAGCACGTCTATAATCTTTCTCACGATTTTGTCTGAAACGTAACCTTTGTCGATGTTCCCGACCACACAATGCAGCATTGCCGAAAGGAACTGATACCGTTTCTCCTGAACCGCCCTCAAATCTTCCGAGGCGTCGTTGACCAGGCTCTTGTAGATATACCCGTCGATTTTCTTTGTGAGGATTCTGCGCAAATGCTTTTGGTTTACCATTGCGACCAATGCTGCGGAAATGACTGCCGGTTTCATTTTCGTATCCCCTAAATCAAATAAAATCGTCAATTCGAGGCCGGCAGTAAAACATCCGAGGTGTATCGGCCTTCTATTTAATTATTGCACACGTCAAACCGACCTGCAAGTGTCAATATATAAAAAACTGGAAGAAAGCAGTATCAATTCAAATTTTCAAGTCCGGGTCGGGCAGCATCATTTCGGTAATAATAGCCGCGATTGTGGCAAGAAGCGTTGAAACGAAGGTGTGCATCGCACACCGCATAACCATGTCCGAAATCACGATTTCGTTGCCACGGCTAAGCATAGCGGCGGCAATAGTAGCAAATATCCCGATAGCCGCGCCGGAGATGGTCGCGGTAACAATTCGCCTCCACAATACCGCCCCGCCGGCGCCGAGGGTTACAGCAGCCCCGCAAAGCACCGGCGCCAAAATAACAAGCCACCAGATGGCTCTTAACTGGGGCAGCTTCCAATCTTCATCTAAGTAAACGTTATATGCGACGGCAAACGCCGCAACCGCAGCGATGACACAGCCGACCGCATGCCAATAGCGAACAGGATACGCCGAGCGGATTTCGGCGCGACGGACCATACGCCTGCGAATCGTTAAAGGCCAGTTGTAGAACAAGCAGAACACCCATCGCTCCAATAACGCCCCCCTCTCGCCGAATACCGGCACGACGTGGACTATTTCGGTTGCCCAGTGTCCCGCCATAAATCTCGCAAGAGCCGGGTAGCGATACGTCATCTGGATTGGAAACGCCAGGTAACCTATATACTTGAAGAAACTAAGAAACAGCGCAATGTTGTAATCTTTGAAACTACGGTCATGAATCGCTAAGCTAACGGTGTAACACCCTCTTGCAATTGAACCGGGGGAAATCGGTATGACCTGAAACAGCACAACAATGCCCACCCCTATCGCCCATGCTTTTTCGCGGGGCATTTCAGGGTGCATATATACATAAGCAAATGCACATATCAGCGCGACGATATGCGTCGTCGGCATCAGCAGCAAATGAACGACCAAACTCACCAAGTACTTTTGAATATATGGCTCGTTAACCTGGGCAAGAATAGTGTCGGCATCGGAATCGGTAAGTATATGCTTTTTGCGCCCCTCGGCGACCATATCGCGAAGCCACTGTTCGCGCATCGCAGCACTAAAATACAACTGGAAAGGCCTGATGAATATGGCGGAAAGTTTCTCATTTCTGAAAGCCGAATCAGTCAGAAACCGATGAAGGCCCGCGGAGATAAGAAGCAAAAACGGCAAATGCAGGAAGAATCGCCACGGCTGCTCATAGATTTTTAACGTCTGGCCGATGCTGATGCGCCCGCATCGATACCAGCTAATGGTCTTTTCGAAAATTTTCCCCCTGACCGCCCTGCAAAAATAATCCCGGTTTGTAAACATCATTTTGTAATGGCTGCGCCAATCGCTCCTTGCCCAGAGCCGGCGGAAAATAGTGCCGATGAAAGGTATCAGACCGAGAAGCAAAAACATTACCACCCGCGATTTTTTGCCATGGAGTTTTGCCTCCCATTCGTCGTCGATGAGATTGCGAACCTTCCAGCCCATTATCGAACCAGCGAGAATTTTCGACCATAATTTCCCGTCGTAGAACAGCCGAATACCATTATGTGTGAAATCAGGGACGCTGCTGCGGTATATTTGTTCGTCGGCCTTAAGCTCGTCGAGCATTCCCCGCATATCCGCGAAATGTTCCGGGTTAGCAAGCACAAACGATTCAAGCTTCGATACGTCGCCGCGGTCGAATTGCACAATTGAGCCGCGCATAATACCTTTCGCTATCAGCGAAAAATCGCCTGGACTCATCGGCAAAAAAGGTAACAGCACAAGCCCGGGTCTGAAATCGACCGCAGTCAGTCCTTTCGCGGGCTGGTCGTCGGTCCCTTTGCGTTTGAGGCAATTGGGTTGGCTCTTGCAGGTTGACCACTCGTATTGCCTGGCGAACTCGTATGCGCCGATACCGTGCAGCAAGTTTACGAAATCAGCCATAAACTGCTTTTTAGCCCGATATTCGGGTGAGCCGAGATAGCGGGCGTCAATTATTTTGCCTCGTCGCCAGAATTTAAGCAGGTCCATCCTGTCATCGGCTTCCAGCCGCCAGGTGCGTCCCTCGACCCATTCGCTCAACTCGCCGCAACTGCCGATTTTCTCATCAACGAAGGTCGCGTGAATATCAACAACAGCTTTTTCGTCGCCTAAGCGGATTTTGGCCGCCTGCCGGATAAACTTTTGCCAAAGCGCGCCAGCCCTTGCCGCGGCAGGATTGACCTGAAGCTGGAAAGGCCCCTGAAAACCAATCTTATAGAGAACATCGCGGAACAGGCACGCAAAACCCGAGGGCGGGACGAGAATCTTCATCGCGTAAACACCGCCCTGCTCAAAGCCGGCTATTGGGCCGGTGGCATTTTGAATATCGAGAATTTTTACCCTGTAAACCTGGCCAGCGAATCCGCCGCCGATAAATTTTTCTATCAGCAAATGCACACGGGCTGTATTCGATTTTTCAAGGCCGGTAACATTGTAAACCAGTTCCGTCCCTGTGTCATATCGGCTGACCCGCATCGCCCGATGAAGACCAAGGCCCTGATACTTTGCCTGAAGTTTCCTGCAAATATCGGGGCTATATTCCGTTGTCGCCATTAATGCTCCCTGTTACTGTTGACAGCAAAATTATTTGAGAATCCAAATTTTGGCGGAAACGAACAAGGCGATTCCCGCATACACGCCCGCCATCAGGTCGTCGGCGAGAATCCCCCAGCCGGCGGGCAGCTCTTCCAGCCGATACGATGGCCAGGGCTTGACCGTGTCAAACAAACGAAACAAAAAATAACCGAGCGCAACAATCGAAACAAGCTGATAGCCCGACACATCGGCCATAAGTAACGGCATCGCCAGAAAAGTCAACGCCTGGCCCGCAACCTCATCGGCCACCACCTCGTTTGGGTCTTCATTGCCCGTGGCGGCGACCGCAACGTGTGAGAATTTGACGCAGACAACCGAACCCGCCACTATAAGCGCAACCATCAGCGACGCCGCGAGCGCGCCGGAACCGCCGAGATAATAAACAAGACCAAAGATAATCGCGGACGGCAATGACCCCCACGAGCCGGGCGCAATTGGCAGCCAGCCCAGTCCGAAACAAGATGTAAGAAGCCGTTTCATAAAACCAGCACATCCACAGAAAAATTAAATGTAAGAATTATAGCGATTCGGCATTAGGTTTCCTTAACCATTTTCAGGCAGAAACGGTCTGTCATACCCGCGATGTAGTCGCAGACGGCCCGCTGCAGGCCCTGTCCCTCAATAAAACGCTGGAAATAACCCGGCATAAGCTTTGGCTGGTTGCAAAGATGCTCGAAAAGCTTAGTAAGCCACTGCTCGACTTCTTTGGCGACGGAACGCAGCAAAGGATGCTGATAAAAATTCGCGAGAAGGAATCGCTCCAGCTCTTTCAGTTCCGCGCCGCTTTTTTCGGGCAGGACAATCAAACATTCCCGCCGGCTATATATGTCGTCGAGCGTTTTAATTTTCGCCTTACGGATTTCCAGGGTGCTTCGCTCGATGCACTCGCCGACAAGTTTATCTATGATGGCCTTGACCGTCCTCGTCCGGCGGACGATTCTATCCTCAATCCTGTCCGCCTGCGCCCGCTCTTTGGCATCCCGAAACAATTTTATATCCCCTAATTGCTCCGCATCAATCATGTCGGCCCGCATACCATCCTCGAGGTCGTGCGAATTGACAGCAATTATGTCGGCAATATTAGCTATTTGGCCTTCGAGCGAACAATTAAGCTCAGGGAAATCAACGTCCTCGGGTTTATCGTACGGGCTGCTGTGTTTGGCCAGACCCAGCCGGGTTTCGTAAGTCAGGTTAAGTCCCGCGAAATCCGGGTAAGGATGCTCAAGCAGGTCAACGACTCGCAGTGACTGCCGGTTGTGCTCGAAGCCGCCGAAACCAGCCATCAGTTTATTGAGGGCACTTTCTCCGGTATGGCCGAAAGGCGAATGACCCAAATCGTGCGCCAGGCAAATCGCCTCGGTCAGTTGCTCGTTAAGGCCCAGCACCCTGGCAATGGTCCTGCCAATCTGGGCGACCTCGATTGTATGAGTAAGGCGAGTGCGGTAATGGTCATCAAGGCCCGGCGTGAAGACCTGTGTTTTGCCTTCGAGCCGGCGAAACGCGGCACAATGAATTATCCTGTCGCGGTCACGGTCGAAATCCAGACGGTAAGGATGCGGTTCTTCCGCAAACAGCCGGCCTTTGCCGGATTTTTCACTGACCGCGTAAGGGACAAGCTCTGAACGCATAATCATTTTTCTGCCACAGAGAAATAAATACTTTTTTTAGCCACAGAGGTCACAGAGCACACAGAGAAATCAAATTCCTCGAATAAATTAAACTGCCTTAAGCCGTAATATGCAACTAATCTCACCGTAAATCCAAATCCCTGAAATACTCCTTTATTGCTTTGATTGCTTTATGGGGGTCTTTTGTTTTGTCTGACGTTATGGGGTCGGAATACAACTTCAAAAGCGTTGGATCAAGTAATATATGTTGGATACTTTGGCGAGCAAAGAAAAACGTGTCTTTGATAATATCAGGTTCTATGGTCTCAATCGACTTTCTTCCATGTACGATATCGCTTCGCCCCTTATAAACATTTCTGGCTCTTTCAAATATATCCTTTCGTTGCTCAAAGGTTTTACCGGTGATGTTTGCCAACCTTGTCGCAAACTGATATGTAATTTCCGCTTCTTCAACGGTAAACAATGTTTCCAGTGTCAAACATATCGAGAGAAAAGAATGAAGTAGAGGTAGTTGGATACTTTCGAAAAACAGATTGAGTGCCCTTCCTATTCGCGTTCGATTAAAAAACACCTCTTCTTGTTTTTCCAAAAATACCTTTTCAAAACTCTCTTTGTAATATTCTTTCCACCATTCCATCTCGCTCAAAGCCGAAGTCCATTGCTCACGGACTTCTTCTGAAATTTCCAAATAAGCAGGGTTCGACATTAGAAGGTCTATTATTTTTTTTGTCGCTTCTTCGCCCGCTTTTTTATCGCAAGTTGCGAAAAATTCTTCCCTTGCAACCAATCCGCTCCAGAAGTCTAATTTACGTAGCTTAATAATAGCCGACCATAAATCCGTGAGTAGTTGTAAGTCGCCTATTTTAAAAGTTTCCGCGAGATAAACAGGTGGTCTGTCAGAGTTTATCCCACAAAAATCATCAGTTGTATCAATATCGATTACGGAATCCTCACCTATCTCTGCGGAAAACTTGAAAGGACAGATTGCTTCTGTCGATCGGACAAGTTGCAAACACATACAAAAAGAATTGACAACTGACCTCTGAAGATTATCAACAAATGATATGCCTTTTTTGTTTACAGGAATATTTTCATTCACTTGCGGACAATTTCTTGCCAAGAACCAATGCGTATGGAAGCGGAAGTTCAGACGTCCTGGTTCATTCGCATTCCAACAGTTAATATCGACACCGGATTCTGTTATGTCCTCCAGCATACTTTTATCTGCCTTGATGAGCTGAATACCTAAATCAAAATTGTAACTTTTCGATGGCCAATCAGCTTCAAAATAAAGAATAGGCCAAATTGTTGATGAGTATTCTTTTCCCATTTATTTATTCTCTGTGTTCTCTGTGACCTCTGTGGCTAAAAAAAATACAAGGCCTCTGTGGCCAATAATTTTACAGAATGGGAAGATTGTTTTTGGCGCTTGTTTGTTTTAATACCGCCAGAAGTTCCGTCAAACTCTGGCTGATGAGATATGTGTCGCTGCAAACCCGGACAAAATTGGTGTCGCCATTCCAGCGAGGGACAACGTGGATGTGCATATGGTCGGGCAATCCCGCGCCGGCGCATCTGCCGAAATTGATACCGACGTTGAAGCCGTGGGGTTTAATCGCAAGAGAAAGGACTTTCTGGGCGTCTCTTGTCATTTTGGTCATTTCAAGAAGCTCCTCGTCGTTTGCCTCACTGAAATCGGGAATATGCCGAACCGGCGCAATCAGCAGATGCCCATTGTTATAAGGGAAACGATTCATCACTGCGACGCAGTTTTTTGAACGCCACAGGACAAGATTATTGTCGTCATCCTGTGGAGTTTTGATATTTTTGCAGATGAAGCACTCGCTTTTGTCGGCAAGGCCCTGGATGTATCCGATTCGCCACGGAGCCCAAAGATTCTTTCGTTTCAATTTATTTACACCTCCATGCGCTACGGCCGGCCCTTAAAAAAACTACTTCCCGGGGACAGACGGCGCAAGAAGCTCCATTGTCATGTTCTGGTCAATGGTTATCTGCGGATTGACGCCACCCAGGCCCATAGGCAACGACGCACTGGCGTGCACCGTATAGCTCTGACTGTATCGTTCGGTTCTTCCGGCGTCTATGTTGAAAAGCTCTTGTCCATGGCCCTGTAAATCGTGCGTTTTATATCCTCTCAGGAATCCAAATATCCCGCTCATCTGGAATGGCTCGGTATAAGGGACGGGCCATTCGGGAGGATTCGGCCACAGCAGAGAATAGGAACTATCGATTACGGCTATCCGGTTATTGGCGTCCTGAACACGTATTTCCGACAGCGTGTAATTGACATCTCTGGCAGCGAACAGAACCATCGTGGCAGGCACGGCAAGCACGGACTTCCACTTGTCACCAACGGCAACGCCTTTGGTGGGATTGCTTACGCTCGATACCGAATCCCACAGGAACCACTGCATCGCAATAACATCGAAAAGCATATCCGGCTCTTTAATGAGACCTTTGCTTCTGTCGGCCCTGAATGCCCGCTGACCCACCTGAAGAAGCGTGTCACGAAACCCTGAACCATCCACAACTTTACCCCTGGCGTCAACGGTAAACGTCCAGCTCTTGCCGGCGAAACCTTCCGCCGCCTCCTGCCAATTCTGCGGGCGAGCCGATTCCGACGTGCGTTTTGCTCTTGCGGATTCACAATCGGCCCTTATTGTCGAAACACCGTAGGGGTCCACTTCGACAGGCGTGTATGAAACAACCATCTCCAGCGATTCTGACGACTTGTTGATTTTGCTCGCCCCCCCACCTCTCATCGGCCCCCAGTCCACCGCCATATTCCTGCTGTTGACGAACTTGTATTTAAGGGTCTGGCCGGGCTTGAAATCAACCGTCAATAATATTTTGCGTGGCGACGGCGCCGACGTGCAGCCGCCGATAATCCCCACA
>Ga0187882_1004429_pt1 | contig 11440 bp, 14 predicted proteins | sample June2016WEW_19_1_3_FD_132991 | JGI IMG/M metagenome (GOLD analysis project Ga0187882, IMG submission 132991) | Peatland microbial communities from SPRUCE experiment site at the Marcell Experimental Forest, Minnesota, USA - June2016WEW_19_150 | ecosystem: Environmental > Terrestrial > Soil >...
AAACGTTTTGCAGGAATTTGCTTACTTTAGCCATCAGACGCACATACAATCTGGCGTCGATTGCGGCAAATGTCACGGCGACGTCGCCCAAATGGACCGCATCGCAATGAAAAAGCCGTTTCAAATGGGCTTTTGCGTGCAATGCCACAGAGACACAAAGGTATCGCACGATTGCTGGATGTGCCACCGATAGATTAAACTTAAGATTATGCTGGAATTCACAAAGAAAACAAATAGTGCTGCCGTTGCCTTTATGGTGGCGGGGACAGTATGGTTTGTCGTCGGGGCATCTTACGGCATCGTATCTGCGATACAGCTTTTATCTCCCGAGATTTTCAGCAATATCCCATGGCTGGTGTTTGGCAGAACAAGACCCATTCACGTCAATACGATGCTGCTCGGTTTTGTTGCGACCACTTTAATAGGCGTAGGCTTGTATTACGTGCCGGCGTTATTGCAAACCCGCCTGTGGTCCGAGCGTCTCGGCTGGGCAAGCTGGTTTTTCTGGAACCTTACAATACTCAGCGGGCCGTTCACCTTTTCCTTCGGCCTGACACAGGGGCGGGAATACGCGGAATACATCTGGATTTTTGACGTCTCGATAATGCTGGCCATAGTGCTGGCGATTTTCAATATGATAATGACAATCGTGGGCCGTAATGAACCGATTTTGTATGTTTCAATATGGTATTTTGTCGGCGCGTTTCTCTGGACAGCGGGCGTATATCCGATTGGCAACGTTATGTGGCGACCCGCCACAGGTGCGATGCCTGGCCTGCTCGATTCGATATTTCTGTGGTTTTACGGGCATGATATTGTGGGATTGCTTTTAACGCCGCTTGCTATCGGCGCAGCTTATTTTGTCATTCCTCGCGTAACACGCACGCCGATTTATTCCTATACAATTTCGGTTTTCGGATTCTGGTCGCTTGTCGCGCTTTACACGCACATCGGCGGCCATCATATATTACAGGCGCCGATTCCCGGCTGGCTGAAAACAGTGTCCATCGTTGATTCGGCGGCTATGGTCGTGCCGGTCATACCTGTGATTGCCAATCTCTGGCTGACCGCCCGCCAGCGAAGCGGCGTCGTCTGGAACGACCCGTCGGGACGATGGGTTATGGCGGGAACCGTCTGGTATTTGATTACGTGCATTCAGGGGCCGCTCCAGTCATTGCCGAGTATGCAGCGGGTAACGCATTTCAACAACTGGACTATCGGTCACGCCCATATCGCGGTGCTTGGCTTTGCGGGTTTTATCGCGATTGGCGCGCTTTGGCACGTTCTGCCTCTTGCTTTGAAACGAAAGGTTTATTCGAATAACCTTGTGAATCTCCAGTTCGGTCTTGTGCTGTTCGGGCTTGCAGGTTTTTTTGCGGTTCTGACCATCGCGGGCTTAATTCAGGGTGGCGCCTGGTACAACGCGGAGATGGTTTACCGCGTTCTGCCCGAGCTGCCGGTTTATATGGGCTTGCGTGCCTTGCTCGGCGTTTTCATTATTACAGGCGCCATTGTCGGATTATATAACGTGATTATGACCTTAAGGTGCGGCGAGCCCTTTGAACCATCGTTGTTGGAGACCGACAAATGAAGATGACACCTGCGATGCTTGTAATAGGCGGCCTGCTTGTCTTCTGGGCGTCGGTGTTCATTATGGTAATCATGCCCGCGATGACGATGAAAATTGAGCCGTCCGAAATCTGGCGACCCTGGACGCCCGATGAGCATGCGGGACATAAGCTTTATGTTTCCAACGGTTGCAGCTATTGTCATTCACAGTATGTCAGAATAATTGACTGGGACCGCGGGGCACAGAGAATCGCGCAAGCGGGTGACTATGTAGGCCAGGAGCCGGCGATACTCGGCACCGAGCGCACAGGCCCCGACCTATCGCAGGAAGGCGGCGAAAGGCCCGATGACTGGCACATTGCCCATTTTGTCAACCCGCGAAATACAAGCCCGATATCACTGATGCCATCGTGGGAATTTCTCGGAAAAGAAAATATCCGGCTGCTGACGGCTTATATGCAGGCAGAGGGAGGCAAGAATGCCGATGCCCGCGTTGCCCGCCAGAAATACTGGAAGAAGCCCGCAGAAACCGCTTATAAACAAGGCCCCGACAAAAACGTGGAGTGGCTGCACGAAAATATCCCGCCAATCTGGAGGTCGATGCCGAATCCATATCCTGCCACCGAGCCGGACCTGCTGCGGGGGAAAAAGATGTATCAGGAATTTTGTATCAGCTGTCATGGTCCCGTCGGCGATGGCCAGATGCCTGCCGCAAAATATATTTATCCGCCGCCGCTGAATTTCACAACCCTTCGCAGGCATCTTGTTGAAGGCAAATACATAGGTGGAATCCTCTACTATCAGATTATGAACGGTATCACCGGTACCGCAATGCCATATTTCAAGCGTGACCTCGAATCGGACAAAATCTGGGCAATATCGAATTATGTCGCGGTAAGTTTCATCGGCTATACCGACGCCGGTATCGAGCCGAGAGGCATCGAAGCTTCTTACGAGTTGAACTGGGAAAACCCATATCTTATTAAAGAACCAAACGAGCCAAATGAAAAATTATGATAGATAGTTACGCATTTTTTGTTATCTGGCTTGCTTTTGCGATACTGGTTATCTGTGCGATAATTCCTTTCTTCGTCTGGGCAATCCGTTCAGGCCAGTTTTCCCGTTTCGATTACGCCGGCCGGCTCGCCCTGAAAAGCAGGATTGTCGAAGACCAGCCAAAAAAGGAAAAATAAATATGTATCAGCTTAGTGTTCTGCAAAATCAATGGCTTGTTTTGGCGCTATTTGGCGGCGTAGTCCTGATGCTCGGTTTGGTTTCGATGTATCTGATGATGTGGCGGCCTCGAATTGATGCGCCGCAGCCGTTAGCTGGAGGACGGGCGCTAATAAGGTGGATTCCATGGTTTCTTTTCGCTCTTTTAATCAGCATTGTGATTTTCCAGTTCACCTACGCAATTATTTTACATTTCTACCCGCCCAATATATGAGACCGGTATGAACAGAATGCGAAAAGAATACGAAGAACAAACAATGATATCTTCACTGGCGAGCTGGATAATTTTAATTGCTGCTGCCTCGCTGATTATGTGCTGGGGAATGTTCGTTGAGATGATAGTCGGGGTGCAGCCGTCACATTGGGATTTCGGCGTCCTGCCCGATACGCCGAGTCAGTCCGTCTATTCAACAGCGTTACCACCGTCTGACGTCAATGTGCCTTACCAGATACATCCTGTTCCTGACGCAAATCTTCCGCCCGGAGAAATAAAACAGTGAAACGTCTAATCATATTCTTATTCGCCGCCGCGGTTGTAATCGGCGGTTCGACAATCGCTTTCCTGCTGTTCACAGGGCCTCGAATGTTCGTTCAACCGAATATCCGCCAGTTCCAGGCAGTGATGCCGGTAACACCGCCTAATGCTGTTCCGGTTAGAGATGTAATAGAACCTGTGCCCTCTAAGGAGCAGGCACAGAAACTTGCCAATCCGTTCGACGCGAATGAAAATAACATCGCAAAAGGGAAAATCTATTACGGCTATTACTGTGCCTTTTGTCACGGAGACAAAGGCGACGGCTTCGGTCCCGTTGGCTACAGTTACGTTCCTGTGCCGGGCGACCTGAGAGGCCCTAAGGTTCGGGCAATGTCCGATGGCGAGGTTCTTTACTCGATGCTTACCGGCACGGGGCACGCTCCTATGCTGCAAAGAATAGTTCCATCAGAATACTGGTGGTATTTAGTTCTTTACGTCCGGCAGTTTGAAAAAACAGATAATCAATAGAGATGGGAGAAAGCGATATGGAAAACAAAAATTACAATTACATAATAATTGGGGCGGGACTTGCGGGCTGTTACGCCGTTGAAGGAATCAGGTCACAGGACACGAAAGGTTCGATACTGCTGGCTTCCGCCGAAAATTATCTGCCCTATGACAGGCCGCCGTTGACGAAGAAACTGTGGTTCGGAAAAAAGAAAGTCGAGGAAATTTTTGTCCACCCGCAGCAGTATTTTGATGACAACAATGTCGATGTCCTGCTCAATATAAAGGCGATAAAAATCGACCCGGCAAACAAGGTCGTTACATTCAATGACGGAAGCTGCAATTATGGAAAGCTGCTGCTGGCAACCGGCGGCTCACCTCGCCGGCTCAATATCGAAGGCGGCAATCTTGATGAAATCTATTACTATCGTTACCTCGATGATTTTATTCGATTGAAATCTCGCGTCAGCAAAGGCACAAAAGCCCTTGTTATCGGGGGCGGGTTCATCGGCTCCGAAATTGCCGCAGCCCTCAACATCAATAAAGTTGACGTAACAATGCTGGTGAGAGGTGAATACCTCGTTGAGCAGGTTTTCCCGAAAGCTCTCGGGGGGGCTATCCAGAATGATTTTATTGAACGGGGAATCAAAATATTTACTCAGGACAGCCCCGTTTCAATCGCCAGGCGTAACAATCATTTTGTGACGCGCACCAAAAACGGCAAAGAAATTTCCTCGGACGTGGTCATTGCCGGTATCGGTATCGAGCCCCAGATGCAATTGGCAAAAGCCGCGGGATTGCCGGTGGATAACGGTATAGTAGTCAACGAATTTCTGCAAACCTCCTCGCCGGATATTTACGCCGCCGGCGACAACGCTAATTTCCCGTATCAGGCGCTCGCCAGGCGTATGCGGGTCGAGCATTGGGATAACGCCGTCAATCAAGGCAAAACCGCCGGCATGAATATGGCTGGCGCAAACATCGCATACACGTATATGCCGTATTTTTTCTCAGACCTCTTCGATTTCGGCTACGAAGCCGTCGGCCTCGTTGACTCTAAGCTCGAAACCTATGCCGACTGGCAGAAGGAAAATAACACAGGCGTCGTATACTACCTCGAAGACGGCAAAGTTATGGGAGTGATGATGTGCAACGTATGGGAAAAGGTTAGTGCGGCCCGCGAACTTATAAAAAGCAACAAACGGATGACGATACCTGAATTGCAGGGGGCTGTTCGTTAATTTCAAAAAGAAAAGGAAAGGAATTACCATGAAACTTCAAGAACAAAAATGCGTTCCATGCCATGTCGGGATGCCGCCGCTTTCGCATGAAGACGCAATAGCTATGCACGAGGAGATTCCGGAGTGGACCCTCAAAGACAATGCTGTTGAAAGGACGTTTACGTTCAAGGATTTCAAAGAAGCGATGAAGTTCGTAAACAAAGTCGCAGAGACGGCTGAGCAGGAGGGCCATCACCCGGATATTCACATTTATTACAACAAGGTGCGTCTGGAGCTTACAACACATAAAATCAAAGGGCTTTCCGAAAACGATTTTATCCTTGCCGCCAAAATTAACTCTATAAACCTCGCAGACGTTCGGTAAATTTGGCCTCCAAATGCAGGTCGGTTTTAAGTTTCGTTGCCGGCTCGTCGGCCAGGGGCGTTTTAGTGTCCGGCAAAATTAATTCCGGGGCCAATTCCAGAAGCGGCACGGCCACAAAAGGGTAGCTGCGTATAGAGGGGTCAGGCAGGCAAAGGCCCGGCTCATCTGATAGGGTCATTTCATATAAAATCACATCGAGGTCAATCGTTCTGGGTGCAAATTTATCTCCAGAGCGAACGCGACCAAGTTTTTCTTCTATTTTTCGCAGAATGTCGAATTTCAGTTCGCGGGGACTGCGGTCTGTTTGTATTTTTATGACGCCATTGATAAAATCCGGCTGCTCACTTTGACCGACGGCGGGCATTTTGTAAAAGTTGGATACAGCAGTAATGGTGACATATTTCCTGAGCATAAGCAAAGCACGGGGAATATTGTCCAGCGGCTTAATATTCGAGCCGACGGCGACATACGCGTCTTCAGCCATTAGTTTGTGTCCTGAAAATTTCAACGCCGACGCTTTTTGCAAATCGCAGCGCTCCGGGCTTATCAACCCTTACCTGCACCGCCTTGATGAAAGAATGGCCAAGGCAAATTCGTGCAATCTCGCCCGCCAGCCGTTCGATAAGATTAAAGCTTGAATTTTCTACCATCGCGATTATCTCTTTTTTGATTTCCTTGTAATCAACGGAATCTTTGAGATTATCGGTTTGGCAGGGCTTGACAAGGTCGGCGTAGAGGATAATGTTGATTAGAACGTCCTGTTTTTGTGTGCGTTCCCAGTCGTTGAGGCCGATGATGCAGTGCAGCAGCAGGTCGTTTATCCGTATTTTATCAAGTTTGGATATTATTTCTTTTTCATCCATAAGTATTGCTCAAAAGGTTTCTGCCGCCATCGACAAAAATCACCTGACCCGTTATGAATTCGTTGTCGATAAGAAATCGCACGACCGCGACAATCTGCTCGATCGTGCCGATGGCATTTAGGGGATTCGAGGATTTTAGCTGTTCGAGATACGACAGGTCTTTGCCGCGAGGGGGCAAAATCAGGCCGGGCGCAATGCCGTTGACACGGACAGCGAGAGCAAATTCGAGAGCCATCATTTTTGTCAGTGTAAAAAGAGTGCGTTTGGCTATTGCGTATGCGGCGTGGAGGCGGTCGTAGTCGGTTATGCGTGAATCGAGCATATTGATAATCACAGGCAGCTTATCCGGTTTCCTCGTCTTGTTAAGTTCCGCAAACGACCTGCTGAGCAGCAGCGGGGCGTACGCGTTTATCATCATATTGCGGTTAATGTCGTCAATGGTAATTTCGGCGAGCTGGCCCTCTTCGAAAATTGACGCATTGTTAATTAAAACGTCAATCGGCCCCGCCAAATCCCATACCCGATGCATCAATTTTTCGCATTGATTGGCAGAACCGAGGTCTGCGCCGATTATAAATGTTTTGACTCCCGTATTGCTTATTTCTTTTGATAGCTGCTTTGCGGCGGATTCGGAGGAGTTATAATGAATGACAATAGCGTCATCTTGCCGGACAAGCCCGCCTGCTAATCCTCGCCCGATACGATTGGCTGCTCCTGTTATCAGGTATGTGCGGCGAGTTTGAGTCATTTTTTAACTCCGCAGGCCGACAAAAATTCCGAGCGCAGCGCCGGGTCGGAATCGTAATTGCCGCGCCAGAAAGTGGTGCGGGTAACCGGTGCCATTCCTTTTACGCCTCGCATCTCAACGCATAAATGATGTGCCTCAAGATATACCGCTACTCCGTGCGGCTTGAGAAGCTGGTTTAATGTTTCGGCTATCTGCTGACCTATTCGTTCCTGGACCGTGAAGCGTTTTGCGACGATGTGCACTAAACGCGTGAGTTTGGAAATGCCGATTATGTGTTCGTGAGATATGTACCCGATGTATGCCTGCCCGTAAAAAGACAGTCCGTGATGCTCGCATAATGAGAAAAACAGGATTGGCCCTTCGATTATCTGGCTGAGATGACAGTCCGGGCCGCCGTGACACTCGGTATCAAACACCTTGACTAATTTCGGGTCGCCGTCATAACCATCCGTTGCCTCAATCATTGCATCTATAAAACGACGTGGCGTTTCTCGTGTAGAGTCGGTATTCAGGTCCAGCCCTAAAGTAGTGAATATTTCAGCAGCGTAAGTTTCTAATTTACAGGTTTGCTCCGGGCTGATTTTGCGTTTGTGAACCTGTGTAATGTCATTTTCATCGGAAATGTCGTGCGTAGTCATTGCAAAGTCCTCTATTATGTTTTTGCCAGAACCTGTCGAACCCTTTCATCCATTGCCTGCTGGTCTGTCGCGAAACTGTTCAGGCCCGCAAGATTCATCAAACTATCCAGTCCGATGGATTTATCCTCAAGTGCGTCTTTCCAGTTTTCCAGCTTTGGGATTTTACCTTCTTTTGCGCTTGTCGCAATCTGTGAGTCACTCCAGCGGACAAGCACGTCGCCGCACTTATGCTTCTCGAAAAATTCAAGCAGGTCATTGGGAGTAAATTTGTCGATATCTTCTTTTTCGAGGGCGTCTACGCAGGAAACCAGCTCGTCATTTATGTCCCAAAGGGTATTCAGATTAATGGCCTCCGGCTTAACGTCATTATTCAAACTGATGCGGTAATTCTCCGCGGTTTTATCTTTTATTTCATCAATAGGCAGATTCAAAGCCAGAAATTCGTCGGCCGCTTTAGGAGGCATCGTCATTACGTCAATTCCCGCTAAATCCCGAATCTGTGCCCCTGTTCTGAAGCTTGCGCCTATTTGAAGCGTTTGCGAGACACCCGACTGGCGAAGCTGCCTGATGGCTTTTTGAGAGGCAAGCGTTGCCTTTTCGCCGATGTACAATCCGCTGCCAAGCTTGTTATCGACGATGAAGCTGTTTAGCCGGCCCAGGAAGACGTTCACGTATGCCGGCTTCGCCATTCGCGCGATAAGATAATTCTGCCGCGATGAAAACCCTAATGTGTGATTGACAGGAATACCCTGCCCCGAAAGTTTGCGTGTTGCCAGAAGTCCTGCGGGTGTAAAGGGTAGTTTAATTATGAACCGCTCAGGACAGATTTCATAAAATCGCCTGGCATAATCGACCGCAAGAGTTACATCATTGGCCAAATCGGTGTGTTCTTCCACTGAAACATACGCGTCAAATTTTTCCACCAGACGCAGCGCATGCCAGGCATTGAGAACAAACGCGATTTCGAGAATAATTTGTTTACTGGTCATGTGCGGGTATGATGCGAGAAAATCAGCCGTCTCCGATATTAGCGAGTCATACCGTCCCGTCTGTATTTCTTTATTCAGAAGGGTGTTGTTCGTTGTTAAAGCTGAAAATTCCCGTGTCCATCGCTGCTGTGCCTCATCGATGTTACCTGTATCGAACCATAGCCTGCTGCCAAGTTTACTTAACTGCTGCCAGACAGGATTGCTTTTAAAAGAGTTAAGTTGACCAAAGTGAGGGTTGAAACTGTCCCTGATGAATCGGTGAATCCGAGTCGAAATGCCTAATTCCGCTTTTCCTTTTTTCATATCTGCGCCCCTTTATCTATTCCCCGAATCTGATTACGTTAAGAGTACCCTGCCCGTTGCGAAATTGCAACAATATTTGGCTTTATGCGTTAGTATTTCCTGTATTATATGGCCGTCAAAATGCTTTAAAAACGACGATTGGGGGTGAGCTTTTTTACTTCTGTTTTAAGATTGAGCGCGTTATGTTGTTTAAAGTAATTTGCGAATTTCAGAAGTCTTTTCATCAAGGCATTGTACGCAAGAGGTTGCGGGTTTGAATCCCCCGCCTCCAGTCTTGTTGAGTTAAAGTGTTGCTAGGCAAGAACTTAGGTTCTGCTGTTATGGGTAAAACGGAATCATGCTCGACATCAAAACAAAGGGTAGAGGAAAGCTTGTCTCATAAACAGCCGGGCAAAATCGTTTTGTTACTTGTTCTGTTGTTTGTCAGCCGGGGATATGCGAATGACCGCCTTTTCTGGCATGATGTTTGGCTCGATAGTGAGGGGAAGCTGCTTTCCTGGTCGGATGCCAATTCACCTTATCACGAAGTTGTTACACACGCATGGGACATGTTCAAAAAAATTCCCGTTCAGCCAAACGGCTTAAAGACGTATTTTATGTACCCGGTATTCTACGGGCCGAAAGATACCGGCAAAGAGCTGTTCACGGGGCGGGACTGGACGCATAATCCGGGCGGCCTTTTCGCGATGCTTACGGATTCGGCTTTTCTGTATTACGCTTACAGCGGCGATGAGAATGTAATGCCGCTTGTCCGGGATATGCTGGACTATTCTATCACCAATGGCAGCACAGAACTAAACGATGACTGGAGCTGTGTGCCTTACGCAAGCTCCGATGGCGGCAGTTTGTATTATCGCGGCGCAGACGAGACACGGTATGAAAAGGACCCAAGATACCGCGGCAGGGGGGATGGTGTGGGGTTCATCGAACCGGATAAAATCGGTGAGCTGGGGCTGGGGTATCTGCGGTTTTATGAATTCAGCGGCGAGAAAAAATATCTCGATGCCGCAGCCAGATGCGCTGATACACTTGTAAAACATATCCAGGCGGGCGATGACGGGAATTCGCCGTGGCCTTTCAGGGTTGACGCGAAGACGGGCAAAATTTTCAAGGAGCGATATACGTCCAATACCGTGGGGCCTATAAAGCTGCTCGATGAGATGATTCGGCTGCGCATCGGCGATACGAGGACATATCAGAAGACGAGGCAAACGGCGTGGAACTGGCTGATGGGGTACCCGGTACAGAATAATGTTTGGACACAGTATTTTGAGGATATTTATATTTATCCGGATTACCGCACAAATATAAATCAGTATTGCCCGCTTGAGACCGCACGTTATCTTCTCGAGCATCCCGAATATGACAGCCGGTGGCGCGAACACGCCGGGACAATCATCGAATGGGTGAGGCAGCACTTTGCGAAGAATTCGAGAACGATGGGGGGATTGCCGGAAAAAGGTGTCCAGTGGGGTGCTGAAGTAATCAGCGAGCAAATCAACGATATGGACAAAATGACAAGTCATACGGCTCGTTATGCGTCTGTGCTGGCGCTTTGGTATGAAAAAACCGGCGATGCGAACGCGATGGAGCGGGCGTTTCGTTCTTTTAACTGGGCAAGTTATGGCTGCCGGGAAGACGGACTTGTCAAAACCAGTATCGATGAAGGGACGGGTTACTGGTTCTCAGATGGTTACGGCGACTATATGAGGCATTTTTTAAGAGGATTGTCTTCGGTGCCGCAGTGGGCTCTGCCGAATGAGGGTCATCTCCTGAAAAGCAGCTCGGTTGTTCGTTCCATCAAATATGAAGCGGATAAAATTGTCTATAAGACCTTTGACGCCGAATCGAGGGAGCTGTTCAAGCTGGCTCATCAGCCGCGGGAGGTCGTAGCTGGAGACAAGAAACTCGAATTAGCGGAAAATATTGAGCGGTCGGACGATTGCTATTCGGCGCAGGCGCTTGCGGGAGGCGGTTTCGCGGTGCGCATTAGGCACAGCGGGCCGGGGGAAGTTACGGTTTATATGAAGTGACTTGGCTTAATGTGCGATTTTAACCCATCTTTTAATCCTTTACAGCGGGGCGTTGATATAAGAAAATAATGTTCGAAGTAGTATTTCGTTTATAGGTCGGTTCATCATTAATGGAGATTGAATTATGACGGTAAGAAGCGAGGCCAAGTGTCTGCCAAACATCGCAAAAGCAAATCCTAAGGTGCCGGTTATAGGCGTTTTTGCGCCGTGTGACCCGCGGATAGACGAACAAAGCCGAACTCGCGCGAAAAACATTGTCTCTTTAGTGGCTAATGCTATAAGCGGCAAGGTCGTGCTGCCGGGCAATGTGGCGGTGCCGGTGGTGTATTCGGCTGTTCTTGTGGATAATGAATCTCAGGCCGATATAGTTGCCCAGCAATTCAGACAGGCCGGCGTGGATATCCTTGTTTGTGTGCCTGATACATGGGCGTTCCCGCAATTGACAACGATTTCTCTGCTCCAGCAACTTCCCGACAA